>Ga0157378_10001012_pt1 | contig 25714 bp, 19 predicted proteins | sample M65metaG_FD_115309 | JGI IMG/M metagenome (GOLD analysis project Ga0157378, IMG submission 115309) | Miscanthus rhizosphere microbial communities from Kellogg Biological Station, Michigan, USA - M6-5 metaG | ecosystem: Host-associated > Plants > Roots > Rhizosphere > Soil | place: USA: Michigan...
ACCTCGATGACCTCGACCTGCGGCACGGCCAGCCCCAGCCGCGCCGCCAGACGAGTTGCGAGCATTTCATTCGCCAGAATTCGTAAATGCTGGGGATTATTCTGGAATTTAACGATGTAGTAAGCCTCGTCGTCGCAGCGCATCAGGTGCGCCTGCGCCCCACCCCGCATGCGCCGCACGTGCTCAACGGCCAGCCTCATGGCCGCCATGCTAGTCACGGATCGCGCCAGCCGCAAGGAGATTGTTCGAATCAGGAATAGGGAAGCTTAAGTACGGGAATGCAGCCAACTGTTTCGAAGTGGAACATGCGGGTTGCAGTCACTCACAAAGACAAATGGCCTGGGTGATGTTCCCAGGCCCTGTCCGCAGAAATTCCGGTCTGTTATCCGATTTGATCCAACCGGCGTCAGCGTTTCTTGCCGCGTTTGGCGGATTTCTTGGCCGATTTCTTGGCCGGCTTTTTCTTGCCCGATTTTTTCTTAGCCGATTTTTTGGGAGCGGCCTTGGCTTTCTTTTTGGCCTTGGGCGCCGCTGCTTTCTTGGCACTTTTGGCCGCCGGTTTCTTCTTAGCCGCTGCTCGAGGCGCCGCAGCCGGTGCTTGCGCGCCGCCCGCCGCGCCGGGACGATCGGAGATTACCAACTCCTCTTCGGTTTCCTCTTCGATCACTTCTTCCGGGTCGCCGCCGAGTTCTTCTTCCTCAAAATGCACGAACTCGTTTTCATCGCTCTGGTCTTCTTTTTCGTAGGCCATCCACGTTCTCCCTTCGATTCGTCGCCATTTCGAGGAATTCGATGGCGGTAGAAGCCATCGCGCGCTTATAAACGGAATCCGGCACCTTTGTCAAGCGGTACACCCGGGCAGCGCAAATTCCGCTTCCGTTCTCCGGCTCCTCGGGCGGGCCCTCCCCGCTTGGGGCACGCGAACGCCTGACTCGCCGCTAAGGTGCCCACAATATAGTGACAAGTCGGAAGAAAAAGCAAGACAGGACTAACGGGTAGGCAGAATGGTCAGCGTGTCGCCGACCTGCAGGGGGCGGCTGAACAGATACTTGTTTCCTGCCTGAATGGCTTCCACCGTGGTCTGATAGGCGCGAGCAATGGACCACAGGGTTTCGCCCGCCTTGACACGATGCACCACGCTGCTGGAGCGCGCTTCCATGACCGGATCATTTTTCGTGCCGGTACGCCGCGCGACAACCGTGCTGGGCGTGCCAGGCGTGCCGGACCTGGAGGCGCTGGCGGCAGCATCACCTTTGGCCCTGGCCTGCGATTGTTGCGAGGACTGTTGCGAGGACTGTTGCGAGGACTGCTGCGAGGACGCAGGTGGCGTCATGCCGCCCGGGTAAATCCGCAGGGAGGTACCGCGCACCACATGATCGGCCCGCAGGTGGTTCCACTTGCGGAGTTCGGCGGCGGTGACGTCAAATTCGTCAGCAATCGTGGCAATGGTGTCCGTGCGCCGTACCCGGTAGCGAATCAGCTTTCCGGCGGAGGTTTCCGGCCGCGAAGCCGCGGGAATAATCAGCTTCTGGCCTTCCTCGAGCGACGCTCCGGCGACTAAATCATTGGCGTCCGCGACTTCCGAGGGAGAAACGCGAAACTGTTTGGCGATAGAGGACAAGGTCTCGCCATGCTCTACCTTGTGGCGACGCCAGCTGACCCATTTCTCCGGAGGAATCGCGGCAATTTCGCCGAAGAAACGCTCGGCGCTGCCCTCGGGCAGGCGCAAGACGAAATTCGGATCGGGAGGCGTCACCAGGCGCAGGAGTTCAGGGTTCAAGCTGCGCAGGGATTCCAGGTCCGTGTCAATCGTCTCGGCAACCAGCCGCAGATCGATCGCCTGACCCGGTTTCACGGTGTCGGCCTTCAAAGGGGGCTCGGGCTCAAATTCGATGCCGTAGCGCGCGGGATCCTTGGAGATCAGGTCCAGCGCCAGAATAATCGGCACATAGTTCTGCGTTTCTTTTGGAAGAACATTGCGGCGGTAGAGTTCCCAGAAATCGGCGTAGCCTGTGCGTTCCACAGCGTGCTGAACGGTGCCCGCGCCGGAATTGTAGGCGGCCATGGCCAGGTACCAGTCGCCGAACTGGCTGTACAAATCCCGCAAATCGCGCGCGGCGGCTCGCGTGGCTTTCTCTGGATCCTGCCGTTCGTCCACCCACCACGTCTTTTGAAGCCCGTATTTCCGGCCGGCAAAGGACATGAACTGCCACATGCCTCGCGCGCCCGCCTTGGACACGGCCTGCGGCTGGAACGCGCTTTCGGCCTGAGCCAGATAGATCAAATCCTGCGGCAGACCCTCTTCCTTTAGTACGCGCTGCACCATCTCGCGGTAGCGTCCTGCGCGGCGCAGTCCGGTTTCGACGATCGCGCTGCCGCGCGGGGTCTTGAAATAATTCAAGTAAGCCAGCACCGAATCGTTGACCGTCAGAGGCACGTCGTGGTCAATCGCGTTTACTTCGCCTTCGGCGCGTCCTCGCAGATTGGGATCGAATTTCTCGGGCTGCGGGATCGGTTCTTCGGCGATTTCGTCGATGGGCGCTGGCGTGGACTTCTGCTCACTGAAACCATCGCCGGCGCGGAAAGCTTCCAGCTCATCGAGGCTCACAGTGTCGATGATATGGTGGTATAAGGCACTCAGGCGCGGGTCGCCGTCCAGATCGTATCCGCTGGCCAACAACTGGTCGAGCGCTTCGTCGAATTCCTCGCGCGCCTTCACCAGATGGCCGGCCTTGAAATCCTGCTCGCCTGCGTCGAATGCAGCCTGGCTATCCGCGGCCAGACGGGCACGGGAGTCCGGAACCTGAACCGCAAGCGGCGTCACATTTTTTGGCGGTGTATTCAGAGGAAGAGGCTGCGGAACCGGCTGCGCTGACGGCGGAGCAATCTGCGGAGGCCGCACTTGCACAGTTTTTTTGGCGGTGTCGTCGCACCCGGCAAGCCCGAATACAACTCCGGCGGCAAGGAATAACCAAGCAGCCGAATTTTGGGCGCGGTTTACCATACGAGTCTTTTTGAAACAATTTTGAAATGACAAGCGGCACCGCCCTCCATACCTTTGAGAGCAAAATGCCTGCCAAACTCTAAGGACCGATTCCGCCGCCAGAAAAGTTGCTTACGTATTGTAAAACACCTGCCCCAGAGCCGGTCAATAGGGATTGTTGCCTCTTGTTAATATCCCTATAACTGTCACGACAGCAACCACTTACGTTAGGGCCTGCTGGAGATCGGCAATCAGATCCCGGCTATCCTCGAGGCCCACGGACATGCGCACGGTCCCCGCGGTTATGCCCACGGCTGCGAGTTCCTCTGTGCTCATACGGTGGTGAGATGTGTAGATTGGAAGCACAATGAGAGATTCAACTCCACCCAGGCTGGCAGCCAGCAGGAAAATCCGGCTTTTGTCGCACAGCCGGCGTGCCGCGGAAAGCCCGCCCTTCATGTCAAATGCCAGCATTCCACCGAACCCTCCCATCTGCTGTTTCGCCAGGCGATGATCGGGATGGGAAGCGAGACCCGGATAATGAACTTTGGCGATTTTCGGGTGACGCTCCAGAAAACGTGCCACGGCCATGGCGCTCTCACACTGGCGCCGGACCCGAAGTTCGAGGGTTTTCAATCCACGAATGAGGAGATACGCCGGATCCGGATCCATGGATCCGCCGAGACAAATCATTACCTCCCGGACCTTGGCGATTTTTTCCCGGCTGCCGGCGACCGCACCGGCGACAATATCCGAATGGCCGGCCAGATATTTGGTCGCGCTGTGCACCACCAGATCGAAACCCATTGCGAGAGGCTTTTGCAGGATCGGAGTGGCAAACGTATTGTCGATGATCGAAACGAGTTTATGCTTTCTGGTGTACTGCGCGACTCTTTTCAGATCCACGAGGCCCAGCGTGGGATTGGTAGGCGTCTCCACGTAGAACGCGCGAGTCCTGGTATTCACAAGACCGTCGACGCCCTCCAGATTTGACTCCACATAATGCACGCGAACTCCCATGCGCGGCAGGATGTCGCGCATCAGGCGGTAGGAGCCACCGTATAGCTGTCGCGTGGCAATCAATTCGTCTCCTGCCTGCAGTACGGACAAGAGAGCGCTGGAGATCGCCGCGGATCCGGAGGCGGTCACCAGCGCGGCCTCGCCCCGCTCCAGTTCCGCGATTTTCGTTTCGGCAACGGTGAGCGTGGGATTGCCGTAGCGCGTGTAAATATAGGCTTTCGATTTGCCCTCGGCCCAGCGCTTCATTTCGGCGCTGCTGGCAAACGTGAAATTCGCGGAACGAACGATGGGCGCGGTGACGGGCGCGTTCAGGCCGTGTTTCAGTTCACCGCCGTGAACGGCGAGCGTCGCGTCGGACCAAATAGGGAGTTTTTTGGGCATGATGCGGGAATTGTTTCAATACGTTCGGGAGTTTACAACGTCCAAATTGTCTCAGCCGGAAAAAGCAATGGTGACGGAGTGGTCCGTAGATACGCCGCATAAAATCCACAGGCTGAAGCCTGTGCTACTTGAATCTTGGTTTGACCGCAAGATTCGGATAGCGCCGCGGGAACGGTTTTGGCTATTGTGATCGGGAAGAAGGGGAAACTGACAATGGCAACGCATTCCAATTCGATATCAACCGCGATTCCCGCGCCGGCTCAGAGGCGATGGCTTTCGGCTGTCGCTTCGCGTGACACGCGGATGGACGGCGTGTTTGTCTATGGGGTCCGCTCGACGGGAATCTACTGCCGGCCTTCCTGCCCTTCGCGGCGGCCGGACACAAAGCAGATCCGGTTTTTTGCCGAGCCGCAGGCCGCCGAGCAGGCGGGCTTCCGGGCTTGCCGCCGCTGCCATCCTCGAGAGGCTCGCGGCAATCCGCAGGTGATCTTGATCCAGCGTGTATGCCGTGAAATTGAAGCTAGTCCCGACGGCATGATTTCTCTCCGGCTTCTTGCCGAAAACGCGGGGCTGAGCCCAGCGCATCTGCAACGCACGTTTCGCAAGGGCATGGGGATCACGCCGCGGCAGTATGCGGACGCCCTGCGAGTGGCGCGATTTAAATCCGAATTACGAAAGGGGAAAGATGTGACTACCGCACTGCACGAAGTTTCTTACGGCTCCTCGAGCCGCCTGTATGAAAAGTCCGACGCGCAACTGGGCATGACGCCCGCCACGTACGGCCGCGGAGGGCTGGGGATGAAGATATCGTACTCGATCGCCGACAGCGCGCTCGGACGAGTTCTGGTCGCGCAGACCGAGCGCGGCGTTTCCGCGGTGTACCTCGGAGATCGCGACTCCGAACTGATCACTGCGTTGCGAAAAGAATATCCCAACGCCGAAATCAGCAGCGGCCCGGGACAACACTCCAGATGGGTTCGGGAGATCGTGCGCCATCTGGCAGGCTCCAATCCGCAACTGAATTTGCCGACCGATGTGGTGGCGACAGCCTTCCAACGGCGCGTCTGGGAAGCGTTGCGCGCGATTCCCGTGGGTTCCACGCGCACGTACTCGGATGTTGCGCGAACCATCGGACAGCCCAGCGCCATACGCGCAGTGGGCCATGCCTGCGCTACGAATCCGGTTTCCGTCGTCGTGCCATGCCACCGCGTGGTGCGAACCGACGGATCGCTCGGCGGCTATCGCTGGGGCCTGGAGCGGAAAAAATTGCTGTTAGAGCAGGAAAAGCGTACCGGAAAGGTTGCTGCGAGGACGCCGTAGATCGCCCGCACCGTCAGTCAGTCTGGTCTTGTAGCGCCCGCCTTCAGGGCGGGCGCTACAAACCTCGCTCTCTCCTAGCTGTTATAGTTCGCCACCGCTCGCGTCACTTTTCCCGCCGCGGATAACTCCATGAACTCACCTGCGTGCTTGCCGTCTTCATTGGCGTAGTAAAGCACCACGCTGTTCATGCCCCACAGCACATCCTCCAGACGAAATTGGAGATTTGGGTAAGCCTCCAGTCCGCGCTGGAAATAAGACCTCAACTTTGATTTTCCCGAGACCTTACCGTCGAGTGTGCCCAGGAGACGCGCCGCCACGGGCGACGTCAACTCCACGGCGTCGTCATAGTGCGCCACGATTTGATCCAGGTCGTGCGCGTTCCAGGCTGCGACCCATTGATTTGCAAGCTTCCAGGCGTCGTCCTTATTCATGAATCTCTCCGGCGATGCAGTTATTTCTGATCGCGTTTTCGAAAACGCTCTACAAATTTGGTTGGTCGATTGTCGTTGCTTCTCAGGGAGCACGACTTTCTTGGTGCTCCTGCAACGATAAGGTGTTGGTGGCATTTTAGGTGTGAAAGGATGTCCGCAAGCTTGCGCTGTTTCCGACGGGTAAGAACTGAGCCGGGCAAATTTAGTCCAGTCGCGCACTCGGGAATAGATTTTCATGAGTTGGACAAAAGTTTTCCGGTGCGCACGCGGAGTCAGGAATAATGGCTTTCATCAGAGGCAGCACTAAATGGCCATATTTCTTTTGTTAACAGGTGTTTACGGAGTGGGTCGCACAAAGCAACACCACCCTTCTCAAGAGGTCAATTGGTGGGCAATTTGCATGTAACCGAGTGTTCTGTGCCTGAATTTAGAGGGTTAAGTCGCCAGCTTATTGAGGGTAAGTTCGTGCATTGATCGACCGCGACAGAATCCTGATTTTGAGACCTGAAGACTACTCAAAACGTCGATTCATCCGCCGTGGCAGCGCGAATCGCTGCGGAAATTTCTCGCCTGACATTGTAGTTGAAAAAGAAACTCCAATGGGACTGATCTCAGAGAGTGGCGATCGGGGGGAAACCTCCGAGAATTTGATCAACCGCAGCGAGTTGAATATCCGCGTGCTGCGTAGTGGCACGCCACTCGGAATGAGCAACGTTTGTGTTCCAAGACACCGAAAGGAAATTGGCGTCAATGATCGGCCAAGGTAAAAAAGGATGAAGCAAATCTTCCAAACCCATTTTTCCGGCGAAAGTCTGAAAGCGAAAGTGTTTCGGGGCGGAGCATTGATGGGATTGGGGAGCGTTGCGGAGCAATCCGTCCGGTTCGGCCGAAATATGCTGCTCACCAGGATGCTTGCGCCGGAAGCTTTCGGATTGATGGCGATGGTTCTGTCGGCGGCCACCCTGATTCAGGTCTTAGTGGATGTCGGAGCCAGGGAAGCCCTGGTTCAGAACCCAAAAGGCAGCGAAGAGGGGCACGTCGTTGCGGCATGGTGGATGACAGTCGGGCGGGCGCTTTTCATTTACTCTTTAGTTTACGTCCTCGCTCCCTTCGCTTCCACATTCTACGGGCACAGCGAGCTGACCGCGCTGGCGCGCGTGGCGATCCTGAGCATAGTGTTTGACGGTCTTATGAGCCCTCGGGCCACCGTTGCCCAGAAGGAAATGAAGTTTGGAAGGGTGGCGGCTATCGACAACGGAGGCTCCATCTGCGGAGTCCTGATAACCGTAATCCTAAGTTTCTACCTCCGTGATGTGTGGGCCCTGGTGATTGGGTATTGTTCGGAAAATGCGATTCGCTGCATTCTGTCCTTTGTGCTGTGTCCTTTCCGTCCGCGGATTCCGTCGAATCTATCCGCGTTTCGAGATCTGCTCCGATTCTCGAAAGGCATGGTCGGTCTGACGGTTCTGAATTTCATCTTCACTCGCACGGATATTTTCGTGCTCGCAAAGTTGTATTCTTCCGCGGAGATTGGGTTGTATTCCATGGCCATTTACCTGGTGCAGACACCGACAACCTTTCTCGTGAGAATTATGGCCCAGACGTTGTTTCCCACCTTTTCTCATATTCAAGACGACCCGGCCCGCGGAAATCGAATCCTATTAAAGGTGATATCGGCCACACTGTTGTTGGGTCTGCCTGCACTGGTTTTCGCGGCGTTCTGTGGACATTCCTTGCTGATGGTTGTCTATGGACAGCGCTACGGTGTCGCTGCCGTCGCGTTAGTATTGGCCGCCTGCGCCAGCCTCATTAACGTACTGAATGCCCAACTTACGATGGTGTTTTATGCGCAAGGACTTCCGCAGCTTCATCGGCGAGCCGTCGCGGCCATGGCGGCACTGGTGATCGTACTTACTTATCCTCTCACAAAGGAATTCGGCCTTTGGGGAGCGCAATTGGCGGTCTTGATCGCCATTGTCGTTGGTTACGCTCTTCAAGTGGAGCGTATTCGCAAAGTTATTGGATTTAATTTATCTGAATACCGAAAGACCTTGGTTGTTCCATTTGCCATTTCCCTCTGCGCCGTTTTGGCGTGCCTTGCTGCGAGATCCGCCGGTATTTTATTGCGTCCGCTACCCAACGTCACGTTTGCAATCCTAGGTTGCCTGGCAACTTCCGGAATAGCCTTCGCATATTTCTTCCGAGAGCAAAAGGAGTTTACTCAACCTGAAGCAGTACCTCTGGTGACAACCGGCGCGGTCCTTGAAAGCGGAGGATCGCGGAAATGAACAATCGATTCCCTTATTATCCCAAGTCTTTCCCTCGAAAAGGATGTCCGCGCCGCGGACATATCTCGGCTCACGCGAACTGGGCATATCCATTGGAGATGTTTGTTAATATCAATGGTTTGCAAGGTAGTGACGCGACCGAAACATTCGTTTGGGCTGGGTCAGCATGGCCTTCCGATTGCACTTTGCCTCGTGTGTGCCGCCCATTAATAGGGCCTCACGGATCTGGATCATACTGTGGCGAGTCCACCGGTTGGCTCTCATGAAAACCACACCTGAGTTCGAGACGGAAATCCATGCGGCTGATCAAAGCAACTGTGTATCTGCCGCTCAATCTGGCGATCATTTTGCGTTAAAGTCGAATCAGGTCTGCGATGGCCCTTCCATCTCCGTCGTCGTTCCAACTTACAACCGATCCAAAATCATCTTGGCTGGCATTGAAAGCGTACTGATGCAAACCTACCCCGCATTGGAGATCATCGTAGTGGACGATGGATCAAGTGATGGAACGGGCGAAATACTTCAGCGTTTTGTCGATCAAAGATCCGGCTGTGAGCAGGCTGGCCCGGAAATCCGGTACTTTTATCAATCCAATCAGGGCCAAAGTGCCGCTCGCAATAAGGGAATCGCGGAGGCGCGTGGAGAGTGGATTGCTTTCCTGGACTCGGATGACCCCTGGCATCCCGAAAAGTTGGAATGGCAAGTTCGCGCGATCGCACAATTCAAAAATAACTGTGGCGCCTGTTTTACGGACGCCAAGTTGTACAACAACCTGACCCTGAACACGACCGCCTTCCAAACTACGGATGCACATTACGAACAACCTATTGGATGTGTCGAAGACGCGGCGCTGTTGATGACAAAAAAATTCGGTACCTGCTGGGTTCAGACCTTTGTAATTCGTACCGATTTGATAAGGCAACTGGGAGGGTTCGATCGTGGTCTGCACTTCGCCGAAGACCAGGATTTCCTCTTTCGTTTAGCTCTCCTAACGAATTACTGCTATGTAAACAAACCGCTTGTTTCCATCGATCGAACGGATGTCCATTCGGATCCGGACGCGGCACCGCGTCTTTGGGACACCTTAGAGGTCAGGCTGCAAGGCGCTCAGTACATGTGTGAGAAGTGGCTGGGGTTGGATGCGGCATTACCGCCGAATGTACGGAAATCATGCATTCGGAAATTGCGCGCGATCCATAGCGCGTGGGCAAATTGGTATCTTGAAAATGAGGAGTACGACAAAGCGCTCCGGGCAACAGGCGTGGCTCTTAAATACGAGATCACACTTACTTTGCTAGCCAAGTGGATCCTCGCCTGGATTGCTCCGAAGGTTGCAAGAAGGATCGCCCCGAAGTCTGCGTCTTTTTTTCTGACCTAATCTTATCCATCATCTATTTCCGTGAGTTAGGCACGTTGTAATCAGACCGACCGCAACGCGCAATGGATAAGAACACTCAAGTTTGAATGATCGTTCGGAGGAATCGATGGGAAAGCCAAAACGCAACGTCTCTCCAGATCCTTTTTCCTTAGTTCCTGCCATATGGAACAAACTTCATACGATGTGGGTGGTCTCAACTTACCCGTTCGTTTCGGTAGGCAAGCGCGTCTGGTTCCACTACTCGTGCGATTTGAACCGGTCAGTCGCAAGTCACATGAAGATCGGCGATTCCGTATCTATCGATCGTGGCGTTTGGCTCAACATTCCGGCGCCGCCCGAAACTGACGAACCCACCATCATTTTGGACAACGGCTGCAGGATCGGGCGAGGCGTTCAGATCTCGGCCAAGAACCGTATCCACTTGGAGCGGGACGTCATGGTAGCTGGCTACGCCTTCATGACGGATCACAATCACGCGTTCGAGGATGTGACGGTTCCCACGGCTCACCAGGGAATAACAGAAGGCGGGACAATCCGAATTGAGGAAGAGTGCTGGATCGGATTCGGAGTGACGATCGTGTGTAGCCAGGGTGAGCTGGTGATTGGAAAACACTCTGTCATAGGAGCAAATTCCATGGTCACCCGCTCCATCCCTCCGTATTCCATTGTTTCAGGTAACCCCGCGAGAATTGTGAAGCAATTTGACCCGGAGAAAAACAGTTGGGAGCTGGGTGCGCGCTCCGCTGTCGGCAGTCTCACGGGAACGGAGTCGAGGTTGTCTGACCTTGCTTACAGCCGCTGAGGGCTGCTACTGTGTTCCAAATTTGCGTTTGTCACGCATACATCGCCATGCGGCCGCTATCGGTGGACAAATTGTTCCGCTTTTTTAGCCCTTCACTATGAGCTTCATTGACAGTTACAAGGAACATGTGAACCGCCCCTACGGGGATTACCTCCAGCGTTTAGGCATGGATTTTGAGGCGGTCCGCGCAAGCGGGGCGATAGTCGAAGATCGCAACGGCCGGAAGTACATCGACTGCATCGGCGGGCAAGGGAATGTGAACGTTGGCCATAATCATCCCCACGTGGCTGAAGCAATGATTCGCGCATTGCAGGCGGTCCGGCCATTTGGATGGCCGTTCATTTCTGAAGACCACGTCCGGTTGGCTGAAAAGCTGGCTGAGGTGGCGCCAGCCGGACTTGAGCGTTGCTTGATCGTCAACAGCGGTACGGAAGCAACCGAAAGCGCCCTGAAGCTGGCCCGGCTCGCCACCGGTCGATCGGGAGTGATCGCTTGTCACGGCGGATGGCATGGATTTACTCTGGGCGCCCTCAGCGTTTCAGAACCCAGGGCGTGTAAGAGCTTTGGCCCGCTTTTGCCGGGCGTGCGTCGCGTACCGTACGGCGATGCTCGTGCGGCGTCAGAGGCGATCTCTAAAGAGGTTGGAGCGATGATCGTCGAGCCGATCCAAGGCGAGAACGGCGGAGTCATGCCTCCCGCGGGCTATTTGAGGGAATTAGCGGACATTTGCACGGCATCCGGCGTGATGTTGATTTTCGACGAGATTAAAACGGGTATGGGCAAGACTGGAACGATGTTCGCTTGCGAGTTCGACCAGGCAGCGCCGGATGTGCTGCTGGTGGGCAAATCGCTCGGCGGGGGCATGATGCCGATTGGGGCGATGGTGGCAAAGCGGCAATGGTGGACGAAGTTTGGGCTGAGCTTCCCAATGAGTTCTTCGACCTACGGGGGCAACGCGCTGTCTTGCGCCGCAGGACTCGCCGCAATCGAGGTCATCGAGTCCGAGAATCTATGCGCGAATGCAGCCAGACAGGGACGCCGTCTGCAAGAGGCGCTTGCCGGCCTTGTAGCCTTGCATTCTGACACTGTTCAGGCCGTGACTGGACGAGGTCTTTTGTTAGGCCTACGGATGGCAAGCCCCAAGATCGCATCCGAGCTCACCATCCGCTGCGTGAAGCACGGTGTATTGCTCGTGCCAACATCCCTGAATCACGCATGCATGCTGATTGAACCGCCGTTGTGTATTAGCGATTCTCAAGTGGATGAAGTCATCTGGGCACTGCAGCAAGCTTGCGAAGAAATCGGAGCTGTGAAAATCTGAAGCCAAGCTGGCACCTCATGTGCACAGATATCGGCGCAACATTCCTCGCAAAACATACAAAAGCCTACTTTAGGAGAACTCGGGTTTCCATGACGGTACTCCCGTACTATCGACGATCTTTCCGGACAACGTAAACTCAAGATCGACGGAATAGGCGAAAATGTAAGAGTGGTGCGTGAATCCTCAGGATTCATGGGATAAGTCTAAGGAAAACTAATATGTGTGGCATCTCTGGGATGTTGAGACTCGACGGCGGTCCTGCTGATCCTGATCAGCTGGGACGGATGATCGCAACGCTTCGCCACCGAGGTCCGGACGCGAGCGGCATTCACATTTCAGGCGCCGCCGGATTGGCCCATGCGCGGTTGAGCATCATCGACCTGCAAAGTGGCGGCCAGCCGATGTCCAGTGTGGACGGCCGGTTCTGGATCACATTTAACGGCGAGATTTTCAACTACGTTGAGCTGACGGAAGAGCTGAAAAGCAAGGGGCATCGATTCGCGACCCGCTCCGATACCGAAGTGATTCTGGAAGCTTATCGGGAATACGGCGAGGAGTGTGTGAACCACTTCAACGGCCAATGGGCGTTCGCGATTTGGGACACAACACAGCAGAAACTGTTCCTTTCGCGCGACCGGTTGGGAGTTCGCCCTTTGTTCTACACGCAGACGTCCAATTGCTTTTTATTTGCGTCGGAAATCAAGGCACTTCTGGCGTGTCCAGATGTGCCCGCGGAAATGGATTTGCGCGGACTGGATCAGATTTTCACCTTCTGGGCAACGCTGCCGCCTCGCACTTCGTTCAAGAATGTCCTTCAGTTGCCGCCGGGTAACTCGCTTACGATCGAAGACAAAAGAATTCGCATTAAGCCCTACTGGTCCCTATCGTATACGCCGGACGAAAATCTTGGTTACCAGGATGAAGACAGGCTTGCAGAAGAATTGCTGGGCCTTTTGCAAGATGCCACGCGCATTCGCCTGCGCTCCGATGTGCCCATCGGAGCCTATCTGAGCGGCGGAATCGATTCGACAGTAACGACCGCACTCGTCAAGAAACTCGTGGGCGACCGGCTCCGCAGCTTTTCGATCGGCTTTGAAGACACCGAGTTTGACGAGAGTGCCTTCCAACAAGAGGCCAGTTCGTTCCTTGGCACACAGCACACCAGCGTGTACTGCTCAGGCGGCGATATTGCCGAAGCTTTTCCGCAGGTGGTTTGGCATACCGAACATCCAGTGATTCGTACCGCCCCGGCGCCTATGTTCTTGTTGTCAAAGTTAGTGCGCGACAGCGGCTTCAAGGTCGTATTGACCGGCGAAGGCGCCGACGAGGTGCTCGGCGGGTACGACATCTTCAAAGAAGCCAAGATCCGGCGGTTCTGGGGACAAAATCTGGATTCGAAGTGGCGGCCGCTTCTCCTGAAGCGCCTCTATCCATATATGCAGGACATGCAGCGGCAGCCGCCTGAATATCTCAAGCACTTTTTCCGCGTAGGCGCCGAAGATCTTGCCAGCCCTTTCTTTTCCCACCTGCCGCGATGGGAACTCACGGCGAAATTAAAATCGCTGTTTTCGATGGATGTTCGCGCGGAGTTGCGGGGTTACGATGCGCTGGGCGAGCTCGAACAAGCGTTACCCGCTGAATTTCATCGCTGGTCACACTTCAGTCAAGGTGAGTATCTCGAAGCGAAGTATCTTCTTCCGGGATACATTCTTTCTTCGCAAAGCGACCGGATGGCCATGGCTCATTCGGTGGAAGGGCGATTCCCCTTTCTCGACTACCGAGTCTTTGAATTCGCGGCGAAGCTGCCGGCATCTTTGAAGATGAAGGTGCTCAACCAGAAATACCTGCTAAAAAAAGCGTTCGCAGGACTGATCCCTGCCTCCATCACGCGCCGTCCCAAGCAACCGTATCGTGCGCCCGATGGGAAGAGTTTCTTCGGTCCGGATGCGCCGGATTACGCGGAGGAACTGCTGTCGCCCCACGCCTTGGGGGAGCAGGGAATTTTTGACGTGGGAGCGGTAACCACGCTGGCGAAAAAGTTTAAAGCAGGCCGGGCCAGCAGCGTCAAGGACAACATGGCCATCGTGGGCATTCTTTCCACCGAACTACTGATTCACCAATTCGCAAATCAACAATCACAAAGGATATTAATCTAATGCAAACAATAGACATTGAATCTGAGATCTACAAGTTTGTAGTGGACAGCTTCATGTTTGGTCAAGCCGCCGGATTGGCATACGACGAGTCGCTGCTTCAGAGAGGCGTGATCGATTCCACTGGCGTCCTGGAGCTCGTTTCCTTCCTCCAGGAAAACTTCAATATCACGGTGGAGGATAACGAGATCATTCCCACCAACCTGGAGACGATCAACGGGATCGTCGCGTACGTAAATAAGAAACTCAACGGCAAGTCTTAGGAGGATTTCGTCATGCAACTCGAACAGTTCCTCGAACACAGCGCAGAGCGGTTCCCGGACAAGGTGGCACTCATTACCGGAAACGACCGTTACACGTACCGGCAAATCGACGAAGAGGCAAACCGCCTGGCGCATGCCCTGATTGCTTCCGGCGTGCAGCGCGGGGATCGTGTCGTCATATTCCTGCCCAACTCCCTTGAGACGGTCGTATCGATCTTCGCCACTCTGAAGGCCGGAGCCGTGTTCGTCGTTTTGAACTCGACCACCAAGTCGGACAAGGTGACGTACATCCTGAACAATTGCCGTGCAACGGCCCTTGTCACATCGGGAACCAAAGCCGACTCCCTATCGACCTGTTGGGCTGATACGCCGTACCTTCAATCCGTGTTCCTGACCGGAGCCAGTGAGTCTCAGGCCAAGGCCGTGCAGTCTGGCGGCAAGCAGGTCGGCTCGTTCGAAGAGGTTCGCAAGTCAGGCAACAACTCGAGCCCGATGAAGAAGTGTATCGATATCGATCTTGCAGCTCTCATCTATACGTCTGGCTCGACAGGGCGGCCAAAAGGTGTGATGGTTACTCACCTGAATATCATCTCCGCGGCCACTTCCATCAGCACCTACCTGGAGAATACGAGCGACGATATCGTCATCAATTTCCTGCCGCTTGGGTTTGATTATGGCCTTTATCAACTGCTTATGATGTTCAAGATGGGCGGGACGCTGGTGCTGCACGATTCCTTCGCATTTCCGAACGTTGCGATCGATAAAATAATTCGCGAAAAAGTGACCGGCTTCCCCATCGTGCCCACGATCTCAGCCATTCTTCTGCAGATGGATCTGTCGAAATACAATTTCCCAAACCTCCGATACATCAGCAACACCGCGGCGGCTTTACCTGTCGAACATATCCGCAAACTGCGAGCCTTGTTCCCTCATGTGAAGCTTTTCTCGATGTATGGGCTGACGGAGTGCAAGCGCGTTTCCTACTTGCCGCCTGACCAGCTCGATATCCGTCCTACGTCGGTAGGCCGCGGCATGCCCAATGAAGAAGTTTATGTCGTCGATGAAAATGGCGCGCGTGTCGGCTCGGGCATCATCGGCGAACTCGTGATCCGCGGGTCAAATGTGATGAAAGGCTATTGGGAATTGCCTGAAGAGACTGCCCATTGCCTGAAGCCAGGCCCGCTGCCCGGAGAAAGAGTCCTCTACAGTGGTGATTTGTTTCGCACCGATGAAGAGGGTTACCTATATTTTGTCGGCCGTAAGGATGACATCATCAAAACGCGAGGCGAGAAGGTCAGCCCTCGCGAGGTCGAAGACGTTATCTACGCCCTCGATGGGGTGGCAGAAGTTGCGGTCATCGGCGTACCTGATCCGATATTGGGCAGCGCTATTAAAGCGGTGCTCACCGTCCGCCCGGGCGCACAGCTCACCAAGCAAGATGTGCTTCGCCATTGCGCGGCAAGGCTCGAGGATTTCATGGTGCCAAAGATTGTAGAGTTCCAGGCATCGCTGCCCAAGACTGAAACAGGCAAGATCAGCAAACGCGCCATCAAAGTAGGAGCCCAAGAGGGCTAACGCAGCGGCCTGGATCACAGGAAGCTGACATTCTCACTTTCAAAGCGACAAGGACAGGCCAGCGGTTACCCCTGCGGCTGGATTCTTGTGGTACCGCGCGGCCAGCGAGGTTTGAATTGGCTGTCGGGAATTCTCGCGTTTCGATTGACGTTGCGGTATTTGATGATGAAGTAGTCGCCTGAACCTGTTTCAAAGAATTGCTGTTGCACCGGGAGCCACGTGGACTCATCCAGCCAAAGCTGGATTTTGGAAAGCTGCTTGCGCACCTCATCGGTTTTCGGCAGCAGGTCGAGGCGAACGACTTTGTGGCCGTCGAGAGTTTCTTCGCCCTGCAGCGAAATCGTGTAACTCTCCTTCAACGAACTTCCCGAAGTGCCGAAACCCAGCAGCAAAAACTGATCGACGACGGATTTTTTCTTGCCCAGGTTATATTCCTCGACGCGGTGAATCTTCGGATTATAAATATAAAAATTGTCGCCATCGCGCAGGATGGTTTCGGCATCGGGTTGCGTCAGCTCGATGCGCATCTTACCGTCGCTGCGCACGGAAATCTGGCCGGATTGCGTGGATTTGTCGTTGACCACGACGGTGACCTTGGTGCGGTCCAGATCCGCCGTAAGACTCTTGAAGCCCGCGGCTTGCGCGTCCAGTTGCTTGAGCACGTTTTCGAGGGTTTGTTGTGGAGCGGAGGCGAAGCCGCTGGTAAAGAACGAGAACACAAGTATCGGGGCGCAAAACAATAACGCGATGCTGCGAATGGTTCCCGAAACCCTCATTTTCCCAGTTTCTCCCGCCGATTCCGGCGCACGTTGAAGCAAAAGCAACCCATTAGTGAATTGTCGATCCACGGATTGCTTTGCAATCCTATCACGTTGAGATGCCAAGTCTTCGCCAAGGGTTACGCCCTTCGGCGGCATACCCCGGCAACCTTTCGGCGCCGGTGGCGCCAGAACTAAATCCACACAGACTGAATCAGGCTAAACAAGCTGAACAGTCCGCTGAAAAACTCAACACTCTGTCATTCTGAGCGAAGCGAAGAATCTCTTCCTTCGATTTGGGCATAACGGAGAAAGAAGAGAAAGAAAGAGAGATTCTTCGCTTCGCTCAGAATGACAAAAACTTTTTTGGCAGTGTGAAGGCTGTGCGACTGAATTCGAAGTTCTGTATGATGTTTCCCCATGTTTCGACGCAAACGGTTTCGGCTCCGCCTTCGCTCGCGAACGCTGATCCTCGGCGACCGGACGCTGGTGATGGGCGTCTTGAATATCACGCCGGACAGTTTTTCCGATGGTGGCGAGTACCTGGATGAGGAGGCAGCCGTCGCGCGCGCTTTGCAACTTGAGCGTGACGGCGCGGACATTCTGGATATTGGCGGCGAATCCACGCGTCCCGGCGCGGCTGTGATCCGCGCTGAGGAAGAACTGCGGCGAATTCTGCCCGTGATCAAAATATTGCGCGGCAAACTTCACATTCCGATGTCCATCGATACACGCAAGGCGGACGTCGCGAAAGCGGCGTTGGATGCGGGCGCCGAAATACTTAACGACGTCTCAGGACTGCGTACGGACCCGCGCCTCGCAGAAATCGCGCGACGCGCGCGGGCGCCGCTGATTCTCATGCACATGCGCGGAACGCCACAAACGATGCAGCGAGGTCCGTTCGCGCGTGACGTCATCCGAGATGTGAAGGCTGGCCTGCGCGAGGCTCTGGCGCGCGCGAAACGGGCAGGCCTCTCGAAAACTCAAATCTTGCTCGATCCCGGCATCGGATTCGGAAAAAGACACGAACAGAATTTTGAGATCCTTGCGCACCTATCCGAGTTTGCATCTCTCGGCTGCCCGATCGTGATCGGCACATCGCGGAAAGCTTTTCTTGGCAGGGCGCTTGCCGGCACAGACGGACCGCCCGCTCCCACGGAAGAGCGTTTGCTCGGCACGGCTACAACTGTAACCGCGTCGGTACTCGGCGGCGCGCACATTGTGCGCGTTCACGATGTGGCGGAAATCGTTCGCGTCATACGGGTCGCGGATCAGATCGTGAATGCTCGCTAGCGCGAAGATGCCCGTTCCGCTGCGAAAGCCAAGCAGCGGGTGGCCGCTACAAAATCGATATCGATCGTGAATTTCGTAGCGGCCGCCTGCTTTTTGGGCGGGCAGGCTTCAGATCGTCAAAACCCAGGCTGAATAATCGCCAAATATTTCACGTTGTTGAACCTGCGCTGTGTTGTGCGATACGCTGCGATCAGAAACGCGCCAGTTGGGACGCGGCGCTGCTGTCGTGGTGGTCAAAATATGCAAACTGTCAAACGAATGCTGCGCCGGATCGGACTTTTTCAAGGTCTACTGGCGATTACCGTGGCTGCCTGCGTTCCCGCAGCTGCGCAATTGACTCCTGCCGAGCCTGATCCGCTTGCGCGGATCCGCGACGCCGCAAAATCGAATGTGCAGGCGTGCTCCACGACGGGAGAAAACCTGTGCGAGCAGGTTGCGCCTAAAATTATTGAGGGTGCGCTCGGGGAATCGCCGCTCGGCGAAAATCTTCGCCGCCTGACGGATGAAATTGGCGGGCGAGTTACGGGCTCTCCCGAGTTGACGCGCGCGGTGGCCTGGGGCGTAGCCGCGTTTCGCGACGCGGGTGTGGATGTGCACACCGAAAAGTACACGCTGCCGGCTACGTGGTCCGAGGGTGCAACTCACCTTGAGGTTCTTACCCCCTCTCCATTTCCGGTGCGCCTGGTGTCGGTTGCGTGGACCGTTGGTACCTCAGGCAAAGGGCTTGAAGCCAACGTGGTCCTCGCTGGCGTCGGCTCGGAATCCGATTTTGCGCGAATCGGTTCGTCGGCCAAGGGAGCCATTCTCCTCGTCCATTCCGACCTTCTGCACAATTGGGAGGGACTATTTCAGGAATACATGAAAGCTCCCGGCACGATTGCCCGGGCCAAATCCGCGGGTGCTGTGGCGATCCTGTGGATGTCCACGCGCGAACGCCTGCTGCTGTATCGCCACATCGACTACTCTGGCGGTGAAATTGAACCATTTCCGCAAGCTATTGTGGCGCGCGAAGACGCGATGCGTTTCGAAAATTTCCTGGCCATCGGCAAAAAAGTACGCGTACGTCTCGAGATTCCGAATCACGTCGGCGGCCCCGTGGAACAGGAAAACGTCGTGGCCGAAATTCGCGGCCGGGAAAAGCCGGACGAATGGGTTTTGCTCGGCGCCCATCTCGATTCCTGGGAACTGGGGACGGGAGCCCTGGACAATGGCTGCAACGCCGCAATGGTGATTGAAGCCGCGCGGGACATCCAGCGCACCGGCCTACGGCCGCGGCGCTCCATTCGCTTCGTCCTTTTCACCGGCGAAGAGCAGTGGATGTTAGGTTCCTGGGCCTATGTGCGCGCACATCGTGCGGAACTGGAACGTGCTCGCGGCGCAATCATTTTCGACGCAGGCATCGGCAAGGTGACCGGTTACATGCTCAGCGGCCGCCCCGAAATTGAGGCCGGCGTGCGCGAAGCATTGAAGCCCATCGAGTCCTGGGGCTCGAACCAGCACGTGATGGACGCCGAGCTCGGCACGGACAACTATGACTTCCTTCTGGAGGGCGTTCCCACGCTCATCGCCAATCAGGAAGAGGCCAATTACCTGCCGAACTACCACGCGACTTCTGATACGTTCGACAAGGTTGACCTGCTGCAACTCAAGATCAACACCGCCCTCGCCGCGGTCACGGCTTTCGGCATTGCCGAACGCACCGCGCCGCTTGGACCGCGCCAATCCCGCGCCGAAATTGAAACCTTGCTGAAAACATCGGGCCTCGCAGAGCAAATGAAGGTCTTAGGTCTGTGGCCAAGCTGGGAATCAGGGAAGCGCGGAAGACAATAGGTCAGGCTGAAGCCTGCGCTAGTTAAAACTCGACGTGCCCCCTATTCCGCTTCAATTCAAAATTGCCAGTGAAATCTAATACCGAAGACGGACACCGGACCCCGGTCGCGGTTGAATGCCGGATGATTAACAAGCTCATAATCCATGGTCGCGTGTATAGCTTTCCAAATTGGGAGATTGTAGTAGGCTTCCATAACCATCTCGCTCCCATAAGTCAACTTGCTGTCGCCGTCAATGATGTCCGTGCCGCCTGCCTCGAGATATTTTTGGGCGCTGTTCGACGCACCAGTTGTGACAAAGGCGAGCCCGAAGCTGTCGTCGGTCCGTCGCCAGGCGGCACCGTTGATGCTCATCCCGAACGACGCCGTCCAATTCGCGTCGGTATACATCCACCCCTCTTCCTGTCCATCATTCCAACCGAGGCGCGAGAACACACCGACATTGCTTGCAAGTTTTTGTTCCCAATTCAGCCCAAAGCCGTTTTTGTAGCGGTAGGCGCGAGCGGCTGAGAGATCCGCTCCCGGACCGTTAGCCTCTAAAATCAAAGTCGCTTCCCGGTAACGAATCATGTGACCTTCATTTAGCCAGGCCAGAAGCCGAATCGCCCCCGGATGAGCGTTGGCATCGTAGCGGCGCTCGAATTCCGCCATTGTTCCCCAAGAGCGGAGAAACGAGCCGTTGCTTCCTTCATGGGGCCACAAGAAAGCCTGGTCGTCCGCGGTGAACCCGTTCTTGGTAAACGGAACTTGGAAAAATCCAGAACGCAATGTCCATTTCGGCTGGTTTAATTCCACAGCAATTCCAGTGGTGTACCCAACGCTATCTGACGGAAAATCCCACGCAAGATTTGTATTCATTGCCCAATTCATGAACTGAGTGTGGGGGTCTTGTGCGTAAACGTTATGGTCGAATATGTCCATCGGAGTGAATCGACCGAGAGTGAAAGTTAGCCGCGAGATGTCCTGCTTGCCAGCGAGTGTCAGAGGGCCATCTGGCACCGACTCCCTCTTGCCTCCCAAACCGAGGGTTCCGCGGATAAACAGATGTGCAAACATGAAATGGGGAATTGTGGTGCCGAGCTTGAATGCATCCCCGTTGGGGAATGCTTCGATGCCCTCCGTGTGGCTCAGGCCGTAGCCTTGCCACATCAATGCATCTGCGTATATTTCACCGCCTTTCCACAGCCGTGCGCCGGCAAACAGGTCCGATGTAAATGTTTCCTGAACTTCACCCTTGCTTTTCAAACTGTTCGGGCCGGAATATTTGGCGGAAAAACCGGGGTCGCCCTGGACAGCTTCGGTAACTTGAGCGTGGAGATTCCAGTTTTGGGTGGCTGAATTCACCTCTTGCGCACGGAGAGAAACACAGGCAGCTAAACTGATAAGCAATAGATGTAGTTTCATCGTCGTAGGCCTATTCCCGGCGTGGTTCATAAATTAGCCTCAGGCTAAGCGCGGTCTACGCCCTGGTGCGTGCCGCCGCAAGATTGTCCTCATGCACCTTGGCTTGCGAGTCGTATGTCGACATCAACGGACCGATCCACACGCAAACGAGCGGAGAGTTATGGCCTTCGTGAGCGCGAATCCATACGCAATACAGGTTCGGTCGCGGCAGGCTATACTTTCGGTTAGAAACGAAATTAAACATGATCCCTTCCACTGAATTCACACGCGTACCGACCGGGAACCGGCGCCTCGTCCAGTAAAAACAATTTTTCCAGGAGGGGAGAGAGTTCGCGGTGAGTCCGCGGATTCCCACTCGCTCCGTAGTTGTTCCACAGAGCGGTCAGAAACTGACGCGCGGATGCGTGTGCTATGCTCGCTCGGGGTGGAGGTCCGGGAGGCTGGTACGACCCGGAGGTTCCGGTTCTTGAACTGGAATATCCATGTGTTCTAAATTTCCTTTCGGGCCCCGTTTTCTGCAACCTGGAACTCTGATACCATACCCCCATAGGGTAGTCAACAAAAATGTCCCATTTATCGAGAGAAAAGCTGGACCTGCTGACCCGCACCAAAAAAATCGTGGGGCAGCTCGAAGCGGTCGGGCGCGCACTGGATCAGGACGAGCCCTGCGGCGAGGTGCTTCAGCGCCTTTCCGCGGCGCGCGGCGCCATCAACAGCCTCATGGGCGAATTGATGGAGGACCACATCCGAAATCACATGCCGCGGAAGACGAAATCCGCGGAAGAAGCCGCCGACGATTTGATTGAGATCGTGCGAACCTATTTAAAGTAGCCGCCAGCGACACAGAGCGATGCCGTGCGCCAATTTGAGTCGCTACAGACGTTCGATGTGCCTGCGGAATCCCTAGCAGGCACTTGACCCGATGAAATGGGAGTCAGCCGGTGCTTTTCGTTGCGCGGGGAGCACGAGGGCCGGAACGAGCCGAGGATTTTTGGCGGGTTGGGTAGAGCGCTTACAGACCCGATTTCTCGGGGCCGTCGTCCCCGCAGCGCAATCCCAACCCACTGTAGTTTCAATAATGGGCGTGTGTACAGGTTGGCTCAATGGGCTAACCGAATCAAAAATTCTGGGACTGGGGTTTTAGTACTACCTTCGGGGGACGCTCGAAATCGCCGCAAATCGCACATACACCGCGATTTGGCCGCGGGGTCTATTCCACAACTGCAATCTTGTTCGCCATTGACAGCGGAAGCCACAAACGGCCTTTTGAATCGCGAACCATATTTCGAACGGATGAATTCGGGGCCGGCATCGGGTAGGTTCTGAAAACCTCGACGGACGGATCGAAACGAACCAGGTTATTGGCATCCCGCCCGCTCTCCTCGTACCAGATTTTACCGGCGGAATCGGCCCCAATACCGTACGGCTCGGAATGGTTTCCGGAAGGGCTGTCCCAGAACTTGAATTTTTTGTCCGCCAGCGTGATGCGCCCGAGACGCCCGCCCTCCGAATCCGTGAAATAGATCGCATTGCCCACCGCGACCAGTCGGCGAGGTTTCACATGGGACTCGGACGGCGTGTATTCGGTCATTCCGCCGTTGCGGGGATCAAGACGTCCCAGTTTTCCGCCCGTCAGTTCGCAGAACCACAGCGCCCCATCGCTGGCCGCTGTGATGCCATAGGGATGCGCATTCTGCGTCGGCGCGCCGAACTCAGCGATTTTTCCGGTTTCGATATCGAGACGGCCGATGACGTTCGAATTCTGAGCCGTGAACCACAGAGCGCCGTCTGGCCCAAAGATCGGGGTGTGCGGATCTTTCGCTGTGGGAGGAACAAATTCCATGATGGCGCCGGTCTTGGGATCCAGGCGGGCGATTTTTCCCGCATAGTTTTCGGTGAACCATATGTCGCCGAAAGCGTCGGAGACCAGGCCATGCGGGCCGGAATCCGGCGTGGGAACCTTGAACAGTTTCCATTCGTGATTGTCCGGATTAAATCGCGCGAGGTGCCCCGTCTCCTGCAATGTGAACCAGATATTGCCTTTCGGATCGACGGCGGAATCATGCGGCACCGCACCCGACACTGGAACTTCCCACACGCTCATGACGCCCTTCAGTTCAACGCCAGGGGCAGGCGGCGGCTCTTTGTACTTCAACCGCAAGGTTATATTCGCGTCGCTGCCAGGACGCACCAGAATGTTGTGCTCCCACTCGGACCACGTTCCATTCGCGGACGCCCGCAAATCGTAAGAACCAGCGCGCAACGGCCCCACATGAAATCTGCCCTGCGAATCCGTGTGCAACACATGCGGCGTTTCGCCGTCGGACGCCTGCCAGAGAATCTGCGCTCCGGCGACGGGCGCGCCCTTCGTATTGACCACTTCGCCGTCCAGGTTTCCTGGCTTCGGCTTGGCGACCGAACTTTTGGGGACTTGCGGGTAAACCCGCGCGGACGCAAATGCAGCGACAGCAATAAGAAACGCGATGTTCAGACGCGAACGCAACACGGAAAGCGGGCCTCCGCCGCTTCTTAAATTTTACATGGAAGAGTTCCGGCCGGCTTGATTGTGTGAAGGGAGTGAAGCGCGAATGATACGGGGTGCCGCGGAGATGAAGCCCGTGCGGCACCCCCGGTTGGTGCGTGAAAGAGACCTCAAACGTCGAAAGATTGTTGGCAACGAACTGGCGCTCAGCGTTTGGGAGGGTCGGCAGCCAATTTGTTTAACTCAGTGCGCAGAATTTCGACGACTTCAGCCCGCGAGCCGACGTGCCGGTAGTGGCTGATTTCGGTGCGTTCGTGGATGCCGAATGCGACGATGAATTTGCGGCCGTCCACTTCGTAGTTGTAGAGCGTCGGCAGCCAGATGCCCGGAGACACCTCCTCCTGCACCATCACGATGTGGCCTCCGCGGTAGACCTTTCCCGCAACTCCTCCGCCGAAGCTTATGTCCGTGGCGATGTCCGCTTCGAGCCTTGCGAACTGTGCATGTTCTTCGTCCACCCAAAGGGCGGCGTGAATATGCTGAAAGCTGGCTGCGAACCGGCTGATCGGCTTATAGTTCGGATCCGGATCCAGCAGGACTTTCACCAGCGTGCGTGCTGCCGCCGGATCATTGCGCGTTTCACGGCCGGCCCAAGTCATTCGAAAAGCCTTGGTCGCTGAGTCCAGGAGTTCGGCGTGGTCGTGGCGGCGCCTTTCGAATTTGGAGAGGTCTTCCTTGTACCGGTCGCTGGATGGCCCGGCCGAATCGAGCGCCTTCAGTACGGTCTCTAATTCCCGGCGATAGTCATCGGCCGGAACCGGGACGTCTTTCTCTGCTGTCCTCAACTTTATGTTTCCGGTACCCGAAGGGAGGACACGGTCGGTGATGTCGGTGAGAATTTCGCCATTTTCGCTCTTGCGCGTGACCACGTGTTCCAGGCGTTCGAATTCTTCGAGCGCGCGGTCGTCCCGATGCTGATTCTCGATGGCTCGCAGGATCAGGGAGTGGAGTTCCTCATAACTCGGCGCGGGATTCCGTGTGATGATCGGGCCCTGGACGCCCGGTGGCGCGCCTCCGCTTGGATAGATCGCAGATGAAGTGATGACGATCGCACATACGGTCAGCACCCCGACATTTCGCAAATGAACCATGGTCGATTGACGTTGGCGAGTCTGACCGTGCACTCCGCGTCGCCCACAGTTCGATTCTACGGCTTAATGCACGGTTGTGTGCGAGAGTTTGAAGCGCCGGCCTCACGAACAAATAGGGCCGAACTTTATCCGAGGCAATCTTATGCCTTGATGAAATTTTCGAACGGGACTCTTACTTTATTCGTAGGATTATCGAACTCTAATAAAGAAGGGGGCGATCCAGGTCGATTCGCCCCCTCCCGTGACCCGGCCTGTCGGAGGAAAGCCGGGCGTTACCACATTGATGTATCTAGTAGAACTCCGGTTTCGAAAAAAAGTTGCGAAAGTGAAGAAAATTACCGGAAAGTTATGATTATCACTTTTTTCCTCCAACGCAGGCCCCAGCAACGAGGTTTCTAAGGTCATTTATTGACGAACATAAGGCGAATAGAACGATTCTCTGAATTCCAAGGTGAATGAGTCGGCCCCGGTTTTTTGGTAAACCCTCCCGTTTTGTTTGGCCAGCGCATACAATGGCCGTTCGATGCCACGCCCGAGCGAACCCCGTGAACCTGTTACCGAAGCCGAAGTCGTCGCGCATCTGGCACGATCGCGCAAGCCGCTAAGCCTCCGCGAAATCGCGGCGGCGCTCAACCTGCGTCACTCCGGACGCCGGGCGCTCGTAAAACTCGCCAGAAAAATGAAAAAACGCGGCGAAATTCATGAGTATCCGAACGGCCGCGTCGGTTTGCCCAAAGAAAAGCAGGGCGCCCAATACGAATCCACCCGTCCAGCGCAAAAGGGGCCGCGTCCCGAACAAAAAGACGGGCCGCGCCGGCATGCAGCGGAACCTTCGCGCCCGGAGTCCCGCACACCTCCCAGGCCGGAAGCAAATCAATTGAC
>Ga0157378_10001015_pt1 | contig 25643 bp, 22 predicted proteins | sample M65metaG_FD_115309 | JGI IMG/M metagenome (GOLD analysis project Ga0157378, IMG submission 115309) | Miscanthus rhizosphere microbial communities from Kellogg Biological Station, Michigan, USA - M6-5 metaG | ecosystem: Host-associated > Plants > Roots > Rhizosphere > Soil | place: USA: Michigan...
CTTCTAGCGCTGCCAGCTGTGCTTCTCGGACGGCTTCATATACGCTGCGCGCCACCGTCGAAGGACGGCCCACGTGCAGGGTGCGGGTCATATCGGAACAGTAGCCGGAGAGTATAACACCGAAGTCGCAGACTACGAATCCTCGAGAGGGAATGGCGGCTCCAGAGGCTCTGCCATGCGGCAGTGCCGATCGCGTCCCGCCAGCGATGATGGTCGTAAAGGCCATCTGCTCAGCCCCAGCACTGCGGGCTGCAAGCTCAAGCTGGGCAGCAACTTGCGATTCGGTTCGTCCCGGCGTGAGCGCCGCTGTGACGGTTGCAAGAAGTCCAGTCCCCAGTTGGCACGCGGCGCGAATCTTCCCGATCTCGTCTTGGGATTTCACCATCCGCATCCACTCAAGAAGAGGCGGAGCGTTCGCGATCCTGAGGCTGCGACCGGTTCGTTTGGCAAGTACTTCCCTGTCGGCCACGGTCATGTAGGCGGCCTCGATACCGAGGCGCTTGATCCGACTTCGGCCGTTCAGCCAGTCCAGGGCCGACGCGAACGCCGACTTCCCCTTCTGAATATGAATCCGTGCACCGCTGACCTCGGCTCGTGCTTGGACGGTATATCGCCCATCGGTAAAAAACTCAACGCCTCTTCCGCTGACCAACAGCAAGGCCGCACTTCCGCTGAAACCACAGAGGTACCGGATATTCGGAAGATGCCCTAGGAGAATTGCTTCGAGCTTGTGCTTCTCAAGTTCCTCCTGCAGGTGCTGCAGGCAACTTTTGCCGCGCATGTCAGAAGTTTATCCCACCTGAGCCGAAACGCCTGCGAGGCTTCCCCCAGCAGGGGGACAACGGAAGTCCGCTTTCGCCCCGCGAGCTCGACCAGGCGACGTTTTCCTAAAAACAATCCGCCGGCCTGAGTGACTCAGATGCCGGCGGCTGCTTCCTGCTAACTTGCGCTTCGAACTATGTCTCGACGATGCGAGGCGTGATGAAGAAGATCAGCTCCTGGTTCGAGCTGCTGACCGATTGATGCTTGAAGAGGTTCCCGAGCCACGGAATGCTTCCGAGCAAGGGAACCTGTTGGACGTTGACCGAGTTGCTGGTCTGGATCACGCCGCCGATAACGACCGTGCCGCCGTCGGTGACCAGAACCTGCGTGGTCGCCTGTTGCGTAATCAAGGTCGGGTTGCCACCGATGGTATGTCCAAAGTCGGGCGTCGTATTCTCGACGTCCACGTTGAGGAAGATGGTGTTCTCGACGGTGATCTGAGGCGTAACCGTAAGCCGCAGGAACGCGTCGATGTAAGTCGTGGTTGGCGGCCCGTTTAACTGGGCCTGGGTGACGATCGGGATACGAACGCCCTGCCGCACGACGGCTTGAATGTTGTTCTGGGTGACTACGCGCGGACGAGACAGAATCTTCAACAAGCCGCGCGACTCTGCCATGGTGAGGACCGCATCGAGTCGAAACGCATTGCTGGCATTCACGAAGCTCAAGCCGCTGGTCGGCGCCGATACTCCCAGGTTCGAGAACAGCGGGATCTGGACGCCGCCCGTACCTCCGGTCACAACCGGGTACAGCGGATTCGGGGTGTTCCCCACGCTAAGCGGAGAGGTTCCAGCCGAAGTTGCGCCACCGATGCCGGTCGGATTATTGCCCCAACCAAATCCGAGCTGAGTGCCGATGTCACGCGCGAAGCTGCGGGTGGCAGCAACCACGCGGGCTTCAATCTCTACTTCTTGAGTCTTGCGATCGAGTTGCGCCAGCAACCGGTCAATCGGCGGAATCACGGAAGGAATGTCGTTAATGATGACCGCATTGGTCCGGTCATCGGATTCCATGTGTCCACGCTGGCTAAGGAACTTCTTCAGGGTTGTGACGACGTCTCTCGAGTGCGCGTAGCTCAGGAAACGGGTTACGGTCACGGTATCGACCGCCAGCGCCTCGGCTTCAGCCTGTGCACGACGGGCTTCGGCTTCCTTGCGCAGAGTTTCAACGCTAGCGATTCGGAGAACATTGCCATCCAGCTGCCGGGAGAGCGTGTTGTTCTTCAGAACGATGTCGAGCGCCTGATCCCACGGCACGTCATCGAGAACGATGGTCAGCGAACCTTTGACGTCGGGGTCGAGTACCACGTTGAGGCCGCTGATTTCGTGGATGAGGCGGAAGAAATCCTTCAGGTCCACATCCTTGAGGTTGACCGAGATCGGTTCGCCGGTGTACTTGGGACCCGAGGCAGCGGTATGAGTCTTGGATTTCTGTTCGGCGGCGAGATTGACCGCGGGCTCAATGGTCGAAGAAGACGGGGTGGCGGTTGCCGCGCCTCCCGATTGCGAGGCCTGCAATGAGCCACTCGCCTCAGGCAGAAGGCTTCCCGCAGGACGCTCCACGAACTTGGAAGCCGCATTCACGGCTTTGTCCTGTGGATCGCTCGTTTCTTTCTTCGGGGCGTAGGCCGGACTGAGCACTACGAAATCCTGGGCGCTCGTCTTTGCCACTTCCTGAGAAGCAGGCACCTTAGGTTGCGTTTCAGCGACCACTGGCACCTTGGCCGCGGCGGCGACTTGGGGGCTAGAGGTCTCGCCGATCTTGAGGGTCAGCTTCTGGCCCGGCCCGGGAACCAGCGCAAACTTCCGCGGACCATCCAGGTCCACGACAACGCGGGTCATGGCCTTGCCATCGGTGCCCATGCGCACGCCCTTGACGCCCTCGCTGCCCACGGCAATGCGGCCGCCGGAGGTAGCCAGAATCGTATTCGGCAGGTCGACAACCAGCCGGTCGGGCGAAGAGAGGGTTTCGACCTTGGGCGCAACAGCTCCCTTGGTCGTCATCTCGACGCTGACGACGCCCTGGTCACGACTGACCGTGACCTTTTCAAGCGCGGCGCGTGCCGCGTCGCTACCCGGAGTCTGCGCTTTCGCCACCAGAACGATGGCCAACAGCGCTGTTATGGTTCCCAGCATGTGCTTTCGCATTTCCCGTCTCCCCGCCTCTGATCTGCTTTGAACTTGAATTGAACTTTTCATTTTTCCCGTCTCGCCTATACCGCCGGACGGATAATGGTCTTGGTGACGTCCCGCGTTAATTCCTTGCCCAGCTTGTCGTGGAACGTTTCTTTAAAAATGATGGAGTCCGGCGTGATCTTGGTGACATATCCGTTGAACACGGGATCGTTCTCGCGAAGGAAGTACGCCTTATCCATCGAATTGACGACCACCGCGATCATTCCGTTCTCTGACTTCACTACGCCTCGCAGGGCGATCTGATCAATCGCCAGGCACCGCTTGCCCGTGCTGCAGCCCGAACCGACGGCTCCCATATGCACGATCGGGCTCACGAAAGGATCACGATGCGCGACCGTACTCACTTTCTTCGGTTCCGACTTCTTGGCTTCTGCGGATTTGCCTTCGTTCACCGCCACAACCGCGCCCGTTTTCGTCTCCGGCGCCTTGGCTACGGCGGGAGCAGCCTTGAGTTGCGCTTCATGCTTTTTCTTGGTGAAAGGATCGGCGTTCTTGGAAGAGACGTCGCCCTTTGCGGCAACCGCGGTTTTGGTCGACGATGGGGCAGATTTCACGGCCACCACCGGGTTTGAGGTCTTTGCCGGCGCAGCCGGCTTTGCCGAAGTCGCCGCCGGCTTGGCGGGAACCACAGCTACGGCCGGTTTGGCGGTAGGCTGAACTGCGACCGCAGCCGGTTTGGCCGCAGCTTTCGCGACCCCCGCCGTCGGCTTGGCCTGTGCCGCCGGAACCGCCACAACCTTCACATTGGCCGGTTTCCCGTTGCTGACGGCCGAATTTGTCTGAGCCGGTTTCGGCGTGTTGGCAGATTTGACCGGTGAGGTCGACTTCTCAACCACGGTCGGAGTCTGTGCCACCGCAGACACCGCCAGTCCGCACAACAAGCACAACACTAGAGTTTGCTTCATAATGTCCTGCCCTTCACCGGCGCTGCAGCTACCGCCGCGCCCTTGCCATTGGCTGCTGCAGGTTGCACGCTGGCGCCCGCATCGTGGCTGAAGTATGTCGTCGCGACGCAGGTTGCAATAACGCTCTCACTGGCGTTGTACTGGTAGGTGTGCTTGGCTTTTGCTTCTGTGCCCTTCTTGGTATTCGCCACCAGCAGGTCGGAAATGTTGACGATGCGCTCCAGTTTCGACACCTGGTCGAAGAAGTTGCGCATGGAGTAGTACGAGCCATCGAGTTCAATCTCGAACGGCACTTCGGTGTAAAACTCTTTGCTCGCAGTCGGCTTAGCGGTATATCGCCGCAGTTCAATGCCAGCCTTCAACGCCTCGGCGCTCAGCAGCTTCATGAACCCGTCGACTTCTTTCTCGTCGGGAACGATGCGGCGCTCGATTTCGAGCTGCTGCTTCAGGTTCGCAATCTGCCGGTCGATGTCGGCCAGCTTGGTGCGATACGGCTCAAGCTTGGCGTTCTCGTCCATCTTGGCCGTTAGAGCAGTCTGTGCGGTTTCGTTGGCTGTGCGCTGCGTCTTGAAGTAGGTGAAGTACAGCGCGGTGCATACCAGCGCCGCGCCACCTAGCGCCAACCCCCATTGTTTCGATCCGGAAATTTCGCCCAAGTTCGCCATAGTCCGTTCCGCCTTACGATTTACCCTTCTCGCAGGTCAACGTGAACTGGAACGCCTGCATGTCTTTCACCTGCTCGTCCTGATACGTTTCCTTGATCTCGATGTTCTTGAAATAGCCGGTCTTCTGCAGATTTGCGATCAAGTTCGCGACCGCGTCGGTGCTTAACGCGGTGCCATCGATCGCAACGCTCGCACCCTGATCCTTCATGGTGCTAAGCCAGACTGCTTCGGTGTTGCTGACGGTGTCGCCGATGGTGTTCAGCAGGTTCATCGGGTAGCCGCTTTGACTGGCCCGGAGCTGGTCGATCACGTCTACGCGGTGCTTGTAGCTGTCGGCCTGCTTCTGACGCTCGAGATACTTGGCTTTCACATCGGACAACTCGCGGTTCTTCTGCTCCGCCACTTTCATCTTGGCAGCGATGTCTTGCGCCTGATGATCGAGCCGGTACCAGGTGTAGCCGTTGAAGCCGGCGGTGAGTGCGACCGCGACAAAGACCTTGACCATCGGTGACCCGACGTTGCCGATTTCAATCGACGGCGTCGAGACAGCCGCGCGGCGGCTCTTCGGTTTCGGTGTGCCCAGCAGATTGATGCGGATCATAGTTGTTCAAAGCTCCTCAGGGCCAAGCCGACTGCCACTGCCAATTGGCCCGCGTTACCGTCGATCAGCTCCATCCCCATTCCCTCCGCAGGAGGCGCAATCTTCTGGAACGGGTTCAGAATGTCTACCGGCAACGAAAACTCTTGCCGCAATGCTTCGAGCAGGCCCGGCACCTTCGACGAACCGCCCGCTACGTAAATCTTCTCGATGTGCTCGCCCGCGGCGCTGGCCCGGAAAAAGTCAAACGTTTTCTGAATTTCAAGCACGATAATTTCCGTTACCTGCTGCAGGATCGGCGTCTTCGCGTCTTCGCTGACCGTACCCACCCTCTTGCCCAGCTTCAGAGCTTCCGCGTCATCGAAGCTGAGATCGAGCTCTTTTTGCAGCGAGTCGGTGTACTGATGTCCACCAACGCTGACGTCACGCGGGAACAACGGCGTGGTTCCCTTCACGATGTTGATGTTCATGACGCTCGCTCCCAAGTTCAACAACGCCACCACCTGGTTGGGTGAGGGCTCGTAGTTGTACTCGTAGCAGTTCTGCAGCGCCAGAGCATCGATGTCCACGATAGCGGGCGTTTTCCCGGCCATCGAGAGTACGTTGGTGTAGTTGAGAATCTTGTCCTTCTTCACCGCCACCAAGAGCACGTCCATGTGGGGCTGGCCCTCATCCTCGGAGAGAATCTGGTAGTCGAGGTTGACGTCGGCGAGGTCAAAGGGAATGTGCTGTGCGGCTTCCTTCTCGATCGTTTCTCCAAGTTCGGCATCGCTCATCGAGGGCAGCGAGATCTTTTTTACGATGACGGAGTGACCGCTCACCGCCGTCGCCACGTTCTTGGTCTTGATCGAATTGTCGGCAAACAATTTCGAGATCGCGCTCGACACTGTGCCCGAGTCCACGATCATGGAGTCCACCACAATGTCGGGGGGCAGCGGCTCCAGCCCGAGGTGGGCAACTTCAATGCCCCCACGGCTCTTCTTCAGCTCGACGGCTTTGATGCTCGAGGAGCCTACGTCCAGGCCAACGATTGACTTCGATCCGAATCCAAACATGTGCCCGCCTTTAGGTGGCAGCCTGCGCGGCTGCTTTTACTTTGGTAGTGTTGCCCGTTTCTACTTCGCTCGACTTCTCTTCCATCCACTGGTCGAGACGTGATTTCTTGAACCGCCAACGATTGCCCAGCTTGAATGCCGGAATCTTCTGCTCATTCACGTACTTGTAGAGCGTGTCCGGACTCACGCCGAGATACTTCGACGCTTGGCGGATATTCATCACTTCTGGTGAATCGGCCATAGTTTTCCTTGGCCACAGAATCGTTCATGTCGCCCATGGCTACCGGGCTGACTTCCTGGAAGGGAACCCACTCTAAAAGTTGCCTGGAGCGGATTCAGTGAACCGAGCATATATCAACCGCAGTTCTCGCCCGAACATGCCCAATGTCCTTGTTCTTCCGTGTTTTTGGTAGGTTTCCTGGACTGCGAGGAAAACAGAGTTGCAGAGGTTATCAATAAGTTGTGGACTTGCTTCCGGCGAGCCCTACAGGGTGGATATAAACGCCACACTCCTCGAACGGGCACCCGTCGCACCGTGACCGAAGTTCAATGGACGGTACCAAGGTCGTTGTACCCGGGAATGGGGTGGAATGCCGGCAATTACCCCTTTAGGAAAAGGGGGGTTGTGGGAAAAGCCCCGCTCAAGCCTGTTTCGGCTTGAGTGGGGTGGGATTAAATCCTGACATCTCGGTTTTGGTGAAGGCCTGGCTTAGTAGCGTCCGCCGCCCGAAGCAATCACGTCATAGGGTACGTCGCGGGGGATGTTATAGCGGGCCATAATTTCCTGCATGTGGCCTTCCTCTTTCGCCATTCCATCGCGATCGTTCTCTTGACGCTCATGCAGCCAGTGCTGATACGACTTGTCGAATTTCTGCTGGTCGTCGGGTGACAACCGGCGCTGAAAGTCGCGATAGTTATCGCGTGGAGCATAGCCGCTTGCCGTCGCGATCTCGGCAAACGGAGTGTTCGGCGGAATGTTATAACGCGCCATGATGTCTTCCATTTTGCGCGCGTGCTTCGCGATGTCGTCGCGGTCATTCTTCGCACTTGATTCCTGCCACTTGCGATATTCCTCGCTGAATTTCCGCTGATCATCCGGCGACATCTGGTTGTAGGTTCCAGCGTAACTGCGGTCGCGGTAGTCACGGTCGTAGCCAGGAGCGGAGTTTTGCGCAGCGACCTCTCCGTACGGAGTGCTCGAGGAGATGGCGTAGCGATTCATTAGGTCTTGCATGCGTTGCTCCATGCTAACCATGTCATCGCGGTCATTGCTCTGGCGGTCTTGTAGCCACCGGGAGTAATAGCTGTTAAAGCGGTCCTGATCCTCTGGCGACATACGTTGTGCCTGCGCAAAGCATGGCAAGCAGAACAGCAGTGCCAACGCACAGATTCCAAGTAGTCTGTTCATAAATGATCCCTCAGCAAGCGATTTACTTTGTTCAGTCACGCGCCTATGACTGCTGCCAGGGCACACAAGGTTGGTCGGGAAAGCCCATCTAACGAATTCCCCGAAGCGTTCCTCAGGTGTTCTTCGTACGGCAACCCACGCATCGTCCCCCGCAGGCATCCTTACAGACGACAGAGAGGTGACCTAATGCCGGAGGATCTCAGAATTAACGCCGACGAACTCGGAAAGCGGATGCAGGCGGGTGAGGGATTCTTGTTGATTGACGTACGCAATGCGAACGCATGGGCAGAAGCAACGGACATGGCTGCGGGTGCAATTCGCGTTCCTTTGGATAAGTTGGACCAAGTCCTGCCGCGCCTGCCGCGCGCCAAAGCAATCGCCGCCTATTGCACTTGACCGAACGAAGGTTCAAGCGCCAGTTTGGCGCAGAAACTTCGCCAGCATGGATTTCGAGCGTGGGCACTCAGGGGTGGATACGATGCGTGGAAAGATGCAAATTTGCCGGTTCAACACAAGGCGAAGGCGGCATAAATCAAAACAGGGCGCGCGGCGCGCCCTGTGTTTTCTGCGATCACGAGCGAGCTAGCGCGAAGCAATTTGCTCATAGGGGATGGCGGCGGGGATGTCATAGTGCGACATTACCTCCTGCATCCGTCGCTCCATACTCGACATTTCAGAACGGTTGTTGGTTCGCCGATAGTCCTGCCAGCGGCTGTAATAGCTATCGAAGCGACGTTGATCGTCGGGTGAGAGGCGCCCGCGCCAGCGGTCCGCTTCCCATGCATCCCACTCCCGATCGCCGGCGCTCGATGCCACCAAGAAATAAGGAGTGCGCGGCGGTATGCGGTAGCGCGAATAGATGTCCTGCATGCGCTTTTCCATGCTTCGGATCTGGTCGACGTCGTTTCGCTGACGGTAGTCTTGCCAGCGAGAGAAGTAGCTGTCGAAGCGGCCTTGATCGTCGGATGCCAACTTGCCGCGCCATGAATTCTGACCAGAACGCGCATTCGACGACACACGCCAGAACGGCGTCTGGGCAGGGACGTTGTAGTGTCGATAGATGTCCAACATGCGTTTTTCCATGCTGATCATCTCGTCGTGATCGTTTCGCTGACGTGAGTCCTGCCAGCGCGAGAAGTAGCTATCGAATCGCCGCTGATCGTCGGAAGAAAGATTCCACTGCTGCCATTGCCGGTATTGGGCAAAAGCAGGCAGGGCAACGGTAATGAGAACGATGGCTATGCCGAACAGTTTCCTCATAGCAGACTCCCTGAGCGAAGGTTTGTTCAGCACTGGATGGTATGACAAACCAGAGCAAAAGCAAAGGTTACTAGAGGGGCGCGCCACCCTGCCGGCCAGCAGTCTAATATTGTGCGAGTTCCTTCATGGCGAGATAAAGGTCCTGCACCTGCGGCAGCATGACGCTTTCGAGCACGGGCTGGTAGGGGACGAAAGTATCTTTGGCAGCCACGCGTTTCACCGGCGCATCTAGGTGCTCGAACAATTCATCCGCAATGCGCGCGGCGATCTCGGCTCCGTAGCCCCAGCTCAGGGTGTCCTCATAAGCAAGAATCACCCGACTGGTTTTCAAGACCGATGCACTAATCGTCTCCCAATCGAATGGGTTCAAGGTGCGCAAGTCGATGAGTTCCACCTTGAGTCCCTGCTCGCGATCGAGCCGGTGCACCGCCTGCAGGGCGCGGGGAACAACCGCGCCATAAGTGATTACCGTAAGATCGCTTCCGGGATGTACCACCTTCGCCTTGCCGAAGGGGATCATGTAATCCCGTCCGGGATATGGGGCCCTCCCGTAGCTCTCACGATAGAGCCTTTTATGCTCGAGGAATAGCACCGGATCGTCGCAACGGATGGAAGTTCGCAGCAACCCTGCGGCGTCCAACGCATTCGATGGAAACACCACACGCAGCCCGGGAATATGCGTAAAGATGCTCTCTCCGCACTGGGAGTGATAAATTGCGCCGCCCGTGAGGTAACCGCCGATGGCCACTCGAACCACGCAAGGAGCCGAGTAGGCATTATTGGAACGCCAACGAATAACCGGGAGCTCGTTGCGCAACTGCATCATCGCCGGCCAGATGTAATCGAAAAACTGAATTTCGACCACCGGCTTGAGGCCACGGATCGCCATTCCCGTCGCCCGGCCAACAATGGTTGCTTCCGCCAACTGGGAATTGAACACCCGCTCTGACCCAAATTCGCACTGCAGGCCTGATGTGAGCTTGAAGACTCCACCCTTCCCTTTCACCATTTTCTGGCGTAGGTACTCTTCGCGGCTGCAATCGGCCACATCCTCCCCAAACACCACGATGCGCTCGTCGCGTTTCATCTCATCGTGGAGAGTGGCGTTGATCAGATCGGCCATTGTCTTCGCCGCAGGCTTTTTGTCGTTTCCACCGTTTTCCAGATGATTGTTCGAAACTGGTGTGTCGAAAGCCAAGGAAGTCGGATCCAGCTCCGGCGAATAAACATATTTCTTCACCGACTCGGGATCAGGCGGCGCCGCCGCCAGTGCCTGGTCGGCCGCATCTTGTATGTGCTGATCAACTTCCTTTTCAAGCTTGTTGATACTCTTCTCATCGAGAATGCCCTCGCGGATCAGGAAGAGTTGCATGCGCGAAATGGGATCGCGGGCAGCGTCGCGTTGCCGCTCAATATCGGGACGGTAGAGCTTCTCGTCGTCCGACAGGGAATGCGAATAAGGACGGATCACATGGGCATGCACGAAGGCAGGCCCGACCCCAGCCCGGCAATGGGCCACGGCACGGCTAAACGCGGCGTAACTGACAACTGGGTCGGTTCCATCGATCTCTTCAAAATGGAAATTGGGGAAATTGGAAACCAGCCGCGAAATATTGCCGCCCGCGGTATTGACTTCGACCGGAACAGAGATTGCGTAGCCGTTGTCTTCGACCAGGAAGATAAGAGGCAAGCGTAGGTTGGAGGCGGCATTCATGGCCTCCCAGAATTCACCTTCGCTGGTGGTGCCGTCTCCTACCGAAGTGTAGGTGACTTCGTCGCCGTAGAATTTGACATCCTTGAACTCGCGGTAGTCTCCGTTGACCTTCTCTAGGGCATTGGGGTGCGCAATGAGATGCCGCGATACTTCTGCGCAACCCACGGCATGGAGAACTTGGGTGCCCGTGCAGGAAGATTGAGTGACTACGTTCAGGCGCTTGAATCCCCAGTGCGAAGGCATTTGGCGCCCTCCGGAACTAGGGTCGTCGGCCGCTCCAACTCCCTGCAGGAGCATTTCGTAAGGCGTAGCACCCAATGCTAGGCAAAGAGCGCGGTCGCGGTAGTAAGGAAAGAACCAATCATAGGCCGGCTTCATGGCGAGGCCGGCGGCCGCGAGCACCGCTTCATGACCCGCACCAGAGATCTGGAAGAAGATCTTTTGTTGGCGCTTCAGAAGAATCTCCCGGTCGTCTAGGCGACGGGAGGTGTACATCACCTTATAGATATCGATGAGCTGCTGGCGGGTGAGGCCCTCGTAGGTCTTGCTCGCCTCGGCGACGGCGGCGGGTTTTCCCTGATTCCTGGTCGGCATGCTCGAGAAGCTGGCCGCAAGCAAACTTGCCACTGGCCGCAGGACATTGTAAACCAGCCGGCGCACGAATCCTTGAATGGGTAGGCGTCAGCAGGACGAAGGCAAGACCCTGAACCTAGAGGACACAGAGACAGGCCAAGGACACCAATCAGGAGGATTACCGCTTTAGCTCATCGCGTTCGACCACGCCGTCCTTAATGTTAATGACGCGGTGGGCGTATTCAGAGATATCGTGCTCGTGCGTGACCAAAACGATCGTATTTCCTTCTGAGTGTAGACGGTCAAACAACGCCATAATCTCGATGCCGGTCTGCGAGTCCAGGTTTCCGGTGGGCTCATCGGCAAGGATGATCGAAGGCTTGTTGACCAGAGCACGGGCGATGGCAACGCGCTGACGCTGGCCGCCTGAGAGCTCGTTCGGCTTATGGTTCATTCGCGATTCCATGCCGACGGCTATCAAGGATTGTTTCGCACGCTCGATACGCTCTGCGGCCGGTATGCCGGCATAAATCAGCGGTAGTTCGACATTGTGGAGGGCGGTTGCGCGGGCGAGCAGGTTGAAGGTCTGGAAGACAAATCCAATTTCTTTGTTGCGGATGCGAGCAAGCTCGTCGTCGTCGAGTTCGCTGACCAGCTGTCCATTGAGCCAATACTGTCCGCGGCTGGGAGAGTCGAGGCAGCCGATCAGGTTCATCAGGGTTGATTTGCCCGATCCGCTGGGCCCCATGATGGCAGCGTATTCGTTCCGTCGGATCTGAAGGTTGACGCCACGCAGAGCATGGACCTGCTGCTCGGACCCCATGTCATAAGTTTTCCAAAGGTCGTGGGTATAAATGATTGCAGATTCAGGGGGGGCCGACACTACAGGCTGAGAGATATTGATAACTTCCGCCGTCGCCATGCTGTTCTCCTGCTCTCGTTGGGACACGACAGGCTGCTCCAGACACTTGTTGTTGGACGCGCCACCCAGGCGTTGGTTATAGGAAAAAGCTGAGCTTCAGGCCCAACCCGCGGCCCGAACTCCGGCCACACCAGGAAATACGACGCGATCCGGCGAAAAGTTCCCCGTCAGAAAGCGGGATTCCGGCAACTCCTGTCGATTATATCCTCGTCTCTGGGCACCCCAGGACTGAGACACCAGCTTTGTTACCCTTTAGGACAGGAAAATACCTCCCTAGGCACCCGTTATCTGTCAATTTTTTGTAAGCCTCGGACAACCATCGTTCCCGGAGAGAGAATCTGCACAGAAAGGGACAGCGCCATACCCCATGTTTCTACGCACCGAAACCTTGTATTCCCCTGTTCAAAGACATAAAATTGACACACTTAGAGTGTGCCTGAAGGAGTACCCTTGGTTATGCTGCGTCCAGGTCTGCTAACCCGATTTTCCCTGTTTCTCTTGGCTTGTGGCCTCATGGGCCTGCCAGCCATCTCGGCCAAGGCAAGCGACGATACCCAGAACCCTCCTGCGGACCAATCGGCACCCTCTGCAGCAAAATCAGACACCAAGGCCAAGGCTCCTGCAGCTTCGGAAGAAGAAACCTCTGACCCTTTGAAGCGCCCCGTCGATGCCAAGCGGAAGAAGCAAAACGGCAAGTCCTTCAACAAAGAAGTGATGGGGAAAGAGTACAAAGAGTGGCTTGAGCAGGATGTTCCCTACATCATCACCGATGACGAGCGCAAGGCATTCAAGCAGCTCTCCAACGACGAGGAGCGCGAGAAGTTCATCGAAGCGTTCTGGGACCGCCGCAATCCCAACCCGGACAGCGAAGACAACGAATTCAAAGACGAGCACTACCGCCGCATTGAGTACGCGAATGACCACTACGCGGCAGGCGTACCGGGCTGGAAGACGGACCGAGGACGGATCTATATCGTCTACGGGCCGCCCGACGAAGTTGAGTCCCATCCCTCTGGCGGGCAGTACCAGAGGCCCATCGAAGAAGGAGGCGGGGAAACGTCCACTTATCCGTTCGAGAAATGGCGTTACCGCCACCTCGATAACATCGGGGAGCAGGTTGAAATCGAATTTGTCGACGACTGCATGTGCGGTGCCTATGAGATGACCCTTGACCGCAGCAAGAAAGACGCGCTGCTCATGGTTCCGGGCGCCGGCCTCACGATGTATGAGCAGTTCGGCATGGCCAACAAGGCTGATCGCTTCACCAATGGCGGTTTGGAGCGTCTGGGCGTGAATTCCATGGATCAGACCACAAATCAAGCCAAACAGTTCGAGCGCCTGGAGCAGTTTGCCAAGCTGAACTCCGCGCCCGCCATTAAGTTCAAGGACCTGGAAGAAGTCGTTAAGAGCAAGATTACATACAACGCGATGCCGTTCGACGTGCGCACCGATTACGTGAAGATCACAAACGATACGGTGCTGGTTCCGGTTTCGGTCCAGCTACGGAATCGCGATATCACGTTCACGGATAAAGACGGTGTGCAACACGGAGTGGTCAATATTTTTGGCAGGCTTACCAGCATTTCCGGAAAAGTGGCTCAAACCTTCGAAGACACGGTGATGGCCGACGTGCCGTCGGAGCTGCTGGCACGCGAGGCGGAGAATTATAAGGTCTACCAGAAGGCGGTTCCGTTAAAGCCCGGCCGCTACAAACTGGATGTGGTGGTGAAGGATGTCAACGGGGACCGTGTTGGAACTTGGTCGCGGGGTCTCGAGGTTCCGGATTACTCAGATGAGAAGCTTTCCAACTCAACCTTGATCGTGGCTGACGACGTCGAGCCGGTTCCTACAACCAGCGTGGGAACGGGAATGTTTGTGATTGGGACGACCAAGGTGCGCCCGCGGGTGGCACCCCAAAACAAGCCTGCCCTTTTTAAGCGCGGGCAAAAAGTCAATTTCTGGATGCAGGTCTATAATCTGAGCGTCGATGACAAGACGCACAAGCCGTCAGCAACCTTCGAATACGATATCGTCAACACCGCCACCAACAAGCCGGTGGTACATTCTGTGGATTCGTCCGACAAGATGGGCAACGTCGGGGAGCAGGTGACCTTGCACAAAGCTTTGGCTTCAGCAAACCTTGACCCCGGGGTGTATAAGATTGAGATAAAAGTTAGCGATAATATTTCCAAGCAGACCGTAGGACCTTCAGCCACGTTTGCCGTTGAATAGTTTGTCTCGAGGCGCCTGAGTGCGGAAGCTCTGCTATCTCGTGGTTGCGATTGGATTCGCCCTTCCCATTTTGTGCGTGGGTGCGGACCGAACCGCCACAATTTCGGGGTATGTACGTAATGCCAACGGCGTGCCCCAGATGGGTGCAGTCGTCGATGTCCTCGGCAGCGCCTTGCAAAGGCTGCGGATCTTCACCGACGAAAACGGATTCTTCTCAGCTTCCGGGCTGGTTCCGGGCTATTACACTCTGAAAGTATCCGCTCCCTCATTTCTTCCTACCCTTCGCGACAAGATCAATGTGCGGGCCGGAGCCAGTGTGCTGCTCAACCTCACGCTGAGCACGCTATTTGACTCGGTGCAATTCACTCCCCGACACGGGACTACTGACAACGGCGACTGGGATTGGGTATTGCGCTCGACTGCGAACCGTCCGGTATTGCGGATGTTGCCGGATGGCTCCGCCGTGGTTGTGGCAAAGGGACCTGAGCAAACACCGGACCTGCGCGGCACGCTCTCGTTCTTGGCGGGCTCTGCTTCCCAGGGTTTTGGTTCACTTTCCGACATGAATACGCGCGTGGTGCTAGAGAAGTCGTTGTTCTCTACCGACACGCTGCTGTTCCGCGGCGACCTCGGTTACGGGGAAGGAACGCCCAACGCCATTTTGCACGCTTCGTTCAGCCACCAGATGCCGAACGGGTCGAAACCCGAGGTGGCGTTAACCATGCGCCGCCTGTCTTCGCCTGATCTGGGTCTCCGAAATACAACCTTGCAGGCATTGGCCCTCTCGGCATCCAATGACATCGTTCTGGGCGATGTTCTGGAGTTGAAGTTCGGCAGCGAACTACAGAGCATTCAGTTCCTGGGGAAGGTCAACGCACTGCGCCCCTTTGGTTCGATCGCGGCGCACTTGTCGCCGGACACCATTCTCGAATACCGGTATTCCACTTCGCGGCCTACCTCTAGAGAGGAAAAAGGATTTGACTCGGCTCCCGCCGACCTTAGCGAGACGGACCCCCGCATGAGCTTGTCCGGGTTCTCGCCGGCACTGGAGAAGGCTCAGCATCAGGAAATTGCAATTTCTCATCGCGAGGGCGCTACGAACGTACAAGCTGCCGTTTACCACGACCGCGTGGTGGATCCTGCGCTCACAGGCGTTGGAGAGTTCTCTAGTGCGCTAGGAGACGTGCTGCCAGACGTTTACTCTGGCACATTCACCTATCAGGGCCGGGATTTCAGCGTCCAAGGAATGCGGCTGGTATTGCAGCGCAAGCTAACCTCTGACGTAACCGCAACCATCGACTACGGCTACGGTGGAACGCTCGCCCTGAATGGGAGCCACGTAAGCTTGCGTGACACCCAACAAAACAGCACCGTACGTTATCATCATTCCGTTTCGGGAAAGATCAGCGGGACAGCTCCAAAAACCAGGACCCGCTGGGTGGCGTCTTACGGCTGGATGGATGGACGGCCGCTCACGCCGGTGGACATGTTCAACTCCTCCCCTGGCCAGACGGATCCGTTTCTGGACATCTTCGTCCGCCAGCCACTGCCCGGAACCGGCGCTCTACCCGGCCGAATGGATCTTATCGTTGAAGTGCGCAACCTGCTCGCGCAGGGATACGTCCCCGTATTCGGGCAAGACGGGCGCACCGTCTACCTCGTGCAGTCAGCGCGTGCGGTTCGTGGCGGCGTCGCTTTCAGCTTCTAAGTAAGACATCGCATTTCTGCCTCCCCTATCAAGACGTGCACTCCGCCAGTTGGTTTCGTTCCATTTTTCTAAAAAACTCTCACTTGCAATAACGTTTCGACAGCGCAGAGAGAATTTCTAACTGGAAGACTCCTGCGTCGCTGCGCTACAATCCGCACCCAACGAACGTCTCAGTGTTTAAAGGGGGCTCTATGTGGATGCGGCTTAGTCTCTGGTTTCTGCTGTGGTTTGTTCTGCTGTGTTCTGCGGCTCTATTCGCACAGACTTTTCGCGGAACAATACTGGGGACAGTGACGGATGCGCAAGGCGCCGTCGTTTCCGATGCAAAGGTCACCGTTCACAACGTCAACACCGGGCTGGATCGCTCGACCACAACCAGCGCCGACGGCAGCTACTCAATCCCCGAGTTGCCCATCGGCACTTACGCCGTTACAGTTTCGCAGAGTGGGTTTCAATCCTCCCTCACCAATAATGTCGCGGTAAACGTGGCCGTCGAGCGGCGCGTGGACGTGATCTTGAAACCCGGCCAAGTGTCCGAAACAATACAAGTATCCGGAGAGACACTGCCGCTGGTTGAAACAACCAGCGATACGTTGGGCGGCGTGCTCACGCAGGAGACAGTTAAAGATCTTCCCATTAACGGGCGCGATTATACCAAGTTGATTTTCCTCAATCCTGGAGTTGCAGGATCGCCTGACCAGATAACCGATTCTCCGGGCTCTTTCGGCGAGTTCTCGATGAATGGCGCGCGGGGCCGCTCGAACAACTACCTACTCGACGGCACCGACATGAACGACGGTTACCGGAATGATCCCGCTATCAACCAAGGCGGGGTGTTTGCCACACCGTCTGCGATCCTGCCAATCGATGCCGTGTCCGACATGAGTGTGCTTTCCAATTTCGAGCCGGAGTTCGGACGCAATGGCGGCGCAATCGTTAACATCGTCACCAAGAGCGGAACCAACTCCCTCCACGGCGACGTGTTCGAGTATTTCCGCAACGATGCGCTCGATGCGAGAAACTATTTTGACCCAACGTCCGCCCCCAAAGCACCCTTTCACAATAACCAGTTCGGAGGATCGCTGGGGGGCCCGCTGCTGAAGAACAAAACCTTCTTCTTTGTCGACTATGAGGGACAGCGCGAGAGTGTGGGTGTGGTTAGCCTAGTTTGCGTACCGACTCTAAGCCAGATTGCGAGTTCCAAAGCAGCGCTGGGTAGCGCAGTGAGTCCGGTAGGATCCGCCTTGCTCGATTTTTGGCCGCACAACGCGGCAAACTACATCCCTGGCGTTCAATCAGGTCCAACAGGTTGCGGCGGGGTGGCAGACTATGTGGCTATCGCGCCTTCGTTCAACAATTTGAGCAGCTTCATCGCCAAGATTGACCATAGCTTTAATTCCAAGAACAACGTCACCGGGCGCTACTTCTTTGGCGACAGCACCCAGCAGTTCCCGCTGGCATTAAACGCCACGGGCGGGCAGCTTCCGGGATTCGACACGGTGACTCCCACTCGCGTGCAGCTTGTTTCCCTCTCTGCCGTCCATGTGATCTCCGCAAGTAAGGTAAACGAGTTGCGCTACGGCTGGAACCGTTTCGCGGAAGGGTTCTTTCCACAGGATGCCAACTTCGATCCCAGCACCATCGGCCTGTGCAACACACCGACCACATTTGGTACGTGTCATTCCTCAGGCCTGCCGATTATTCTGCTTTCACCCACGCCAACGGGAGCATCAGGCTTCTTTGCTCAGGTGGGCGCAACCTCGGGAGATCCGCGGCAACGAGTTGACACCAATACTCAAGTGCTCGACAGCTTTTCTTGGAAGCTTAACAAGCATGATTTCCGCTTCGGCGCTGAATTCCATCGCACAAGCATTCATCAACGCTTTGACAAATACTCCCGCGGCCGGGTCAGATTCGATGACTTGGATAGCCTGCTGCAGATGATGCCCCAAACCTCGGGGTTTGGTACTTTTAACTACACCGGCAATACCCTCCGGCACACCTTCCAGAATGGATTCGGCTTCTACGCCCAGGACTCCTTCCGCATCAGTCCTCGCCTCACATTTAATTATGGCCTGCGTTGGGACTACTACGCGGTGGTGCAGGAGAAAGATCACCTATTCTCGGATTTCGTCCCAACCTCGGCGACAACGGGTAATTTGATCCAAGTTGGTCGCGGAGGATTGCCTAATCTCTACAATCCTGACCGGAAGAATTTCTCACCGCGGGCCAGCTTTGCCTGGGACGTAACGGGAAGGGGGAAAACCGTAGTTCGGGCTGGTTACGGGCTCTTTTTCGACGCCTTCTCGCAGGACATGATGCTCGGACATCTACCTTATCCCACCTTCTACGCGCCGGGACCTGCCTACAACCCAATCGGACCGAATCCAATTCAGATGGCACAAATCAATCCTGCAGCGCTCGACGTGAATGGCGCGTACATCCCAGGCGCACCGCTCTACGGCGTGCCCGATTGCAGCTTTGAATGTGACATCTTTTCCTTCGACCGCAACATTAAGACACCCTACATCGAAAATTACAACGTTAACATTCAGCAACAGTTCAATCGCAATGTCGTGCTTCAGGTGGGCTATGTTGGTTCTCAGGGACACCGGCTGTTCCGCTTCTTCGACATAAATCAACCGAGCCAGGCGACCATTACGGCGGAAGATCTTGCTTGTAACTGCATCAACAGCGTAAGCGTCTCGCGCAACTATGGGTTTCCCAATGGGGCCTTCTACATCTTCCAAGAGAACTCCAGCGGGAAATCGAACTACCATTCTCTACAGACAAGTTTGAACGTCAGGAATTACCACGGATTGATGTCCATCGTGAACTACGTCTGGTCGAAATCGCTGGACAACTCAAGCGATGGAGAGGATTTCGTAGTCAATGCGGCCCAGCCGCAAGACAGCAACAATCCCCAGAAGGAATACGGCTTATCGAATTTCGATATCCGGAACCGATTCACATGGATTCTCGGTTTTGAGTTGCCGAAATTCTCAGGCAGTTGGCCGAAGCTGAAAAACGGGTGGGGTATGGATAGTACCGTTACCATGCAGAGCGGTCAACCGTTTACTTTGAATTACAACTTTGAAGACGATTTCAGCGGTGGCGGCGACGGATTTGACCGCCCAGATGTGGTGGGTCCGATCGTATATCACAAACGCGATCCACGGAACTACCTAGATCTAACTTCGTTCGCCATGCCATGCTTGTTGGCCGCGGGCATTGATCAGACGAACCTGTCTGGCTTCGCATCCGATTGCCAGCCAGGAACGCGGCACTTTGGCAATTTGGGACGGAACTCGCTCATTGGCCCGACGTACAAACAATGGGATTTGGCGCTGTATAAGAACACTGCGCTCACGGATCGGGTAACATTACAACTAAGGGCAGATTTCTTCAACCTTCTAAATCACCCGAATTTCTCGAACCCAGTGCTGCCAGCATTCATCGCCGATCCGGCTTCTAATTTGGCTTCCGGTTGTGGCTGCGGATTCCACGTCGCAGGCAATCGTGAAGTTGGTAATGGCGGATACCAGATCACGGCTACGGGCGACGTGGGCATTGGCAACCCGTTCCTTGGCGGTGGCGGACCACGAGGCATTCAACTCGCGGCAAAATTCACGTTCTAGCTGCGGGCTTCAGCACAAGTCTTCGATTGAGACAAGAAACGCGGCCGCTCACAAGGGCCGCGTTTTTTTAGAAATTATCAGGCGGCTCGGCTTGAGCTCGCAGGCGCAGAACGATAACCTGACTCACTTGCTTTCCGCATGGCGTTGATAGCTTGCTCGACTGACATCAGGGGAGTGGTCTGGACGGACTTGCAAGCCCCTCCGCCGGCGAAAGCCATGGAGATTGCGGCGGCGCTGACGTTATCGGGCATTTCTGTAATCAGCACGACGTCGTATTCGCCGAAAGCGAACCAGGCATTTTTAATCTGGCCACCGAGTTTCTCGACCGCAGGGCGAACCGCTTCGATTCGATCTTGCGGCTGGGCCAGGAGCGCTTGCCAACCTTCGCGCGAGTAGGCAACCTGGTGCAGGTAAACTGGCATAGAACCTCCTTGAGGTCTCGATTTCACGATCGGCGGCATTTTACACCTTAAGAGTTGCGCTTCGGCCGTTCTATTTCCTACTCCGATTGAGCTTTTCTGCTCTTCCCAAACAGCCGGCGCGAAAGGAGCGATCATCCAGCCGGTGCAGGCGCTCGATCATTTGCGGCTTCAGCAATGGAAAGTGGCGAATTGTAAACAGGTGTTCCGCGATGAACCAAACCGGCTCCGGAGTGGTCATCCAGTTCCGGTTATCGAAGCGCGCAAGGTTCACCGGGTTGGAAAAAGCACGTAAGGACCGCTCACGGCGCAGGTTGAAATATACTTCGAAATAACTCAGTGCCAGTTCCCGAAGAGTGCGGTACACCGGTTCGCGGTATCGGCAACCGGTGTAGTTGGACTTTCCTAACGCTCCCCAATGTCCGCGCTGCTTGAAAACCGCAATCACGTGGTCCGTATCGTGGTCCGCTTCGAGGTCAATGATCAGCGGAGGATAGCCATTGGCTCGCAGCGCGGCGGCGGCGAACAGCGCGCCTTCATAGCAGTGGGACGTGTTCTCCTGCAACACCCGGCGGGGCGACCAGGCCGTGTCCTTCAAATGGTAGGGCTGCGCGTCCAGAAAGCGCTGGATTCCATACGGACTTTTTAGGCTGCGGAGTTTGCGAAGTTCGGCAGGCGTCCAACCCCCGTGCGAGTGGCTCATTCGATTCAGTGTACCGGATTGGGCGAACCCGCCCATTTACCACGGAGGACACGGAGCAGGCGGAAGAGTTCAGAACATGCGATTAACGGAACAGCCCGCCCAGTTCCTCCGGCGTATCCACGCTGACATCCGGCTGCGCTGCTGCGAAGGTGTGGGGAGCAAATCCATAGGTCACACCACAGGTCGCGAGACCCGCATTGCGGCCGGTGAGGACGTCGATCGATGAGTCCCCCACCATCAGTGCGTGGCCGGCAGAGACACCGGTTTCCTCGAGGATCGTGCGGATCCCGAGTGGATCGGGCTTCTTCGTGTCGAAACTGTTGCCCCCGTAAACGCGGGTGAAAAATTGTGCTAGGCCCAAGGCCTCGACAATGGCACGCGACGGGTTTACCGGTTTGTTGGAGAGAACCGCCATCTGGCGCCGGGTACCGTTCGACTGGATGTGCCGTAGTGCTTCCGGGATTCCTGCGTAAACCGTGGTGTGGTCCAGCTTATGCCTTTTGTAGTAGGCCAGAAAGTAGTCGAGAGCATCCTTGAACAGCGTTTCATCTTTGGGATCGCCGAGAGTGCGACGAATAAGCATAGGCGCGCCATCCCCCACATAGGAGGCAACCACGTCGCCGGGAAGCGTGGGACGCCCCATGTGCCGCAGCATGGCATTGACCGAATGGATCAGATCGAGGCGCGAATCGATCAACGTACCATCCAGATCGAAGATCACCAGCCTGATGGAATGCGGATCAAATCGCTGATGGAAACGGACCATACTGGAAGCATAGCATCCGAAGGAGAGAGCAATGCCATGGGAAGTCGGGCTGCAGTCTGCGTTACATCAACAGTTCATTGCTTCTTCGCATGATGGGATGCTGCAGTTCCTGCAATTCATTCTTCACGCAATTCAAACCGTACACACACTGCTCGAATTGGCTCGAAAGTTTCTGGAACAGCGGTGCGACCTTCATGTACTCGAAGCAGTCGAACTTGGAAACGATGTAGTAACTCTCCTTGCCGGCCTTGACCCAATCGACAAAACTTTCCATACGGTCACGGCGGAGCCGGAGGTGGTTGATACTCTCCGGGAACATGCCGGTGAAGAACAGCGTGTAGTCGCCGATGTGCTTGCGCACCTGGCGCTCGCGGTCAAATGACGGTGCAGGACCAAACACCGGGTTGGACTCAACCAGCATCTCGCCGACATCCATCAGCGGCTTCCCGGCCGAATTGCGGATCCTGAACAGCTGCTCGGAGTCACAAAATTCGGTCAGCAGGTGAGCGACGTAGCCGATCAGTTCAGAGTCGCGAATTCCAATCTCCTCGGCATAGTGGCGTGCCACCAGTTCCAGGAACAGCTTCTGCAAAGGATGATCCTCGGGAATCATGTGCGTCCTCCTAGTCGGCCATTTGCGATTTCTTAACGCAAGCAGTAACCAGAATCAAGTGACTTTAGTTAGTCAATCGCTTGCATTCGCTCCCATCTATTAGAAACCCGGATTCCGGCGAAGGTTTTACCTGTTCGTTGTTGGCAAACCAGCAGCAACGCTGCTAAAGTCACGGTGCGACTCAAGTCCAAATGGATGATCACCTTAGTGGCGCATCGATCTACCTACGCCACCCGAACACGGAGAAATCAGGCATGTATTGGCGGGCGGGAAGAAGTAGCCAGGGAGAAACAAACCGGATGGGGCGGATAGAAATTTCGACTGAGGGGAGTGGGAGAAGGGTCCGGCGAATCGCGATGCTGATGTTCGCGGTTCTCGTTGGCATCAGCGCATTTGGGCAACCGTCCCCCAAGCGCACCGTGATCCTCGCGGGCAAGTTGCTCGACGTGCGCACCGGAGACACCCTCTCCAACCAGGCGATCGTCGTCGAGGGTGACAAGATCGTGAGCGTCGGCCCGATGTCCGCCGTCAAGCTGTCGGGCAATGAGTCTCGAATCGAACTCTCCAATGCCACCCTGCTGCCAGGATTGATCGATGCCCACACTCATCTCACGTTCGATCCTCAGTTCGGATATGAGAGCCTCGCGATTTCGGTGCCGCGGGAGGCCTTGATCGGCGCGAAGAACGCCCGGGTCACGCTGGAAGCCGGTTTTACCACCGTGCGCAACGTTGCCGCCAGCGGATATGCCGATGTGGCGCTGCGGGACGCAATTAATGCCGGCGATGTTCCGGGACCGCGCATGCTGGTAAGTGGGCCTCCCCTCGGCATCACGGGCGGACATTGCGACAATAACCTTCTCCCCTTTGAATACCACGCGACCGAAGACGGCGTCGCCGATGGGATCGAACAGGTGCAGCACAAAGTGCGCGAGGTCATCAAGTACGGAGCTGACCTGATCAAGGTTTGCGCGACCGGAGGCGTGCTCTCCAAAGGGGACGACCCGAATGCATCCCAGTACACCTTGGAAGAAATGAAAGCCATCGTCACGGATGCACACCGACTCGGCAGAAAGGTTGCGGCACACGCGCATGGCGCGCAGGGCGTGATCTGGGCGTCCGAAGCCGGAGTGGACTCGGTCGAGCACGGACATCTCATGAACGACGAAGCCATCGCCGTGCTGAAGAAAAATGGCACCTACCTGGTTCCCACCTTGTATCTCATGTATTGGCAGCGCGCCCACGGGGCTCAAGCCAATTTGCCGGCGTTTTTGAAGGCCAAAATGGAACTGGTTTCGAGCGTGGGTAAGCAAAATGTGCAGAAGGCAATCAAGGCGGGAGTCAAGATTGGCATGGGGACCGATGCAGCGGTTTACCCGCACGGACTGAACGCTCATGAGCTTGAAGTTTACGTTCAGTTGGGGATGACCCCGCTCGGAGCCATCCAGAGCGCCACCATCAACGATGCGGATCTGCTTGGCTGGAAGGACAAGATCGGCGCTCTGGAGGTGGGGAAATGGGCCGATATCATTGCCGTGGACGGCGACCCGCTGCACGACATCACGGTCTTACAGCGGGTGAAGTTTGTGATGAAGGGCGGCCAGGTGGTGAAGAACGACTACGCGAAGTAGAAGCGCCCGGGCAGAGGTAGTCCCGCCCGGATCAGAGTGTGGCGGCGTGAACTGCATTTAGCAGGGCAGCCGAGCGCGATGCCCTGCTCACCCGAATGATGCGGTAAACATCGAACAGCAGAATGATCAGGCAAGCTCCGATGGCAAAGGGAAACATCTTCTCCGACCACCAATTGATCGCGCCCGCGAACCGCGCGGTTTTCTCCGCGGCAAGGTCCTGCACGCTGATAGACACGAAAATGTTGGCTTGCAGCAGCCAGCAAAACAAGGCGGAACCGATGCAATCGCTCACCAGCCGCCCGAGAGCACGGGTCTTTGTCCAATAAGGCCGAAACAGGTTCACGCCCGAGGCAATGATGTTCGCGGCCGTAAGAGAAAAGAAGCCCCAGAAGAAGTATGCCCAAACCGGGGCGAGCGTGATGCTGACTGCGGAAAAGTGCAGCGAGGTCTGGTACCACATTCCTGCAACGAGCCAAATACAAAACACCAGGTTGAAGGTTACCTCTAGGAGCGATGCTGAGATGGGTATGCGGTTGGGGTCGCGAACCGGTGGCAGCTTGCGCGGATCCCACTGATCCATGAACTTCGACTTCCCCTGGACTCTCTCCAACACCGCAAACACCGCGGTGATCGCGCCCACCATGACAAACGCCATCGGCCAGAACACGGTCCAAAACGAAGCCAGTACGTCAAGTAGGCTTTTGTCGGAATGCGCTGCGCGAGATAGGTTGATGCCGATCCACACCAGAACCCAGGGGAGCAAGTAGAAGGCAGCGACGATCTTCAGCACGAACCAGTAGATAGGGAACAATACCGGGCCAATGAGATGTTGCTGCGGCTGGAAACGATTGGCCACCAGCAAAGGACGCCCGTGCTGCTTCAGGATCTCAGATACTTCTGCTTCGTTGAGCGGCCTCGCCAACGCGGATTCGCGCTCCTCGATCTGCGAACGAATGTCTTCTGAAAGTTCGGCGGCAATGTCATCGCGTTGTGCTTTGGGCAACCAAAATCGGACAGCTTGTATGTAGCGATCCAAGAGTTCCATGATCATGACTCCTTCAGTACAGACTCGAGAGAGTGGCCGATGCTCTGCCACTCGGAGAGCAACTGTTTGAGCACCACTTTGCCCTCGCGGGAGATGCGATAAAAGCGTTTGTTGCGCTTATCTTCTTCCCTCCACTCGCTCACCAGTAGGCCCTGGCTCTCCAGCCTGCGCAGCAAGGGGTACAGCGTGCCTTCGTCAATTTCCATTCCCTGTTCGGCCAGGCCTTTCCGAAGGGTGTAGCCATACTGTTCGTTGCGCAGCTCCGCCAGGACTGCAAGCACCAAGCACCCTCGGCGCAATTCCAGCCGCAGATTGTCGAGCAATCCGTTACTTTCTATGCCTTGGGTCATATAGTGTATGACACATACTGTGCACTACACAGTACTAATGGTCAAGAACTATTTTCTGCAAAAGAAAAAGGCCGGCTTCCGCCGGCCTTTCCTGAACTCAAAACTCAACTACTTCTTGGGAGCGATCGCGTCCTTTGCGGCTTTGGCTACGCGGAACTTCACCACGGTCTTGGCCTTGATCTGGATTGCTTCGCCGGTCTGCGGATTGCGTCCGATGCGGGCCTTGCGGTGCGCCTTTACCAAGCGCCCAATACCAGGAACGACGAATACGCCGTTCTTCTTGGTCTCTTTGATTGCTGTATCGGCCAGGTTCTCGAGGAATGCTGCTGCGGTCTTATTGTTCGCTCCCACCTTCTCTGCCAGGTGACGAACGAGTTGGGTCTTGGTCATACCTGCTGCCATGAATCCTCTCCTTTTACGTAAA
>Ga0157378_10001016_pt1 | contig 25627 bp, 23 predicted proteins | sample M65metaG_FD_115309 | JGI IMG/M metagenome (GOLD analysis project Ga0157378, IMG submission 115309) | Miscanthus rhizosphere microbial communities from Kellogg Biological Station, Michigan, USA - M6-5 metaG | ecosystem: Host-associated > Plants > Roots > Rhizosphere > Soil | place: USA: Michigan...
CAGGGAACGGACTTGGGCTTCGGTCTGCCCGCGTTCGCGGGCTACTCTGGGCACTTGGAATTCGGCGGCGGCAGGCGAGATGTCGGGGTCGAGGCCGGAGCCGGACGCGGTGATCAAGTCAACGGGGACGGCAGCGCCGGGATTTTCTGCACGCAATCTTTCTACATCGGATTTCACGCGATCCAGCAATTGATGATTCGTGGGCGCGAGGTTCGAGCCCGACGACTGCGAAGCATCGTAGCCTGCGCCCGCTGCCGACGGTCGCGAGTGGAAGTATCCGGGCCCGGAAAAAGCCTGCCCAAGGAGTTGCGAGCCAATCACCTGGCCGTTGCGCTGGAGCAAACTGCCGTTGGCTTGCACCGGGAACAAGATTTGAGCCAGCGCCGTAACTGCCAGCGGATAAATCAAACCGAAGATCACCGTGGTAACTACCGTCACCAGAATGGCGACGCGCAGGTTGGCGCTTATTGCCGTTCCCTCCGAGCGGTCCTTTTCCGAAGATACGCTCGGCTGAAGACTCGCGCCTTCGCAAGCCCAGCCTTTGTCGCCAATGCCTGCTTGTACTTCCGGATGACTAGTTTGTGCTGTGCTCATTCTTAGCCTTCCTGCTGCCCGTGCCATCGCAAAACGCGGCACCTAGGCGCCGCGCTACTCCTTAAACTCATGCGAAGTGAAGATAGGTGATCAGCAGATCGATCAACTTGATGCCTAGAAACGGCGCGAAGACCCCGCCGGCGCCATAAATCAGCAGGTTTTGCCGTAACAAAGCGGCTGCCCCTACCGGACGATAACGGACGCCTCGCAGCGCCAGCGGAATCAACGCAATGATAATCAGAGCGTTGAAAATCACCGCGGAGAGGATCGCGGACTGCGGCGTCGCCAGATGCATCACGTTCAACACATTGAGTTGCGGAAAAGCCGCGGCAAACATTGCGGGAATAATGGCGAAGTACTTAGCGACATCGTTGGCGACGGAAAAAGTAGTGAGCGCCCCGCGAGTGATGAGCAGTTGCTTGCCAATTTCCACGATTTCGATGAGCTTGGTGGGATTGGAGTCGAGATCGACCATGTTGCCGGCTTCCTTGGCGGCCTGCGTGCCGGTGTTCATGGCCACTCCGACATCGGCCTGCGCCAGCGCCGGAGCGTCATTGGTGCCGTCTCCGGTCATGGCTACAAGTTTGCCTCTGGCTTGCTCGCGCTTCATGGTGCGGGGATGCAGCTTTTTGAACGAGTCTGCGATCGCACGCGTAACGATCTTCTTGTCTGCGAGCGGTTTGGCCTTGGCTGGTGCGTGTTGATCCATAATCCCTAGAAAGCCTTTCCGGCGAGCATCAGGAGATGCTCGAGAATGGGTCCCAGGCTGAGCGCCGGAAAAAACGTGAGCGCGCCAACGATCAGAATGGTGGAAACCAGCAGTGTAGCGAACAGCGGGCTCGTAACCGGAAAAGTGCCGAGCGAAGCAGGGCTGGACTTCTTTCCCGCGAGGTTTCCGGCGATGGCGAGGATGGGGATGACCACGAAAAATCTGCCGAGCAGCATGGCCAGACCAATGGTGGAGTTGAACCACAGCGTGTTGGCGCTAATCCCCCCGAATGCCGATCCATTGTTCCCAGTGCCTGAGGTATAGGCATACAGGATTTGCGAGAGGCCATGCGGTCCCGGATTTGAAATTCCGGCGAGGCCGGCTTTGCTGACCACCGCGGCGGCCGCGAAAAGAAGAATGGTCATCGACGATACCAGCACGGAGAGCATGGCCATTTTTACGTCAAATGCCTCAATCTTCTTGCCGAGGTATTCAGGCGTGCGGCCGACCATCAGGCCGGCTATAAACACCGCAAGGATCACGAAGACGAGAATGCCGTAGAGTCCGGAACCCACGCCGCCAAAAATGATTTCTCCAAGCATAATGTTGAGCAGCGGAACCATTCCACCCAGCGGCGTGAATGAGTCGTGCAGGCCGTTGACCGCGCCGCAACTGGCATCCGTGGTGACCGCGGCGAACAGCGCGGTATTGGCGATGCCGAAGCGGACTTCCTTGCCTTCCATGTTGCCGCCGGCTTGCAGCGCGGTCGGCGACTGATTGACGCCGGCGAGTTGAGGATTGCCGTACGACTCCGCCCAATATGCCGCGGCGACGCCGACCAGGAACAGAAATGCCATGGCCCCCCAGACTGCCAGCCGTGCCGCGGCGAACCGGTCATGCGACCCAGCGTAAAGGTAAGCCCGCTGGGAATCGCGAAGATCAGCACCATTTGCAGGAAGTTGGTGAGTGGAGTCGGATTTTCGAACGGATGCGCGCTGTTGGTGTTGAAAAAGCCGCCACCGTTGGTGCCGAACATCTTGATGCCTTCCTGAGACGCGACCGGACCGAGGGCGATCAGCTGCTGGCTTACCTTCTGCGAAACGGGCTTGCCGTCAGGTCCCGGCAACGGAACGGTTTGCGGCTCCACAAGTTGCGCGCTCGCGTAAGGCTTGAGGGTTTGCACCACGCCTTGCGAAACGAAGAACAACGACGCCACCAGTGAGATCGGGAGCAATACCCACAGAAACGATCGCGTGAGATCCACCCAATAGTTGCCGATGGTCTTGGATTCACGCCTCACGACGCCGCGGATCAGAGCAATGGCCAGCGCGATGCCCGTCGCTGCCGACGCGAAGTTGTGATACGCCAACCCGGCCATCTGCGTCAGATAGCTCATGGTGGTTTCGGGAACGTAAGACTGCCAGTTGGTGTTTTGTGGTGAAAGATGAGGCCGTATTCCACGCCAGGTCGGGCGCGACGTTGGCGAGCCCTTGCGGGTTGAAAGCGAGCCAGTGCTGGGTGCGTTCGATGAGATACACAAGGATCATCGAAACAGCGCTGAACAGCAGCATGGCTGCGCCATATTCGGTCCAGCGCATTTCGTGATCTTCGCGGATGCCGCAGAGGCGATAGGTTAGCCGTTCGACGGGACGCAGCGCGAAATCGAGGAACGTTTTCTCGCGATTGAAAACGCGCGCCATGAACAGGCCTACCGGCTTGGTGATCGCCAGGATGACCAGCAGGAAAAATCCGATTTGCAGCCAGCCGTTCGCGGTCATGGTCAGAACTTCTCCGGCTGAAGGAGTGCCGCCAGCAGGTAACCGAACAGCAGCATGCAGACGATCGTCAGTGCAATGTTTTCGAACATAGGAGTGCGGTGTTAGCGCAGTCGCTCACAACCGCGAAGATAGAGGACGGCGACCGCAAAGAACGCGATGGTCAGCAAGGTAAAAATGACGTCCGCCACGGGCCTCTCCTTCCGGAAGCGAACGAGTGCTCGAAATCTCCATTCGCGATGGCGAAATCTCTTGCTGCCGCGCGAATGGTGCTTGTGATCGAGCGCAACGGTTTCAACCGCGTCACCGAGGATACAAACTAGAGGCTTGGGAAGTGATCAGCGGTATCTAAGAATTTTGTGAGGGCAAAAACCGTGTTCAGAAGCTGCTAGTCAGGCGCAGAGCATAGCTGCGCGGGGGCGCGATGGCGTTGCCGGAGAACAGGCCTCCGAAATCGATGACGTTGAGGCGATTATTGAGGTTTTGCCCATCCACCTGGAGGCGGACGGTCAGTTTCTCGGTTTTGTAGATGGCGGCGGCAGCCGAGGCGTTAATCGCGAAATTGGGGCGCACGCGGCCCTTATCGAAATTCACACGATCGAGAACCTGCTGGCTATAGGTGGCCGCAGCGTCGGCTTCGTCGCCGGTAAATTCAAAGGGCAGGCCGCTGCCGTAGTCCGCTCCGACGCCGGCCCAGAAGCGGCTTGCGAACTGATAGCGGAAGCGCGTGCGCACGGTGTTGCGCTGGTCCTGCGATACCCAGAAGCGGCCGGTGATATTGCTAAGCGCGCTCGAGGCGTCATCGCCGAGGAACAGGCCGCCGGTGACCGGCAGATAGGCCGCCCCAACCATATAGGAATAACTCACAAAGCCATCGAGCTTCCCCCAGTGCGGGATTTCAATCTTGCTTTCAACTCCGTAGATCGAAGCTTTGTCGAAAGCGATGGGAAAGCTTACGGCGGTGCTCAGCAGCTGATCGTCGTCGGCGAAGTTGTTGACGCGGCGATCGTAGAAATTGAGATCGAAGCGCAATTGCTTGAACAGCCCTTTGCTCGCGCCGACCTCAAAATAATTGCCGTGCGAAGGCTTCACCGCCAAGCGCAGCACCTGATCGCTCAGCGAAACAATTTGCGGCGAACTGGAAATCAGCAGGTTTTCGGACTCCGGTGTTTGAAAGATGCGGTCGTAGGACGCGTGCAGCACCAGCTCCAGGCTGGGGAAGTAACGCGCGATGGCCAAACGCGGGCTGACGGCATTTTCATTCACTACCAGTTGATAATGATCCCAGCGCAGGCCGGCGCTGACGGTCCATTTGCCTAGCCGGATCTGATCCTGCAAGAACGCGGATTGCTCCAGGTCAGGACGGCTGCCGACGAAGACGAAGGTCGGTGGTGTATCCGGATCGAACCTGCTGAAATCGGTGATCTCGCTGTTGAAGTGCTCGTGCAGCATGGCCGCGTCGGATTCCAACCCTGCTTTCCACTCATGGCCGCCACGATGGATGGAAACCGACCCCTTGAAGTAGCCTTCGCGAAAATAATTGTGCTGGAAGGCCATCACCGGCGTCGAAAACGGATTGGAGTACAGATCGTTAAAGCTGTCGCGCACCATGCCGCGCAGGTCGCCCACCATGTTGGGCGAAAATATGTGCTGGTAGGAAACCGTGCCCATGGTCTCGAAGTTATCGCCATTTTGCAGCTGCCCGGCGGCCTGCTGAAGCTGCTCGTTGGGAAGCTGGAAGCGCGAGAATTCGTGACGCAGCGAGAGGCTGAGGCGATCGCGATCCGTCAGGTCGCGTTCGTAACTGGTCGAGTATCCACCGGTGGTAGCGGTATTGGTGAAATTTTGCGGCACCACCGGGTTCAGATATCGATCGGTCCTGTCTCCGCTGGCGCTGACTCCCAGCGTATTTTTGCCCCACTGATACTGCGCCTGCGCGTAGGCCCCGGCGGTGTCAAAGCTCCCGCCGGAAAAGACCACTTGCCCGTGCAGGCCTTGGCGCGGGTCGCGCGCGGTGTTGACCTCGATCACCCCGCCCATCTTGCGCCCGTACTCGGCGGGGAACGTCGCGGTGTAAATGCTAAGCGACTGAATGTCGTCGGCTTCGATCTCCGGCCCGAAACTCGGTGAACGATTGTCGGTCAGCGGCAGGCCGTCGACCACTACCTGCGTCTGATACTCCGACCCCCGCGGGTGCAGCACCGCGTTGCCCTCGTAGAGCCAGCCGGGCTGGGAGTTGACGAGATCCTGTAGCGAGCGGCCCGGCAGCGAACTCTGGCGATTGGCGATCGCGTCGGCGCCCAGATGCTTGGTATCGCCGATGCGATGCGGATCGATCAGCGTGTCCGAATCGTTCACCACCACCGATGTGTTCGGCGCGGCGATGGTCAGCCTGGCGAAGTATTCGAACGGCACCGCGGAGCGCACCTCGACCGAATCCGTGAATTCGGTGAACCCGGAACCTGTGATTTTCAAGCGATACACGCCGAAAGGCAGCCGCTTGACGGTCAGTTCACCGGAATCGTCGGTGGAAAGCGTCTTTCGAAATTCGCTGGCGTCAGACACCAGGGCGACTTCGCTGCGCACGCCCAGGCCGGAGGGATCGGTAACTTTAAGGCGTATTTCGCCCGAGTTGCTCTGGGCCACAAGCGAAGCGGTGGCTGCGAAGAGGGTAAGGAACAGGGATGCGGTAAATGGCCGCGGAAATACCATAAATTGGGTTCAGCTGGGAGCTCGCAGGGCGGGGCGCCGGCCTCCTCATCATGATTATGGCATGTGAGGCGCGTCCAACAAGTAACCGAGGCTCGTTCTAATCAAGCCGCACCTGTAACACACCTATGCCTTGAATACGTCTAAACTGAGACGGTATGCGCGCATTTTTGCGCCGGGGAACTAACGCGAGTTTTTTGGGGAATTCACGAAACTGGAGGGTTGTGAGGGAGAAGCGCAATTCCAAGGGCCGTCGAAATCTGCGCTTGGCGATGCCAGCCACCCTGGTCGGCTTCCTTGCGTTGACCGGGAATTTGCTCCCGGCTCGGACGCAAGAGACTGCCCCGGCTCTGACGGCGGGACAGGCGGCGTCTTCTGCTAAATCGGTCGGCACGGTGAAATCAGTGGCGGGCAGGAACATCACGCTCGCGCCGGAATCGGGTGGCGAGATGACCGTGATTGTGCAGGACGGTGCGCGAGTGGTCCGTGTCGAGCCGGGCTCGACAGATCTGAAAAACGCTGCGCCGCTGGCCCTTGAGGACTTACAGGCCGGCGACCGCATCTTGGTTCGCGGCAAGGCCGGAGACGACGGCCAATCGCTGCTCGCGGTTTCCCTGATCGCCATGAAAAAGGCCGACCTTGCCGAAAAGCACGCGCACGAACGCGCCGATTGGCAGAAAAACGGCGTCGGTGGTTTGGTCACCGTGGTGGATTCGGCGGCGGGCACCGTGCAGATCGATACTTCGACGCCCGGCGCCAACAAGCACGTGACCGTCACAACCACCAAAAGCACAGTGTTGCGGCGTTACGCATCTGGCTCGGTCAATTTCGACGAGGCCACGGCTGCGCCTTTCGATCAGATCAAAGTGGGAGACCAACTGCGGGCGCGCGGCTCGCGTAGCGCCGACGGCGGCTCGTTGGCGGCCGACGAAATCGTATCCGGGTCGTTCCGCAATATCGCGGGCACAGTCACCTCGGTCGATGCTCATGCGCAATCGATCACCGTAAACGACCTGGCCACGAAAAAGCCCGTCGTCGTGAAGGTCGGCGCCATTTCGCAACTGAAGAAACTCCCGGAACCGATGGCGCAACGCATCGCCGCGCGATTGAAAGGGAATTCCAGCGAGGGGCCGAACGCCGCGCTTGAAAACGCCGGCCACGGCGCTACCGGCTCTGCATCGGGCTCAACTTCCGCCTCCGCATCGGCATCGTCCAACCCAACTCCAGCCAATCCCGGCCCAGTCGGGCGACAAAGCGAGGCCAACGGCGCAGCGTCGGGCGCCCGGCAAACAGGCGCCGGCGCGGACTTTCAGCAGGCGCTCAGCCGCTTGCCGGCATCGACCTTGGCAGACCTACAGAAAGGCGACGCGGTCATGATCGTCGCAACATCGGATGGGCAGACCGGCGGTGTCACCGCGATCACCTTGCTGGCCGGCGTCGAACCGATTCTGCAAGCTTCACCTAATAGCGGGCAATCCATTCTTACTCCCTGGAGCCTGAACGGTGCCCCCGGCGGCGATGCGGCCGCGCAGTGACCTCCCGGAGCCGCGACTTCGTCTAGTGAGATTTCAGGAGACTCGATGAATTCTGGGCCACTGCAAAGGTATCTTCTCTGCGCCGCACTGGCATTGCTCGCCGCGCTTGTTCCATTGCGCGTGTCTGCGCAGGGCGCCGCCGCGTCCGGCTCGCTTCGCGGCCAGGTGACCGATCCGTCCGGCAGCGCGGTGGGAACCGCGACGGTGATCGTGACCACCCCGGCGGGCGATGCCATTACCGCCAATACCAATCGCGACGGCATCTACGAAGTGAAAAATCTCGCGCCCGGAAAATACAGCGTAAAAATCATCGCCCAGGGTTTCACGGAATTCGACAACCCTGCGGTGGAGATCGCCGGTGGGCAAGTCCAGAAGCTGGATGCCCGGCTGAGCATCGAGACACAAGCCGAGAAAGTCACAGTGACCGACGAAGCGGCGACCGCGCTCGACGTCAACCCCGCAAGCAACGCCGGCGCGGTGGTGCTGCAAGGCAAGGATCTCGAAGCGCTCTCCGACGATCCTGACGAGTTGCAATCAGATCTGCAGGCGCTGGCCGGGCCTTCTGCCGGCCCCAACGGCGGACAGATTTACATCGACGGCTTCACCGCCGGCCAGTTGCCGCCGAAAGCTTCCATCCGCGAGATCCGCATCAACCAGAATCCATTTTCCGCGGAGTACGACAAGCTGGGCTACGGAAGAATCGAAATTCTGACCAAGCCCGGCATGGATCAATGGCACGGTCAACTGTTCTTGACCGGCACCACTGCGGGATTTAACGCGCGGAATCCGTTTGAGCGCTTACCGGCCGGCGAAGAACCGACGGGCTATGAGTCCACGCAGTTCAGCGGCAATATCGGCGGCCCGCTCAGCAAGAAAGCCTCGATGTTCTTCACCTACGAGCAGCGCAACATCAACAACTTGAACGTGGTCAGCGCGCAGATCGTCGACCCCACCACGTTCGCAATCACGCCTTTCAGCCAGGCGGTTCCCAACCCCGACACGCGCATCAATCTTAGTCCACGCCTGGATTACCAGATCAGCGCCACCAACATTCTCTCGGTGCGATTTCAGCACTACCAGCAGGAGCAGGACAACGAGAGCGTCGGCGCTTTCAATTTGCCCTCACTCGGCACCAATCAGTTCGACTCCGAAAACACCCTGCAAGTCAGCGACACGCAAACGCTCAGCCCGCGTTTGCTCAACGAGACCCGCTTTCAATACATCCACGAAGTGGCCAACCAGAAACCGGTCAGCACCCTGCCGCAAGTCAGCGTCACCGGGGCATTCTCCACCGGCGGCAACACCACTGGCATCAACGACGACACCCAGAATCGCTACGAGCTGCAAGATCAAATGTATTGGACCCGCGGCGCCCATGCGTTGAAAATCGGCGGCCGCGTCCGTGCGACACGGGACAACAATTCCACGAATCAAACCTTCAACGGCGGCTATTCCTTCGGCAAGCGCTTGCTCCCCGGGTGCACGCCGACCGCCACCGATAATTGCCAGGTCACTCCGCTCGAGGCCTACCAGATCACTTTGCAAGGTCAGGCCGCCGGCTTGCCTTTCTCCACCATCCAGGCGATGGGCGGCGGGCCCAGTTTTTATTCACTGTCGTTCAACACCGCGGGACGCGCCGTCACCGACGTCAACTATGTCGATGGTGCGTTTTTCGTTCAGGACGATTGGCGCTTTCGCCCCAACGTCTCCTTCAGCTACGGCCTGCGCTACGAGACCCAGAACAACCTCGGCGATCACGCCGACTTTGCGCCGCGCGTCGGCATGGCCTGGGGCATCGGGGCGAAAGGAAAGAGCGCGCCGAAGATGGTGCTGCGCGCGGGCTTTGGCATTTTCTACGATCGCTTCACCAGTGACGATATTCTTGTGCAGCAATTACAAAACGGCACGATTCAGCAGCAATTCCTGTTGCCCAATCCGACTTTCTTCGACCCCACGCGCACGGTGCTGCCCTCCGAGTTTGCCGGCGCCCTCGCTTCGCCGCAGACTATTTATGTCCCCAACAACGACCTGCGCACGCCTTACACCATGCAGACCGGCGTCAGCGTGGAGCGGCAGTTAACGAGAGTCGCCAACATCGCGGTGACCTATCTGAATTCGCGAGGCGTGCACGCCTTCTATACGAATTTCATCAACGCCAACGAAGCGGGCGCTCCGCCGCCCAACCAGATTTTGTATCAATATCAGTCGGGCGGCGTCTTCAAGCAGAATCAGCTCATCGTCAACGGCAGTGTGCGCATGGGCGCCAAGCTCTCGATGTTCGGTTACTACGTCCTGAATTACGCCAACAGCGACACCTCCGGCGCATCGTTCATGCCCTCCGATCCTCAGAATGTTGCGCTGGACTATGGCCGCGCAGCATTTGATTATCGCCAGCGATTGTTCATGGGCGGCACCGTGGGGCTGCCGAAAGGATTTCGTCTCAGCCCTTTCCTGATTGCCAGCTCCGGTGTTCCTTTCAACATCACCACGGGCGAAGATCTATTCGGCGACGCACAATTCAACGCGCGGCCCGCCCCGGCCAGTTGCAGTGCACCGGCCGCCAACGTGGTGCAGACCAAATTCGGCTGCTTCAACCTGGCGCCCGCGGCTGGTGAAGGCGTCATCCCGGTGTTTGACGCGACCGGCCCAGGACGCTTCGTCTTGAATCTGCGCCTGAGCAAAACCCTCGGCTTCGGCAAAAAGAAAGAAACCATCAACACCAGCGGCGGTCCGGGCGGACCCGGAGGCGGCGGAACCTTCGGTCGCGGACCAGGTGGAGGCGGTGGTGGCGGGCGCGGCGGCGGCGGTTTTGGAGGCCGCGGCGGCGGTGGCCCGGGCGGCTTCGACGCGCCTTCGAATCGCCGCTACTCTCTCACCTTCGCCGTGTCCGCGCGAAACGTGCTGAACAACGTGAACGAAGCGACGCCCATCGGAAATCTCAGCTCGCCGCTGTTCGGCGAATCCAACGGACTCGCCGGCGGCCCATATTCTTCGAACACTGCGAATCGCCGCATCGATCTCCAGATCACCTTCGGCTTCTAGCGGGATGCTTCCGATCGCCCTGCGGACGCACCGGCTGGCTTACCGGGTGCCCAGCACAAATTGGTTTCCGTCGGGATCCTTGAAGATGGCGCTGGTGCCCCAGGACTCTGCCTTGGGTTCCGTCGCGAAGTTCACGCCCTTGGATTTGAGCGCCTTCGCAGTAGCGAAAACGTCGTCGCACCAGAACGAAATCGACTGAAACTGGCCGATGCGGTCTTCGTGCCCTTTCGGTGTGAACAGCGCCAGTCCGGACTCCGCACCCGGAATGAGCAACTCGATCCAGCGCTGGCCTTCGCCGAAAGGTTGATCGGTCACCACTTTGCATCCGAGCTGCTCGGTGTAGAACTTCAGCGAAACATCCTGATCGCGAACCGGAATCCCTACGAACTTAATGCCGCGAATCATGCGGGCCTCCTGTGTTGTTTGTGTTGCTTCTCTGTTGCCGCGCAGGATACCCCTGCCGAAATGCCGGCCGCAATCGGCCAGTAAATGCTATATTAACGACCGGTATAGCGATGCCCGCGCTCGACGATTACATCACCGACGTCCTGATGCGCGACTTGGTCGGCCATGACCGCCGCCCCGTCGCGTTCCTGGTGTACGTGTGGCTTGCTGCCGAACAAAAGCGCCGCAATGGCATCGTGCAGATCAGCTACCAGGAGTTGGCGGAGTCGATCGGTGTGTCGAAAAGTTCCGCGCAAGCGGCGGTGGGTTGGTTGTGCCGCCGCAAATTGCTAGGCTCAAGCAAGCATAACGCGACCGCGGTGCCGCGCTATTCAGTGCTGACCCCATGGAGAAGAAACGCCGCCAATTCGACGCGCTGACGGGACAAAACGTTCGCCACGTGGCTTTCTCTATTGCGCGTGCGTCCGATAGGGTGTCCGGGGCAGTCACGTTGATTTTAGTTATCCAGTGCCTGTGGTGATTCTCGTCCGCAGGAAAATATCTAGGAGCGCGTAGTGAGCGACGCAAAGCATGACGCCGCGTTAGGAATGAAGCGGCGAGTCACGCGGCGAGATTTTCTGAACGGCGCGAGTATCGCAGTGGGTGCTTCACTTGCCCTTTCCCGCGGGGCGTGGGGTGAGACGTTCGGCCTTCCTGCGGCGCCGCTCGAGCCATCGCAGGCCGGCGACTACTATCCGCCCACGAAAACGGGATTGCGCGGAAGCCACGACGGATCGTGGGAAGTGGCGCACTCTCTACGCGATGGCAAACATTGGGACAGCCCCACGCCCGATTCCGAATCCTACGATCTGATCGTGGTGGGCGGCGGGATCAGTGGCCTCGCAGCCGCCTATTTTTATCGCCAGCAAGCGGGCCCGAAGTCACGCGTGCTTATTCTGGAAAACCACGATGACTTCGGCGGTCATGCCAAGCGCAACGAATTCCACTCCGGCGGCCGTTTGCTAATCGGCTACGGCGGCACGCAGTCGATCGCCGGACCCCGCCTATACAGCCCAGAGGCCAAAGGCCTGTTCAAGGACTTGGGCATCGAGGTCGAGCGCTTTGAGAAATATTTCGATCAGAAGTTTTTCGCTTCGCGCGGACTGAGCCACGGATATTTCTTCGACAAGGAAACCTTTGGCCAGGATTGCACCGTCGTCGGAGTGGGCAAGCCTTCCTGGCCGGAATATCTCGCCAAGACACCGCTATCGCCCGCCGTGCAGAAAGATCTCGCGCACCTCTACATGGAAAAAGTGGACTATCTGTCTGGCAAGAGCCCCGCGGAAAAGAAAGCCTACCTCGCACGCACGAGCTACAAGGATTTCCTGCTCCGCGATGTGAAAGTGGATCCCGGCGCGATCGCCTATTTTCAATCCTCCACTTACGGCCTGTATGGAGTTGGCCCCGACGCCGTGCCCGCCGGCGACTTGGCCGGCTTGGGCAGCCATCCAGGCTTTCAGGGCATGGACCTCTCCGGTCCCCCGGGGCCCGGAATCGGTCTCGAGATCACCAAGCAGGACGACTCCCACTACATCTATCATTTTCCTGATGGCAATGCGTCCATCGCGCGCCTGCTGATGCGAAAGTTGATTCCCGGCTCCGCGCCCGGCAACACCATGGAAGACATCGTGCTCTCCAAGATGAATTATTCCTCGCTGGACGATTCCGCATCGCCCGTGCGCATCCGCCTGAACTCAACCGTAGTGCGTGCTGCAAATGCGGCTGAAGGGAATTCGCTGGCGGGAGTGGTGGTCACCTACGTTCGTGACGGCAAAGCTCATTCGGTGCGCGCCTCCGCCTGCGTGCTGGCGTGCTGGAACATGATCATTCCGTATTTGTGCCCGGAGATGAGCGCAAAGCAGAAGGAAGCGCTGGCTTACGGCGTGAAAGTTCCACTGGTCTACACCAACGTGCAAATCCGCAATCGCGACGCGTTTGAGAAGTTGAAGATGAGTGGCGCGACCTGCCCGGGCAGTTTTTTCTCCAGCATCGAACTCGATTTCCCGGTCAGCATGGGCGGATACGAGTATCCTGAGGACGCCAACCAGCCCTGTGTGCTGCATATGCAGCACGTTCCATGCTCGCCGGGCTTGTCGGCCCGCGAACAGCAGCGTGCCGGACGCACCAAACTGTTCACCACCGCCTTCGAAACATTCGAACGCAACATTCGCGATGAGTTGGGCCGCGCGCTTGGTCCCGGCGGATTCGATCCCGCGCGCGACATTCAGGCCATCATCGTCAATCGCTGGCCGCACGGGTACGCGTACGAGTACAACTCGCTGTACGATCCGGAGTGGCCTCCGGGGCAATCTCCGTGCGAAATCGGACGCGCCGCATTCGGCAAAATTCATATCGCGAACTCCGACGCCGGAGCATTTGCGTACACCAACGAGGCGATCGACCAGGCCTGGCGAGCGGTCGTCGAAATTACTCGCAAGAGTGGCTGAAATGAAGAAGCGCAAGAAGAAAGTTCTCGACGCCGGCAAAGAGGCGCGGCGCGCGGCGCGAAACTCGGGCCTGGCCCCTGCGGCCACGCGTGTGGTGCCAGACAAGCGGAAGCGTCCCGCAAAGCACAAGAAAAACTGGCTCGTCGAAGACGCTGCGATTTAGGAATGCCAGGGTGTGAGAATGCCGGGGTTTGAGGAAGATCGTCTCGAATGTCCCAGGCCCCGAATGCCATTAGGTCCGACCGGACCTAGTTTTTCGATCCTCACCCGGGTTTTTGCTCGGGAATGCCTTCGTCCGGCCTGAACAACACGCTCGGAGCCATCTTACCGCGCGCGGCAAGATGCTTCGCAATCGTCTCCAAATCCTGCTTCACGAAACCCATGCTGCTAACGCGCACCGTCCCATCCGGATCGATCAGGAAAATGGTGGGCACCATGCTTAGGCCGTAAGCATTCGACGCCGGATAGCCTTTTTCATCCAATGCCATGGGAAACGTGGCGCTAAATTTATTGGCGAAGTCCTTTGTGGCCTTCGCATCGTCCTGCGAAATCCCAACAAAGGTTACGTCGCCTCCACCGTAACTTTTGAACAGACGCTCCAGAAATGGAAACGTAAACTGGCACACCGGGCAGGATACTTTGAAAAATGCCGCGACCACCGGGCCCTTTTGCAACAGTGACGAAAGCGAATAACTCTTGCCATTGAAGCCGGTCAGCGAAAACGCTGGTGCAACATTCCCAGAATTAACTTCCGTCATTTCACCTTCCGTTCGAAGCAGTCGCAAGATTCGGCGCAGAATCGACACGACCAGAGTTAATGGATTTGTTTCGTCTTGCGCGACATGTAGTCCATCAGCAAATACTGGCCCAGCGTGTACGGCGTGGTGAAATACGCTTTGCCCCGGCACATCTCGGTGATTTTCTGCACGAAGTGCACCAGACTATAGTCGCTGGCAAGCATGAAGGTGTTGATCAAAATCCCCGCGCGCTTGCACTTGTTCACTTCTTCCAGCGTCTGGCCGACGACAAACGGATCCAGCCCGAACGCATTCTTGTAAATGCGGCCGTCTTCCAGCGTCAGCGCCGACGGTTTGCCGTCGGTGATCATCACGATCTGCCGCATGTCTTTGCGCTGCCGCAGCAGGATGCGTTGCGCCACGCGCAGCCCTTCGCGAGTATTGGTGTAATACGGGCCCACTTGCACGCGTGCCAGCTCGCCCAGCGGCACTTCTTCCGCGCTGTCGTGGAATAGTACCAGGCTCAACGTGTCGCCCGGATATTGCGTGCGAATCAGATGCGACAACGCCATGGCCACGCGCTTCGCGGGAGTGAAGCGGTCTTCGCCATAAAGAATCATGCTGTGGCTGCAATCCAGGAGCACCACCGTAGCGCACGAACTCTGATATTCGCACTGGTGCACCATCAGATCCGGATAGGTGATCTCGATGGGCACTTTTGCACCGTCGCGGCGCACTGCATTGAACAGCGTCTCGCTGACGTCCAGATTCAGCGTGTCTCCGAATTCGTAGTGACGCGACACGCCACTGGCCTCAACGCCGGTAGCCATATCCCGAGTGTCGTGGCGCCCGAAGCTGCTGCGACCCAGCGAGCCAAGAAGATCCTGCAACGTCTTGAATCCCAGAAAATCGATGGTCTTGTCGGTGATTTCGAATCGCGCTTCGGTCTGGCGGTCCTGCGCTTGCCCCAGTTGTCCGCGCGCGCTGCTTTGCGGGGGCGGTGTGACTTGCGGCGGCTGCTGCGGATTGATGTAGCCTTCCTGCGCCATGCGCTCCATTAATTTGTCCAGCAGATCCTTCACCGCCTGACTGTCCCGTGCCTGCGGATTCTGCAGCATTTCGCGAAGTTCGTCGCTCATCGCGTCTTGCGAAAGCAAGTCGCCGTCCTGCAGCGCCTTCAAGATCGCTTCGCGCAGCGCCTCCATGGATTTTTCCGGATCCATTTCGGAGACGCCATAGAACTGCGACTCAAATCCGCTTTGCAGGAAAAAATCGCCCAGCCGGCGCACGAGTTCTTCGAGGTCCACGGCGTCTGCCGGTTCGCCGACATATTTTCCGTAGCGAATCAGTTTCACAAAGTGCCTTTTCTTACCAAACGCGCCCGTCTCGGAAGGTGGCCGCTAGAACCCTACGGCAGATCCCTCGTCGCGTTGCTCCCTCGAGATGACGACCTCCATCGGGTCGTCAATTAAACTGCCGTCGTGGGCGCCCGGAATTCGGTTCGCGCTGTTCTTGCGGCCGCGGCTTCTCGGCGAAGTAGCCGCGCTCCTCGCTGCGGCTCACCCGGCGATGCGCCCACAAGCCCTCGAGAATCATTTCCGCGGCTGCTCCCGCAGCCCTCGCGTCTTTGCGATCGTTCACACCCAGACGCCCGACGTGATCCAGCAATCCTTGGATTTTCGAAAGCTGCTCGTAACGTTCGCCGGTAGTCGCCAGTTCGGGAAGCTTCAATTCGCCGCCCAATTCGAACCATTGCGTGACCGGCTGAAAATTCACTTCCGCGAATCGCTTGCTGAACACTCGGCCCACCGCCGCGCGAATCAATTCCCGCGCAATGGTGTCCGCGCCCTTCAATTCGCCTTCGTATTCCAGTTCCAGCTTGCCGGTGATCGCCGGAAGCGCTGCGTAGATGTCTCCAACCCGTGCGATACCGCATTTTTCGCCGTTACGCGCGGCACGCTGCTCGGCGTTGCTGATCACGCTTTCCAGCGTAGTGATTGGCAGCCGCTGGCTTACTCCCGATCGCCGATCGACGCGCTTGTCTTCGCGCGCCTGAAACGCGATCTCTTCCACGACTTCGCGCAAATATTCCGGCACTTCCACGCGCCGCGACGCATCGCGCCCGATCCACGCCTCCTGCTGTGTGACAGTCATACCTTCCGCGATGCTCGACGGATAGTGCGTGCGTATCTCCGCTCCGATACGGTCTTTCAGCGGCGTAATAATCTTGCCGCGCGCCGTGTAATCTTCAGGGTTCGCCGTGAACACGATCAGCACGTCGAGAGGCAGTCTCAGCGGGTATCCCTTAATCTGGATATCGCCTTCCTGCATGATGTTGAACAAGCCGACCTGAATTTTTCCCGCGAGATCGGGCAGCTCGTTGATCGCGAAGATCCCGCGATTGGCACGTGGCAGCAATCCATAATGAATAGTCAGCTCGTCGGAAAGATCGCGGCCGCCACGCGCCGCGCGAATAGGATCGACGTCCCCGATGATGTCCGCCATGGTCACATCCGGCGTCGCCAGCTTCTCAACGTAGCGTTGATCGCGCGCCATCCAGGCGATCGGAGTATTGTCGCCCTCGGTGGCAATTTTCTCGCGGCAGGCGCGGCAAATCGGGTGCAGCGGGTCGTCGTTGATTTCGCAGCCCAGCACCACCGGGATTTCCGGATCCAGCAGTTGCGCGAGACCCCGAAGGATTCGGCTCTTGGCCTGCCCGCGCAAGCCCAGCAGAATAAAATTGTGCCGCGACAGCAGCGCATTCACGATCTGCGGAATAACCGTGTCTTCATACCCGTGCACGCCGGGAAACAGCGGCTCGTCTTTCTCAATAGCCCGCAGCAAATTGCGCCGCAGCTCGTTCTTCACCGAAATCGAAATCGTACGGGCGTCGAAGTCCGGAATGCTGCGCAGTTCTCCCAGTATACGCGGCTTGGGCGCTCCCGCTCGGTACTGCGTTGATGTGCTTGCCGTCATGTGGCACCAATCCGCGCGGGGGAGGGACCGCGCTAGGTCTAATTCAATTCTTGTATGATTCCTTCGGCCTTTTGTCGCAAGGTCTCTTCTTTGTGTAGATGCGGCGCCCACTCGCGCAGGTACGTCACCAGCCGCTCCTGACGATCCGCTTCCGAGCGCAGCTCCAGCACTTGCTGCTTCCACATCAAATCCATCGGCAACGTGCCCGCCACGATGTACGACAGATCCTCGGGCACGTCATTTTGGATGCTTCGCGGGTAGTCGTCGAAGATGATCGTGTGGCATACCTCATAGAGTTCGATCAGATCGCGGCGTGTTTTCTGACAAATGGGGCGTTCGCGATCTTCGAGATAGTCGATGTGTCCCTGCAGCAAGGTTTCTTCTTCGAAGGCCTGCGGGTTTAGAAGTTCCAGGATGCGAAACGGCGTGCGGCCCACAGTCACAATGTCCATTCTTCCGTCATCGTAGCGTTTCACCACGTCCATCACTTCGGCGGTACAGCCCACCCGGACAATGCCTTTGGGAAGCGACAGCAGCAGTCCGAATTCCGTCTTGCTTTTCAGGCATTCGCTAACCATCTCGCGATAACGTGGCTCGAAAATGTGCAAGGGAAGTGCTGCGCCGGGCAGAAGGACGACGTTCAGAGGGAAAAGCGGAATTCGTTCGGGCCGCGTCGATCCCATAAGGGTCATGATACCAGACCGCGAAGATTTCCGTGGAAGCCCGTGTTTTTGACCGTCCCGGGATCAGCACTTGCCCGCGCAAAAGCGGGCTTAGGAGATCTCCGCTAGCAGCGTTTCCATTTCCGAACGAGCGTGCTGGTCGCCCTTGCGATCCGCGGCTCCAATGCCGGTGGTCAGCACCACCCGTGCTTCATCGTTCCGCAACTCTCGCGCCAGCATCTGCGCATACATCAGATAAGCCGGCACGTAATCGGCGTTACGCTCCAAAAGCGCCCGGAAATGCTCGTTGGCGGCCGCCGCGTCGCCAGAATTCATGCACTCCATCGCCAAGCCGTAGCGCGAAAAAGCATCGTCGGGCTTCCTGGCTACGAACTCTTCGAGCATCTCGCGGCGGGATTTCTTGGGTCTGATCATCAGGCGCTCCTATTATAGAGGAGCACGCCGAAGGGCGAAATGGCGGATGCTGCGCGAGGAAAAAGAGCAGGCCGATGGTAAAGATACAAAAACAAAGCCGGGAAGCCGCGATGAAAGGCAAGCCGGTCAGCGAATCACGTTCGGAAATGGCCGAAGTCGTACTGCCGGCGCAGACCAACGCGCTCGGCAAGCTTCTCGGCGGACGAGTAATGCACCTCGTAGACATCGTCGCGGCCATGGCCGCGCACCGCCACTCCAATAGCCACGTGGTCACCGCCTCCGTCGACTACATCGACTTCCGCAATCCTGTAGACCTGGGCGAAATCGTCATTCTAAAATCGCAGGTCAACCGCGTCTTTCACACTTCGATGGAAGTCGGTGTGGAGGTCTACTCGGAGAACTACTTGACCGGAGAACGAAAGCACACCACCACGGCGTACGTAACCTTCGTGGCCATCGACGAAACAACTCGCAGGCCAAAACCGGTTCCGCCGCTCATTCTGAAATCCGCCAATGAAAAGCAGCGCTACGAAGAAGCAGCCGAGCGCCGCAAGACGCGGCTCGCGTTGCGTTACGGCAACCAGCCTTCATCCAGCGCTAGCTAACTGACCCCGCCTACCCACATCGGCGTGCTGGTTGGTTGCAGGCTTCCGCCCATGGGCTCTTCGGTCACCGCCAGCGCTTTCGTGTCCGCCATCACTTCGGGCGGATCATCGACCATCAAATCCACTTTGCCCTTGGCATCCGGCCAGAACGTGCGCGAAGGCATAGGCTTGCCGCTCTTGGAAATCAGCCACAACTGCAGCACGCGATTTTTGCCCGGCATCGGCACCTTCTGCCCGGTGACATAAATCCCCATATCCGGATGCCATGCGGCTTCCAGTTTGGGCATCTGCTTGTCGTTCGGCCAGATCATGAATTTTTTCGATTCCGGATCGGTCAGGATCACTGCTTCATGTTTGGTCGCCGTTAGTTCCTGAAGCAAGGTCTCGCGCTCCTTCACCGCCTCGCTGACCTGCACATTTAGGATAGCGACTTTGTCACTCATCTGCTTCGCGTTCCAGGTGGAATACGCGGTCACCAGCAGCAGCGCCGCCACGCCCGCCCACATCCACAAGGGAATCGCACTCTTCGCGGAAACTCCCGCCGCGCTCCCCGCAGATGTTGCACCACCCTCCGCGCGCACCGTTTGCAGCAATCGCGCGCGTAGCATTTCCGATGGCTCAGCCGCCGGCGCCAGATACACCAGCTGCGTCACCAGCCAGCGCGCCTCCGGCAGCGCCGCGGCACATTCCGCGCAGCCAGACGTCAGGTGCGCCTCCAACTCGGCGCGCTCGGCTTGATCGAGCGAACCGAGGGCGTACCCCTCGATCAACTCCCGAAATTGGTCGTGTTCGCTCACGATGCTGCCTGTGCTCGCAATCCTTCCTTCAGGCGTATCAATCCATTCCGAATCCAGCTCTTTACCGTTCCCAGCGGCTCGTGCAGCGCCTCCGCTATTTCGCTGTGGCTCAACCCCTCGAAGTACGCCAGCTCGATCGCTTTTTTCTGCGGCGCGCTCAGTGAACTCATCAGCGAACGCACCACTTCGGCGCGCCGCTTCTCATCCAGGGCCTGTTCGTACTGCGGCGCTTGCGCGATCTGTGGAAGCTCTTCGGTTTGATCTTCGCGGCGCCGCTGGCGCTCGCTTTTCAGACGCAGCGTATCCAGCGCGCGGTTACGCGCCAGCGTCAGCAGCCAAGGGACAAACGGGCCGCGGCTGGCCTGGTACCGGCTGGCATTCCGCCACAGCTGCAGAAAAACATCCTGCACCACTTCTTCCGCTGTGGAGCCCTGCTGTAAAATCCGCAGCACCAGCCCATACACTATGCGCGAGTGACGATCGTAGAGCTGTTCGAAAGCTCGCACGTCTCTCCGAAGAAGCTGCTGCACCAGTGCCGCGTCGGACGACACGTCGTCGTTCTGGTTGGGTGTCAGGACCGCCAGGAACACGGGTTAGGCTTCTTCTCTCCCTGCTGCACTATACGGCAAAGCCGGCAAACCGGATGACTTTACAGCACTACGGCTCCAGCCGCGAAGCCACATCTTGCGCCACGCTTAGGGCCTGCTCCACGCACGCTCCCACGGATGGTCCCCGCAGGTAGTTTCCCGCCAGCCACAGCCCCGGCAGTTGCGTTCGCAGCCTCGAAATTCCGGCAAGATGCTCGGAATGACCAAGATTGTACTGCGGCAGCGCGTGGGGATAGAGGACCACATGCGAGAACACCGGCTTGCCGCACCCCAGCACCTGTGTCAGCTCCTCACTGACGATCATCACCAGCTCGTGAGTCGTTTGCATGGTCACTCGACGATCTGTCGCTCCGCCTACGAAGCTCGTCAGCAGCACGTGATCGGCCGGGGCGCGCCCCGGGAACAACGACGAATTCCACACCGTGCCCAGCGTCCGCAAATTCGCCGAACGCGGCGCCAGAAACCCGAATCCAGCAAGCCCATGTGCAACCTGCGGTCTCCCATACCCCAACGCCACCACCGCCATTGGCGCGTATTCAATGGCCCCTAAGTGCCGCGGAAAATCCGCGTTCACCTGGCGCAAAATCCGGCCAGCCGCATCAGGTGGCGTCGCTACGATCAGTTGATCGACATGGAGGACTTCTTCCCGTCCACCTGCGCGAATCTTCAATTCAAAGGTATCGGTCACTGGATCGCGCCGCACCCCGGTTACTTCCGTCTCCGTTCGAATCGCCGCTCCGAGTTTTGTCTGCAGTGCCCGCGTCAAGGTCTCCACGCCATCGCGGAAGTTCAACAGCGTCGGCTTCTCGCGATCCGCGCCGGCGCGTTCCGCCGCGGCTTTCAAACCTCTAATTACGCTCCCCGCCGTCCTTTCCGCTTCATATACCTGCGGAAAGGCGCTGCGCAGACTCAATCGCTCGGGATCCCCCGCGTAAATTCCGGAAACCAACGGCCCCACCAGCCGATCCAGCAGCTCGCCGGTAAATTTTCGCCGCACAAATTTCGCTACCGACTCGTCGTGATCGGGAGGTTTACTGCGTCCCACGGCATCGCGCCCCAGGCTCATCTTCGTCAGCACGCCGAGCAGCGGAGACTTCAGCAATTCCGGCGGGCTCAGCGGAACATTCTGCAGCTTCCCATTCACCAGCACGTAGCGCGGAGCCGTAGGCGGCGCCGGCACTACCTCCCCCTCGATGCCCATCTCCTGGAACAGCGATCGAAGCTGCGGCGTCCCGCTGAAACTCTGCGGCCCCAGCTCGATCAGATAGCCTTCGTGCTTCTCGGTCCGAATCGCGCCGCCAACGCGTGCCGACGCCTCCAGCAGTTGCGCCTTGACGCCCCCCTTGCGCAACGCGTAGGCACACGTCAGTCCCGAAATTCCGCCGCCAACGACCACTGCTGGAAGGGGGGAGATCACGGCGAGGAGTCCACCCGCGCCATGTCAGAGCGTCTTTGAGAAGAGCGGCTTGGCCGCAAGCTGCTGCTTTTCCAGGTAGGGATCGAACACCATCGCCAGGTTTCGAATGAAGATGCGTCCCAGCCAGGTGGTGCGAATCTCGCCGGGCTCCAGCAGAACCAGCCCGTCCTCGCGCGAAGGCTCTAGGTGCCGCAATTCCTCGGCAAAGTATTCGTCAAAATCGATCCCGAACTCCCGCGCGATCTCGTCCTTGACCACCACTGTGTGGCACAGCAAACGGCTGATCACCGCGCGCCGCAGCTTGTCGTCGTCCGACAAATGGTAGCCGCGCATCGTGGCGATGCCGCGGTCGGCCACCGCCTTTTCCCACGAAGTGAGGTCGCGGTGATTTTGCGCATACGCGCCGCGAAATCCGCTGATCGCGGTTACGCCCATGCCGTAAAGATCGGCGCCGGCCTTGGTCGTGTACCCCTGAAAGTTGCGATGCAGCGTGCGATTCTTCTGTGAAGTCGCCAATTCGTCGCCAAGCTTTGCGAAGTGATCCATTCCTATATAAAGGTAGCCGGCTTCCAGGAACTTCATCATCCCGGTGCGGAAGATCTCGAACTTCTGCATGCCTTCCGGCAAAAACGCCGCGAACGCGCCCTGCTGTTTCTTCAGCCACGGCACATGCGCGTAGCTGAACAGCGCCACGCGATCCGGGCCCAGTTCCGTAATCTGGTCCACGGTGTGCGCGAAGCGTTCCGGCGTCTGGTGCGGCAAGCCGTAAATCAAGTCTACGTTGATGCTGTCGAATCCCAGCTCGCGTGCCGGCAAAATTAGGTCGCGCGTCAATTCGAACGATTGAATCCGGTTAATCGCCTTCTGCACGTCGGCATGAAAATCCTGAATCCCCATGCTCAACCGGTTGAAGCCCAGCTTCCGCAGCGTCTCCAGGTGCCCTCGCGAGGTCACTCGCGGATCGACCTCGATTCCCACCTCAGCGTCCGCGGCAAACGTGAAGCGCTCGCGCGTGGCCCCGAACAAATCCTCGATTTGCTCCGGCGTAAGATACGTCGGTGTCCCGCCACCCCAATGGAACTGCACCACCTGGCGGTCGCGCGAAACTCCGCGGCTCACGCGCCCCAGTTCGCGCTTCAACACCCCCAGGTACGGCGGCGCAACTCCCTTGTCCTTCTGGATGATTACGTTGCAAGCGCAGAACAAGCACAAGCTTTCGCAGAAGGGAATATGCATGTATAGCGAAACCGGCGTCCGCGCGCGGTCCGCCTCTTCATGCACTTTTTCCAGATCATCCGGCCCAAACGCCTCGTTCCACACCGGCGCCGTCGGATAACTGGTATATCGTGGCCCCGGTCGGTTATAGCGCGCCAGAAACTCATCGCTCACCTGGAGTTCTTCGCGCATCTGCTGCAAGGTTGGATGAACGTGCGTCACAGCTTCTCGACCTGCCTTAACGCGCCCTTAACGTGAATGCCCCGCGGGCTTGGCTTCGCCCACTTCCGCCTGCTGGCCGGTTTCAATGAATAGCTTCGCGCTTTCCACCGGCGTATGCTGCAAAATTCCATGCCCTAAATTCAAAATGTGCCCGGCGCCGCCCAGCGCCGCAATGTTTTCCAGCGTCGCCTCGCGAATCTTTTCTGCCGGACCAAACAAAATCGCCGGATCGAGATTTCCCTGCAGCGCCACGTGCGGCCCCAGCGTCTTCCGCAATCCCCGCAAATCCTGCCGCCAGTCCACGCTTAACACATCCGCGCCGGCCTTGGCCACCGCGCTCATCAAATGCCCGGACGCCTTCGTGTAATAAATGATGGGCACGTCCCCGCCAACTCTGGAAATAATTTCCCGCACCGTCGGCAGCGCAAACGCTTCGTAGTCCGGCAATCCCAATTCCCCGCACCACGTATCGAACAACTGCACCGCCGCGGCCCCCGCCGCAATTTGCGCCTTCAGATAGCCCACCGTCGCGTCGGCAATTTTGCTCAACAGCGCCCGAAAAATCTTCGGCTCGTGATAAAGAAAACTCTTTACGGTAGCGAAGCCCTCTCTCGTCCTGCCCTCCACCATGTAACACGCCAATGTCCACGGCGCAGCCGCAAATCCCAGCACCGGCACCGTCGGTCCCACCTCGCGCGCGATCCGCCGGATCGCCTCCATCAAAAATCCCGTCTCCGCCTCCGGATCAAAGGCCCTCAGCCGCTCGACATCCGACGCGGACCGCACCGGCTCCGGCAAATTCGGCCCCGCATCGCCCAATTGCAGCGACAACCCCATCGCCTCCGCCGGAATTAATATGTCCGAGAACACAATTACTGCGTCCACGCCCAGCCGCCGGAACGGCTGCAGCGACACCTCCACTGCCAATTCCGGTGTCTTGCAAACCTCCAAAAACCCATGCTTCGCACGAATCTCCCGGTATTCGGGCAAATACCGCCCCGCCTGCCGCATCATCCACACTGGCACGCGCGGCAGCGCCTCGCCGCGGCAAGCACGCAAAAACAAATCCTTCCGATTCAGGGCTACAAAGGACGCGGTCATAACTGGTTCCGCAGAAAGCATAACAAATCAGCGCGCCTCGCGCCCACGCCGCGGCCCCTCGCGCAGCAACGCCGCAAAGTGGCCTACCCTGCCGCATCAACTTCTCAACTCAACAGTGAGAATGAGTTTTGGGGATGCTGGACGCCTCGGAAATTGAAGCAGTATTGCGCCAGGCACAGCAGTGCGTGTGTTTACCAGCAGGCGCTACGGAGCACCGCGACCCAGATTTGTCGGTTTGACGGCGTTCGTTCGGCGACCGGCCTTAGCCCGCGCTTCCGCAGTTCCGACTCCACCACCTTGGCGTTCCACGGCTCGATGACGAAGCAGAAATTTGTCACCACGACCGCTCGCTGTTCCGGCGACTCCTTGAAGATCGCCGATCCCCAGTCGCCGATATCCAGAACTGCCTGGCGGCCGTCATCGCTTCGCAGCTTCCATCCCATCAGCGCAGCGTAGAACGCTGTCTCCTTCTGATAATCCGGCATCTCGAAAGTGACGTGCTCCAGCGCCGTTGTCTTCCATCCCGTAGGTGCGAACACTGGTTTGATAGGAGCCGTTGCCACTTTCTCGGTCATCGGGCAAGACTTGGTCTCGTAGCCATCCCTGCATAGTCCCTGCCCGACAGCGGAAGCGGCAAATAGCATCCCGGTCACGCCGAAGGCCAATAGTAACGACAAGATGTTTTTCGTTGTCTTTCGAGTTGAATTCTGACTCTGGGAAAAAACGTCATAATTTGTCTTTTATCACGGTTTCTACCTAAATCGAGGTAGTAGGATAACGAGAGATTCGGCATCAGTCTCTACCTAGAGCTTTCTCATAGCGCCAGACTTGAAGCGGAAGTTTGCCCTCCGGCGTTTCCGGGTAGTGATCATCACTCCCACTCTTCTCCAACCGCACTTTTCGTAGAATCGTGCGGCCCGCTCGTTCCCGATTGCACAAGCCAACCAGGCCACTTCCATTCCGTTGGCCGCAAAAGCGAGCCTCCGCATCCTTCAGCAGCATTGCGGCTACACCGGAGCCGCGCGCTTCTGCCGACACGTAGAGTTGATCAAGCTCGTTGTCCTTCACGATGCAAAAACCAGCCGGGCTTCCGGGCCGGCCTACCACACGAACATCGGGCAGTGCGGCTCGCAGTCTCTCTTGCAAGCTTTCCAAAGTGCGTAGCCGGCGAAGCTCCGCCGGAAGAATATCGGCGTGGGCATCTTGCCAGCCATCGAACCAGATGCGAGATGATCGACTTCACTCTCTTGCGCCGTTCTCACGCCCACAGGATTGTCCTGAATCATCGGATACTCGGCTGGGCCCGTTCTGTCGGGCCAGGCTCAGTATGCGCCCTTTAAAACGAAATCTAACAAACCGAGGAAACCAAGCTAGGCCTTCGCGATTCTAATACGCAGGAGAACTAGACCCCATGAAGTTTGTTTTGCCTATGCTGGTCGTGTTTCTGGTTGGTTGCGGCGCAGCGAATGTGAGCCAGAGATCCTCGACAGGAAGCCCTACTCCAGCTACTCCGCGAGGGGTGGTATCGATTGACTTCGATGATGGCTACGAATCCAGTTACGTCAATGGACTGCTGATTGTCGAAACAGCGGGATTC
>Ga0157378_10001017_pt1 | contig 25606 bp, 29 predicted proteins | sample M65metaG_FD_115309 | JGI IMG/M metagenome (GOLD analysis project Ga0157378, IMG submission 115309) | Miscanthus rhizosphere microbial communities from Kellogg Biological Station, Michigan, USA - M6-5 metaG | ecosystem: Host-associated > Plants > Roots > Rhizosphere > Soil | place: USA: Michigan...
ACCAGAGATGCGGTGTGATTTTCTCCATGGTCGTCTCCTTCATTGAATCGCGTTCGGATCCATCCACAGCACTTCCCAGTGGTGGCCGTCGAGGTCGTAGAAACTCCAGCCGTACATGAAGCCGTGATCGATCGGATCTTTGGCGTGCGTGCCGCCGGCATCGATGGCGCGCCGCACCATCTCGTCGACCTCCGCCCGGCTGTTGCACGAGAGAGCGAACATCCCTTCGGTGACCTTGGTCGTATCGGCCGGCTCGCGGCTGGTGAACGTGCGGAAGAACGGCTCGCTGAGCAGCATGAAGAAGGCCTCGTCGCTGATCACCATGCACGCGGCTTTGTCGTCGGTGAACTGCTTGTTGAAGGTGAAGCCGAGACTGGAGAAGAACTCCATCGACTTCGCGAGATCGCGGACGGCGATGTTGACGAAGAGCTTGCGCATGATTACCTCGCTCCTTTCAGAACCGCGCGCAGACGGGCGTCGCGCAGATACAAGCCGCCCCACAGCAGCGTGGCGACGTAGACGGGAAAGAGAATGTGGCTGAAGAGCGGGTTACCGATCCGCACGTGCGTGGCCACCGCGCCGCCGAGGTAGCCGGTCCAGAGGATCGCGCCGAGAACGCGCGTGCGCGGGATCAGGTAGAACGCCAGGCAGACGAGCTGGATGATGCCGAGCGGCAGAAGGACGCCGGCCGGGTAGCCGAGCTCCGTCGTCCCCTTCACCGCCGCCGGGATCTGCATCACTTTCATCGTCGCGTCCATCGCCAGGAACAGAACTGCGATACCGCTGAGCACGCGGCCGGTCCACATCTGGGCTGTCGTTGAGGTTTGCTCGTGAACGTCGGGAAAGAATGTCGTAGTCATCGCTTCTTCTCCTTCAGAATTTGGTTTCGAAGGTATAGACAGCGGATCACGGCGAAACTCATCGGTCGCCGAAAAAAAACTTTCAGCCGAGGTGCAGCGGCAGGCCGAACAGCGGGAAAAGCTTCCCGGTATCGAGGAACGAGTTCCAGGCGCTGACGCGCTCGCCCTCGATGTCGAGCACGATGAGCGCCCAGGCCTGATACGAGCCGTCGGCGGTGAGGTGGTACTGCGCGAACGCCGGCGCGGCCGAGGCCTGGATGCGCACGAGCTTCGAGCCGCGGCAGACCGAGCCGGGTCCGAGGAGCCAGCCGCGAACGCTCTCGGGCCCCTGCAGCCAGAGCGTGTACGGCGGCATCGACATCGTCACGTCATCGCGGAGGAGGCCGACCAGCGCGTCGACGTCGTAGTTCTGGAAGGCGTCGACGTAGCGGTCGACGATGTCCCACTGATCGCCGGTGAGCTCGGCCGGCGCCGGCACGTTGCGGCTCTCCATCGTCGCCCGCGCCCGCTGCAGCGCGCTGTTCACCGAGGCGACCGAGGTGTCGAGGCAGTCAGCGATTTCGGCGGCCGACCATCCGATGACTTCCGCCAGAAGAAGTGCCGCGCGCTGCCGCGGCGGCAGATGCTGCAGCGCGGCCACGAACGCCAGGCGGATGCTCTGTCGCAGTGACGCGATCTCGAACGGATCACCGTCGGCCGGGATCACGTGCGCGTCGGGGACCGGCTCCAGCCAGTGCGTACGATCGAGCGTCTCCAGCGGAGAGTCGACCGTACCGGCCGGCCGCTCCTCGATCGGCCGCATGCGCCGCGAGTCGTCGGAAAGCGCATCGAGACAGACGTTCGTGGCGATCCGGTGCAGCCACGTGCGCACCGAGGCGCGACCCTCGAACCGATCGAGCCCGCGCCACGCACGCACAAATGTCTCCTGCACGGCATCCTCGGCATCCGTCGCCGAGCCGAGCATGCGGTAGCAGTGGCCGGTGAGGGATGCGCGATGAGCTTCGAGCTCGGAGATGTCGACCTGCATGAGCGGCCAATCCTAACGTGACCGGGCGCGGCGCGGCTTAACATGCTGCGATCGATGAAAAAAGCGCTGATCGTGCTTGTCCTGCTGGCCGCGGCGGCTTATGTCGCGTCGTGGTTCTGGGCCGGGGACGAGGTTGCCGCCGCGGCCGCACGGCCGTGGCCGGACGGGCTGGGAACGCTCGCCGCGGTCCCCGATCGGTATCCGCCGCAGCACGAGAATGAAGCGGCACGGAAGCTGACGAAGCTCGCGGGCCCGGTCGCCGAAAACGACGCCGTCACGGCGTACGTGCGACAGGAGATCGCGCGCGGGGATCTGGTCATCGCCGAGCCGCCGGCGATCGCGGGCATCTCCGCCATCCGCGACCTGCTGCTGCTGCGCGAGCCGATCGTCTGGGAGCGAGACCTGGCGCAACAGCACGGCGGTCTTCTGCCGAAAGTGGCGATGCACCTGACGCTGATGCGCGCCCTGGTCGCGAGCGCCCTCGGGCGCGCACGCCGGAACGATGTGGGCGCGTGGGATGACCTGCACGCGGCGTGGAACCTGACGAAGGCACTCGACGAACATCCACACGTCATCCTGCGGGCCGTGGCGATGTCGATGACGCGCGCGATCAACGCCGTCGCGTGGAAGATGCCGCTTCCGGCGCCGCCGTGGTTCGACGAGGTGCGGAACCGCGATTTCGTGCGGCCGCTGATCGAGACGATGCAATGCGAGAATTGGCGAACGTGGAAGTATGAGTTTTTCCCCCTGAAGGCGTTCGCCGTGAGGATCGAACGCGAGCGCATCCTCGCGGGTGACCTCGCGCGGGAGACCGCGTGCGAATTCAACCGCGTGACGGAGCCCGTTGATCGAAAGGATCCGAACGGAGGGCTGGACATCGGATGGAAGCGTGCCTTCCGCTACCGCGCCGAGCGCGAAGCCACCGCAAACGCACTGCGCGCTCGTGCCGGGCAGCCGATCGAGGAGGGCTCGCGGTGCAGCGATGGCAGATGGAGCTTCGACGGAAAGACGCTCCGCTTCGCGAAGCCGATCGCGTTGCCCGAGAAACTCGATACGTCGATGCCGCTGACGCTGAACGTTCGCGAATGACGGGAACCCCGCGAGCGGCCCAGCCCGCTTCGCAGACAGCGTCACTTTTTGCGCTCGACTTAACGACGCCCCTCCGTCCGTCTGGCACGCCATATGAAGACCGCCGAATCTCGCATTTCGATTCATCGAGCGCTCGTTCCGTCATTGGCAGTCCAGTGAAGTTTCCGCGTGTGCAAAGTGCTGGTTGTGAAGTCAACCTTTGAAGGAGGTCTGTGTGAAGTTGCGCACTACGGCGGTCCTCACCCTCGGTCTTTTGTTATTTGCATCCCAGGCGTTCTCGCAGTCCGATCCCGGCATTCGCGGTGGTCCCCCCGGAGCGGGCGGGCCGCTTCCCTCGGTCGCGGCGGACAATCCCCTCAGTATTCTGAAGTTCTTCAACGACGGGCAGAAGCGTTTCGAGGAGGTCGACTCCGTCATGGGCACGATCGCCGGCGAAGACGGCAAGGGGCTCGGCCCTCGTTTCAATGCGATGGGCTGCGCGCGCTGCCACGCGTTCCCGGCCGTTGGCGGCACCAGTCCTGCGGTCAATCCGCAGATCGTCGATGCGGGCGCGGATGGCGCGATCAACCTGCCGCCTTCGTTCATCACTCTCAGCGGCCCGGTGCGCGAGGCGCGCTTCGTCTTTTTCACCGACTCGGCCGGCAATCCCATTCCGACCCAGCCCAACGGCGGCGTCGAGCCCCTCTTCATCATCGCAGGACGCAGCGACGCCGGTCCCTGCACGACGTCCGTCATCTCCCAGCCCGATTTTGCCTCGGCCGTCGCGCACAACAACGTCATCTTCCGCATTCCGACGCCGCTATTCGGAGGTGGTCTCGTGGAGAACATCGAGGAGACCGACCTTCTGTCGTACCAGGCGTCTGTGGCCGGCAATTCGTTTGGCATCGCCGGGACGTTCAACCACAACGGCAACGACGGCACGATCGCCCGCTTCGGCTGGAAGGCGCAGAACAAGTCGCTGGAGCTTTTTGCCGGTGAGGCCTACAACGTCGAGCAGGGCGTGAGCAACGAGCTGTTCACGCAGGAGCGTCCCACGCCCGAGGAGGAGAGGGTTCTGGGACTTCCCAACCCGTGCAAGCTCAATGCGACGCCCGAGGACCATACGAACTTCAACGTCGGCTCCGTCGAGACGCTGAGCGACTCCGTGCAGTTCGCCATGTTCATGCGTCTCCTGGCTCCGCCGGAGAGATCGCCCGACACGCCCGGCGGGGCAACGTCGATCGCGAGAGGGGAGGAGTTTTTCAACAAGATCGGATGCGAGACCTGCCATCACAACCGGTTCCCGTCGTTCGCGTCGTCGATCACGCCGAGCCTCGATAACCAGAAGGTGAACCTGTTCAGCGATCTCGAGATCCATCACATGGGCACCAAGCTGGTCGACAACGTCTCGCAGGGAACGGCGGGCGGAGACCAGTTCCGGACGGCGCCGCTGTGGGGACTCGGGAAGCGGATCCATCTTCTGCACGATGGCCGGACTCCTGACCTTCTCAAGGCCATCGATCAGCATTCCTCGCCCGGCTCCGAGGCCAATGCCGTGGTGACCAACTTCAATGCCTTGTCGAATACCGAGAAGCAGGATGTCCTGAACTTCCTGCGATCACTGTAGGTAAGGGAGAACCCCATGTGGCGACTCATCAGGCACACACTCTCCTCGCTGTTCGTGCTCTGCATCGGTCTGTCTGTCGATGCGGGAACGGTTCCGGTGGTTCCGAACGGCGTGATCCTCGTGAAAGGGGCGGCGCCGGGCGCGAGCGACTCGGTGACACCGCTGCCGGAAGAGGGGAAGGTGACCGGTGACCGCTACAGCAACGCGTATTTCAACCTGTCGTATCCCATCCCCGCCGGCTGGACGGAACAGCCGGCGGGGCCTCCGCCGTCCGACGGCGGCAGCTACGTCCTGACGCAATTCGCGTTCTGGGACCGCGAGCAGCAGAGAGTGAGAGCCCAGGTGCTGGTGTCGGCGCAGGACCTTTTCTTCGGCGCGAATCCTGCCCCGTCTGCGAAGGAGCTGACGGCTTCACTTCGCCGGGGAGTCGTGCCGCAGTACGAGATCGAGCGTGGACCGGAAGAAGTGAAGATCGCCGGCCGGACGTTTTATCGCGTCGCATACGGATCGCCGCTCATCGGATTCCATTGGCGCGTACTTTCAACCGACGCGCGATGCCACGCGCTGACCTTCACGTTCACCGGCCGCGACAAGGCCACGCTCGACGCGGCCGAGCGGGCGATGCGCGGCATCTCCCTGCCGAAGGAAAGCGATGCGCCGCTTTGCGTGAAGGGTTACGCACACGATGACAACATCGTGGAGAAGAGCGAGCCGTATCTCGCCACGCACCGCTTCAACACCATCCCGGTCCGCGTGACCATCGACGTCGAAGGACGGGTGAAGCACGTTCATCTCCTCGCTGCTTTCTCCGATCAGTCCCAGGCCATCATCGCCGCTCTTCGCGCGTGGCGATTCAAGCCATATCTGGTCGATGGCAAGCCGGCCGAGGTCGAGACCGGTCTCGTGTTCGGAAAGCCTCGGGAAGTGGCGCGGCGTTGAAGCACCAGGACTTCGAATTGCCGCTGCATCGAATGGTCACCGGGCTAACGTTCTCCTTTCCTGCACGTCTACGCACTCAGCGAGATGAGCATCGCAATCACAGGACCGACCGTGGCGCCGGGGTTGGGGACGCTGCTGCGCCGGGTCGATCTTCCCGCCGCTGCGCTGACGGCAACCGCCTATCCGCCTCGGCTACGTCTCACGCCACACACGCATACCGGTGCGTTCCTGCTCTTCGTGCGCGACGGCGGGTTTCTCGAGCGGTATGGCCAGCGAAGCGAGCGATGCGACCGATTCACCTGCATCTATCGTCCGGCGTACGACGAGCACGCGAATGAGTTCGATGATGCTGGCGCGACGCTGACGGCGATCGATCTCAGTCCTTCCTGGGTGAGCCGGTTACGCGAGGCTGGCTTCGATGGCGGGCGCTTCCGGATGCGGTCGCCCTTCGTCGATCAGTTTGGCGACCGTCTCGATGCGGAGCTGGCCGCGCCCGACAGCATGTCGGAGATGGTTATCGAGTCGCTGGCGACGGAGGTGATCGTCTTCGCCTCGCGGCTGGCGGGCAGGAGCGGCCGCAATCGATGGGTCGATCGGGCGCGCCGTCTGATCGAAGAAGAATTCGCGTCGCCACTATCGCTTAGCGGCATTGCGGCCGAGGTGGGTGTGCATCCCGTTCATCTGGCGCGACAGTTCCGTGCCTCGCAGGGATGCACGGTCGGCGAGTATCTCCGCCGCGTGCGGGTCGGGTTCGCCCGTCGCGAGCTGGCGATGACCGACAAGGCGGTCGCGGAGATCGCCTTTTCGGCCGGCTTCTCCGATCACAGCCAGCTGACGAAGACTTTCAAGCGCGTCACGGGACAAACGCCAACGACTTATCGCGCAGCACCGCTAACAGAAAGCAAATCGGTTTCGTCCCGCCAAGCGTCGCAGCATCCGAGGAGTTAGGTTGATCAAAATGAAAAGACTCGTGCTCGCACTGGTGCTCGTTGTTGTGTCGTATCCGCTCCTGGCTGATCCCGCGAACGATCTGGCCGGACTCTGGAAAGCGAAGAAGCGATTCGGTCCCGAGGCGCGCGGCGCGCTCGTGCTCCAGCGGAGCGGCAAGAGCTGGACTGCCGACATGGCCGGCCGGATCGTGCCGGTGAGCATCGCCAACGGCGAGATCACATTCACGTTGCCGGACAACGGCGGAACGTTTCGCGGAAAGCACGGCGGCGACGGTGTGATCCGTGGCCACTGGTATCGGCCCGGCACGCTGCTGTATTGGAAATCGACGCCGGTGAGCGCATCTCCGGTCGTGCTGAAGTCTGACGGCCCGAATCGATGGCGCGGCAACGTCGATCCGGGCGAGGACGTCTTCACCTTCTATCTTCTTCTCCAGCCGCAACCCGATGGCTCGTTTCGCGCCCTTCTACGTAATCCGGAGCGCGACATGGGCACGCAGCAAGGCGTGGAACGGCTCACGCGCGACGGCAACATGCTGAAGCTGATCGGAAAGCGCGGCGGCAAGGAGCAGGAGGTCGCCAGCGGAACGTATGACCCCGAGACGAACCTGATCACGTTCGCGTTTCCCAGCCGAGGGGGAAGCTACGACTTTACGCGCGAAGGGGACGACAGCGCGTTCTACCCGCGCGGCAAACAGCCGGGCCGCTACAGCTACCGTCCGCCGCTGGCGCGCGACGACGGTTGGCAGGTGGGCACGCTGGAAGCCGCGGACATCGATCGCCCGGCCATCGAGAAGCTGGTGCAGAGCATTCTCGAAACGCCGATGGACGCGCCGGACGCGCCGCAGGTTCACGGCCTTCTCATCGCCCGGCACGGAAAGCTGGTCCTGGAGGAGTACTTCCACGAGCAGGATCGCGACAAGCTCCACAACACCAGATCCGCCTCCAAGAGCCTGACCTCGCTGCTGGTCGGCGCGGCGATGTACGCTGGCGTGCCGCTGAAACTATCGAGCCCCGTCTATCGGGTGATGAACGGCGGAGCGTTCCCGCCGGACCTCGAGCCGCAGAAGCGCGCCATGACCCTCGAGCACCTGCTGACGATGTCGTCCGGCTACTTCTGCGACGACACCAACGACAACGCGCCGGGCAACGAAGACACGATGTGGGAGCAGGAGGGCGAGCCCGATTTCTATCGCTACACGATGAAGGTTCCGCTGGCGACGCCACCAGGCGAGAACTCGGTCTATTGCAGCGCCAGCCCCAATCTCGCCCTCGGCATGGCCGGCCGCGCCGCGCACGAAGAGCCGATGGTGCTCTTCGACCGCTTGATCGGCGAGCCGATGAAGATCCGCCGCTACGATTGGGGCCTCGATCCCGCCGGACACCCATACGGCGGCGGCGGAATGACCCTGCTGCTGCGCGATTTCATCAAGCTCGGCCAGCTGATGCTCAACGGCGGAACGTGGCAAGGCCGCCGGATCGTCAGTCAGGAGTTCGCCACCCGCGCCGGCTCGCCGCTCTACCACCTGCGCAACATCTATTACGGCTATCTCTGGTGGGGCGAGAACTATCCCTACAAAAACCGGACCGTCCGAACCTACTCCGCCCGCGGCGCCGGCGGCCAGACGGTGACGGTCGTCCCGGAGCTCGATCTCATCGTCGCCACCTTCGCCGGAAACTTCAGCAGCCGGAAGGGGATGTTCGCCGCGTCGACCGATCCGATTCCGCGAATCATCCTGCCGGCCGTCCGCGAGCCCGGCGACGACAAGAACGCGCCGGTCATCGAACGGGAGTATGTGACGCCGTACGGGCCATCGAAGGATGGGAGCAGGGTTACGTTGAAACGACCCAGGAGCGCTGGCGTCGCGCCGGCTGGCTCGGCGCGCGTCCCGCCGCCGCGTTAGCAGCGAATGTTCGGTGTCTTGCCTGGTCGGCGGCGAGACGCCGCCGGGCCAGCCGGCGCGGACGCCAGCGCTCCGGCGTCACTTCAACCGCACGTACGTGACGTACGAATGCCAGTTCCGATCGCGGTAGATATCGCGGAGCTCGCGGTCGACGGGGAAATCCATCCCTGCTTCCTGCAAGTGGAGGTTGCCGAACCGAAGGTCGACCGGCCAGAGGGCGGGGAAGGTCTCGTAGGTCTCGATCTCGGATTCCAGGATCGTGACATCCGTTGCGCGCTCGTGCTCGAGGGTTCGATGCGTGTAGGGCTCGGACAGGTTGTCGTCGAACACGATGTGCTTGATGCCGGCGGCCTTGCACTGCAGCAGCCGAGGAAGCTTGTTCTGATGATCGTCGAAAAAGGCCAGAGCATCGGTGCGGCCGGCGACGAGATCGCGGATCGGAGCGCAGGAAAAGTCGTCGCTCGAATACCGCGCACGCGGCGAGCGGTACGTCTTTCCGATCCGTCGTTTCGGGATGAAGTGCTGGAGCATGAACAGCGGATCGAACGAGTGAATCTCCGCCGCGGGGGCGGCCTGCTCGATCAGCCAGGTGCTGAAACCTCGCCAGACGCCGACCTCGAAAACCACGCTCGGCGCGATGCGGCGGATGAACCAGTAGAGCGCAAAGGCGCTGACGCCGCGCAGGCCCTGTTCGTTGTCGAAAGGGCGATGCTTCATCACCTTCGCGAACTCTCGTAGCGCGTCGAGCAACGCATCGCGTTCGCGGTTCCACTGCTCCGAGGTCTTCACCTGCACGGCTGCTATGCTAAGTCAGCGATGGTTCCCTCTCGTTGAAGATCATTCACGTCGCGGCGACGGCTACAGGCGCGCCCTGGATGATTGCGCTGATGCGCGAGCAGAAACGGCTCGGGCACGACGTCGCGGCCATCATCCCCGGGCGCGACGGCGGAATCGGGGCACAACTCGACGCGCTCGGCATTCCGTGTCACGTCGCCCGCGTCGACGTCGTATTCGCGCAGCCGTTCCTCCTGCAGAAGATCGTCACGCTCCTCCGGCTGGCGCGCCTGCTGCGGAGGTTGCGGCCCGACGTCGTGCACAGCCACATCATCAACTCCGTGATCACGGCGCGCCTGGCGTCGTGGATCGCCGATGTTCCGATGCACCTCGGCGCCAACGCGCATCCCTATTCGATGGAGTCCGACGTCCTGCGCCCCATCGAAGTCGGCACCGCGTTCTGTGATGCCGCCACGATCGCCTCCTGCACCTACACGCGCGAGCTGATGCTGCGGCACGGGATTCCTGAGAAACAGCTGGAGCTCATCTACTACGCCGTCGATCAGAGCCGGCACGATCCGGCGCTCGCCGACGGGGCACGCGTGCGTGAAGAGCTGGGGATCGCCGCGGACGCTCCCGTCATCGGGAAGATTGCCTATTTCTATGCTCCCGCGAATACGGCTGGCCTTCTGCCTCAGCGCCTGCTGGGACGCGGGATCAAGGGACACGAGGTTCTGATTCGCGCGGCGCCGGTGGTGTTGAAGAACTTCCCCAATGCCCGGTTTGTGCTGGTGGGTCGCGGCTGGGGTACGGGTGGACCGAAGTACGAGCAGGAGCTGAATAATCTCGCGCGCAGCCTCGGCGTCAGCCACGCCGTTCTCTTCCCGGGAGAACGGAGCAATGTCCCCGACCTTCTGGCCTCGTTCGACATCGCTGTGCAGTGCTCGCTCAGCGACAACCTCGGCGGAACGGTCGAGGCGCTGTTGATGGCCAGACCGCTGGTTGTGCCGGACATCGGCGGCTTTGCCGACTCCGTTCGTCACGAAGAGACAGGCCTGGTCGTGCCGGTCGACGATCCGATTGCGCTCGCTGATGCTCTCGAGCGCCTGCTCCGCGACCGCGATCTGGGCCGGCGCCTCGGCGAAAACGGACGCCGCCGCGCGCTGGAACGATTCACATTGGCGAAAGTCGTTGCCGATACCGAGGAGCTCCTGGCCAGACGCCGGACCGCGGATCGGCACTACCGGATCGCGATGAGCATCGCCCGGACGATCGCATTGCCGTTTCGCCTGCTGCCGGTTGGCCGCGACGTCTATCGCGGTCTGCGGCGCCATGGTTTCTCGCCAACCCGCTTCGTTCTGCGGCGGATCCGGCACTTGATCGGCCGCTGCGTCGCGCTCGTGCGCAAGCCGCGCGTCACGGCTTCCGATCAGGCCTGATCCGCGCGGGGACGCCGAGGGCGACGATGTCATCCGGAAGGTCAGCCACCACCGCGGCGCCGCTGCCGACAATCGATCGCGCGCCGACGGTCATCCCGGAAACGACCGTGGCGCCGAGCGCGATGAGCGTCTCTGCGCCGATATGGCAGCGCGCACCGACCGTTGCGCCGGCGGAGACATGCGCGAAGTCGCCGATGACGCTGTCGTGATCGACGGAGGAATTCGTGTTGAGGATGACACCGCGTCCGATCGCCGCGCGCGGCGTCACGACGGCGCCGGCGGAGATCATCGACCCCTCGCCGACGCTTGCGCTCGGCGCAACGCATGCTCGCGGATGAATGGCCGTGGCCAGCCGCTCTCCGGCGGCGAGCAGCCGTTCCGTCATTTCGCGCCGCGCCCGATTGTCGCCGAGGGCCACGATCACCGCGTCGTGCTCGATGTCGCCGAGCGACGCAACCGGACCGAGAACGTCGAGGCCGAGGACGACGGTTCCGGCGAGGCCGGGCGTATCGTCGACGAAGGCGACGGGCACGGCATCGGAGCCGGCCTCGTGCGCACGCTGCAGAATGTCGGCGACGATTGCACCCTGACCGCCGGCACAGACGATGACGATTCTCAATGAACTCGAAACGGACGATCGCATCAGCACTTGCGCTATCGTAGCGCAGTGATTCCGCTCTCCTCCCCCGATATCAACGAAGACGATTTGCAGTTGGTCAACCAGGTCCTGCGATCGGGTTATCTCGCCTCCGGGCCGATGACCGAACAGTTCGAGAAAGAGTTCGCCGAACGCTTCGGAGCCCGACATGCCGTTGCGGTGTCGAGCGGCACCGCGGCGCTGCACCTCGCCATCATCGCGGCCGGCGTGAACGACGGCGACTTCGTCATCACCTCGCCGTATTCGTTCGTCGCCTCGGCGAACTCGATCCTCTACGAGCGCGGCATCCCCGTGTTCGTCGACATCGATCCCGATACGCTGACGATCGATCCGCAGAAAACGATCGAGGCCATTCGGGATCTTGCTGAGCGCCGCAGCGCGTGGCGTGAATTGCTTCCGCGTTCCGCGCGCAATTCATCGGGCGTGTTGCGAGCCGTCCTGCCGGTTCATCTGTTCGGAAGCACCGCGGACATCGGCGAGGTTGTCAATGCGGCTGCCGAGTTGGGAATCGCCGTCATCGAAGACGCCTGCGAGGCCATCGGCGCGAGTTCCGATGGTGTCTACGCCGGGCGATGGGGCGACGCCAGCGCATTCGGTTTCTATCCGAACAAACAGATCACGACGGGCGAGGGAGGGATGCTTCTCACCGACCGCGATGGGTGGGCCGATCTCTTTCGCTGTCTCCGCAATCAGGGGCGGAGCCGCAACGCCGAGATCCTGCGCTACGAGCGGCTCGGCTTCAACTACCGCCTCGACGAGATGAGCGCCGCGCTCGGCCTGTCGCAACTCCGCCGCCTCGACGAGCTGCTGGCGAGGAGAAAGGCGGTAGCCGATCGTTACACCGCGTTGTTGTCGGGTGTCGACGGCGTGACGCCGCTTCTCGATCCACCCGACGGACGAACCCGAACGTGGTTCCTTTACACCATCCGGCTGGCGCCGGAAATCGACCGCGATGGGCTCATGGAGGGTCTTGCCACGCGCGGCATCGTCACACGCCCGTACTTCTGGCCGATCCATCTGCAGCCGTTCTACAGGGAACGATTCGGTTTCCGCGAGGGCGACTTTCCAGCAGCCGAGGCGGCAGGCCGCACCATGCTGGCGCTGCCGATGTCTCCGAACCTCTCCGACGCCGAGGTCGACTACGTTTGTAGCGCCGTGGCCGAGCTCGTCTGCGCTCATGCCGTCTGAGAGCTCCGCCGCCTCGCGGCCTCTTCGCGTCGCACAGATCGTCGCGGCGTCGAGCCACTCGCCGTGGTTCACCAACATCTGTATCGAGATGGCGCGGCGCGGGTTCGAGATCATCGCGATCATCGATTCGTCGGAAGGCGATCTCGCCGATCGGCTGGAAGCGGGAGGCATCCGTTACTACAAGGTGCCGATGTACTTCGGCGGCAATCTCGATCGCGCCCGGTTGCCGTTGTACGTTCTCTCGTTTCCGTTCGTCATCATCCGGATGGCGCGGATTCTCCGCCGGGAGCGGATCGACGTCGCGCACTCGCACGTCTTCGTGGCCAATTTCGCGGCGCGAATGGCCTGCCTGCTCGCCGGCACGCGCCACGTCGCCGGCATCGCCGGGCCGCGGCATCTCGAGGCGGGCATCACGCGCATGGCCGAGCGTCTCACCTGCTGGGCCGACGATCTGATCGTTGGCGGCTGCGAGTACATCGCATCGATCTATCGCCGCCTCGGCGTGGCCGAGAAGCGCATCGCCAGCGTTTACTACGGCTCGCCGGCGGAGAACTTCGATCCCGCCGCCGTCGATCGCCAGGCGTTCCGCCGCGAGCTCGGTATCCCGCTCGATGCGCCGGTGGTCGGGCTGGTGGCGCATTTCTATCCTCCGATGCGAGGACCGCAGGCGCCGCGCAACACGCGTGGCGTAGGACTGAAAGGACATGACACCTTTCTGGCAGCGGCGCGGATCGTGGCCCGCCGTTTTCCGGACGCGCGCTTCGTCCTCGTCGGAAGCGGCTCGAACGACCTCGGCGAGCGGTATCGCCAGTCGCTTATTGAAGACTGCCGCGCGGACGGTTTCATCGAGAAGGTGCTCTTCCCCGGACATCGCACCGATCTGCAGCGGGTGCTCGTCTCATTCGACGTCGCCGTTCAGTGTTCGCTCACCGAATGTCTCGGCGGCACGATCGAGGCGCTCCTGATGGAACGGCCAACGGTGGTGACGAACGTCGGAGGAATGCCCGAAGCAGTACGCCACGAAGAAACCGGCCTAGTCGTCCCGCCCGCCGACGCGCCCGCCCTCGCCGCCGCCATCGAACGATTGCTCGCCGACCCCACCGAAGCGCAGCGCCTCGCGCGCGCCGGACGAACGCTGATGCTGGAGCGCTTCACCCTTGCCAGGACGGGCAGCGATCTGGCGGCGCTGTACGCGAGAGTGGCCGGCTAGATCGCTTTCTTTTTCAAACCGCGCGCGAGCGCCCTTGCCTTTCGCAGCCACGCGCGATCGCGGCGCTTCTGGTAGGCCGGCATCGTGGCGTCGCGCATGGCGATGCCGGTGGCGATCTCGAGGGCTTCGGCTTCGCGGCCGTGGTCGGCGAAGAATTGGGCAGCGGCAACCAGCGGCTCGGCGCCGGTGGCGCTCTGGACGATCTTGTCGAAGACGGCCATCGCTTCCTCGGTGCGGCCGAGCCGGGCCAGAGCCTGTCCCAGCAGAGACTGCGCTCTCCAGAAACCGTATTTCGGATCGGCGGCGGTCACGCGGCGGAGATCGGCGACCGCTGCTTCGTCTTCATGAAGCTCGAATTCGGCAATGCCGCGGCGATAGAAGGGATCGATCGAGTCGGTGCGCGCGGAAAGGGCCTGATCGAACGCTTCACGTGCTTCGCGGTAGCGCTTCTCATCGAGCAGCAGTTCGCCGAGCTCCTCGTAGTTTCCGGCCGACGGATTCAGGAGCACCAGGCTGCGCAGAACGCGAATGCGTTTCCGGCGCGTGGGGCCGCGCAGCGTTCGCTGGACGTTGGAAAGATCGGGCAGCCCTTCGATGAGGAAGTACGCCAGCGCCCCGATGATCCCTCCGATGATGATGATCCAGAGCCAGAAGGCCTCGGGGCGTTTGCGCGACCAGTGAATGACCGCGGCAACCTGGAAGAGGAAGCCGTACCCGAAGAAGTGGCCGAGCCACGATCCATGCCCTGCCTGCTGCCCGAAGGCAGACATGGCAGAGCAAAGAAACAGCAGGCAGAGGACGCCGCGAAGTTTCATGATTCGGATCGCTCGAGGGTGATTGCGCCGAGCAGGATACGCCGGAGGACGCGGCTGAATCCAACGTCAATGCGATGTCGCGCGATGCCGCGCCGTCCGGCAGGGGCCGCGGTTCACGATCACCGACACGGTGTGGTCGTCGTTCGCGGTGACGAGGTCGGGATAGCCGTCGCCATTCACATCCCCGATGTCGAAGGCATTGACCGGAGCACCGGCATCGATGGGGATCCCTTCCTCGAAATCGCCCGCGCCGTTGCCGCGGTAGACGTAGAGGCTCGTCGCCTGAAAGTCGCTGACGATCAGATCGAGGTGTCCGTCGCCGTCGAGGTCACGGACACGTACGAGCGGGATGGTCACCTTGCGCGGATGGGCGACCTGCCGTCGCGCTCCGAACGTTCCATCAGCCTTGCCGAGGGCGACGTAGATCGGTTCGTTCGGGGAGTCGTTGATTTCCGTATCGACCGTGTCGGCGATACCGTCGCCGTTCACATCAGCGAAGGTGCTGCTCAGATCGATTCCCGGTCCGGCCGCGATCGTGGAGACCGACACCGTGCCGTTCACGTATTGCAGAAGGCCGAGGTGACCGGATCGATCGCTGACAAGGATCTGGAGCGCTCCATGGATCGTGCGGAGCGACGGCCAGTCTCCGTTCGAAAGGCCTGTCTCGAAGGTCGTTTTCGGGGCCAGCGTCGTGTCCCCGAGTCCGCGGAAGAGATGAAGACGGACCGGATTGCCGGAGCCGAATGAAAAGCTGATGACGTCGGGCGTTCCGTCGTGGTCGTAGTCGGCGATCAGCGACGGCCCGCCGTGCGTGGCCGTTCCGTACGGAGTCCCGCCATCGAACCGAAGCGATCCGTTGCCGCGATAGACCACGATGCCATTCGACCAATAGTTTGAAACGAGAAGATCGGGGACGTGGTCGTGATTGAGATCGCCGACGTCCTGCAGCGTCTCTCCGAATCCGCTTGCGATTAGCCGTTCCGCGGCAAAGCTGCCATCTCCTCGGTTCGGAAGCAGCGAGAAGGCCGCGAGCTCATCGACCTGATTGCCCGAGGCGATGATCTCAGGGGCGCCGTCGCCGTCGAGATCGCGCACGAGCACGACTCGCGTCGCCGACGAGGCGTAACGCACGGGGGCCTGAACGCCCGCCCACCCGGCGCAGTCGGCCATGGCGTCGATGGCGACGAACGAGAGAACCGCGACGAGGAGTCGCTTCATACCGCGCGCAGTGTACGTACGCGATGTGAACGCTCCGGTGACCCTCGGCGAAGGTTTGGTGAGAACTCGCTTACTTGCCGACGATGATGTTGTGCGTCTCGATGAACTCCGGCGTGCCGGGATCGACGCCGGCGTCCTGGAGGATCGGCATCAATGTCTGACCGAAGCGATCGAAATTCTCGTGCGTATCCCAGATGTCCGAAACGCGAAGTGCGTCGGGCGAACCGAATGCGACGTGAAAGATTCTTCCCTGCGGCGAGCCCGCGCCGGCGGCGTCGAGACGTTTGATGACCTCGTCATATTTCTGCGACGACATGTTTTTCGGGACAAAGCGAACGACGAATGGCATGCGAATCTCCCTTCTCTCTGGCAATGTACGGGGGTGGTTGGCGGTTTGGTCGTACGTAGGCAGACGCTTGACACCTAATAGCGGATACGTATCATCGGTAGCTACCATGAAACACAAGACGGCAAGCTTATTCTGGACAGGGAGAAGTCAAGCGGTGCGCCTCCCGAAGGAGTTCCGTTTCGAAGGTGACACTGTCCTCGTGCGCCGCGAAGGGAGCTCCGTGATCCTCGAACCGGCGCAGGGATGGCCTGAGGGCTATATCGAATCCTTCACCGGCATATCGGAAGATTTCGAGCGACCGCCGCAAGGCCAGACGGACAAGCGAAGGAAGCTTGGTTAGCCAGGATCATGTCCTTTCTGCTTGACACCGACACCTGCATCTATGCGCTCAAGCAGAATCACAACGTGATCGAACAGTTGCTGTCAAAAAGTCGAGAAGAGATCGTGGTCAGTGTGATCACCGAAGCAGAACTTCGGACGGGTGCAGCAAAGAGCATGTCTCCACTCAAAACTCTTCGACTCGTTGAGAATTTTCTTCGTCCGCTCACGGTCGCCGACTTCACCTCGGATGACGCCATCGCCAACGCACACGTTCGCGCAAAACTCGAACGGGCGGGAACACCGATTGGCCCACTCGATACGCTCATTGCCTCGCAGGCCGTGGCGAGGAACCTGACGCTCGTTTCGAACAATGAACGGGAGTTCCGGAGAGTCTCAGGGCTGCACGTAGAGAACTGGTCGCGTTGACGGACCTGTCAATCAAACTCGGGGTCGTGCTTCTGCGCGAGCATCCACAGCCGGTCAAATTCGCTACGCACCGTAGGGTCGAGTTTTTGGGCGAATGAACGGGGCAGTTGCAATTCATGGATGATTGCCTGCACGTCACCGAGATCCTGTAGTTGGCGGTAGTCGACGGTTGTTCCGCTGACGATCTTGCTTTCGACCAGCCGGGGCAGAGCAAGGACGGTATAGCCATCCAGCTCTACGGAATCGGAGGTGTCGCCGGTCGTGACTATGTCGACCTTCACGCCGGTGGCCACGTCCCGCAGCCGCTTGCGAGCGCCGGGGAACGCAAGAGTTAAACCGAGATCGGAAATACGTTTGTGAATGCGGCCGAGGCCATCTTTCGTCGTGAGAAGATCGATATCTCCCGTCACGCGCACGTATCCGTGAAGGCACATGGCCATGCCGCCAGTGATTACGTAGGGGATGTTCTCTTCTCGCATCCGGTTGGTGACCCGCCGCATGGCGAGATGAACGTCGTCCTTCTTCTCGAAGAAGTCTGAAATGAGTTGAAAAATCTCATCGGCTGATCGGCCGACCATCAGCCGGCCCATCAGTCGATGCTCAAATACGTCTGATCCTTCAACCCCCGCTCGAACTCCTGCAGCAGGCGCATCCCTTCGTTCGGACGCACGATGTCCTGCTTGATGGCGGCGTCGATCTGGGCCTTCATCCGTTTTTCAAGGTCGCGCCAGTCGTATTGGGTCATGGCCAGCACCTCGCCGATGGTCTGGCCCGGGATCTCTTCCTCGATGTAGAAGCCGCTCTCTTCGTCGTCGTCGAGGAAGACGTGGACTTCGTTCACGCGGCCGAAGAGATTGTGGATGTCGCCCATGATGTCCTGGTAGGCGCCGGTGAGGAAGATGCCGAGGTAGTAGGGGGCGCCGTCGCGGAGCTCGTGGAGCGGGAGCGTCTCGCGCTCGTCGTTGCGGTCGATGTACTTCGAAACCTTGCCGTCGGAGTCGCAGGTGATGTCGACCAGCGTTGACTCCAGCTGCGGCCGTTCGTTGAGGCGGTGAATCGGAACGATCGGGAAGAGCTGGCCGAGGGCCCAGTGATCGAGCAGCGATTGGAAGACCGAGAAGTTGCAGATGTGCTGATCCGCGAGCTCGATGTTCAGCGTGCGCAGATCCTCGGGGACTTCCTCCTCATCCATGTGGGCGACGATGCTCTGCAGCTTCTCGGCGATCTCCCAGTAAAGCGTCTCGATGCGCGCTTTGACGTCGAGCGGCAGCAGGCCGAGCTCGAACATCTGCTGCGACTGCTCCTTGATTTGCTGCAGGTCGTGCCACGACTCATTGACGTTCTCGTCGCTGAGGCGTGAATCGATGTCGAGGATTTCGCGCGTCAGCTTGTGATCGCTGGCGCGCACGGTGCGCGGTTCGAGCGGCGTCTTCTCGATCGCGCCGAAGGCCTGCACCACCAGCACGGAATGATGGGCCACGATGGCGCGGCCCGACTCCGAGACGATGTTCGGATGCGGCACCTGCTCGTCGTCGCAGACGTCCATGACGTTGTAGACGATGTCGCTGGCGTACTCCTCGAGCGTGTAGTTCATCGAGGAGTGGAACTCGGAGCGTGAGCCGTCGTAGTCGATGGCAAGGCCGCCGCCGACGTCGAGATATTCGAGCGGATGGCCGAGTTTGTGGAGCTTGGCGTAGTACATGGCCGCCTCGCGGACGGCGCGCTTGATGGTGAGGATGTCGGGGATCTGCGAGCCGATGTGGAAGTGGAGCAGCTTGAAGGCCGACTCCATCTTGGCCTCGCGCAGGATCTCGATCGCTTCGAGAATCTCGGAGGTCGAAAGGCCGAACTTGGCGTGCTCGCCGCCCGAGGTGGCCCACTTGCCTTTGCCTTTCGAGAGCAGGCGGACGCGCATGCCGATCCACGGTTCGACGCCCATCTCCGCGGCGATCTGGGTGATGGCGCGGACTTCGGAGAGCTTCTCGGCGATGAGGATGACTTTCTTGCCGAGCTTGCGGCCGAGGAGGGCCATCCGGATGAATCCAACATCCTTGTACCCATTGCACACGAGAAGCGCTTCGGGATCGTTGTGGATGGCCAGGCCGGCGAACATTTCCGGCTTCGAACCGACTTCGAGGCCGTAGTTGAACGGCCGCCCGGCGTCGAGAATCTCTTCGACGACTTCGCGAAGCTGGTTGACCTTGATCGGGAAGACACCGCGGTAGTTACCGCGATAGTTGTGGTCGGAGATGGCGGCGTTGAAGGCGTTGTTGAGCGTCTCCACGCGATGCCGCAGCAGGTCCTGAAAACGGATGAGGAGCGGCGCGGCGAGATTGAGCGCCTGCGCTTCGCGAAGGGCGTCGATGATCGGAACGGCGATGCCGCCTTCCTGCAGCGGCGCCACCGTCAGATCGCCGGCCGCGTTCACGTCGAAGTAGCCAGTCCCCCAGCGATCGATCATGTACAGGGCCGACGAATCCTCCACCGTCCACGGCGGCTGTTCGTCGAATTGTTCGGGTCGAGCTTCCATTGTGCGGAGGATAGAACAACGTTGGCCGTTCGGTATTGCGGAAGCTGCGATTACCGCCGGCCGCGTGTCTGCTATCATTCCGCGGTTCAATCAATATGCCGAAGAGTTTGAAGACCGGCGCGCGAGCGCGGCCCGGCAGGACTGCCGCACGGCGGCCTGCGCCGAGTACTCGGTCCGCCAAAGGTCAGCCTCTGACGGTACGCGAGATGATGCGCTTCCTGGCGCCTCGCACGAATCTGTCGCAGATGCCCCTTTGGCCGCCCGACGCCTTTGCGATTACAGCCGGAGTGCTGCAAAAATCAGGAGGCTATCTACGCGTCGTCGACATCTGGCCTCCTGCTGATTGAAGGCACGCGACCATTCACGAGATCGGGCGTCGCTGGCGGGAGGCAGCCAGCGCCAAGAACCGCCGCAAGGTTCCGAAAGTCCTGACGCATTGGTGGTCGATCGTGAATCAATCCCTCGATCTGCCGCTGGATACCATCTCGAAAAGCGAAGTGGCAGAAGCTCTTCTTCTCATCACCATCGCCGCCGATGAGGCCTGTTCCGGGGCCGGTTTCCCGCGGGCCACCATCGACGGGTTTGACGGCGCGGCAGGATTCAACCTTTTTCTGCGGGAAACGCTTTGTTCGGAAGCGATCTCACCATCCCGCGCCGTCGTATTGCCGAAGGTCCACACGCCACAGACAGGGATGACTCTTCGATCGATCACCCACAACGTGGCGCTCTACTGTCCCGGCGAAGTCAAAGCGCGCTGGACCTGGATGCCGTTTCTGCGGCCTGAGGTCAACATCGACTGGAACTTTCGCATGTTGCTGCTCCCGTGGCCGAAAGCGATAGACCGCAAAGCGTTCCGGCCTTCGCCTGGCCAGCTCACGAATATGCCTCGCGAGTATGGTTTCTTTCGCTGCGACTCGGATACGGTCCGAGTCGACATCGAGAAAGTGAAACGAATCTTCAAGACGGCTGTGAAAGAGACGGGACACATCGACGCCATCGTTTTCCCGGAGCTTGCGCTCCGCCCGAAGGAGCCGGAGAAGATTGCCAAAGCAACCGGCGCCCTCATCGTCGGGGGATGTGGTACGCCGCCTGCGGATGAGAAGCCAGGCAGGAACTACGCGTCGATCTGTGCTCCCGAGTTCGAGGCAGTCCACCAGTCGAAGCATCATCGGTGGCGGCTCGAGAACCGGCAGATTCTTCAATACGATCTCGGCGAGCGCCTCGATCCCATGATGCAGTGGTGGGAGCACATCGAGATCGGGCCGCGTGAGCTCAACTTCGTCACGCTTGCGGACTGGCTGGTCCTGTCGTTTCTCATCTGTGAAGATCTGGCCCGGCTCGATCCGGTCAACCAGCTGTTGCATTCAGTCGGACCGAGTCTCATCATTGCCCTGCTGATGGACGGTCCGCAGCTCTCATCACGTTGGGGCGCTCGCTATGCAACCGTGCTCGCGGACGATCCCGGCTCTTCGGTGCTGACGCTGACGAGCATCGGCATGTCCGAGGCCAGCCGGGTCGAGGGTATCCCTCCTTCGCGCGTGGTCGCCTTATGGAAGGACGCCTTCTCCGGCCCCGTCGAAATCCCACTGGAACCTGGGAAGGACGGCATCGTCCTCTGCCTGCGCCGTGAGTACCGGCAGGAATTTGCGGCGGACGGCCGGCGTGATGATGGCAACACTGCGTATCTCCGGCTGCACCGTCAGGTGCAAGTCAGCGATCCGAGTCCGTAACACAGCTCACGAAACTAATGCCGGCGCGAACGTATCAATGATTGCGCGAGAGGAACCGCTTTATGGGAACAACAGTTGCACGAAATAGACGCGTGGCCAGCAGATCGTCCCGACAGGTATCCGTCCCTCCGCCCCGCGCTGAACGAAAGTCGATCGATCCGGAAGACGCTTCGCGGCTTTCCTTCCTGGCCTACACGATCGAGCACTACAACGACGTCAAACCAGAGAATGAAGAAGTGGAAGCGCTCGTCGGCGGCCTGAAAACGGACGGCGCGCGAAAGATTGCCGCCGCGTTGCGCGGCGAAAAATCGAGCGCGTACGCCAAAGAGGCCGCAGGTGTTTTCCGGGACTGGATCAAAGCAAACGCCAGGCGCTGATCGGATCAGTGCGTCGCCGTCTTCTCGCTCTTCTTCACATCGTCCTCCGCCTTCTTCCCCGCTTTCTGCAGGCTGGCGCCGGCTTTCTGGGCGGCCTGGCCGAGGCCTTCTTTTACGCCGCGGCCTAGCTCGACGGAACCGTTCTTGATCTTCTGCGCGGCGTCGGACTTGCCGATGTCTTCGCCGGTCTTCTTGATCTCGTCGCCGGTCTTGACTGCGCCATCGTGGACTTTCTTTGTCGCGTCCGAGGTGGCGGTGTCAGTGACTTTGTAGGAGCCGTCGGGCTGTTTCTGCATGCAGGCGAACGCCAGAAGGACGATGGCGAAAATGGTGACTCGTTTCATGTTGCCTCCGATCCTTGACGGAGTAGCAAAGCGCGAGCCGTGTATGCTCTCCCGCCGATGAAGAGCGTGATTACCGGCAGTGGGATCGGCATCCCGAAAAACGTCGTCTCGAACGAGAAGCTCGCCCGGATCATGGATACCACCGACGAGTGGATCCGGACGCGCAGCGGGATCGAGCAGCGGCACTATGCAGATCCGGGTCAGTCCTCCGCGGACCTCGGCATGATGGCCGCCGAGGGGGCGCTGAAGGCCGCGGGGCGGACGCATGACGACATCGACGCCCTGATCTTCGCCACGATGTCTCCCGACTACTTCTTTCCCGGAAACGGGCCGGTGGTGCAGACGAAAATGGGGTTTCGCGAGTCGCTGCCGGCCTTCGACATCCGCCAGCAGTGTTCCGGGTTTCTCTACGGCCTCGATCTGGCCGATTCGCTCATTCGCAGCGGCAAGTACGCGCGCATTCTGCTGATCGGCGGCGACGTGCACACGCCGTTCATGCCGTGGCAGAACGGCTGGGATACGACCATCGGACTCGAAGATCGCGAGGTCACCGCCGCGGAGCGCGAGGCGAACACGCGAATCCGCGATCGCGTCGTTCTCTTCGGCGACGGAGCGGGAGCGGTCGTCGTCGAAGCGATGGAAGGTGATCGCGGTTTTCTCACCTCCAAGCTCTACACCGATGGTTCCGGCATCGACTCGCTTTACACGCGCGGCGTCGGCTTCCGGCTGCGGCCGTTCGTGACGCACAAGCAGATCGACGACGGCGACATCATCCCGGATATGGATGGCCGCGAAGTCTTCCGTCAGGCGCTCTCGAAGATGCCCGAGGCGGTGCGCGCGGTCTGCGCCTCGGCGGGGATGAGCGTGTCGGACATCGATGTGCTGCTGATCCACCAGGCCAACATGCGCATCATCGAAGGCGTTGCCAAGCAACTCGGGCTTGGACCGGACCGCGTGCCGCACAACATCGAGCGATACGGCAACACGACCGCCGGGACGCTGCCGATCCTGTATCACGAGTGCGTGACCGAGGGCCGCATCAAGCCGGGGAACCTGGTCTGCTTCACCGCCCTCGGGTCGGGGATGCACTGGGGCGCGGCGCTGTACCGCGCCTGAGCCGGCACGGCCGGCAGCGGTGGTTGCCCAAGGCTCGGCCAACAGTTTCGCTTCAAACGTCTCTACGGCTGAGGCCCTAGGAGTTTTGCGGCTGCGGGATCTCGAAGTGCAGGCCGGGATCGTTCGGCGGCGTCAGGAACTTCGACACGCGCGCATCGGCCTTGGCCGCCTTCTGAAACGAATCGACATCGGCGACCGAGGACGGAGCCACGTCGAAGACGTTCAGCAGCTTCGGATCGGCCGCGTGATGCGAGACGGTCATCGGTCCGAGCTCGTTGATCTTCGCGGTCATGTCGGCCTTGATCGCGTCCGGCGTCTTGCCGCCGGCTTTGCCCGCTTCGTAGACGCTGATCACTGCCTGGCCGGGATCCTTGTACAGCCGCCGCTGCGCCGCGACGCCCTGCGTCTCGAGGTTGTTGAACATCACACGGGCCTGATCGGTCGGACTTCTCTGCGTGCTGGAGATGATCAGCCTAGCCACGTTCGACGCGACCATCACGTCTCGCAGCACTCCGAGCGAGTACGGCGTCACATCCGACGACTTGGCGTTGGGACCAAAGACGATGTCTTCCGGCATGGCGGAAGTGTACCCCAGGCAGGCGTCAAGAAATTCTGCACCTCGGACGCGATTTGACGAACGCTGATCGCGTAACTCGTTGCAACTTAACGGTTTCGCGAATCAGCACCGTCGGCGCGGCGATTGATCTTCACGCCGTCCCATGAACGACTGTGAATTCATTCAGGAACGCGAGACCGAGGGACGAATGGTGATGTCGAGTGTGATGACGGGTTGGGAGACCGTCATTTTTCAGGTGGAAGACGAGCCGCCGGATGACTGAGCGCCGGGGTCGGCCTCCTGCACCGCCTCGTTGGCGCCTTTGAAGCCGATCTTCGAATGGGTGCCGTCGCAGAACGGCTTCATGGTCGATCCGCCGCAACGGCAGAGCGCGGCTTTCTTGACTTCGATGGGATTGCCCTGCGCGTCCGTCATCGTGAACTCGCCTTCGACGAGGTACGGACCGTTGTCGCGAACCTTGATATTGATGGTCATCAACTCTCCTAGAAAATGGGGTTCTTCGCTTCGTGCACCAGATGCCAGTTGTAGGTGTAGCCGGGGAAGGCGATGGGGATGGTGTAGGTGACGGTGACCGAAATCTCTCCGTTGCCTCGGACGATGTTGATGTTGTCCTCGGTGACCGGGAGGTTGTCTTCGCGCGCCTTGGCCAGGATCGCTGCCTTGATGCGGTCGTCGTTGTGGGTGCCGGCCGACTTGGCTTCGTCGACGACGGTCTGCCGCAGCTCCGCCGCCTTCACTTTCACCGGAATCATCTTCCACGCTACGAAGATGGCCAATCCGAGAAGAATGAGTCCGATCAGGCAACCAAACTGACTCTCACCGCGCTCGCGACGACTCTTGCGCATAACGACCCTCCGTCGGCGGTGAGTATACCTATTGGATGAGTTTGAAGAGACGAGTGGATCGCTTCGTCGTCGGTTGTCGGTTGTCAGTGGTCAGGGACGGCGTAGCTGCTACGACTCCCGACTCCCGGACTGCGACTCCCTCACTCGACCAAAGCACCATCCTCGCCCGTCCCACCACGAGATCCCGCGGGAGCACGCCCCAGCTGCGGCTGTCGAGCGAGTCGGTACGGTTGTCGCCGAGGACGAAGTAGCAATCGGCGGGGATGATCTGCGGGGAGATGGAGCCGGTGGTGGCCTGCGAGGCGACGTACGGTTCCGGCAGCGCGTGGCCGCTCACGATCACGCGTCCGGCGCGCGTCTCGACCAGATCGCCGAGCGTGCCGATGACGCGTTTGATCATCAACTCATCGGTGGCCCGCGTCGAACGGAAGACGATGATGTCGCCGCGCGAAGGCTTAGCGCTGAAGCGATACGGCGTGACCACGATGTGATCGCCGGGCACGAGCGTTGGCGACATCGATGCCGAGGGGATGACGTAGAGCCGCAGAGCCGCGCGCACGCCGATCGCCAGCACGATGGCGATGGCCAGGGGCTCGATCACGAGGCGGAGGGCGGACTTTTGGGGCACGGTGGGTGGAACGGGATCGGCGAGCGTGTCATTTCGCGAGAGGGACGGACGGCAAATGTTGAATGTTGAATGAGACGCCGAATGGTCGCGTCCGCTCTTTCATTCAACATTCAACACTCAACATTGAACATTCAACATTTTCTTTTCCGATCCTTGACGCGCCTTCGGCTCACGGCTACTGTTCGCGACGCATGCCGATCGAGCAACGACAGCCGCAGGGCCTTGTCGACATCCTCGACAAGATCCTCGATAAGGGTCTGGTTGTGGCGGGCGACATCAAGGTGTCGCTGGCGAATGTCGAGTTGCTGACCATCCAGCTTCGACTGGTGATCTGCTCGATCGACAAGGCCGAGGCCATCGGCATCAACTGGTGGCGTTCCGACCGGTTCTACTCGGCGGCACCGAACGCCGTGAGCAACGATGAATACGACGCATTGAAGGCCCGCGTGAACGAGCTCGAAGAGAAGCTCGAGGCAAGGTCGCTTCCGCGGGCTTCGCAGGCAAAAGACGAGAGGAAAGGCAGGTAAGTCATGGCAGTCGAACGCGCACCAGGCGGCACAAGTCTCATCGACGTACTCGACCGAATCCTCGACAAAGGCATCGTCGTCGATGCATGGGTCAGGATCTCGCTCGTCGGCATCGACCTGATCACGGTTGAAGCGCGCGTCGTCATCGCTTCGATCGATACG
>Ga0157378_10001022_pt1 | contig 25552 bp, 22 predicted proteins | sample M65metaG_FD_115309 | JGI IMG/M metagenome (GOLD analysis project Ga0157378, IMG submission 115309) | Miscanthus rhizosphere microbial communities from Kellogg Biological Station, Michigan, USA - M6-5 metaG | ecosystem: Host-associated > Plants > Roots > Rhizosphere > Soil | place: USA: Michigan...
GGAACAACGCGCGCGCTGCATCACCTGCTCCATGGCGACGTCGCCGGCGCCTTCCATCTCAACGCCATGCTCTTCCTCGCCCTCCCCTTCGCCGCCACGGCCTCGGCGTGGCGACGCTTCGCGCTCCACCCGCTCACGGGATGGGGCGCAGCCGTCGTCACGATCGTCTGGTGGATCGCGCGAAACGTCGTTTAGGTCACGGCTTCGGCGGATTCGCCGGCTTTGGCGGTTCCGGCGGGAGGTAGAACGTCGTCGGGCCGCTTCCCGACATGTGGCAGACCAGGCAGTTTTCCTTCGCCATGATCTCGCCGCCCTTCATCTTGCTCGTGTTGGTGAACTGCGTATAACCGCTTGGCGGCGTGAACATCGCCGGCGTCACGTTCTGCGGGATCTGGTACGCGTCGTACACGATTTCGCCGTAGGCCTGATGAAAGGCGCCGGACCCGCCGCCGGTCATCCCGTACGGTTGTTTGTAGAAGACGCCGTTGACGGTCTTCCCCTCCTTCGCGTACATCGCGAAGTAGCCCTGGTCGCTGGCCGGCGAGGGTTTGCTCGGAGAGCCCGAGGTCAGGAACCACTCGACCGGCGTCGTCGCCGGAGGGATCACCGGCACCTTGCTGCCCGCGAGCGGGATTGGCAGCGGCGGAACGGGCAGCTTGGCGTTGTAGCGAGCCGCGAGATCCGGCCGCGGCGGCCCGAGGTTCACGGCCACGAGGACCCACGTTTTCGGATTGCAGTTGATGCAGTAGGCGCGGGCGGTGTACTGGTTCGAATAATTCGGATCGGGCACCAGGAGCCACTGCACTTCCTTGTCCTTGAACGAAACCGGCTCGCCCGGCAGGAGCGGCGACTGCTTGAAAACCGAGCGGAAGTAGGTGGTGCTCCCGTCGGTGAAGTAGAGGACTTCGTTCTTGTTCGCCGGATTGGGTGGATGAATCTCCTTGATTTCATGAACGAAGAAGGTCATGCGGAACGTGGGAAGCAGTTGCGTTCCCTGAAGGTAGGGAGGCTGCGACGTCGCGCCGCAGAGCAGGATCACGCAAAGGGCAAGAAACAGAACCAGCGAGCGGAATGACAAACGGGTCACGCGGCACCTCCGGCAGAATTGTGGTTGGGGGAAGTTCTGCCGATGGTACATCAGACCGGTTCGCGCGAAATTTATTTTGATAAATCTCTCGTTGCGCCTCCGAGGGGTACTCCGAACAATGTTAGTGAGCGCAACGGATCCTTTGGAACGCCGCGGGAACTACCGGGCGCTCGTGGTCGAAGATGACGATTCCATCGTCCTGCTGGTGCGGCGCGTCCTGGAGCGGGAGGGATTCAGCGTCGAATGCGTCCGAAGCGGCGCCGCGGCCATCCAGCTTCTGAAGGTGGTGGCCTACGACCTGCTCATCCTCGATCTCATCCTGCCGTTGGTCAGCGGCGAGGAAGTGATGACCTTCCTCGAGGCCACGCAGCCGAGCAGCCTGCGGCGCGTGATCGTGATGACCGCCTCGCCGCGGCAGCTCAGCTGCGAGTTTCTTCAGCGCATCTGCAAGATCCTGGCGAAACCGTTCGACATCGACGAGCTGGTGCTGATGGCCCGCCAGTGCGTGAACGACGTCGATTCCTGCGCCGCCGATGCGTGACGCTCATGCCTCGGCGATCTGCGTCGGCCCTCCCGGCTGGAACAGCGAATAGCCGTGGCGGATGCGGCCGGACTCGAAGCCGTCGAGGTTCTGGCGCAGGCGCGACTCGAAGCCCTTCACCCCGTTCTGGTCGGTACCGGTGAGGATGGCCACGAACTCACCGTCCCGGTTGTGGCAGACGACGTCTTCCTGCCGGCAGATCTTCGTCACCGACCGGCTCAGCTCCGGATTCTGGTTGCCGTCCTTGATCCAGTAGAGCGCGAACGGCTGGTCGAACTTGGCCACCGTATCGACGTTCCGTTGCAACTTGTCCCGGAAATCGGAATCGAACGACGGCTTGTCGTCGCTGCCGTTGATGACCGATTTCTTCGCCGAGGAGGTCGTGCCGCTCGAATCCATCAGCGAGGAGATCTCTTCCGGCGTGATGCCGGACAGCGAGCTGTCGCGCAGGTTCAGCCGCCGTCCGCTGCGGCGGATCAAGGCATCGGCGCGCGCGCGGAGCTCGGCAGGCGTGAAGGGCTGGGTGATGAAGTCGTCGGCGCCGGCGCGAAGATAGAGAACCTTGTCTCCGTTGCGATTCGAGGCCGGTGAGAGAAAGGCGATCGACGAGGTGGCGTTCTTCGACAGATCGAGAATGGCGCCGATGGCCGCCACCGACCGCGATGGGGTCACCAGGACCAGGCCGGGTTTCTCGCGTTTGGCCCGCTCCACCCCCGCGGCAAGATCGGACTCCGACGAAACGCTGTAGTCGTTCCCGAGGGCATCCTTGACGCTGCGGATCGTTTCCGGCGAGGCGCCCAGGATCAGCACCGAGCGCCGGGCCTGACCGGCTTCAGTGCTCCCCTCTTCGCGATAGTTGACCAGCCCGCGTCCGTTTTCGATGCGATAGGGAGCGGAGAGATTCTGGCCGCTGGCGTAGCGAAGCCGGGAAAGCTGCATGGCGTGCTGGCCGGCGGCATCGCGGGAGAGATCGATCACCCCGGAGGTGTTCTGCGCCAGTTGATGAAGGATCGGGCTCAGTTCCGGCTGCCCTTCGTCATTGGCGACCAGGAGCGTGGTCACCGGGAGATCCTCGAGGGCGTTGGTCAGCGATTGCGTCAGCGACACCGCGAAGTGGCTGGAGTAGAGCGTATTGATCAACGTGAATACCGGATCGATGACCAGCCGCCGCGCATCGATCCGTTTGATGTGGTCGCGCAGCTCTTCGACGATGGCCATGACGTCGACCGGGCTCTCCACCAGTTCGAAGTAGCGGCTGCCGGGATTGAGAATCAGCAGTTGTCCGCGGCGGACCGATTCTTCGATGTTGATGCCGATCGATCTGGCTTGTTCCAGGACGCTTTCCGGCTTCCGATCGGTGATGAGAATGCCCGGTTCCTGCAGTTCAAGACCGCGCGCCAGGAACTGCAGTCCCAGCAGGCTCTTGCCGGTCCCGCCGCTGCCGCGCACGAGATAGAGCTTATGTGGCCTTAGTCCGCCGGCGGAGTAGTCGAGGAGATCGATGCCGCTGATGATCCGCTCGCTGTCCCGGTTGCCGGACGATGTCTCCTGAACCGGCGCGTCGAGAGCGAGCTCTTTGTCCGTCTTGCCGGATCTTGTCTGGTTGTTCGTCATGGGAGGGGGGACTGCATTGTCGCTTGACCGAACATCGCTTAGTCCGTTCATGGCCTTTGTCTTTCTCTCTCTCGTTAGATCATTGATTGAAATTCGCCGTCTTTGCGCGTTAGCAATGTTCTCGCCACCGCTCAGTTTGCGGCGGCAACCGGCTGCAGCGGCTGTCCGTGAAATCGAATTTCATCGTCTGTTGTGATGTCCCGCTGGTCGCCGAAAATCTGCGCTTCGATTTGTTGCAATTGCCGGTTGTCCCCCGTGGGCGTCCTTACCGCTTCCCCCGCCTCGGCGAAGCGCGTAACCATGAAGAGCTCGGTTACCGGCTTGAGCGACACGTGCCGCACAGTGGCCGGATTCACATCATGAAACCGAGCGTAGAGCGAGGCGATCTGCGGCGCCGTGAGATTCGTTTCTGTCGCGTCCGATAATGACGAGGCCGCCGTAATAATGCGCAATGCACTTTGGGGACTCAGCCGTAGCAGTTTCTCGCGAAAGGCGCTCACGATCTGCTGCTGCCTGAGCTCACGAGAGAAATTCTCCCCGTCCGGACCGACTACATAACGATATCGCCCGTACGCAAGAGCACGCTTGCCGTCGAGGTGATGCCAGCCGCGAGCAAATCCGTCTCGAAACAGGAAGTCATAGAAGCCTCGCTGGCAGAAGACGTCGACACCGCCGATGTCGTCGATAAAACGCTCGAATCCTGAGAAGTCGACGCGGATGAAGGCATGGACTGGCTGATTGAAGACCCGGGAGACGGTGTCGCAGAGAAGTCCGGCGCCGGCGCCCGGATAGCCTCCCTTTTCTCCGACGGCGTGCGCGTAATTGATCCGATGCGTCCCGTACAGGCCGATGGGAACCCAGAGGTCGCGGGGGATCGAAACGATGGCCACTTTCCTGGCGGAGGGCTTGAGGTTGACCAGCATGATCGAATCGGCGAGCTGGTCGCGGCGGGGATGGTTATCTCCCCCGATCCCGAACAGCAGGATATTCACCCGATCCTGTTTCAGCCCCTCGGCAATGCGATTCGGAACTTCCCTGTGGCGAGGCGAGTAAACCGAATAGACCGCAATCACGGCCAGAAGAATCAGCGCGCCGAAAACGCCGAATAGAACGTACTCGATCGTCGATTCCGCACCCGTCGGTTTCGGCTGCTCGGCGTCGGCAGCCGTAGTCAGCGCCTTCCCATCCGGATTGGATTTGTTAAAACGGGTAGGCCGGAACGCGGGAATGGGAGCCATAACGGGGCGTGCGGCTGAGCGCAGTGCATTGTGAATGCCACGCTTCTGGCGCGCCGCTTGAAGCGGCGCCTCGCCGCATGAAAAAACCACAGCTCCTTTCCCTTCTTATGCTTCTGCTCGCCACCGCGGCGAGCGCGGACTGGCAGTCGATCGCGCCCGGCGTCGATTTCCAGGAATTCCGCGATACCAACGCGGACATCTACGTCACGCGCGTCGACCTGACCAATGACGCCATCCGTGTCGTCGGCACACCGGAAAGCGATCGCGGCTCGAAAGTCTCCGACTATGCCGCCCGTACGCACGCGCTCGTCGCCATCAATGGCGATTATTTCGACGACACCTTCCACCCCATCGGCATGTACGTCGGCCCCTGCGGCGAATGGGACTCGTCGAAGAAGTCGAAGCGTGAAGGATATTTATCGATCGGCGACGGCGAGGCGATCATCAAGACGCAATCTCAGGTTCCGCAGAACACAACGGCCGAGGATTGGATGAATGCGACTGTGTCCGGCTGGCCGGCGCTGGTGGTCGGCTGCGAGGCTCTGACCGACTCGGAATTGCCAGGGAGTGATGCCTTTACGCGCGCGCCTCATCCAAGAACCGCTGTCGGACTCAGCCGCGATCGCAAGACGCTTTATCTGGTCGTCGTCGACGGACGGCGTACAGGCGCGCCGGGATTGACTCTCTCGAAATTGGCCAGATTCCTGGCGGAGCGTCTGGAGGTCTGCTCCGCAATCAATCTGGACGGCGGCGGGTCGAGCACCATGTGGCTTCGCGATCGCGTGATCAATAGGCCAGCCGACGGAGTCGAACGACCGGTTTCGAACCATCTGGCGGTGGTGCTCGAAAAGGATGTCAGAGAGTGCGGCGACGTGATCTCGAAAACGACGACCACCACAACGATCACGAAGACCACAACAACCAGACCCGCGCCTGAATCGACGAACGGCCAATCACCACCACCTCCGCCACGCAATCATTAAAACTGGAATCACGATTGCAGTGCGCCTCGCCGGGTAGCTTTTCTTACAACTAGTTCACTGAAAACTCGACGGAAGGGTCGTCATGAGACCGATCGCCAATTTCCTTACGCTGGCCGCGATTCTCTGCGCGGCAGCGGCGTTTCCCCAACAGCCTGACATCAACTCACAAATCCATTCCCTCGAAGCGGCGGTCCAAACCGGCACGGCCACGACAGGGCAACAACTCGATCTAGCCCGGCTCTATGTACAGGAGGACCGGTTCTATGAGGCTGGCAAGACCGCCGATGCCGTTCTGAGCCGGGAGCCGGGCAATGCCGATGCGAAAGCCATCAGCGATCAGGCCTCGCGCCGCCTCCATGAAGTCCAGGATCGCGCGGTTGCCGACGCGGAGAGCAAAGCGAATCACTCCGGAGCAACCGATCAGGATCGCCTGGCTCTTGCCAATGCCTATTTCGATGCCGGCAGCTATGGAGCGGCAGCGACTACCTACGCCCGTCTGCCGGCGTCGCTCCGCGACCGGAACACCCGGCTCCGTTACGCGCGGGCACTGGCGTGGTCAAATCGTTTTGACGATGCTGAGCAGCAGTACTCTGATCTATTGAAAGAGCAGTCAACGCCCGATCTCCAACTCGAGTACGGCCGGCTCCTTTCGTGGATGGGCGCGCAGAGCCTGTCCATTACTACTCTTACGCACGCGTACGAAACGAATCCTTCCGAGGATGCTGTCGTGGCGCTGGCAAACGCCAGAGCCTGGAACGGCGATCGCGAAGGGGCATTGCGTCTGCTCGATGACTATGTCCAGAACCATCCCGCCGCCACAAAGGCCGCCCAATTATCGAGCGACCTGAAGGCATCGCCCGACCTGCGGATCGAGCGGGCAGGAAAAATGATCGAAGCCGAGCCGTATAACCTGGCGCTGCGCGTCGAGCGGGCCCGTCTTTACGCGGACGCGGGCCGCGATGGTGAGGCGCTCGCGGACATTGCGTTTGTCCGCGATCACTCCCGCCAGAAACTGCCGGTGCTCGACGAGATCGAGGCTCGCGTCAGACAGCATCGTAAAGAGGAACGAGCCAGACTGGAGCAGCGGCGCGAGGCTCTCAATGCCCAGTTATCGATGGCGTCCTCGTCCCCGAATCCCGACGAGATCCTGGCCCTCGCGAAGTCCTATTCAGCCATCGAGGACTACGATCACGCCATCGCCCTCTACCAGCGCTATCTGACGCTGCGTCCCGATGACACGATCGCGCGCGTCCAGTACGCCCGCGTGCTGAGCTGGGATCAACAATGGCGCGCCTCGGAACGTCAGTACGAAATCCTGCTCGAGCGTGATCCGGATCGTTCCGATCTCCGCTATGAATACGCGCAAGTCCTTTCTTACGATGCGCGGTTCGTCCCGGCCCTTCACGTCTTTCGCTCGCTGACGGACCTTTCCGGAAATCCGCGCGCGCGGCTTTATCCGGACGTTCCGCCGAAGGCCTACTACAACATCGGCCAGATCCACCGCTGGTACGGCTGGAACGATGCGGCGGCGGCCGCGGAGACGAGCGCACTGGCCATCGACCCCAGCTATGTGCCGGCGCGCGCGGAGCTCGATCTCGACCGGCACGTCCGCCCCACTTCGACCGCGGACGCCCGCTTCAGTTACTCCACCGACTCAAACGATTTCACAATGAAGCGCGTCGATCTCACCGCGGAACGCTGGACTTCGCGACACACTGCATTCGACCTCGGCGTTGGCCGCCACGAGTTCGATTATCTCGGAGCGAGCGTCTACGCCAATCAGATCCACGCCGGTGGTTCCTACCGTTCCAGCGACCGGCTGACGCTCCGCGGCGATGTCGGACTCAATCTCTACGATCACGGCGTCGGAACCCGTCCATTCCTCGGATTTGGCGCGACATGGCAGACGTCGCTCCAGAGCCGCGCAGCGCTCGACGTCAATCACTATGATCTCGTCTACGACGTCTTCACTCTGCAGTCGCTGACCATTCCCAGCGGCGCGCCGGCGCTTACCCTCGGCAGCCCGCTCAGCATCAACGACGTCCGCGGCCACTACGACTACACGACCGGCGGACACTGGGCCTTCCTCGGCGATGCCTCTTACGGCTTCATTTCCGACGACAACCATCGCAAGGGGGCGCATGGCCTGCTCAGCTTCCAGGTCCTCAATGCACCGTTCCTCGCTCTGAAACTCGATGGCAGGACGCTGTCGTATGACTTCCGATCTCCCCGTTACTGGTCGCCCAACGATTACAAATCGCTCGCGGGCGTCGTCCAGGTCGGGCAGAACCTCCGGAACGGCTTTCATTGGGATGTGGAGGTGAAGGCCGGGCGTGCCTCGGAGGGCGACTTCCATTCCGACCTGCGGGCGTATGAAGGCAACGTCACTGTCCCGCTCAATGACGCCTTCGATCTCATCGGAAACTATGGCTACGGAAAGAGCGGGCGGCTTGGCGATTTACTCGGCGGCAACGCCAATGAGCTAGTCAATTACTGGCAGCGCCATTGGCTCGTCGGCGTGCGCGTGAAGCAACTCTACGGCCACGGAGACCGGCGCGGCAACAGCACTTACTACTTTGACGACCATGGAATTACCGGCTCGCCGGTCATTCCTCCGGAGACACACTGATGACTGATCAGCAGGAAGTTCCGACACCGCCGCCCACGACAAAATCCGTCATCAAACGGCCGATGCGGCCGATCCTGCAGTTGCTGATTTCCGCGGCCATCATCATTCTGGTCGTGGTTGCCACGCTGTTCCTGTTCAAGTACCCGCAGAAACTGGGACCGGTATTCATCACCGCGCTCGTGGTTACCCTGGCCAGCTTCCTTTTGCTGCTGGTCCTGCGGCATTTCGTTCTGATCTGGTTCAGCTACCTGCACACGCGCGAGCTGTCGCGCGAAGAACATCCCGAGACCTATCCCTTCATCTCCATCATCGTCCCCGCCTTCAACGAGGTGGAGGTGATCCAGTCCTCGCTCTCCTCGCTGCTGGAATTGCGCTATCCATACTACGAAATCATCGCCGTAGACGACGGTTCGACCGACGGCACATACGACAAGATGAAGGAGTTCGAAGGCAATCACTACGGCGTGCGCGTCTCTGTCTTCCGGAAGGAGAACAGCGGCAAGGCCGACGCGCTCAATTACGGCGTGCGGCGCTCGAAAGCGCCCATCGTGGTCTGCATGGACAGCGATTCCCGCCTGACCCCGAATTCTCTTCGCTACGCCGTCAATCATTTTCGCGATCCCCATGTCGGCGCCGTCGCGGGTAACGTCAAAGTGATCAACCGCCACAATCTCTGGACGAAACTGCAGGCGCTCGAATACATCGAAGGATTGAACATCGTCCGCAACGCCCAGGCATTCTGGCGCTCTGTGAATGTCATCCCAGGTCCGATCGGTATTTTCCGGCGCGCCGCCATCGAAGGAACGGGCGGGTACGACAGCGATACCTTCGCCGAGGATTTTGATATGACCGTAAAAATCCTCGCCGATGGATGGAAAATCGATTACGAACCGAAAGCTGTTGCCTATACGGAGGCGCCCGAGGGGCTGCTGGACATCATCAAGCAGAGATACCGGTGGTGCCGCGGCGTATTGCAGGCGCTTCGCAAACAGAAACATCTCCTGACGCGCTCCGGCGGCAACATCACCACGCCGCTATCGCTCTGGTACATGATTTTCGAAGGGCTGGTATGGCCGGCCATGAACATCTTCGCCAACCTGTTCTTCGTCTGGATCGCCCTCATTTACGGCATGACCGCTTTGCTGGTCATGTGGTGGCTGTTATTGACCATCCTCGACCTGCTCATCGCCGTTCATGCAATCCTCATGGAGCGCGAGGACATGGGTCTGGCCATCTACGCCGTTCTCTACCGCTTCTTCTACATTCTGATCATCGACGTCTGCAAGGTATTCGCGACGCTCGAAGAGCTCGTCGGGCTCGATATGTCGTGGGGAAAACTCGCAAGAAAAGGAAGGATCTGACGGCATCGCCGTGTAGACCCGGAGGACAACATCATGAAAGTCGATTGGGTGAATATTCTGGCAGTGGTGATTTTCGTGAGCATCGTTGTAACGCTCATCCTGGCGGTGGCATCGTATTTCGCGTACAAGGTCCGCGAGGCCCGGCGCCCCAAGACGGCCGCCGAACTGCGGCAGGAAGGACAGGCCAAGGTTTTCTTTTCCGAATACCGGCCCGAAGCCCCCAAGCAGCAGGGGTAAGCGGCGCGGCCTGATCCCATGTCCCCCGGAGCCGGTTCGCCGAACGCTTCCGAGCCGGAGCCGGTCGCACACACGGAGCTCGAGGACGCAACGATCGCCGTCCACGACGCCGCCGTGGTCATCGACGATGCCGCGCACGTGATCGAGAGCGCCGCCGCGGCGATGGAGGAGGCGGCGCTGGTCATCCAGGCCAGCACGGCCGCGACCGGCGACATCCCGGTGCGGCCGGAACGGCGGCGCAAGCCCCGTTTTCCACGCCTGCGCCACGAAGCGCGCGTCCATTGGAAGCACATCGCCATCTACGCGCCCATCGTTCTCATCGTCATCATCCTCGGCGCGCTGGCGATCTGGTCATTCATCGAGAAGCAATCGCTGATCGCCGTCCCCGATCCGCTCCCCAAAGTCACCCTCATCACCTCGGATACGCGCTCGCGCCTGACTGCAGCCTGGGTGCGCTTCCTGACCAACGCTGAAATGCAGCCGACGCTCGTGCCGGTGGAAAAAGTCGACGCGCTTTCGGGAGTGGCCGTGCTTTGCGATGTGCAGGACGTTCCGCCGCGACTGGCCGATCAGCTGGCCGCCTTCATCCGCCACGGCGGGTCGATCGTCGTGATCGGACAGCCGCCTCCCGCCGCGCTCGGATCGCTTTCGATGTCGGCGGACGAAGGCCTTTCGGACAACGCCTTTCAATTCTCCGGGCGCACCTCGCCGGTGCTGGCCCGGCTCACTCCCGGTCACACGCTGGCAATTCGCCCATCGCAGGTGGCCTTTCTCAAGGAATCGCCGCGCATGGTGGTCGATGCCCGCTGGAAAACGAACGCCCGCGCGGCGATCATGCATATGGAACAGTCGGGCACGCGCTATCTCTGGTTCGGCTTCGATCCCGGAATGCTGGCGCAGGACGACCGGCAACTGACGATCCTGATCCACACCGCCTTCCGCTGGGTGGAGGGCCAGCCGATTTCCGATGGCGCCGTCGGTGACGCACAGCTGACTCGGACGATGGCGTCGGAAACGCGCACCGCCGCGCAGGCGGCGAGATTTCTGTTCGGCGTCGAAGAAGTCCGCAATCCGAGGCTGCTTCGCGTCCGGATGACCAACCGCGGCGCCGGCTCTCTCGAAAATCCCACAGTCGAAGTCTGGCTGCCCCCGGGCGTCTCGTCGGCCGAGTTGGGCGGCGACTACCTCATGAAGCGCAATGTGACGGTGTCCCGAGTGCCCGACGAGCCGGCATATCTGGTCTCGGTTCCGAGCTTGGCCTCGCACGAAGATCGGGTCATCAAGCTCAAGCTGACGCGCCAGTAATGCGGGTTACGGCGCAAAGCCGGGCCACGGTGCGCCGCCGGTTTGATCGAGGAGTTTCTTGGCGACGGCTTGCTCCTCGACGATCATCGGCCGGTGCCTCAACGCCAGCTGACGAACCTCGGGATCGCCGGCCTTGCCCGCCGCGTCGAGCGTGCGAAGAAGATCGTCCGTCTCCTGGAACATGGCCAGCGCATAGGCGCGATCAAAAAGATCCGGACGAAGGATCAGCAGGTTTTCCTTCAGCGCGATTCGCTTTTCTTCCGGCGGCGGAGAAAGCGGAAGTCTGCGCCGCTGCCCCAACGCGCTCCACTCACGGTTCACGATCATCGACTGGCGGGTAATCACCGCCGCCACCGTTTTCGTCTCGGGCGTTTTCCCTCGCTTCGACGCCAGCGCCGCAAGATCGGCGTCACTCGCTGTACTACGGATCAGCGAGGCAATGACGGCGTTGGGATCGAGCGCCGGCGCCGTTGCCGCGGTGTGCTCGCGGCAGCCGGCCAGCAGCAGCAGAAGGATCGTTCCCACTCTCCTCATCGACAGAACCATCGCAAGAGCGACGCCAATCGGCTACGGCAGCAGGAAGGTGCTCAATTGTCCAAGTGTCGTATCTCGCATCACCGGAAAACGCTTGAGGTGCATGAGCGGTGTGGTGCGTCCGATGAGCGAACCGGCATCGCGGTCGTAAAGAGCGGCTTCGTATCCGTAGCGAATCGCCGTCTTTTCCACCTCAGCATCGTAATTACTGTAGGGATAGGCCAGAAATCGTACCGGCCGTCTGATCTGCTGCTCGATCTCGCGCTTGCTGTCGAGCAATTCGTGCAGGAGAAATTGATCGTAATCCGCCCGCACGACACCGGGATGATCGCGAAGCGCCAGCGAGGCGTGTGTGTATGTGTGGCTCTCGATGTCGACGCCGGCGTCCGCCATTTCCCGGACTTGCGGCCACGTCACATACGCTGGCGCGTTCCCGACTACCGCGGGGTAGATAAAGAGCGTGAACGGCATCCCACGCCGCCGCAGCTCCGGAAAAATCGCGGTGTAGGAATCGAGCCAGCCGTCGTCGACCGTAATGACGACAGCCCTATCCGGCAGCGACGAACGTCCTCCCTCAATGAAATCGACCAGGTCGCCCAGCGATACGACGCGATAGCCGGCCTGTTGCAGGTAATCGAGCTGAGCCTCAAAGGCATCACATGAGACCGCATAGCGAAGCTCATCCGCTGCCACTCCGGTTCGCGTCCCAACGATGTGGTAGGAAAGTATCGTCGCGACCGGTTGCTGTGCCGTCAGCGTACTGGAGAAAATCAGGAAAAGAAAAACGCTCGAAGACCAACGCAAGCACAGCCATTTGTGCAACCAAAATGCCACGCACGGGAACCGAATTCATCATGGAATGATGATCCGAGCTTCATCCTTCTAATCACGTTAACGAAAATTCGCGATCGCGCGACAAAGGCATACTCCCGGCGACGGGAGGACGCAAAGTTCCCAGGTCTGGTCTTCCAGATGGCTGAACTGCCGAACGTGGTTTGAATCTCCGCAGCGGAGATCGGCATAGCGGATCGCAGGCAAAGGAGCCCGATGCGTATTGCCGCGATCGCCGCGTTCGTCCTGATTTCCGCCCATTCCGCATTCGCGTCATACAAAGAAACCGCCTGGATTCCGCCCTGGAATGCCGATGCGCTGACGTCGATCCAGCTGAATGCCGGCGCGCTCACGGAATCGAATCCGGTCTGGTACAGCTGGAACGCCGACGGAACGATCCTGAAGAACTGGAACGCCGAGAACGCCACCTGGCGTGCGGCGATGACCGGCACCCTGCTCATTCCAACGATCCAGAACCTGGTCAATGACAGTTTCGACGGCACTGCCGCCGCGACCGTGCTTGCCACATCCGCATCGCGCGAGGCCTCGGCCTCGGAAATCGCCGCGCTGGTCAATAATCAATCCTTCGACGGAATCGACATCGATTACGAACGTGTCCCCACTTCATCGCGGGCCAATTTCACGGCATTTCTCGGAACGCTCGGACAGAAGCTCCACACCTCGGGCAAGAAGCTCTCGGTCACTGTCTACGCAAAAGCCAGCGATTCCGAGAACTGGAACGGCCCGGGCGCGGAGGATTGGCAGGCCATAGGGCAGATCGCCGATTCGGTCAAGATCATGGCCTACGACTACAGCTACCCCGGCAGCGCTCCCGGCCCGATCGCGCCGCTGAATTGGATCGACAGAGTAGCCTCGTATGCAGAGAGCGTGATTCCGGCCAACAAGATCATCATGGCCCTTCCGTTCTACGGATACGATTGGAGCAGCGTCAGCCCGACCCGATCGCTTTCTTACGCGTCGGCAATTCAATTCGCCGCAACCAATGACGCCACAATTTCACATGACCCCAATGGCGAGGCAACCTTCACATTCGGGACGCACACCGTCTTTTTCATCGATGCGGCCAGTTACTCGCAAAAGGTAACCCTGCTCAAGCAAAAGCATCCCTCCATTGCCGGATTCGGAGCCTGGAGCCTCGGCGTTGAAGATCCAGCGGTCTGGAGCGTGATTCGAGGAAGCGGCTCCAGCGGTGCGACGCCACCTCCCGCCCCGCCCGCCGGCATGGCCATCTCCGGCCCGAATTCGCTGACGACAATGCGCGGAGCCTCATCTTCAGGCTCTTATCAGCTCGTTCCAGTGAACGGCTTCAACGGTACGGCCATGATTACGGTTCAGCCGCCTGCCGGCTTCTCCGGATTGATCGCCGCGGATTCTCCATCGGTCGCGGCCGGCGGCTCGTTCCGGCTCACAGTAACCACAACGACAGCGACCAAGCCCGGCACGTATCAAATCGATCTGAAGCTCGGCAGCGGCTCACTTACCGCTGAGCAATTCGTAACACTCGTAGTCACGGAACCGGCGCGGCATCACGCGGCTCGGCAGTAGGAATCGAAGCGCCTGCGCCAGCGTTTTTATCGGCACTCATCACAATCAATCGCAGGTCCTGAATACCCATAAGGAGGCCGTTTGAACCACCTTCGTATTCTCGTCATCGCTATTGCCGTGCTCGGTGCTGCCTCATCCGTGTTTGCACAGTCTCATAAGACGGTACCGGCCCTTGCCGTGAACGCCTTCCCCATTCCGGTTCCGACATATCTCAGCCAGGCAATCGCTGACGCCAGCGCGAAGTATCGCGTCGATCCCAACCTGATCGCCGCGGTGGCTTTCCGGGAATCGGCCTTTAACTCCTCCGCGGTCTCCAGCCGCGGCGCGCAGGGCATCATGCAACTGATGCCGAAGACCGCCCACGCCCTCGGCGTCGACAACGCCTTCGACGCCCGCCAGAACGTCTTCGGCGGAACGAAATACATCGCCTCCCTCCTCCAGCGATTCGGCGGCAACATCGAGCTGGCCCTGGCCGCCTACAACGCCGGCCCCGAACTGGTCAGCAAGGCCGGCCCGTCCGCCACTCCCGAAGCGATCGCCTACGTCGCGGCGGTGAAGGGCTACCACGCCGGCGCGCTTCGGTAATCGTCGCGACATCAAAGCGAATCGGTGCACCGGGTAGGGAAACGTCCCGTTATCATCCCTCCTACAACACCGACCATGAACTCACTTCGTTCGTCTTTACTCCTGCTCTTCGCCGCCATCGCGTCATCCCTCGCCGCGCAGGACGCGCCGAAGGTGCCTCCCGTCAAGCAGGAAATCGTCGTCACCGCCGAGCGCGAGGAACAGCCGCGGGATCAGGCTTGCGCGGCGGTGACGGTCCTCAATCGCGACGCGATTCAGCGGCTGCCGGCGGAGTCGTTGTCCGAGGTCATGGCGTTCGTGCCGGGCGTAACGATGATGTTCGACAGCGACGCCAGCGGGGTGCCGATGATCACCTCGCGCGGATTCTTCGGCGGCGGTGAGGTCGAATACATGAAGCTGATCGTCGACGGCGTTCCGGTCGGCGATGCCGAATCGGGCAACGTCGACTGGCGGAGTTTCCGTGCCGAGGACATCGAGCGGATCGAAGTGCTGCATGGCCCGGGCTCGTCGCTTTACGGCGATACGGCGCTCGGCGGTGTGGTGCAGCTCTTCACGCGGCAGCAGCCGGGCACCGGCTCGAGCGGCGATCTGCATCTGAGCGGCGGCAGCTTCGATACCCGCAATGCCGACTTCGGCTATCTCGCGGATCTCGGCGGCAACTTGCGCCTCGACCTTCGCGCGGACACGGCGGACACCGGCGGATTCCGCGCGCACTCCGACAACAGCAACCGCGCCGTGCAGCTGGCGCTGCTGCGTTTCGCCGAGCACTCCCGCTGGAGACTCGAGGCCGCCGGCGATCGCAAGGATCGCCGCGAGCCGGGACCGCTGACGTTCACGGAGATCAGCAACGATCGGGAGCAGTCGAATGCGCTCTTCCGTTTCGATCGCGAACAGACCGATCGCTATCGCCTCGCCGCCGCGTTCGATTCATTCGGCAATACTCCGTTGCACGCAACCGTGTACGGCCTCCAGCGCGACAGCGACAACCTGCGCACGCTTCTGCTCGCGCCGGGCTTCGGTACGAGCGCGTTGCGCAATCTGACGACGAAGGCCGGCGGAGCGACGTTCGAGGTTTCCTCCGAGGTTGCCGGGGGAACGCTGAGAGCAGGCGCGGATCTGGAGCGGGCCACGATCTCGGGCCGCTACTCCTCGGTCGGCCACTCGGGCGAAACCCTCGGCGTCGCCGCCGCCGAAGATGGATCGCGCGATCGCGTCGGCGTCTTTGTGACCGGAGGCTGGAGCGTCTGCGAGCGCTGCCGGCTCACGGCCGGATTGCGCCGCGACAATCTTCGCGACGACTTCACCAGCGCTGCGCGCCACACCGCATCGGCATGGTCGCCGCGCGCGGGATTGAACGTACGCCTCGGATCCGGCGCCGAGCCGGTCTCCGCGTTCGTACAGATCTCGAAAGCATTCAAAGCGCCGACCCTCGATCAACTCTTCGACCCGAGGCCGTATCCGAATGGCAGAGGCGGCACGCTTAGCATCTCCAATCCTGCGCTCCGCCCGCAGCGCGCTCGCAACGTCGAAGCGGGACTCAGCCGCGCGGCACTCGGCAGCGAGTGGTCGATCGTCGCCTATCGAATGACGGTCACCGACGAGATCGATTTCGATCCCCAGACCTTCACCTACCACAACCTCGGCAGCAGCCTGCATCGCGGCATCGAAGCGAGTGCTTCGTTCGCGCGAGAGGCACGGATCTCTCCAGCGTTCACCTACGCCTGGACCCGCGTCGCCGATACGACGACGCCCGATCTGCAACTGAAAAACATCCCCGAGCACGTCGCGCAACTCCTGCTGCACGCCCGCATCAACGCCACGACACGAGCGGACCTCATCTACCGCTGGACGCACGGAATGACGCTCGACGACGCCGGCAAGTTCGTCGAGCCTGACATCTCCCGCGTCGATCTCCGTATCGCCCACGACCTCGGCAAGCTGAGACTCCAGGCCGACCTGCTCAACGCGCTCAACGCCCACTACAACGAGCTGGGATACGTGTTGTTCGATTTCAAAGGGCGCCCGACGGCATTCGGGTTTCCGGCTCCTGGAAGAACATTTCGCGCCGGCATCACATGGAACTTTTGAAGCTGCGGCTTCGCCGCGTTGTCTGCGCTAACGCGCGTTGTCGGTTATCAGTGGTCGGTGGCGTTCGCTCCGGGTTTTCCAACTACGAACGCGCGAAGCGCAGATAACCGACAACGCGCGAAGCGCAGACAACGCGGCGAAGCCGCAGCCATGGGTAGGGATTCCGACTCCTCCGACACTCCTAACGTAGACAATCCCCCGCGCGCCCGAAAGGAATCAACCATGTCGATGCCCCGCATGCTCCTCTCCTCGTTCGCGCTGACGGCGCTGCTCCTCGGCTGCAAAGGTCCGGCTCCGGAAACGGCAACCACGGCGACGACGACGGCCACGACTTCATCGACCACGACCTCGACCGCACCGCCGACCTTCCCCTTCATCCCACCAGTCCAGATCAGCGGCAACATCCCGTCGACGGTGCCGTTCCCATCCAACGCTCCGCCCAACGCCACTTCCGAGCAGGCCCGTCCCTTCTTCGACTGGTTCTCGTGGGAGAGCTTCATCGCCCTGAACTGGCCGGCATCGGGCGCCGGCCGTGGCAATCCCGATCAGCCCAACAATCCCAGCGTCTTCACCGGCATGACCAACACAACGCCGGTGACGTGGGGAACCTACAAAGCCAACTGGGAGCTCTTCGATCAGTACGACAAACGCCCCACGCCCTGGAACGACTACAACTCGCCGTACGCGCCGGCGCTCTGCCCGCAAGCGAAGCAGAGCGACAAGCAGCTGCTGATGGTGACCAAGGGCGACACCGAGCTGCAGGACGTCAACCAGGCCTTCTCCTTCCCGCTGGTCGATCAGGCCAGCAACTTCGTCTACTTCGAAGTGCGCTACAACCAGCCGCAGTACGAATGGATCCGCGGCGCCGACGCCAACCCGGCCACCTGGCTCTACCTGATGAAGAACCTGCCGCCCTGCACCACGCAGCCGTGTACCGGCGTGGCGCTGCCGCCGAATCCGCAGAATCCCGGCGACTCGATCATGGTCAAGGCCGCCTGGCGAAACATCTCCAAACTGCCGGCGGCACAGCAGCAGCGCTATTACACCGTCGACGCCTGGGTCTACGACTCGCGGACCAATCAGTGCACGCAGACGAAGATGGGGATGGTCGGCTTCCACATCGCCCAGAAGACCAGCATCTTCACCGAGTGGATCTGGTCGAGCTTCGAGCAGGTGGACAACGTGCCGCCGAAGGTCGACAACGTGCCGTCCTCCTTCAACAACGGCACCGACACGCCGCCGACCGGCACACAGGGATTCGCCAATCGTCCCACCTACAATACAAGCACGCCCGGACAGCTTCCGGCGAACCCGACGCCGACGCAGGTCAGCCGGCTCAATCCCATCCCCACCACCCCTCCCGGCGCGTCGACAGTCGACGTCAACAAGACCTTCCACGCCGCGCTGCCGAAGACGTCGGTCTGGCAGTACTACGAGCTGGTGATCACGCAGTGGCCGACGAATCCGCCGAACTTCAAAGCGCCGGCCAATCGCGGCGTCTATCCGGAGAATTGCGGCGGCGCTTTCCCGGTCAACGGCGCGGTGAACACCACCCTGGAGACCTACTTCCAGAGTGCGCAGCTGGCCACCGGCGCGGGCGGCAACAGCTGCATGTCGTGCCACTTCAACGCCGGCACCGGCCTGCGCGACTTCAGCTGGGGGCTGGCCCGCCGGCCGCACCAGGACGCCCCTCCCCCATCCACCTCCAAGATGAAGGCCACCGCAAAGTAAGGAGCGATCAATGTCCAGCAACCCTCCGAGCAGCAACAACTGGTGGATGTTTCACGGCGACATCGCCCACACGGGCGAGGCCACCGGCAGTCCGATCAACAGCGGAAACGTGGCCGGGTTGAAGCTGACGCAATCGATCAATGTGAACGGATCGATCCTCTCCACGCCCGCGGTCGTCGACGGCTATGTCTACTGCGGCCTGGCCAACAGCCTCGAGGCCGCGGCGCAGAACGGCGGGCAGTTCATCAAGGTCAACCTGACCACGGGGGTGACCGAGGCGACGTTTAACTGGAGCATCAACCCGGCGGATCGGGATACGCATGGCTTCTGCGGCATGGGCTGCACCCCGGCGGTGGCCGGCGGCAAGGTCTACTTCAGCGCCTTCGACGGAAAGCTCTACTGCCTCAATCAGTCCGATCTCACGCTGGTGTGGGTGACCGACCTTCGCTATGCCGACATGGCCCACAACCAGCCGGTGACGAACGATTTCCCCAACGGCAACGCCCCGCCGCCAAACGGCCCGATGGCCAAGGCCTCCGGCTGGTCTTCCCCGACCGTGGTCAACGATCGCGTCTACCTCGGCATGGGTGAAGGCGAGAACGCCTACCTCTACGGCTTCATCTACTGCATCGACGCCAACACCGGCAACGTCATCTGGATGTACTGCACCTGCCAGTTCTACATCGGCGCCAACAACGAGCCGAACCAGTTGCCGCTGGAGACGATCCGCCAGGAGCTCCCGCCCGGCTTCACCACCTATCCCTACGCGCCGGTGGCGAAAGGGGCCTCGGTCTGGTCCGGTATCGCCTACGATCCCGACCTCGACCAGATCTACGCCGCCACCGGCAACCCGGTGCCGGACGGCTCGCTGCCGACCGCCGGCTACACCAACAGCATCCTCGTGCTCTCCGCCAGCACCGGCGCGTTCAAGGCGGTCGTGCAGATCCCTGCGCCGACCAGCTACCGGCCCAGCGACATCGACGTCGACATCGGCGGCGCTCCGACGCTGTGGGAGATGGACGGCCGCAAGGTAGTCGGCATCGGCTGCAAGAACGGCTGCTACATGACGTTCGACGCCGTCACCTTCGATCACGTCATCACGCGCCAGCTTCTGCCGTTCATGAACGACGGCAGCCAGATCGCCACGGTCGATCCGCACGGACCGAATGACGATCCGCAGCATCCGAATCCGGTGCTGTCGAATCAGATGTCGAACGCCGTCCCCGCGGAGAACTTCCACGGCACGTACAGCACGGCCGCGGTCTGCTCGGCGCAGAAGAAGCTCTTCATCGGCGTCGGCGGCAACAACTATCACTACATCTCCGCCGGCATCGACTCCGACAACACGCCGTTCATCCGCGCTCTCGACTGGGACACGCTGGCTGACGCCTGGCCGCTCGATAACGGCGATCCGCAGAAGTACACGGCCGCCGCCGATCCGAACAATCCGCTCTACAAGATGGCCGGCGAGAGCGGCATCAGCGTCCCGGCGGTGGCGAACGACGTGGTCTTCATGTCCACCACCCGCGTTGCGCTCTACGCCTTCAGCGCCACGGACGGAAAGCTGCTCTGGAGCGACGTGGAGAATTTCGGCGCGCAGACCGGCGGTATGAACGGCGGCTACGGTTACTGCATGGGACCGGCGATTGCCGGGAACTATGTCGTGGCCGGCGCGCTGGTGCAGGGAGGCAACGGCGGGGTGCTGAACATCTACGCCCTGCCGTCGTGATCGCTCATGCTGCGCATCATTCTTCTGGGCGTTCTGGCCGGCCTCGACAACCTGCAGGTTGCCGCGGCCATCAGCATGACCCCACTGACCCGCACTCGCCGCGCGCTCTTCGCGCTGGCGTTCTGCGCCTGCGAGATCTCCACGCCGCTGCTCGGACTGCTGCTGATGAATGCCGTCCGCGTACGCATGGGCCATTCGATCGATGGCATCGTGCCGCTGATCCTGGTGGCTTGCGGCGCGGTCATCATCTATCTGGCGCTGAAAGACGACGACCAGCTGGAGAAGCTGGTCAACAACAAGTGGACGGTGGTCGGGCTGCCGCTCTCCCTATCGTTCGACAACCTCCTGATCGGCGTCAGCCTCGGAACCTTTGGCTATCCACTACCGCTGGCGGCGATGACCGTCGGCAGCGTCAGCGCCTGCATGTGCCTCTTCGGCATCGCCGGCGGCGCGCGCATCCGCCGCTGGATTCCCGCACACGCCGAATTGATCAGCGGCTTCTATCTGATCGCCATTGCCGCAATGATGTGGATTGACCCCCGCACCTGAAGAGACGAAAGAGGAGGAATCCCCCATGGCCACATCGTTCCAGACCGACATCGCGCCGATGTTCGCGCCGTTCCAGGCCAACATGATGTGGCGGTTCAACCTCGGCGATTACGACACCGTGAAGGCAAACGCGCAGATGATCTACGGCCGGCTGACCGGAACCACCGGCAACCCCATGCCCGCCCCGCCCTTCACTCCCCTCGACCCGTCGATGATCGCGCTCTACAAACAGTGGATGGACGAGGGCTGCCCCCCGTAGTGCAGGCATCCCTGCCTGCAACCGGCGGGCGTCCTCGCCAGAGGTTGTTTCTACTAGCTGACCGGTTCTTCCACCTTCTCTGTCTTCTTCCCATCGCGATCGAACCACCACATAGTGGCCGAGAGCAGCATGAGCGCGGAGAAGACCCAGATCGCGCCGACGGTCTTCGTGGCCATGTGCCCCGCCACGGCATAGGCGATCGCTGGCGGCAAAGATCCAAGGATCGAGGAGATGGTGATCTGCCACCAGCTCATGGCCGGCGTGGTCCCGGCGATGATCGACATCACCTCCGCCATGATCGGCACCGGCCGCGTGGCCACGATGGCCACCATCCCCCACCGATCGAGCAACCGCGACGCCCGGGCATACTCGGCATCGCTCACAAACCGACGCACCTTCTCCCGCCCCGCCCGGCCCATGGCGAACCCCGACAGCGAACACCCCACCGACCCCACCAGCGAAAGAATCGTCCCGATCCAGACGCCAAACAGAGCCCCATGCGCAATCATGATCAAACTCGACGGCACCGGCAGCACGACGTCCGCAATCAGCAACCCCACACCAATCGCCCCCGCCAACGGCCCCGCCGCCCGCAGGGTGGGCATCGGATCAGTCAGCAGCGGAATGCCGAGCGCTTCGGCGATGCCGAAGCCCGCGAGAAACGTCCCGGCGAGAGCGAGGGTGATCCAGAGATAACGGCGCATGGATTGGAGTGCCGAAGGATACAACGGCCGTTAGCTCTCCGGCCGGCTATCCGACGTCTGGCGCTTGAAGACGTGCGCGATCAGTGAGCGGTCCAGAAATGCGGCGATCTCGTGCCGGACTCGAACGCCACCGATCACCGAGATCGTCGGCGCGTACGCGATGTGGATCGCCGTCGATGCTCGATCCAGAGGGATGCGAAAGTGAATGGCCGGACGGACGTTGCCCCATTGCCAGTGATCGCCCTTCTGCGCAACGTATCCGATGCTCGTGTCGATCTTCAGGCGCCGGAAGTCGCTCTGTCCGGTTCGATAGACGAACGCGAAACGCTGCGTCGTGCCGTTTGCGGCATGGCGATGCGCATACGAAAGCGTACCGATGACGTTGATACCAGGAACGCGTACGTCCATCTCACCGCCGAGCTCATAGTTCCGCTGTGTAACCGAGGAATTATCGGAATTCTGGGGATCCTCGACAGAGGCCGAAAAAACATAGCGGGTCAGAATGACCGGCGCCTCATCCGAATCCTTTGGCGGTGATGGATCGGGGCGGGCGTGGTACGCCGCCCACTGCAGCGTCACCCGATTCCTCGGAATCAAGGCGACGTCGGCATCCGATCCGCTGTTCGTCGAGAAGTGTGTGAGCTTGAGGCTGAACTGATGCCGTCCGCGATAGTAGCTCGTTGCTACATGCGCCACCGTCACGTCGGCGCCTGTCGGAGCGGTCCGCCAGTAATAGTCCGAGACTCGCCCGAAGGACAGCCTGCTGAGAAGGAAGGGCGACTCGTCGCGGAACATGATGCCCCGCGGGTCCGGAACGAGCGCGACGCCGCGAAGGCGAGGGTCGAGAAAATCGCTACGGTCGAAGATGTCGAATTCCTGCGCGCTCGCGGCGGCAGAGACGCCGACGAGGAACACGATTGCAAGAAAACGGGCGCGAGCCATGCTCACCTGACCGCGGGCTCGATGGTCAACTTCAGTTCCTTCAGATCCTGCTGCACGAATGCTGATTCGGCATCGGAAGCGCCTTGTGGCCGGCGCCCTCCGGGCAGTTCCACGTACCGCAGCAACTCGCTCGCTCCGAGCGTCCAGGTATTCCGTTTCATCACCAGGCTGGCCTTGGAAACCACGATGTCGCGAAAGCTGTATGGCTTCACCTGCGGCTTCAGACTCACCGTTTCGTCACTGGCGAGATCGCAGAGCCGGCCCGGCGCGGCCTTCAACTCACCGCGCTGCTCGACCGACTCCGCTTCCGGCCGGCGGCGCGTGTACGAAAGGGTCACCAGAGGCGTCGAGGACACGTTCAGCGTCCATGCCGGCTCATCGCAGCGAAACTCGTACTCGGCGACGCAGATCTTCGATCCGTTCTTGTCCCGATCCGGAGTGGCCTTTCCGGAAACGCAGCTGCTGGCGACACCACACACGTTCGAGCAGAGCTGGACAGACTTGATCATCGAAGGGAACCCTCTCCCCTCCCAGTAGCCTTCATCTTTCTTGATGGCGGCGAGGAGCACGAATCGACTGTCGCCGCCGACGCGAAGCTCCTGAAGGTCCCGAGGATTGCCACACTCGCCGATGAACCGAACCCGGATGCGATCCGGCCTATGGTCTTTGGAGCAGACCGATTGCGCCCCGAGTACCGGCGCGAACAACGCCACCGCCACAATGACTGCCAGCTGTGTCTTCATCTCGTCATCCCGTCCATTCGATGTGACTCATGATCCAGTCTTTGAGGTATCGCGCTTCGATCACGTCCTGCCTCAGGGTCTCGTCACCTTGCTTTACGTTGTTGGATTCCTTGACCGAGACGCGCAGGGTCACGTGTCCGGTCTCGATCCAGTCGGCAATCTCCTGTTTGCGCGACTTGGGAATCTCGAACTGCCGGAGATTCAATCTGACGATGTCGTGTTCGTCCGGCATCAGCACGGACTTCCCGTACGTCAATCCCATTTCTGTCTTTTCGGGAAACTCTGCCCGATCGAAGGACACCCAGTACGAGCGCAGCACAGCCGGCCGGCGGCCGACGTTCGAAACAGCAGCCTGCAACTCGTTCTCGTCACTGGTCACGATATAGACGTGAGTCTCCGAGTGCGGCCACATCCACCGAATGAACAGCGGGCCGACGATGCTGACGATCGAAATCAACGCCAGCATGAGTGAAAGCCCGGTCTGACTGGCCGGAACGAAACGACGCCAGCCTCTCCACTCATCACATTCCGTGCACTTCCGCCCCGCGGCGGGCATCGGGTGGCCGCAAACAGGACACAAGACATCCGGCTTCTTCGTTTCTGCCGAAGCAGCAGGACGTTCGACGGCACCCTCCAGCACCGCCGGTGCGGGTACGACATCCGTTGCGGTCAATTGGCTCCGATTGGACTTTCACTATTAGAGGGTCTCCCCGGACAGATTTCCCTACCCCCGGCAAGCCGGAGCCAGGAAGAAAGCGAGCGGCGGTATCGAGCGACGCGACCATCCAGACCGGGATGACCTATCTGCGATCGGAGGGGGAAAGTGCCTTTACACCCCCACTTGCCCGACCTGCTACCGTTTACGCATGGTCACGCCTGATCGCATCGCGCCGAATGTCTCGTCGCCCATCGACCACATCTTCCCCGCCCTCACCGACGCCCAGGTCGCGCGGGTGGCTCGGTACGGGCGCAGGCGATCCGTTGATGCCGGGGTCGAGCTCATCGAGGCGGGGACGCAGATCAACTCCATGTTCGTGGTCATCGATGGGGAGCTGGAAGTCGTGCGGCCCTCGGGGGTGAACGAGCAGTTGGTCACCGCGCATGGTCCGAGGCAATTCACCGGCGAGATGACCATGCTCATCGGACGGCGCGGGCTGGTCACGGTGCGGACCACGCGGCCCACCGAGGTGATCGAGGTGGACCGGCAGGTCCTGCTCGATCTCGTGCAGACCGACAGCGAATTGAGCGAGATCTTCATGCGCGCCTTTCTCCTGCGCAGGGTCGAGCTGATCGCGCACGGACTGGGCGACGTCGTCCTGGTGGGGTCGACACACTCCGCGGCCACGCTGCGCATCCGGGAGTTCCTCTCGCGCAACGGGCATCCCTACACCTCGCTCGATCTCGACAACGACTCCGGCGTGCAGGAGTTGCTCGATCATTTCCACGTCAGCGATGCGGACATCCCGGTGCTGATCTGCCGCGGCAAGAGCGTGCTGCGCAATCCCACCAACGAAGAGATCGCCGACTGCCTCGGCTTCAACGAGACCATCGACAAAACGCGCATTCGCGACGTCATCATCGCCGGCGCCGGGCCGGCCGGCCTGGCCGCCGCGGTCTACGCGGCGTCGGAAGGGCTGGACGTGCTCGTGCTGGAGGCGAATGCGCCCGGCGGCCAGGCCGGCTCCAGCTCGCGCATCGAAAATTACCTCGGCTTTCCGACCGGCATCTCCGGCCAGGATCTGGCCGCGCGCGCGTTCGCGCAGGCCGAAAAATTCGGCGCGGAGCTGATGATCGCCAAAGGGGCCACCAAGCTGGCCTGCGACCGGAAGCCGTACGCCGTCGAGACCGACGGCGGCAAGATTTTCGGACGCACCATCATCATCGCCACCGGCGCGCGCTACCGCATGCTCCCGGTCGAGAACCTTCAACGACTGGTCAACGCCGGCGTCTACTACGGCGCCACCTACATCGAAGCGCAGCTCTGCCGCGGAGAGGAAGTGCTCGTCGTCGGCGGCGGAAACTCGGCCGGCCAGGCGGCGGTGTTTCTCGCCGGGACCGCCCGCAAGGTGCACCTGGTCGTGCGTGCATCCGGGCTGGAGGAGAGCATGTCGCGCTATCTGATCCGGCGCATCGAAGAGAACCCCGCCATCGAGGTGCACACGCGCAGCGAGATCGACGCCGCGGAAGGGACCGATCACCTCGAGCGCGTGCGCTGCCGCAATGCCGACACCGGCGAGAGCAGGATGCACGAGGTAAAACACGTGTTCGTGATGACCGGAGCGGACCCGGCCACGCA
>Ga0157378_10001024_pt1 | contig 25548 bp, 20 predicted proteins | sample M65metaG_FD_115309 | JGI IMG/M metagenome (GOLD analysis project Ga0157378, IMG submission 115309) | Miscanthus rhizosphere microbial communities from Kellogg Biological Station, Michigan, USA - M6-5 metaG | ecosystem: Host-associated > Plants > Roots > Rhizosphere > Soil | place: USA: Michigan...
AGGCAATGGGCAATAGGCAATTCAATTTCCACGTCATCTGTCAACTGAAAACAGTAAACCGTAAACTGTAAACTGTAAACTGTAAACCTCAAACTTATAACTCTAATAACATCCACCTATCGCATCCATAATGCCCCGAGTTTCCCATAGGTCCGTTCAAATGCCTGAAGCCAAACTTTTCATAAACGCTCAATGCCTTTTTAAGCTCGGGCATCGTTTCCAGGTACATTTTACTATACCCCAATGATTTTGCGGCATCGATACACCGGCTGATCAGATCTTTTCCCAATCCAAAACCTCTTGCCTTTGGCACCAAATACATTTTAACGAGTTCGCAGGTGTCCGCTGGCAATCCATCGGTGGGAAAAATGCCGGCTCCGCCAACAATTTCATTGTTGATGAGGGCAACGTAATAAATACTTCGTTCTTTTTGGAAGACTTGATACAGCGTATCAGTGGTAGGATCGTAGTAAACAGTTCCGGGATGGTTAGCACCAAATTCTGCAAGCGTGTTCCTGACAATCACGGCGAGCGCTTTATTATCTCCAGGCTGAATGGTTCGGATAAATACGTTCTCCATGCCGCGAAAATACGCAGGCATACAATAGGGTAGGGAACCTTATTAACTAATGATCGCGAATAATGAATAAATGAGGATCAAACCCAGAACGATGGAGGCGAGGAATGTACGATCGGCTTTTGGCATAGGTTGTTTTTTAGAAATGTTGGATATATGTAAAGTAGATAAAAATATAAACAGATGCAAGCAACTGATTATTGTTTTCGTCGAAAAAGTTTTGAAATTTTTTACGAAGCGTTAACGTAACGCGGCGTTTGGAGTTTTGCGTTTTGCGTTTCGCGTTGGGCTTATGAATTTGGAAAGAGGTCTAAGAATTAGTGGCGGAGCAAGTTGTTCTTCCTCTCCGAACAGTAAGCATTTCCATTTAGTGTTAAGCTTTCGAATTAATGAACGCGAAACGTTAAACGCCAAATGCCAAACCAGTAATGCATTCCTTGTGGTCTGTTGTCCGTGGTCCGTGGTCTAATAATGCCATCTCACGAATGCTTCCAGTGCTGCGTACTGAGTAAGCCCCAGTTTCGCATACTGTTTGGCCGTATCGGCATTGCGGTCCTCGGCCCTTTGCCAAAATTCGCGATTATCCGTTCCCTGAAATGGAACCATGTCTTTTTGGGACTGATGTATAAAGATCCCGAATCGTTTTTGCAATACCTGGCCTGGACTCATTGGTATCGCCATTTCAATTTCTTCAATATTCCATTCCTGCCAGGCACCTTTATATAACCACATCCAACAGTCTTTTACCCAGTCGTCACCTTCGGCTTTGATGCGTTTCAATGATTCCATAACGATGTCTAGACATACTTTATGGGTGCCATGGGGGTCAGCCAGATCGCCGGCGCAGTAAATCTGGTGGGGCTTAATTTTTTTTAGAAGGTCCATAGTGATCTTTACATCCTCTTCGCCCATTGGGTTCTTTTCGATAGTACCGGTTTCATAAAATGGGAGGTTAAGGAAGTGTGCGTTCTCTTCTTTGATTCCTACGTAACGACAGGTGGCTCGCGCCTCACATCTCCTGATCAATCCTTTGATCGCGCGTATTTCGGCGGTATCAACCTGATTCGACTTCTTTTGCTCAAGGAATTTCTTTGCATCGTCTAATATCCGGCTCGATTTCCTGGTATCAATTCCCGATATCTCTTCGAATCCAACCGCAAAATCAAGGAACCGGGTCACGAATTCATCGGTTACCGCAATATTGCCGGAGGTCTGATAAGCAACATGAACATCATGTCCCTGATCGTGCAACCGCTGAAAGGTACCGCCCATGCTGATGATATCATCATCGGGATGCGGCGAAAAAATTACGACACGCTTTGGATAGGGCGTCGACCTTTCAGGATGGTTAGGTAGAACCGCATTCGGTTTTCCTCCGGGCCAGCCGGTGATGGTGTCCCTAACGAGATAGTATACTTCAAGGTTGATTTCATATGCGTCACCTTTTTCAACAAGGAGATCGCTTAATCCAAATTCGTTGTAGTCATTGTTAGTTAGTGATAAAATTGGCTTTCCCAATTTGAGAGCCATATTCACTACGGCCCGCTTGGTCATTGCGGCGGTCCATTCTATTTCGCCTGTTAACCATGGGCTCTTAAATCGTGTTAATTCAGCCGCGGCTTGTTCGTCCACTACAAATAATACATCGGGATGTTGTTGTAACAGGCTTGCGGGAATTTGTTCAGTAAGATTTCCTTCTACTGATTTTTGAAGTACCGGTGCCTTGTGTGGTCCCCATGCCATGAGAACAATTCGCTTCGCTTTTAAAATAGTGGATATGCCCATGGTAATGGCCAGGCGCGGAACCTGCGAAATATGCTGGAACTCGTATGAATTGGCAAGGCGTGTTGAATTCTCGAGGGCAATCAATCTCGTCCTGGAATGAATACTCGATCCCGGTTCATTGAAGCCAATATGGCCGTTGTTACCAATACCGAGGATTTGAAGGTCGATGCCACCCACTTCTTCAATTTTCTGTTCGTATTCCGCACAATGTTTTTTCACTTCCTCCTTCGGCAATTCGCCGTTTGGAATATGACAGTTCGCCGGGTCGATATCAACATGATCAAACAAATTCGCTTTCATGAAGCGTGCGTAACTCTGCAAAGCATCTTTATCGATGGGATAATATTCGTCAAGATTGAATGCAATTACATTTTTGAAACTTAATCCTTCCTCTCTATGCATCCGTACCAGTTCAGCGTACAACGTTTTAGGCGTTGATCCGGTGGCTAGACCCAATACACATTTTTCTTTCTTTGATTGTTTGGCCCGAATGAGCTTAGCAATTTCTTTTGCTACAGATAGAGAACCTAGTTTAAGATCAGGGAAAATATTGAGAGTAACTTTCTCGAATGAATCGACCATGCTCATTGAATAGTACAGTTGGTGGAGGCACGAATGTATCTCTAAATTGGGAAATTTTGACGCCTTTACACCAGAACAATGGAAGAGTCTATTCTTCGCCAGGGTTAATTGGGAAATTGCGAGATTGGCTTACTCCACGCTTATTTCGTCAATCAATATCAACGCAGGATCTCCCTCGCCACGCATTCCGGCGGGGATTTTTTCGTAGTTCCTGGCTATCACTTTGACATAGCGAGTAGTGGACGGATCGAATTGTGCGGTTAACCAGCCAAATGATCCGTTTGCATCAGCTTTAAATTCTTTGGAAGATCCCACTTGTTTGAATTCTTTTCCGTCTTGCGAAACGAATGCCTGCACTTCAGTTGGTGGATACACTCTGCTGCCTCCGGCACTGTTTGCATGCACTGCTACTTTCGAAATAGATTTTGCTTTACCGAGGTCGATCGTGGCCTCCATATCATCTCCCCTCCATCCCTGCCATTCAACGGACATAGTAGGTTTATTGGGATCAGCCACTGCACCGTTTATCAACCCAAATGCACCACCATTACCTAAATATCCGTCAATTGGATTCTTAGCAATTGTAATTTTCTTTCCAGTCGCTTTGCTGGTATAAAACCATTGTTCAGTGAATGAAGTGCCGTTTCCAGCGAACAAATGCATTGGCGAATCAGTAGGGACAAAAATTCTCATCCTGATTGGATAAGTGGAATCAATAGAAGTCTTTGGTATGTTTTTGATTCGGGGATCCGATGGATTGCGGATAAAATATTTTTCTGCTAATGGCGAATTGATTCTCGCCTTTTCACTGCTGGCTCCAATAGGTGCATTTAATTTACTGCGAAGTGTCCATATTAGTCCGCTACCTGTTGCACTCGGTGTGATGGATGAAACAATATCGTAGTAGGCCTTACTATAATTTGCTTTCCACAAATTGTATCTCTTGAACTGTGTAGGTAACCTCTTTTCAAAATCTTTAAAATTTCTTTTTTCTTTGGGCGACCACAATACTTCACTTAAAGCACTAGCCCTCGGTAAGATCATATATTCCACTTTGCGCGGATTGCTCACGTATTCGGTCCAAAGATTTCCCTGCGCACCTAAAACAAATTTCCATTTATCAGAAGGCAATTCTTTTGGTATTGGCTCGTAATTATATGTTGTTTCCAAAGGAGTGTACCCACCAATAGTAACTGAATCTTCGTTTTTTGATTGTGAGTGATCAAGGTAAACGTATCCACCAGGCGTCATGATCACCGAATGATTCTCTTTTGCTGCCTGTATGCCTCCCTGTTCTCCTCTCCAACTCATCACAATTGCATTCGGAGCAAGGCCACCTTCGAGTATCTCATCCCACCCTATCAAAGTTTTTCCTTTGCTGTTTACATATTTCTCCATCCGCTGAATGAAGTAACTCTGCGATTCATGCTCATCTTTCAAGTTATTGTCTTTAATTCTCTTCTGGCAATTAGGACAACGCTTCCAATTGTTTTTTGGACATTCATCACCTCCGGCATGAATATACTGACCGGGAAAAAGCGGAACTACTTCATCAATCACATCCTGCAAAAATTGAAACGTGGAATCTTTTCCGGCACAGAACACATCATCAAAAACGCCCCATGTTTCCTGAACAAGTTTTCCTGTTGCTTCTTTACTTGCTTTAGAAATCATGTTGTCGGGAATCTTTGTTTTTTCCTCTGGGAAGCAACTCAAGAAGGGATAGGCAGCAATTGCAGCACTGGCATGACCCGGCATTTCAATTTCGGGTACAACAGTAATGAATCGTTTTGCAGCATAATCCACAACATCTTTGATTTCTTCCTGCGTGTAAAATCCTCCATCTGGTTTGTTGTCGTTTCCTTTGCCAGGATAACGACCGATGATGGTTCCGTTTCTGTATCCACCAATCTGAGTGAGTCTTGGATATTTTTTGATCTCTATTCTCCAGCCTTGATCATCGGTAAGGTGCCAGTGGAAATAATTCATTTTATGCAGTGCGAGGTAGTCGATGTATTTCTTTACATAATCAACGGGAAAGAAATGACGACAAACATCCAAATGCATTCCGCGATAGCTAAACCTTGGATAATCTTCTACTCCAATGCAAGGGATCGAAATTGTTTGTGTTGTTGAAGTATTTGCAGGAACAGGCAGTAATTGAATCAATGTCTGCATTCCATAAAAAGTGCCTTGGTATGTATCACCTTCAATACTCACGGTGTGTGGTGAAACCAACATTCGATATTTTCCTTCGGTACCAGGCTTGATGAACTTTAAAGTTCCAAAACGCACGTAGTTGGCCGTTGCTGATTTTGCGATCGGTAAACTAAAACCATAATATCGCTTGAGATAATCGTTAAAGAAGTCTGCAGTATTTCTTTCGCCTTCATCCGTCAATACAATGACAGTGCTTTTCGAGAGTGTAAAATTTCCTTTGCTAACCTCAGCGGACACTGGTTTCGGAATAATGTTGACGTTCTGGGCATGCGCTGTAAGGCAAACAATCGTTAGCAGGAGAAGAATTCGATTTTTCATAGCGGGCAAATTAAGAAAAAGGTCCGACCTTTTTAAAAGGTCGGACCTTTAAAAACCTCCGGGGTTTTTCAGCAACTCCATCAAATTGAAGCCACCAAAAAACCCCGGAGGTTTATATAGTTATTTAAATCAGATTATCCGATTCAAACTTTTGGAATTTGTCCCTTAACTCTTGATATAATTTTCGAAAGGTATCCATACGATCAAGTAAGTCGGCGTGTACATCATGTTCGCCGTTATTCGAGAAGAAGATCGATTCTAATCTTCTTGGCGAATCGGGCAGGTCGTGCCGTAATTCGTCAATCACTTCTTTTTGTCTGATGAAATTGTTTTGGAAATGTTCGATGTGGGGGAAGATGTCACGATTGTGACTGTGTGATGCTAATCCTGCTAGTTCTCTTTCAAAGGATTTTATTTCTTCTTTGGTAGAAGATAATTCACGTTTCCAGGACTGCAACTCATCCTGAAACTGTTCGATGGAAGCTGTTGACTCCATAGCAGTAAAATTTAGTGAACAATGAGGTTTAAAGATCTACTGTAATTTAAAAAAAATTGGTTGGAATATTTAAATGATTTTAGCACAGCCTGTGAACAATCCCCGGGCTCGGTTGCCGATGAAGGAATGTTTAAACAACTAGTGAACAGCCATCGATTATCAATAGGCAATAGGCAATTGGCAATAGGCAATAAGCAATGCGCAATGGGCAATAGGCAATTGGCAATACGCAATAGGCAAGGAAGAAGCGGCTGTATCCGGCATCCTGCATCTGGCATCCTGGTTTTAATGCATTTCCTCCTGTCGTCTGTCACCTGTCATCTTAGAATAGGCAGCATAACCGATGATGGATGGGCCGCGTCATGATATATACGGATAGTGGCTTTTTGAAAGTCCGATTCAGAAGCCTCGGGAATTTTCACGAATTTCTGAGGGTTGAGGTCGACAATGGGAAACCAGCTGCTTTGCACCTGCACCATGATCTTATGGCCTTTCTTGAAGAGATGGGCAACCTCGTTCAGCTCGAAGCGAATCTTCTCCACCCTATTAGGGGTAAACGGTTCAGGAGATTCATAATTGTTGCGGAACTTACCCCTAAACACCTCTGCACGCACCATTCGCTGAAAGCCCGCCATTTGAAAACTACGGGGGTTAGGGTCGGGATTAGTTTCGTTGTCCGGCAACAAATCTATTAGTTTCACAATGAAGTCCGCATCAGTGCCGGTAGTGCTCGCAAAAAGATTTACCATGACCCTGCCCGTTACCAAAACATCCTGGTCCAAAACTGCAGATGCAAAGGATAAAACATCAGGCCGCCTGCTAGCAAACCGCTGATCTTCCACGAGGTATTCATTATTGCGGTCTTGAAATATGCCGCTGGTATAGGGAATGGGGTCTGCCGGGTCACTCACGTACTGCGAAAACCCTTCGTTTGCTTTGGGACTTTCACTCGTTAGCTTACCCGGGCTCTGCAAATAGAAATTGGTGTTGGTTGCATTGGTTGGAGGCCATGCTTTGTATTGCTTCCATATATTACTGCCGGTTTCAAAAACAGATGCCTCTGCGGCGTTGAATGTTCCTTTGTCCTTCAGGTAGTAATTGAAGAAACCGGATTCTATTTCCCGGTAATACTCGTTTAGATTGGAACCAAAAGAATAGGATCCAAACTTTGTCCAGACTGGCGCGGCCCAGGCACCATGTGTCCACGGACCTATCACCAGGCGATTATTGTTTTGTGGGTTTTGTTTTTCAATAGCCTCATAGGTTCGTAGCGCTCCGAACATGTCCTCGGCATCAAACCATCCGCCCACAACCAACACAGCAGGCTTTATATTGTTGAAGTGGGAACGGATATTCCTTGCTCTCCAAAAAGTATCATACGTATCATGTGTTAGGATCTGGTTCCATATCTCACCTTTGCGGTCGTAGTATTTTGCGCTATTCGAATTTTTTAAGGGACCCAGTTGTTTAAAGAATTCATATGCATCTGCATAATCAACCTTGAAAACATTTGTATAAGAGGTGCTATCAGCAGTTCGCTGTCCATCGAAATAATTATAGAAGTCGAAATTATCCAGGAGGAAAAATGCACCATTGTGATTGCAATCGTCGCCAATGAATTCATCCGTAACCGGAGCTTGCGGTGAAACTGCTTTGATTGCGGGATGTGCATTGGGTAGAGAAGCCGATGCGTAAAAGCCGGGATAGGATATCCCATAAATGCCGACCCTTCCATTATTCTTAGTGTTCTTTAGTAACCATTCAATGGTGTCATAAGTATCGCTGCTTTCGTCAACATCATTCTTAGTTTTTTTGTTGTCAATCGCCGGAGTCATCTCTTTAAAATTTCCTTCGCTCTTATATCGTCCACGCACGTCCTGGTAAACAAAGATGTATTTTTCTCGCATCAGACTCGGGTTAGGACCAAGCGATCGTCGATATTTTTCTATACCATAAGGATTGCACGAATATGGAGTCCTCTGCATTAAAATAGGAAGTGACTCGCCCGCCTCGTTGGGTTCGTAGATAGCGGTAAAGAGTTTCGCACCATCGCGCATCACGATATACACTTCACGCTTTGTGTAATTGTTTCTTACAAATGCTGAATCTTCCCTGGGCTGAGCAGAGAGTATAAAAGGGAATAATAAGAAAACTATTGTTGAAATTTTCATTCGAGTTGCCATGTTAAATACGTTCCGATTTATACACGAATTACGCGAATTGCGCGGATTAAGAAGAAATGGGGGTGAATTTTTCAGCCTTATAGTTGATAGAGCCCGACTAATAGCGAACCTTTTTCTTTCGAATTAACACAAAAAGCTGCCGAAGGCAGCTTAAGAATTCGCGTCAATTCGATTGGCAAACCTTTCAATTTTGGAAAAAAGGACAAATTGAGTTAGCAAAAATTGGCAATAGTTGCGCCCCACTGCAAACTAATTAGTGTAATTCGTGCAATTCGTGTATAATAGAAACATATGTTTAAGTAACGAGTTCAAATTCTGATAATTGTTTACCTGATCACAGGCAATACTATGCTCGAACTGTTAGTGGCGTCATGATAAATCCGGATCGTGGCTTTTTGGAAATCGCTCACATTCGCCTCATAGATATTCATAAACTTTTGCGGGTTGCGATCTGCAAGCGGAAACCACGAACTCTGAATCTGTATCATTACGCGATGGCCTTTCTTAAAAGTGTGTGCCACATCAGGCAAAGTAAATTTTACCGTGGTGACCTTATTTGGCGAAAACGCTTCAGGATTTTCAAAACTGTTTCTGTACTTGCCTCTCATAATCTCACCGCGCACCAACATCTGATACCCTTCCATCACATACGAACCGCCGCCGGATCTTCCTTGTTCACCGGCGCTATTGGGATAATTAAAATCATCTGGAAACACGTCGATCACCTTCACCACAAAATCTGCATCGGTAGAAGAAATGCTCACTTTAAGATCAGCTGTCACTGGTCCGCCAATAGTGAGGTCTTCATTTAAAACATCGGTTTGAAATTCCAACACATCAGGTCTTCTTCCCGCGAATCGCTGATCATCGTCCATATACGCAACGGTCCTATTGAAGTGCACATCTTCTGTATAAGGAACCGGATTGGCAGGATCACTTATATATTCACTAAAATTACTTTTCCCGGAAGGCGCGTCCCATCCGAGTTTCCCATTGGGTTGAAGATAGATGGCTTTGTCTGATTTTTCTGCTGCAGGCCATTGATTATATTTTCGCCATTTATTTTCTCCTGTGAAGAATATAGTTGCTTCTGCCTGTTTCGAAATATCACCTTTGCCTTTCAAATAATAATTGAAGAACGGAATTTCAATATTGTTTTGGTACCATTCCGAAGTATTTGAATCAAATTTTATGTTACCCATTTGTGTTCCGTCTCTTGATGCCCATTGACCATGATACCAGGGACCCATCACTAGCTTATTATTATTCTTAGCTTTTTGTTCAATTGCTTTGTACGTATTCCATGCACCAAAACAATCTTCTGCGTCGAATAATCCTCCAACAATCATAGTGGCCGTACCGTTGGGAACATTGTTTACAAAGTTGCGGGGATTGCGACTCTGCCACCATGCGTCGTAATTTGGATGTGCATACAAGTCCTTCCAGAATTGAATGCTATCGCCCATATATTCCGCTAATTTTTTTAATGTGCCTGCCTGTAAATAAAAATTGTAGTTGTCGCGGTTTGGATAGTTAAAACCTGAAGGACCAATAGTTGTTGGCTTTGGGCGTGGCTTACCAAACGAAGTATAAAATGCAAATCCATCCATTTGGAAGAAGGCACCATTGTGATGGAAATCGTCACCAATAAACCAATCTGTTACCGGCGCTTGCGGACTTACTGCCTTAAGTGATGGATGTCCGCTCAGCGATGCCATGGTACTATAAAAGCCGGGATACGAAATGCCCATTACACCCACCTTGTTATTATTATGAGGAACATTTTTAACCAGCCAGTCGATGGCATCATAAGTATCACTCGCTTCATCAAATTCTTTCCCTGTTTTATTAGGATTGAAAGGACGCACATCCACAAAATCACCCTCGCTCATCCAACGGCCACGTACATCCTGGATGACGATGATATACCCTTCGCGCATATAGTAACGCCAATGTGAATACCAGAAGGCTCTGAAATTATTTTCACCATAGGGCGCACAACTATATGGAGTGCGACTCATCAAAATCGGATGTTCTTCAGTTGTGTCCTTCGGAATATAGATCGCGGTAAACAATTTAATACCGTCGCGCATGGGTATGCTTCGCTCAATCTTATAATAATTATCCCTGATCCACGATGAATCCTGTGAGAATTGGGAAAATGTAATAAGGGAAAGCAATAGGAAGACCGGGAGCAACAACAGTTTTCTCATGTGATGTGATTTGGTAAAGAGGTCGAATATAAGCATTGTGTTGAATTCTTTTATGCATCCGCCTAAGGCGGATGAAACACGCATTTGTGCGCCTGTCAATTTTATTAGATCTTATTTGCAGAATCCTAATAAGGAGTTGCCCAGGAAATGGAGGATTCGATAAGCGCGGAACCCAGTTGGCGGCCGAAGGCCCCGACTGTGGTCGCGCCAAGTCGGCGATCGCGAAGCGATTGCATACAGTAATAGCGAATAGGCAATAAGTATAAAGTCTGTTATCTTTTCATTGCCCACTTAATGAAGCAATCGCTTCGCGATTGCAATCATTCGCGACCGCCAACGGGGTCCTTCGGACCGCCGTCGGGGTAAATACGATTCTATAAGACACATTAGAACTGGAAGTCTTCGACCGGCCCTCTTTCCCTTATTCTTAATTCGTGTGAATTCGTGTAATTCGTGTCTATCGCGGCGCCAGCCGCAATCAGGAAACGACGGCTTCAACCGTTAATCGCTCCGCCATCCAGAGGAATTCACTAACAAAATTGTGCACCGAATTCAAAAAGGTTTCGTCAATTAGATTTCCTGTCGGATCAAATTTCTTATCCACCTGCGGAACGATCAACATATAAGGCGATCCAATTCCAAACAAAGCAATCACGAGTAACTGCATTTGCTGGGCCGCCCTGATTCCCCCCAATGCACCGGGCGAAGCGGTTGCAATCGCGAATGGTTTGTGATGTTGCTTGGGATAATGATCCAAAAGATTTTTTAAGGCGGGCGAGTAGCTTCCGTTGTATTCTGGAGAAAGAAGAATAAAAGCATCTGCCGCAAACATTCTTTCACTGAGTGCCTTCCATTTCTCTGGCGTATTTTCTACCGAACTGAAAACTGATTCCAGGGGCGGAAGATTCCATTCCCTGGTATTAATGAGTCCAATTTCATGCGATGTATGCTCCGTTAAATATTGCTGTAAGTGCAGCGCTACGCGCAAAGTGATACTGGTCTTCCGCGGACTTCCTGCAATGATCTCAATCTTCATGCTTAATAACTTTAAAATGTTATTGTCAAATTATGGGCCCTATTTTATACCTCCGGGGTTTGTCAATTATGGTCAAAGTCGTAAATATGCAAATCCCTCTAGGTCATTTTGAAAATCCCGGAGGTGAAAAAATCTATGATCGGACGAAGAAAATTTCTGAATGCCTCATTGTTTGGTTCTCTTGGCACCATCATGCCTAACCGATATTTTGCAAAGATCGATGAAAACGAGTCCCCGCTAAAAGGTAATCCCATCGTGATTTCTACGTGGAACGAAGGCATAAAAGCAAATAGCGGTGCGTGGGAAGTTTTATCAACTGGTGGTCGCGCGCTCGATGCTGTTGAAGCCGGCGTGAAAATCACAGAGGCTTCGCAGAACTGTTGCGTTGGTTTGGGTGCTAATCCCGACAGAGATGGAATTGTAACACTCGACGCCTGTATTATGGATGAACATTACAATTGTGGTGGGGTTGCTTTCCTCGAACGAATTAAGCATCCGATTTCAGTTGCCCGGCGCGTCATGGAAAAAACGCCACACGTGCTGCTGGTTGGTGCAGGTGCGCAACAATTTGCAATCGCCGAAGGTTTTCCGTTGGAAGAGCAGAAACTTTCTGAGGACGCGAAAAAAGCATATGAAAATTGGTTGAAGAAATCGGAATACAAACCAATCGTCAATGTCGAGAACCAACAACATAATGGTCCTTATATTCCCAATGTTTTGGAAGATGGTCAGTGGAATCATGATACCATTGGAATGGTTGCCATGGATATGAATGGCAATCTTAGTGGAAGTTGCACTACCAGCGGTATGGGTTTTAAAATGCGTGGCAGAATAGGGGACTCGCCAATAATCGGGGCCGGCTTATATGTCGATAACGAAGTCGGTGCCGTTGCAGCAACCGGGCAAGGCGAAGACGTCATCAGGGTTTGTGGTTCGCATATGGTGGTGGAGTTTATGCGACAAGGATTATCACCCGAGCAAGCGTGTAAAAAAGGAGTTGAACGTATTTCAAAAATTAAAGGAAGCAAAGCGAAAGATATCCAGGTGGGATTTATAGCACTCAATAAAAAAGGGCAGGTTGGTGCATTCGCATTGCAAAAAGGATTTACCTATGCAGTAAAATCAAAAGAGGTAGAGGAATTGAGAAATGCAAAATTCTTAATTTAAACCTTGCGCGTTTTGGAAGGTTGCTCTGAATAAGCAAAAGCATTCCCCAACCGCGAACGTTTAACGCAAAACACGTGAACGAACAACTGATCAAACAATTTTATAACGCTTTCCAGAAGTTGGATTATCGAACCATGCAGGATTGTTACAGTGATCATCCGATATTCAATGATCCTGTATTTGGAATTCTTGAAGGAGACGAAGTGAAGGCGATGTGGGAAATGTTATGCAAGAGTGCGAAAGATTTTTCGTTGACTTATTCTAATATACAATTGCTCGATGATGAGTATGCCACCTGCAACTGGACAGCCACATATACTTTTTCGAAAACGGGAAGAAAAGTGGTGAATCATATTAAGGCGTATATGCGGATTCAGAATGGAAAGATCACGGAGCATACAGATTTTTTCAAATTCTGGATTTGGAGCAGGCAGGCATTGGGAATTAGTGGTTGGCTTCTTGGATGGAGTAACTACCTGAAAAGAAAAGTGCGCGCGAATGCGCATAAGAATCTTGAACGGTTTATGGAAAAACAATGAGCACCTTCATTATAGAAATCGCAACTTCGGACTTTACGTCCTCGCTTGCTGCATACAAAGGCGGTGCGGACCGCATTGAATTGTGCGACAATCTCGCCGAAGGAGGCACAACACAAAGCAAAGCGGTGATCAAACTTTGCAGACAGAAATTAGATATTCAACTCTTTCCCATCATTCGGCCAAGAGGCGGTGATTTTTTATATACTGATGGGGAATTTGAGATCATGTACAACGATATCGAACTGTGCAAGGAATTGAATTGTGATGGTGTGGTGATCGGATTGTTAAAAACTGATGGATCGATAGATGTTGAGAGAACAAGTCGGCTTGTGAATCTTGCCTATCCCATGGAAGTCACTTTTCATCGTGCCTTTGACAGATGCAGAGATCCTTTTGAAGCACTCGAGCAGTTGATTCAAATCGGTTGTAGTCGTATTCTTACTTCGGGACAGAAACCAACAGCTCCTGAGGGAAAAGATTTGATCCAACAATTGGTGAAGGCGGCAGACGATCGTATCATCATCATGCCTGGATCGGGTGTAAGAAAAGAGAATATCGCCATTTTAGCGCAGGACACAGGGGCCACAGAACTTCATTCATCTCTCAGAAAAAAAGTAAGCAGCAAAATGCAATTCAGGCATCCTGCATTTGGAGAAGATAGCTATGAACATTTCTCTGTGGTGGAAGAGGACGTGAAGGCATTATGTGACGCACTGAAGGACATCAATACAGTAAGCAGCCTTTAGCCTTTAGCTATTAGCCCACATTAGTGGACTTTCGGTTTATTCTTTTTCCTGACATAACCGTAATAAAGCTAACGGCTAAAAGCTAAAGGCTAAAGGCTAATGGCTAATGGCTAATGCCTTAAGCTTCCATACGTGGACCCTCAATCCACCTTAGTAATCTTCAAAATATTTGTTGGTAAGTGCAGATGCACTGGCGTGCTTCCGGTGCTCACTATAATATTTCCGGAACTGATGAAACCTCTTTCTTTCAAAATTGCAATCTGGTCTTGCAAAATATTGTCGAGACTTTCTTCTTCCGCATAAAAGAATGCTCGCACTCCCCAGCTCAAACTCATCTGATTGATCAGTGATCGTTCTTTTGAGAATATATATAAAGGAGATTTAGGACGATAGCTGCTCAATACAAAGGCAGTGTAACCCGATTGTGTCATCCCAATCAGCGCGTCAGCACTTACATCCCTTGCCAGTTTGCACGCATTGTAACAAATAGCGTCGCTCAGGAAAGAAGGGGAGTGGGATTGAGGCACTAGTTCATCTTCCAGGTTATAGGGATAATCAGTGCGCTCAACTTCGATGATGATTTTTCTCATGGTTTCAACCACCAGCGCAGGATGTTGACCAGTTGCGGTTTCGCCACTCAACATCACTGCATCTGCACCTTCAAGTACTGCATTGGCAACGTCAGTGATTTCTGAACGATTAGGCTTGGTGCGATCGATCATGCTCTCCATCATTTGCGTGGCAACAATTACTGGCTTTGCCCTATGAATAGATTTTTTGATCAATTGTTTTTGTATCAACGGCACTTGCTCAACAGGTAATTCAACACCGAGGTCGCCACGCGCAATCATAATACCATCCGATTCAACAATGATATCACGAATATTAGTGAGCGCTTCCGGTTTTTCAATTTTTGCAATGATCTTGGTCTTGCTCTTTCTCTCGTGCAGTTTGTTGCGAAGGATGATGATATCTTTCACACTTCTAACAAACGACAAAGCCACCCAATCCAATTCCTGATCAATAATAAATTCAAGATCGGTTAGATCCTTATCGGTAAGTGCTGGAAGCGAAATCTTCGTGTCAGGAAGATTGACACCTTTCTTCGAAGAAAGAATTCCTCCCATTACTACTTCCACCTTTACATCTTTTTCTCTCGTGATTTCCATTACTCTAACTTCCAACTTACCATCATCAATCATAATGATGTTTCCGATTTTCACATCTGCATGAAGGTTAGGATATGAAACATAAATTCTTTCTTTATTGCCAACCAGTTTCTCATTTGTGAAAGTGAGAATGTCCCCAGGCGCTACCAACATACTTCCACCTTCAATTTCACCAACCCTCAATTTCGGTCCTTGCAGGTCGCCGAGAATGGCAATGTTGTAAGGCTCAGTCTTGTTGATATTGCGGATATGCTCGATGATTCTGGCCTTGTCTTCGTGCGCGCCGTGAGAGAAATTAAGGCGGAAAACGTTCACGCCTGCCTTTACCAGCTCAAGTAATTTTTCGTAAGTATCACTGGCAGGACCAACAGTAGCAACAATTTTCGTTCGGTGAAAAGTGTGCTCTAATCCAGCCTGCTTATCCATTTGCTGGTGCAAATATTTCGAGAGGTTCTTTGACATCTTGGTTTTAGTGTTTTGTGTTTCCATTTTGGAAGGGGTTAGGATGCGAGAATCTTTACAATCTTCAGCCATTCGTCACTTACTCTTTGTTTTGACTTTACGGCTTTTTCAAGGGGGATATAGTTCATGGTGTTATTTCGAATGCCCACCATTACATTGAATCTTCCTTCGAGCAAACATTCAACGGCGGAATAGCCCATTCTGCTAGCGATTAAGCGGTCCAAGCATGTTGGTGATCCGCCGCGTTGGATGTGGCCAAGAATGCAAACGCGCGTTTCGGCATTCGGCATTCTCTCTGCAATGATGCGCGCGATCTCATTCGCTCCAAATTCATCTCCTTCGGCAACCACCACCATGTTCACCAGTTTCTTTCTTCTTTCTTTTTCCATCAAAGAACTAACTAATTCTTCGATATCCGTTTTGCGTTCAGGAATCAGAATATTTTCCGCGCCAGTGGCAATCCCGCTGTGCAACGCAATGTAACCAGCGTCGCGACCCATCACTTCAATGATGAAGAGACGGTCATGTGCATCCGCGGTATCACGGATTTTATCAATCGCCCCCACTGCTGTGTTCACTGCTGTATCGAAACCGATGGTGAAATCAGTGCCGGCAATGTCTTTATCAATGGTACCAGGTAGACCAATACAAGGAATGTCAAACTCAGATGCAAACACATTAGCGCCACGGAAGGAGCCATCGCCGCCAATTACCACTAATCCATTCAGGCCGAGGGCTTTCATATGTTCGTATGCCTTCTTTCTACCGGCCGGTTCAAAAAAATCTTTACAACGGGCAGTCTTCAGTATCGTTCCGCCTCTTTGGATAATGTTGGCTACTGAGCGTGAATGCATAGGCACTATATCGTTCTCGATCAGTCCCTGATATCCTCGCATGATTCCAAATACTTCCAGTCCGTAGAAAATTCCGGTTCGCACTACAGCTCTGATGGCGGCATTCATACCAGGGGCATCTCCGCCTGAGCTCAATACGCCGATCTTAGTTACTTTTTTTGCCATTTAATCAGGTTAAACCCAATATGTTTAATTAAAAGTCAATGACAAGCAAGGATGATTTGAAAATGTATCGTTTTCGGGCGGTCAAAGATAAGTAACTGAGGGCAAGTAACAAGAGGAGAAAGCCAATAGCCGTTAGCCCTTAGCCGTTAGCAGCTAATAGCTAATGGCTAACAGCTAAAAGCTAAACTAAACGCTCATCAAGAAATTGTTGATCAGATGGGATTTTTCTGTAAAATTGATTCCAATAAAAACTACATATGATGAAGTCTCTCCGATTCATTCTGTTCTTTCTACTTCCATTTAGCTTATCGGCGCAACTGCAATATCCTTCCACCAAAAAGACGGATCAGGTTGATGATTATAACGGAACTAAAGTGAATGATCCATATCGCTGGCTGGAAAACGATACAAGTGCCGAAACAAAAGCGTGGGTAGCCGAAGAAAATAAAGTGACGTTTGGGTATTTATCTCAAATACCATTCAGGAAGGAATGGCAGAAACGGATTGAAGAAGTTTATAACTATCCGAAATATTCCGCTCCATTCAGAAATGGCGAGAATTATTTTTTTTATAAGAATGATGGCTTGCAAAACCAATCTGTGCTGTACGTGCAAAAAGGTTTGGATGGCAAACCTGAAGTGGTAATAGATCCCAATAAATTATCTACCGACGGAACAACCTCTCTTTCCACTTTCGCTGTGTCAAAAAACGGGAATTATGCGGGATATGGATTATCGAAAGGAGGATCCGACTGGCAAACGTATTACGTCCGGGATTTGAAAACGGGTAAAGATCTTTCCGACGAATTGAAATGGGTTAAGGTGTCGAACATAGCATGGCAGGGCGACGGATTTTATTATAGCAAGTATCCTACGCCGGAAAAAGGAAAAGAACTTTCTACGAAGAATGAAAATCACCAGGTGTATTACCACAAGGTTGGTACGTTACAGGAGCAGGATCAATTGGTTTACGAAGACAAAAACAATCCGCAAAGATTTCATATTCCACTTACGAGTGAAGATGAAAAATATGCGCTGTTGATTATAAGTGACAGAGGAAAAGGATTCCAGGGAAATGCGCTTTGGTATATCGACAAACCTGGCGGACAGTTGAAACCCTTGATTAAAGACGTGAGCGAGTTCAGCTACAACTTTGTTGATAATATTGGCGACAAGTTTCTCATTCGTACAAATAAAGGCGCAAAAAATTACAGGCTGGTCTTAATCGATCCAAAAGATCCATCGGAATCAAATTGGAAGGAGTTTGTTCCTGAAAAATCGGAGCCCATGCAAGGCGTAGGAACAGCAGGAGGCAGAGTGTTTGTAAATTATTTGAAAGATGTCAGCTCGCGGATTCAAGTGTATGACGAAAATGGCAAACTGGAGAGAGAAGTCAAATTACCAGGCCTCGGTACTGCCGGAGGATTCGGTGGATGGAGAGATGATAAATTTATTTTCTTCACGTACAATTCATTTAATTACCCCCCTACTATTTTTCGATATGAAATAAGCAGCGGCAAGACCACTGTGTTTCGTCAACCTAACATTGCTGCATTCAATCCTTCGGATTACGAAACGAAGCAGGTGTTTTATCCTTCAAAGGATGGAACAAAAGTTCCCATGTTCATCGTGCATAAAAAAGGCATTAAGCTGAACGGAACAAATCCTACTATTCTTTATGGATACGGTGGATTTAACATTAGTTCACTTCCCGGCTTTAATGCAACGTTGCTACCCTGGTTAGAACAAGGTGGCGTATATGCATTGGCTAATCTGCGCGGCGGAGCAGAATATGGAGAGAAATGGCACGAGGCTGGCATGCGGACAAACAAGCAAAACGTGTTTGATGATTTTATCGCGGCGGGTGAATACCTCGTGAAAAATAAATACACTTCAAAAGATTATCTGGCAATCAGGGGTGGATCGAACGGCGGTTTGTTGGTGGGTGCTGTGATGAACCAGCGGCCTGATCTTTTTAGAGTAGCGATTCCACAGGTAGGTGTAATGGACATGTTGCGCTTCCATAAGTTTACTATCGGCTGGAACTGGATTGCTGAGTATGGATCGAGCGAAAATGCGGACGACTTCAAAAACCTGTATGCTTATTCGCCACTGCACAATATTAAACCAGGAGTTAATTATCCTGCCACACTTATCACAACGGCTGATCATGATGATCGTGTTGTGCCTGCACATTCATTCAAATATGCGGCAACACTTCAGGAAATGTACAAAGGCAACAATCCAGTGTTGATCAGGATCGAAACCAATTCTGGTCATGGAGCAAGTAACGTGACTAAGAATATTGAAGTGTTGTCTGATATTTATTCATTCATTTTTTACAACATGGGATTGAAGCCGGAGTTCAGCAATTTGTACAAGGGCGATGCTGAGAAGAAGAAACCGTTTTAAGCTGTTAGCCATTAGCCGTTAGCCTGATAACGTTATCAAGCTAACGGCTAACGGCTAAAGGCTATCGGCTGACAAATCCGCACTAACTTTACTGCATGAAAATATTACTCACCGGCGCGAACGGATTACTCGGTCGTCACCTTGTAAAAAAATTGGCAGAGAAAGGATATGAAGTGATTGCTACTGCAAAGGGGGAATCGAAAATAAATTCCATTGGCAACGGCAAAGTCAAATTCTTGTCGCTTGATATTACGGACGGTGCTGCAGTGAACAAGCTGATGAATGAAGTGAAACCCGATGTGTTATTACACACTGCGGCAATGACGCAGGTGGACGAATGCGAACTGAATAAGATCGATTGCTGGAATACGAATGTTACGGCAACAAGATTCCTTATTGATTCAGCAAAAGAAACGAAAAGTAGAATCATATTTATTTCTACTGATTTCGTATTTGATGGACTCCACGGTCCTTATAAAGAAGAAGACGAACCCAATCCGGTTAACTATTATGGAAGTACCAAACTCGCGGCGGAAAAAGCGGTGATTCAATCTGGATTGGATTGGGCAATCGTTAGGACGGTGCTGGTAGTTGGAAATACTGAAGATGGCCAGCGACAAAACATCCTCACCTGGGTGAAAGAGAAATTGGAGAAAGGGGAAACGATTAAGGTAGTAGATGACCAGGTAAGGACGCCGACGTACGTTGAGGACCTGGCGGATGGAATTATCCTGATACTAGAAAAAAAATCAAAAGGCATTTTTCATATTGCAGGAAAGGATACACTCACTCCATATCAAATCGCAAGGCAAACTGCAGAGTTTCTCAAATTGAATAGCAAGTTGATTGAGAAATCCGACGCGAGCAACTTCACACAGGCAGCGCTTCGTCCGCCAACAACTGGATTTAAAATTGACAAGGCGAAGAAGGAATTGTCGTATCAACCGCATTCATTTAACGAGATATTGAAGGAAGTGTTTGAATAGGGCGAAAATTCTAATGTTTTTTCTCAAACGCTTTTTCTCCGGCTTTGATCGCAACCTTCAGGTCATTCTCTGCCGGCGGAATGGGACAATTATATCCTGTCGTGTATGCGCAATAGGGATTGTATGCTTTATTGAAATCAAGGAGAAGTTTGTTGTTTTTAATATCGCTGATTTTGTAGTCCAGGTATCTTCCCCCTCCATAGCTTTCATTGCCCGATGTGTTATCAGTAAAAGGAATGAATAGGTAGTCGGCGTAATCCGTTGACGTCATTAATGATTGTGACTGGTACACATTCAGACGTACCGTTGTGTCATGAATTTTAAATGTGAGCACTCCATATTTGCGATACGTTTGTGTTTCCGTTCCTGACGTCTTCATCGCAAACCACTTCGCGTTTTTGGCTGGCGTAAAATTGCTTGTCACCCGAAAACCCGGGTCAATTGCAAAAAAATGCATGTACTGTTTGTCGCCATTCTTCACTACCTCATGACTATCTACGTACATCTTGCGATATGCACGCATGCCTTCAATATATGATTTGGTTTGTGCAAATGTTGCGTAGGAGGAAACGACAACTAACAATAACAAAATGGATTTTCTAAGCATAACTACCAAATTCTTTTCTCCTATTTCCTATTCTTCTTGACTACCGACTACTGCCTTCTGATTAGTGACTTCTCTATTCTACATTCGTGATTCGCGACCGCTGACAGGACCTTCCACCGCTGTTTGGGTGCGCATTAATTCATCATTAAAACATTCACACTTCGCTGCAAAATGTTGAATGCAATTTCCGACATGAGGTTTTCTTTGTCGAGTGTTGGGTTGACTTCGGCAATTTCAAAACAACAAACTTTTCTGTTTTGCATGAATTTGCTGATAAGGTCTTCCACTTCACGTTCTCTCAAACCATTACTAACTGGAGTGCCCGTTCCTTTCGAGATGGAAGAGTCGAGACTGTCCACATCGAAGCTAATGTAGATGTCGGTGCAATCTCCGAGATAGCGGATTACGGCGCGCACGATATTCTCAGGACCTTTCCTTCTCACCTCATTTGTAGAAATCACTTTCATTCCATATTTATCGATCAGGTGTTTTTCTTCTTTCTCATAATCGCGCAGCGAAATAAAAACCACGTCCTCGGGTAAAACCTTAGGCGCAATCTTCCCCATGTTCTTCAACTGGTTCCAATATTTTATGGTTTCGTCGTCAAGTTGATGAACCGCATCTTCAGCATTGTCTTCGTCCAATGCTGCGGCTAGCGGCATTCCATGAACATTGCCCGAGGGGGTAGTAAAAGGAGTATGAAGATCGGCGTGTGCATCGATCCAGATCACACCGAGTTTGCTTTTGGGTCGCGCCATTTTAATACCCGCCATAGTTGCACCGGCAATACTATGGTCGCCGCTGAGTATTACGGGGAAGAAATTATTCTTTAAGCTATCGCTCACCGCCTTGCTGACACGTTCATACATGGACACGATACCCTTAATCCGCTTGGCATAAGGAGACTCAATTGGTTCGTATAATAATTTATTCTCATGAGGAACTTTTTCAGAGGGAAAATGAATAAAAAAATTACTCATAAAGTCAAGTGCGGCTATCTTAATCGCGTCAATGCCCATGCTGGCTCCCCGTGTTCCTGCTCCTATCTCCGATGGTACTTCTATTAATTTGATGTTCTTCATTCAATCAATTTTTTTGTAAGTCAGCGGAAGTAAAACGATTGAGTCTGAGTAAGAAGTATCAATCAGGGATGTAAAAATTCCTGGGAAGAATCTGTTGTGCGAAAGAAAGGATCATAGGAAATGAATAAAATCTTTTTTTCATCAATTGGCAAGGTTACTTTCCGAACGATTCGGGCTTATAACCTCAAAAGTATAGGATTTCCGGCGAGAGGGAAATAAAAACTAACATCCGTTAGCTATATTTGCGGCACCAAAAAGGAAACCGAATGCAATTCCAATTGAATGAAGAACACAAAATGATCCAGAAGGCCGCGCACGACTTCGCAGTAACTGAATGTCTGCCAGGAGTTATAGAGCGGGATGAACATCAAAAATTCCCCAAGGAACAGGTGATGAAATTGGCCGACCTGGGATTTATGGGCATGATGGTGAATACCAAATATGGTGGATCGGGAATGGATACTATAAGTTATGTATTGGCGATGGAGGAGATCTCCAAGATTGACGCCAGCGTGAGCGTATGTATGAGTGTTAACAATAGTCTTGTTTGTTGGGGACTTGAAGCATACGGGAGCGAAGCACAAAAGGAAAAATATCTTACTCCATTAGCGCAAGGCAAAAAGGACGGTGAATTATATATTGGTGCATTTCTCTTAAGTGAGCCCGAAGCAGGAAGCGACGCTACTTCTCAAAGAACTACCGCAGAGTTAGAGGGCGACTATTATGTTCTTAATGGAACAAAGAATTGGATCACCAACGGAAATTCCGCCTCAGTGTACCTGGTTATGGCGCAAACTGATTCAGCAAAGGGAAGTAAGGGTATCAACACTTTCATTGTTGAAAAGAAATGGCCGGGTGTTTCGGTAGGCGCAAAGGAAAATAAGTTAGGTATTCGCGGCAGCGATACACATAGCATCATGTTCCAGGATGTGAAAGTGCCAAAGGAAAATAGAATTGGCGAAGATGGATTTGGATTCACCTTCGCGATGAAAACTCTTGCAGGTGGAAGAATAGGCATTGCATCCCAAGCGCTAGGCATTGCTAGCGGTGCATATGAATTATCATTAAAGTATTCCAAAGAGCGGAAAGCGTTTGGTAAGGAAATCGCTGGTCACCAGGCGATCCAATTTAAGTTGGCTGACATGGCAACGAGAATTGAGGCAGCCAGGTTATTGTGCTTAAGGGCCGCATGGGAAAAAGACCAGGGTATGGACTATGCACTGAGTAGCTCAATGGCCAAAGTATACGCGTCAGAAACTGCGATGTGGGCCTCTGTTGAAGCAGTACAAATTCACGGCGGTTATGGATACGTGAAGGAGTATCACGTGGAGCGATTGATGCGTGATGCTAAAATCACACAGATATATGAAGGAACTTCAGAAGTGCAGCGGATTGTAATTGGACGAACTATATTGAAATGATCATATTTGGTTTAGGATATAAATAAGACGCATTTTTTGTATCGGTTAATTACTGCATAAAGTTTACTGGAGGGCTAAAGCCCACAAGATTTTTATATGCATTATACCCCAGCCTAAAGGGCTGGGGTTTTTAAAGCACATCAATTATTGCATAATTGTGCCTTTAGGCTGGGGTTTCAACATCCCCCAAATTTTCTGGGGCTTTAGCCCCATGCGTAATCCTTGATATGCAGCCGTAATTCTCGTACGGCTTCAGCCTCTAGTCGAGCACCATGTTGTAAATTGCGCTCCTTATGCCGATTGATCAGGGCGCATACAAAAGAATCTCAACAGCGTTATCACTAAAGCATGTACAACTGGTAGCGGTTTCAAAAACAAAACCGGTTGCGGATATTTTTGAATTGTATCAACTCGGACAGCGGGACTTTGGAGAAAATTATGTTCAGGAGTTGGTTGAAAAGAGATTGCTTCTTCCCCACGATATCCGTTGGCATTTCATTGGTCACCTGCAAACTAACAAGGTTAAGTACATCGCGCCATTTGTTCATATGATCCATGGCGTGGATAGTTTCAAACTCCTCAGAGAAATTAATAGGCAGGCAGAAAAATTTCACCGCGTGATCCATTGCCTGTTGCAGGTACATATCGCACAGGAGGAATCGAAATTTGGGTTAAATGAAAAAGAATTAGAAGAATTGTTTGGCGATTTGCAACGCGCAAGGGAAGTAGGAGAACTAACGCATATCAAAGTGTGTGGCCTCATGGGCATGGCCTCTTTTACGGATGATCTGCAGAAGGTCCGTTTTGAATTCAAGTACCTGCAAATGCTCTACGACAAATATTCAAACCAACGAACTGCTAATTGCGAACTGGGCATACTTTCTATGGGAATGAGTAGTGACTATATGTTGGCTATTGAGGAAGGAAGCAACCTGGTGAGGATTGGAAGCTTGTTGTTTGGCGCGCGGGAACATGGCGTGAGTGGTTGAAAAGCCCCGAGCAAATCGGAACCCGTGAAACGCAAATACCCTGGGTCGAAAAAAGAACGGGGATAACTTATGATGATTAAGATTAATTAAGATCGACAACGGCAATTCTCCAGAAAGACTTTCATCACAACTTATCATCATTATCCTATCCCGATAGTTATCGGGACTGCGTCCCTTTCGTACGTCACTTGGTTTTAACTCAATTGGCTAGTAGGAACGGCGTTAATTTTTCTTATGCGGGTAAAGAGCGAAGCTATTCGTCAAGCGAAACCTACTATACATGTAGTTAAGGATGCGGTTGGGATTTCTTACTTTTATTTTGACGTATGAATGCGGGCAAAACCTTCCTAAAGTTCAAATTGCACCACCTCTTGTTTTGGATGGTGTTCTTCGCAGGTTGGTATTTTCTTCGCTACCAGGATTTCTCTACACGGCAGCTCGCAATCAAGATTACCGCTATAAAGGTTGTGGACCTTGCACTGATGGTGTATATCACCAATCTTATTTTTATTCCGAAGCTCCTTTATCGTAAAAAGTATGTGTTATTTACCGCTGCTTATGTTTCGATGATTTTTTTGAGCAGCGTAAGCAAGCAATACATATTGGCCGACATGATGCATATCTCCAATTTTTCCGTGTGGGTCGATTTTAAGAAGAAGCTATACGACAATATTATTCCGCACTATTTACTGGTCAGTACGGGAGCGGCAATAAAGCTCCTGGTGGATTATGCAAGGGCTCAACGGCGATTGGCAGAGATTACGCGTGAAAAGGCAGATTCAGAATTAAAATTCCTGAAATCACAGATCAATCCACATTTTCTTTTTAACTCATTGAACACGGTTTATTTCCTTATTGATAAATCGAACAAGGAGGCAAGAGAATCACTTCACAAGTTCTCTGATATGCTCCGATATCAGCTGTATGAATGCGGTGGAGAAAAAATTGAAATTGAAAAAGAGATCCGCTATTTGCAGGACTATGTAGACTTGCAGCGACTACGGAAAGATGAAAAGTATAAAGTAGAATTTCAATGCTCGAATGATGTTGTTGGATTTGCAATAGAGCCGCTGCTCCTGATTCCATTCGTTGAAAATTCATTCAAGCATTTGTCGCATTTCGGAAACGGAAAATTAAACCAGGTGAATATTGAAGCCAGCAGGAAAAACGGTCAGTTCCTTTTCTCTGTGGCGAATACGGTTGATTACAGCAGCAATAAAACTTCTGATCCGGTGGGCGGCATCGGATTGCGAAACGTAAAAAGAAGATTAGAACTTTTATATCCAGAGAAGCACGATTTGAGCATTAAGGAAAATGAGGGTTGGTTTATGGTGAGTTTGAGTTTGACGTTGTGAGGTGCAGGATGCAGGATGCATAAGGTAAGTCACGGAACATAGATAATGAAGACAAGAAGTTAGTGAGTTAGTTTTGATAACACGTAATTTTCAAATTTCATCAGCAGGTTGTTGTATTCGGCATCTTGCATCTGGTATCCGATGGAACGAACGTATAATAATGAAAGTAAATTGTATCATAATTG
>Ga0157378_10001025_pt1 | contig 25546 bp, 20 predicted proteins | sample M65metaG_FD_115309 | JGI IMG/M metagenome (GOLD analysis project Ga0157378, IMG submission 115309) | Miscanthus rhizosphere microbial communities from Kellogg Biological Station, Michigan, USA - M6-5 metaG | ecosystem: Host-associated > Plants > Roots > Rhizosphere > Soil | place: USA: Michigan...
AGGCTTTCTCGATCCAATGGCAAAACGTGAGCTGCTCGCTAGGAGCATCAAAATGACGGGGTTTGTGCCGCCGCTTCGCTTTGCGCGTTAACCGAGGTGTTCTTCAACCGTTGCAACGCCACCTGCAGCTTCGCCCATTCCTTGGGTTTCCGCCGTGTGGCATAGGGCGCGTTGGGATCCGAATAAAATTGCAGCAAATCCGCCTGCAGCCCCGGGGTCACGCCCGCGAAGTTCTGTTTCGCCAGCGCCTCCACAAGCTGCGCGCGAACATCATCATTCATGAAGTAATTTCCCGGCGGCGTTTGCGTGCCGGTATCGAAATTGTCGTTTGGGACCTCCGGCGTACCGGCGCGCGCCTGGTTCACAAGCGATTTGTAGCGGTCCAATGCATCATTGAAACTGGCTTCGAACAGCTGTTCGGTTTGCGGCGTCGGCGTGTGCAGTTGCAGCACCTTCAACGGCCCGAATTTCGGCAATATCTTGTACAGGAAAGCCAGGAAGCGCTCCCACAAAGTGGGCTTCTGATAGTCCTTGCCCCACTCCCGTTCAAAGCTGGCGCGCTTCAGATTGTAGAGAAATTTTCTCTTCGTCATGCTCGGCTCGTCGCGCATGATTTCATCTTTCTTCAGCGACCACCCAACCCGCGTGGCCTGCGGAATCAATTTGCTGACTGCTCGCCGGTACGACCGAAGGGCCTTTTCTTGGTTCGACAAAACCGTTTTCAGCTCCAGTCCGTAGGTTTCCCGAAACGCCTGCTCCAACAGCGGCGCATCCACTTCAAATCCGATGAAGTCGTGATAGCTGTCCGGTGCATAGCGTTCCTTGGCCACTTCCAGCACATCGAATCCGAACTCCGTTTTGACGTGCGCGAGCGGATCCTGCTCGTAAGTTACGTAATTCCCATATTTCTTCGCGAGCTTTGGATACAGAATGGGAACGGAAGGATTCGTACCTGTGCGATGCCCGTCGTTGTCCGCGGCGTAGTGCGAAAGCGCTCCCAGCGCGAACGCGTAGCCGTTGATATCCTTTGAATCCTTCAGCAACGCCTCGATGAAGTCACCGCTGCGCACGTAATGCGTCAGATTGCTGAAAAAATGGCTGCCGTGAGGGTAATAGCCCAGATCTTGAATGATCGCCCCGCCGTAAGCATATGCATGCGCGTGGTTCAACTCGTCCCGCGTGGCATTCGGGTAGCGAAGTAGCAGCAGCGGACGAATGCTGTTACCCCATGCAGCATCGATGATAGCTTCGTGGGCCAGAACGGAATACGCCCCGGCGCGTGGTGCCGACGCCGAAAACAACACCACCACCAGAAACAAAGTCACAACTCGGCCCGGCCAGGATCTTCTATTCATGCTCAAAGGTTTATGACCGAGCGACCTCGCGCTAAGTTGGACCAGCCAAATGCAGTGTAACAGGGTGGGCCAAACGCGCAGTACACGCCTTGCAACGTAAGTGCCTACGCGTTTCTTGGTAGCAATACTGAGTTTGGATGATGCCGGCAGTAGAAGGGCTGCACAGCGTCAGCGCTGCGCTGTGATGGATCTCTCGTAAGGCAGCGCTTGGTTCGCCCGGTCGACGCTCGCAGCCCAATTGCTCGATGCTAGAAAATCAATACTTACGCAAAACCCCGATCACGCGCCCTTGAATCTTCACATCGTTCGCCGCCACAACAATCGGCGACATCTCCGAATTCGCAGGCTGCAGCCGGATCTTCCCCGCGCCCTCGCGATAAAAACGCTTCAGCGTAGCCTCATCATTGTTCACCAGCGCCACCACAATCTCTCCGGGGTTCGCCACTTGCGTCTGCTCGCACACCACAAAATCGCCGTCCATGATGTGATCTTCAATCATCGAGCTGCCTTTCACCTGCAGCACAAACGAATTCTTCCCCCGCGCAAAATCGCTCAGCGACAACGTCTCGCGCTCTTCCACCGCCTCCAAGGGTCGCCCCGCCGCGATTCGCCCCACCAGCGGCAGCTCCTGAATCTTCCGCTCGATCACCTGTTCCTTCACGGACTTGGGCAACTGCAAAATCTCGATCGATCGGCTCTGGTTATATCCGCGCCGTATGAATCCCTTTTTCTCCAGCGTGGTGATGTGCTTGTGCACCGTCGCCAGCGAGGTCAGCTTCATGCCCTTGCCGATTTCTTCAAAGCTGGGCGCGTAGCCGTGCTTGGTCTCGAACGACACCAGGTAGTCCAGCACTTCCTTTTGCCGCTTCGTCAGGGCCATAGGACGACCTCCACAGTCGCGATGCCCGCGGGGCGCTGCAGTGTGGGCATTCGGTACTCTCACCCTAGGCGAAAAGAAAGCGAACGTCAAGCGAAAATCTTTCGCCGTGTGTGCCAAGTCATAGCTGGCCGCGCCTTCCGTATCGATTCACTTACTCGCATGGTATTCAACGTCGGTGACACTTCCTCATCGCGCGTCCGCATCGCTGACCGCCTCCGGTATCGTGGCCATTCTGGGCAGCGTCCTCACCCTGCTCGGCTTATCTCTAGGTCTGTTCGGGCTGCTGATTGTTGCAATGCCGCCGAATGCTCAAACGCCCCCGGGAATTCGCGCCATGAGCCTTGCCATGCTCTTCATCTTCATGGCTTGCGCGGTTTTTGGAATTGTCACTGGCGTGGGCCTGCTACGCCTCAAGAACTGGGCGCGCATTTCAGCGCTGGTCTGGTCCGGAATTACAGTTTTCTTCGCCGGATTTGCCCTGTTGTTGTCCTTAATCATCCCCATGCCGCCACCACGCAATGCGCCGGACTTCACAATCTATCTTGTCCGCGCGGCGCTATTTCTCATTTACGGACTACCCTGCGGCATCGGAACCTGGTGGCTAGTTCTTTTCACTTGAAAGCCTGTCGTGGCTCAGTTCGTCGCTTCCATGCCAGAGCCCTTAGCGCCGGCATCGGCCCGGAGTCCATATCCTTCTCTCCCGGCTGCGCCTGCTCGCCCGGGCCTCCCTGTACCGCTCGCGGTATTCGCCACTTTCTTGGTGATATCCTCGCCCTTGAGTATCTTGTTCCTACTCGGTAGCCATCTCCCTGCCATCTTCTTGGGGGTCGCAATTCGAGGCGGGGCCTCCACCGTTTTTCTACGGACTCGTCTGCTTGCTCTCACTGATCAGCGGCATCGGCTTATTCAAACTCCAGAAATGGAGCTACCCGCTCGCTTTGGGAATACAAGTGTTCGGTCTGGTAAACGGGGTGATCAGCTTTTTCAGCCCCCAGCTTGCGGCCTTGCAGCGAGAGATCCTGTCGCGACCCACCTATGCATCCATAGCACCTGAGCAATAGGCTTACTGGAGCGGACATCTTCGGGGTATGTCGCTGTTCGGATTGTTGTTCCCCGCCGCTATAGTTTTCTTGCTGGTTTACTACCGTTCCCGCTTCCTCGACATGCAACGCCAAGGCTTCTCCTCCGCGGTGAACCGCGATACCTGCTCTCGGCCCCCGCACCGCATGTAACCCCATCGCCGATCGCCGCGTCTCTTCTGTACGTACACATTGCCGCGCGGCGGACCTCTCTCCCCGCCGCGCGCGGGCCGGTATGGTATTCTTCCATTGTCGGCTTCCGGCGGTCAGCCTCCGTTCCATAACGCTTACCGCACCATCTCCATCCAAGAAGATCAAGCCGTCCTCCTCCTGTGGAAAACTTGGGGAGCTTATTTTTGAACTTATGGTCACGTAGCAACACGGGGTTAATGGTCCATGTCGACAGCTTTTGAAACACCCATACCGTCCCGGCTCAAGCCCGAAAAGATCGACCAGGCGGTCATCCGTTTTGCCGGCGATTCCGGCGACGGCATGCAGATCACCGGCAGCCAGTTCACCAACACGGTCGCCCTGTACGGCAACGACATCGCCACCTTCCCGGACTTCCCTGCCGAGATTCGCGCTCCTGCGGGCACCTTGCCCGGGGTCAGCGGCTACCAGTTGCACTTCGCTTCCGGCGACATCTACACACCCGGCGACGCCGTGGACGTGCTCATCGCCATGAATCCTGCCGCCCTCAAGGTCAACATCGCGGACCTGAAGAAGAACGGCATCCTGATCGTCAATTCCGACAGCTTTAAGGAAGCCGACCTCAAGAAGGCGCAGTCCGCCACCAATCCTCTGGAAGACCATTCGCTGGATGGCTATCGCTTGTTCTCGGTCGAACTGGAGCGCCTGACCCGCGTGGCCCTCGAGCATCTCGGTCTGGACGCCAAGTCCATGGACCGCTGCAAAAACTTTTTCGCGCTGGGCATGTGCTACTGGCTTTACAACCGCTCGATGGAATCGACGGCTCGCTGGATCCAGGACAAGTTCAAGAACAAGCCCCTGCTGGTCGAAGCCAACAAGCTGGCCATGAAGGCCGGCTACTCCTACTGCGAAGCCACCGAAGCCTTTCAGATCAGCTATGAGATTCCGCCGGCCAAGCTGGCACCCGGCATTTACCGCAATCTGAGCGGCAACCAGGCCTTGGCGCTCGGCTTCGTGACCGCCTCGCAAAAGTCCGGCCTGCGTCTGTTCCAAGGCAGCTACCCGATTACTCCCGCCTCCGACATCCTGCACGAGCTATCGCAGTACAAGGATTTCGGCGTAATGACTTTCCAAGCCGAGGATGAAATCGCGGCCATCACCTCCGCCATCGGCGCCGCCTACGCCGGCGCGCTGGCCATCACCACCACCTCTGGCCCGGGGATGGCCCTGAAGACCGAAGCCATGGGCCTGGCTGTGGCCGTCGAGATTCCTCTCGTGGTCTGTGACATTCAGCGCGGCGGCCCCTCTACCGGATTGCCGACCAAAACCGAGCAGGCCGACCTGCTGCAGGCTCTCTTTGGCCGCAATTCCGAAGCGCCCATCCCGATCATCGCACCGGCGACGCCCAGCGATTGTTTCTGGGCCGCTCTGGAAGCCAGCCGCATCGCCGTGAAATATATGGTCCCGGTGATCATCCTGTCCGACGGCTACCTGGCCAATGGCGCCGAACCATGGAAAATCCCGGACGCCGATGCCATTGCCGACTTCAAAGTGCAATTCGCAAAAGAAAAGAATTCGCCGAACGCCTATCTGCCGTACAAGCGCAATCCCGACACCCTCGCGCGCCCCTGGGCCGTTCCCGGAACGCCCGGCCTCGAACACCGCGTCGGCGGCCTGGAGAAACAGGATGTCACCGGCAACATCAATTACGAGCCGCTGAACCACGAAAACATGGTGCGCATCCGGGCCGCTAAGGTCGCGGCCATCGCCCAGGAAATTCCGGATATCGAACCCGCGGGCGATCCCCAAGGCGATTTGCTGATCGTCGCGTGGGGCTCGACTCACGGCGCGATTACCGCGGCGGTCAAGGCCCAGCGCGCGGAAGGCCGCAAAATCGGCCACCTCCACCTGCGGCACCTGAATCCGCTGCCGGCCAACCTGGGCGACGTGATCAAGCGCTATAAGCAGGTGCTGGTCCCCGAGCTGAACATGGGCCAGTTGCTCTGGCTCCTCCGCGCGAAATATCTCGTCGATGCCATCGGCCTCAATAAGATTCAAGGCCGCCCGTTCAAGCAAGTCGAACTGGAACAAAAGATCGAAGAAATGTTGGGAGTGGACTAAGTATGGGTACCGCAACGCTGCCGCCGATCACGCCACTGACCAAGAAGGATTTCCAGACCGACCAGGAAGTGCGCTGGTGCCCAGGCTGCGGAGATTACGCCATTCTCTCTGCCGTGCAGTCCGTTTTTCCCGAACTTGGCATTAAGCGCGAAAATTTCGTCGTAGTTTCAGGCATCGGCTGCTCCAGCCGCTTCCCGTACTATATGAACACCTTCGGCTTCCACACCATCCACGGTCGCGCGCCTGCGGTGGCCACCGGAATCAAAGCCATTCGCCCCGACTTGGAAGTTTGGGTGGCCACCGGAGACGGTGACGCGCTTTCGATCGGCGGCAACCACACCATCCACATGCTGCGCCGCAACGTCGGCCTCAAAGTCCTGCTCTTCAACAACAAGATCTATGGACTGACCAAGGGCCAATACTCGCCGACCTCGGAGTTTAACAAGAAGACCAAGTCCACTCCGTTCGGCTCGGTCGATCGTCCCTTTAATCCGGTTTCACTGGCCATCGGCGCCGAAGCCACCTTTGTCGCTCGCTCCGTGGACGTCTTCCAGGCGCACCTGAAAGACACGCTGAAGCATGCCGCCGCGCACAAAGGCTCCGCTTTTGTCGAAATCCTTCAGAACTGCAACATTTTCAACGACGGCGCGTGGTTCTCACTCACCGAACGCGACGCCCGCACCGAGCATATCCTCCAGCTCGAGCATGGCAAGCCATTGATCTTCGGTAAGAACCGCGACAAAGGCATTCGCCGCAAGTCCGATGGCGACATCGAAGTGGTGGCGCTCGGCAACGGCATCTCCGAATCCGACCTGATCGTCCACGACGCCAATCATCCGCGGCCATCCTATGCCTTCCTGCTCTCGCATATGGAGCACCGCCCCGGCTTTCCTACCCCCATCGGCGTTTTCCGTGCCTGGGACGATCTCCCCCGCTACGAAGACGTGATGAATCAGCAGATCAAAGATGTAATCGCCAAACGCGGCTCCGGCGATCTCAACAAACTCCTGCACGCCGGCGACACCTGGGAAGTGAAGTAGTTAGTCACCAACGTCGCGCAACATCTAATGCTGCGCTGCCATACCCACCGCAGCGTCCCGGCTTTTTCCTGCGCGCGTATCTTGTGCGTCGGGAGCGGAGTGGAGGAACCGTGGCATGCTGTCAGCCACACCGTTCAACGCAGTGACCAGTCACCGCGGCAAACTTTGAGCTCATCTCCATCTCCATGAATCTCCACTCCTTACAAAATATTCCCGGCGAGCCCGCGCGTCCATCCTACCTTCCCAACCATCTCACTTATGTTCACCCCTTTTAGGAGGGACAAACTATGCGCGTCCGTATTATCCTTACGATGACAGCCTTGTTTCTGGCGTGTTTTACCGTTGCCGCGTGGTCTTCTCCGCTGACCGCCCAGCCTATGGGCCGCCCGCGTTCCACGCAGAACGCATCGGTCACCGGGAGGATCTCCTCCATCGGAGACGCGTCGTTCTCCGTTGAAGTTAAAAAGAGCCAGGATCTGGTTACCGTCGAGTTTTTGATCGACGACGAAACCAAGATCGTCGGCAAGCTGGAAATCGGATCCGCAGCTACTGTGGATTACCGCACCGAAGGCGGCAACAACATCGCCCGTCACATTGTGGTAAGGTCAGCCATTCATTCGCACTGATCTCTCGCGCTGTTATATCGCGCAAAGGAGTTTTTTCAGCCCCGGCCGCGGCGCTCGTTCTCTTTGCTTATGCCCAGCGTCCCCAAGGGGAAGTCGCTATGCGCACGACACTGAAGATCGTCCTGCCCCTGATTGTCAGCGTCGTCTTGGTGTCTCTGCTCTTCGCCGCATATCAGGTACGCACCCAGAAAAAACAGGCGCGCAATGAGATTTCCCGTCGCGCCGAGATTCTCGCGGAAAGCCTGCAGGAAAACGTCGAACCATTGTTTGACCGCCCACTCCCGGACAAGAGTTTGCAGCGCTTGGTCGACCGCTTCGGCCAGCGCGAGCACCTCAAGGGCATCGTGGTCTACAACGCCAACGGTGTCGTGCTTGCTGCCACTTCGGGGCTCAGTCCCTATTTCCATTCGCGCCCGGCCACCGCCACTCACGCCGCACTGCGCGATTCCGGCTATGGCGAATTCGTGCCCATCGACGACGTGCCCATGCAACTCTACGCCCTGCCGCTGCACCGCAACGGGCAGACCGTCGGCGTCCTGCTCCTCGTCCACGAAACTAGCTACATCGACACTCTCGTCGCTCGCACTTTACGAGATTCCCTCCTGACCGCGCTTATTCAGACCTTGTTCATCGCTGTCCTGGCCTTGATTCTGGTTCGCCTAACGCTTACCGGCCCACTGACTCGTACCGCTAAATGGCTGCGGGGCTTGCGAACTGGCCAGGTCCACTTACCGCCCAAGAGCGGCGAGGGCGGGATCTTCGAGCAACTCCACAAAGAGGTCGCGCACCTCGCGCGTGATTTGAACGAAGCGCGCGCCACCGCTCAGGTGGAAGCGCGCCTGCGCGAATCCAACGTGTCGCTGTGGACCGCCGAACGCCTGCGCGTCAGCCTCAGCAACAAATTGCAGAACAAGCCGCTGTTCGTGGTCTCCAATCGCGAGCCCTACATGCACGTCTTCACCAACGGCAACAATGGGGAGATGCAGGTCATTGTTCCGGCCAGCGGCCTGGTCACCGCGCTCGAGCCGGTGCTGCTGGCCTCCAACGGCACTTGGGTTGCCAATGGCTCCGGCACCGCCGATCGCGAAACGGTAGATTCCAACGATCGCCTGCGGGTTCCTCCCGACAATCCCGCGTACACCCTGCGCCGCGTCTGGCTCAGCGCCGAAGAAGAAAAGCACTACTACGAAGGATTCGCCAACGAAGGGCTCTGGCCCCTTTGCCACATCGCCCACACCCGCCCGATTTTCCGTCCAGAGGACTGGCTCAGCTACCAAGAGGTGAACCGGCGCTTCGCCGATGCGCTGCTGAAGGAGATGGAAGGCGTGGAGTCGCCCATCGTTCTGGCGCAGGACTATCACTTCGCGTTGCTGCCACGCATGGTGAAAGAAGCGCGGCCCGATGCGCGGGTGGCCATCTTCTGGCACATTCCCTGGCCCAATCCTGAAGTTTTCGCGATTTGCCCCTGGCAGCGCGAATTGATCGATGGTCTTCTGGGCGCTGACCTGATTGGCTTCCACATTCAATCGCATTGCAACAATTTCCTGTTTTGCGTCGATCGGGCTGTCGAAGCCTTGACCGCCTACGATCGCTTCGAGGTCAATCGCCAGGGCCACGTAACGCGCGTGCGTCCATACCCCATCAGCGTGTCCTCCCTGGAAAACGGCCACCACCCGAATCCGGAAGGAGCGGAAACTCCGCAAAGTCTCGGCGAACAAGTCGCCGCCATCTGCAACGACCTGAACATTCACGCCACCCTGCTGGGCGTCGGCGTGGATCGCGTCGATTACACCAAGGGCATCATCGAGCGCTTCCGCGGCGTCGAAAAGTTCCTGGAGTTGAATCCCACCTACCAGCGGCGCTTCTCGTTCATTCAGATCGCCGCTCCCAGCCGCACCAATATTGATCGCTACCAGAAGCTGCTCGAGGAAGTCAGCTCCGAGGCGGCTCGCATCAACGCGCGTTTTCAGGCCGGCCGCTGGATGCCCATCGTCCTGCTCAAGAAGCATCACTCTCACGAGGAGATTTCCCGCTTCTATCGCGCTGCATCCGTCTGCCTGGTTACTGCGCTGCACGACGGCATGAATCTGGTCGCCAAGGAATTCGTCGCATCGCGAACCGACAACCAGGGCGTACTGATCCTCAGCACCTTCGCTGGTGCGGCCTTGGAGCTGCGTGACTCCTTGCTGGTGAATCCCTACGACGTGCAACAGGTCGCCGGCGCCATTCTTCGCGCATTGGAAATGCCCAGCGACGAGCAGTCCACGCGCATGCAGCATTTGCGGGACAACGTCCGCGAGAACAACGTCTACCGTTGGGCCGCCAACTTGCTCTCCGATCTCACGGACATTCGCATCGACACCCCGGAACGCGTCGAGACGCAATGAGCCCTGCTCCGCGCGGGACGCTCCGCCTGCTTCCCAACTGGGACCAAGTCTCCGGCAAAGTTCGCCGGCATCCTCGCGCGCGGATCGTAATCTTCCTGGATTTTGACGGCACGCTCGTGGACATCGCGCCGCGCCCCGAACTGGTCCGCCTGAAGCCCGCCGCGCGCCGCATCCTGCGAAAACTCGCGCACCACCCACGCGTACGCGTCGTGCTGATTAGCGGCCGGCGCCGCGCCGAACTTTTGCATTACATTGGCATCCGAGGCATTCGTTACTTCGGTCTGTACGGATGGGAAAGCGGTGCCGGCGCGATGCTCCCCTCCCGCTCCAGGGCGATTCTGCAACGCGTCCGGCGTCAACTGGAGCAGCATCTCCGCGCCTATCCAACCGCCTGGATTGAAGATAAGAGCAGCAGCCTGTCCGTCCACCTGCTCGACGTGCCCGCCCCGCTGCAAACGCAAATTCGCCGCAAGCTGCGCGCCTGGCTGAAGCCATTCCGCAACAGCCTGCGCGCGGAAGCCAATCTCCGCGACGTCGAAATCCTGCCTCGCTCCTTCTTGGGCAAAGGCGCAGCCGTCCGCCGCCTGTTGGCCGAGCCAGCGCTCCGCGGCGCTCTACCCTTTTACTTTGGGGACGATCTCTCAGACGAATCCGGCTTCGCCGCCGTGCCATGGGGCATCTCGGTCCACGTCGGCCAGCCGCGCAGGACCGCCGCGCGCTACACCGTCCGCACGCCTGCCCAAGTAGCCTCAACCCTGAACAAAATCGCGTCCCTGTTGGATTGATACCCAGACTGTAACTTATAAATGCGAGGCTGCTACGGTGTGCGAGGCACTAGCAAAGCTATTTGCTAACTCATTGAAATGAACAGTTACAAAACGCTGTCAAAACAAAAGACTTTAACCACCTTTAGAAGAGGGGCGTACTTCCCATTCACGATCGAATTCTCAGGCCGACAACGCAGTAGAAAGCGTCGGGAAAAAGGTCTTGCCGTCGAGCACGCTGCGAACGGCATCCACTAGATCGTGTCCGGCGCGGGATTTCGCGACATAGCCTTGTCCGCCCACGCTGACAACTTCGCGGACCGTCTGCGGCGACTCGTGTACCGAGAAGAATAGAATCCGCGCGCTTGGGTTTTCCCGTCTGATCTGCTGGGCGGCCTCCAGTCCCGTGAGGCCCGGCATGTTGATGTCCAGGATCACCAGGTCTGGCCGCAACTGCCTGGACATCCGAACCGCTTCCCGGCCCTCCACGGCCTCTCCGCAAACGGCCCACTCGTTGTGACTCTCGATCAGGCCACGAACGCCGCGCCGCATGACTTCGTGGTCGTCAGCGATCAAGATACGCCTGCGCGCCGGCAGCGAGGGGTCCGCGTTGGAATAGGACTCAGAGACTTTGACCGCCACTGTCGCGAGGTCTGGCTTGGTTTGGAACCTTGGTTCGGATTCCGGCGCCTTGAAGGGAACGGTGGCGGTGACGCGCGTGCCGCTTCGGCCAAAATCCACCTCCAACTGTCCGCCGAGTTGGCGGAGGCGCTCGCGCATTCCCGGAATGCCCACTCCCAAGGCGGCTACGCCATCCACCGCAGCACGGGGAACCGAGGCAATTCCCTTTCCGTGATCCAGCACGTCCAAACGCACTTGCCCGGCGGCGGCGGAGATTCGGATCTCGGCATCGGGGCTTCCGGAGTATCGGTGGACGTTGGTGAGGCTCTCTTGCACGACGCGGAACAGTGCCGTTTCCACTTCCGCGGGCAGGCGGCCCAAACCCGGCGCGGTAACCACATTGACGTGGATCGAGCTTCGTTTTTGAAAACCCTCGGCGTACCAGCGCACGGCGGAATTCAAGCCCGATTCATCCAGGAGCGGCGGGTGCAACAAATACGAAAGGGTGCGGATTTCCTCGGCCATCTTTCGAACCATTTCGCGGCTGTCATTGAGTGTTTCCTTGGCTTCCGCTTTAGCATTGTCCATGTGGCGGGCGAGGCGATCGAGAGACATGGAGAGAATCGCGATTTCCTGGCCGGTGATGTCGTGGAGATCGCGAGCGATGCGGCGGCGCTCCTCGTCCTGCAATTGCAGGAGGCGGCCGGAGAGTTGGCGGAGGGAGGATTCGGTAACGCGCAGAGCTTCGTTGGTCTCGACGAGCTCGGTCAACTCGGTGGCCACCGCGCAAATGGTTTCGGTGCCCATCTGGCGGCTGGGGCTGAGGGTAAGGCGCACGGTGCGCGGACGGCCGTCTGTTGCCGTGAGGCGGATTTCGCCCCGCACGCTGCCATGGCTGCCGCTGCGAATGAGCGACTCGAGATTGGCTAAATCTTCCCCAACCACAAAATTCTGTAACGGGGCGCCAATGAATTTTTCCAGAGGGGCGCCGAAGATGGACGCAAAGCTGGAATTCGAATACAGAACCGTGCCATCGTCAGAAAGTGTGGCGGCGCCCTCGTCGATGGTTTCGACCAGCAGTCGGTAGGGATGCTCTGCGCCTTGCAAGGTGAAAACCTGGTCGGCTTTACCGCTCTTTACCACGACAGCGTCAACCTCGCCCATGCGAATTGCACGGAGGGTCTCTTCCAGCTCGACGATACGATCCAGAAGATCCGAGGTTGATTTGTTCCTTTTGGGCTTTGTTGCCATGACCCTTTCTCCCTAAGCGGTCTTGATGTCGAGCCCCAGCACCACGCGGCTCTGGTCTGAAAAATCTCCGACCAGGCGGCGCAGCGGCAGGGGCATCAACTTGATGACCGTCGGCGCGGCGATGATTTGACCTTCGGCCGCCAGCGCGGGTTGCTGGTAGATATCCACGACTTCGAGATCGAATCTTCCTTTCAGATATTTTTCACACAGGCGCCGCAGGTTTTCCACGGAGGCCAAAGACCGTGGCGTTTGCCCGGTGACGTAGAGGCGCAAAACGTACTTCTCGACCAGGGACTTTTTCGGCCGCCTGAGCACCCGACGCCGCTTCATCGCGCACCGTCGTTTTCCCGAAGATTGAGTACGACGACAACTTTTTCGAGGTCGGACAAGTCACCGATAATTTTTCGGATGGGCATTGGAAGTTTCCTAACTAGAGTGGGAATGGCCAAGATCTGGTCGCCCTTCGCCAATTGAGGTTTCTTGACCAGATCGATCACTTGCAGTTTGTATCGTCCCAGCAGATGTTCTTTGCAAATCTTGCTGAGGTTGGACAGCGCCGCTAGCGATTTTGGCGTCTGACCGGCAACGTACAATTTCAGTTCAATGATGGGTGTGCGGCGGTTTCCCGAATTCTTCTTGGTTGCCGCGGCCGAGCTTGCTTTCATGGATTCCCTTTCAACCTGCAGAATGCGCCCGGCGCTTTTCGATCGAGTTACTCTTCCTATGATTCGCGATATCCATGGCATCCTGCAAGATACGGCTTTCTCGCCGCTCATCTTCCACGAGGATCCTCCCAGCGCGTGCTTCTTCATCGGCGAGGCTAGCGCGCAAGGCAGCTATTTGCGCTTCGACAGCCTTGCGCCGCTGCGCCATCGACCTGCGCCGCTCTTCGATGCTCTGGCTGCGCTGCAAGGCTTCGGCCTTCTCTCGAGCTTCCTGACTCAGTCGCGCGGAACCGGTCAATACCGTTCCAGATCCCACGTATACGGGGACCAGGCGGATGCCCTCGTCGGTCATCAAAAATTCGCGAACCTGATTGGAATGGGCCATGCCCCGTGACTTCAAGACGTATACGCAGCGATTTCTCTCGCCGTATAGTTCGACATCACGCACAAAGAGCCAGGTGTCAATTAAGGAGGAAATGCCCACGTCGGTCATTTCCAGGTCTTTGTTGGCTCCGGAGGTAAGGGCGGTGAATAGCGCGGTGATCTGCTGCGCCTTCAGGAAATCAATGAGGCGCATCAACATGGCATAGATTTCGTGCTGATTTCCACCAATCAAATTGGTGATGGGATCGATGACCACCGCTGCAGGCTTATGGCTCTCCACGAGCTTATGAATCCGCAACAGGTGCATTTCCAGCCCGCTCTGTGTGGGACGCCAAGCTTCGAGAATTAGCAAGCCCTTCTTCACATGGGGCTCGAGATCGATTCCGATGGAACGCATATTGCGCACGAGTTGCGCGGGTGATTCCTCGAACGCGACATATAAACACTTCTTGCCGTCGGAGCAGGTTTGATCGGCAAAATGCGCGGCGAGGCTGGATTTTCCGGAACCAGCGGTGCCGGAAACGAGTGCTGTGGAGCCGCGATAAAAGCCCTTGCCCTCCAGCATTTCATCCAAGTCTTTCACGCCCGTAGGTATGCGTTCCTTGGTCACGGAATGATTCAGGCGCATGGAAGTGCTGGGCAGGACCGAGAAACCCTGGTCGTCGATGAGGAACGGATATTCGTCCGCGCCGTGGGAGGAACCGCGATATTTCACAATGCGCATGCGGCGAGTGGAAACCTGTTCGTCTACGCGATGATCGAGAAGAATGACGCAATCAGAGACGTACTCTTCCAGACCGTGCCGCGTCAGCGTGCCCTCGCCACGCTCGGCGGTGACGATGGTGGTTAAGCAGCGTTCCCGGAGCCAGCGAAAAAGACGGCGAATTTCAGCGCGCAACAACCCCTGGTTTGAAAATCCGGAAAAGATCGCTTCCAGCGTGTCCAGCACCACGCGCTTGGCGCCGATGGAATCAACGGCATACTGCAAGCGAACGAACAATCCTTCCAGATCATAGGAGCCGGTCTCCTGGATTTCCGCCGGCTCGATATGCACGTAGTCCATGACGAGCCTTTTGCGGGCCACCAGATCTTTCAGATCGAATCCGAGGGAAACTACGTTCTTGGCCATTTCCTCAGCGGGCTCCTCAAAGGTCATTAGTACACCGGGCTCGCCAAACTGAGTGGCACCGCGCACAAGGCACTCCACCGCGAACATGGTTTTTCCGCAGCCAGGCCCGCCACACACAATCGAAGGGCGACCCTTCGGCAAACCGCCCTTGGTGATTTCGTCAAAGCCGGTTATGCCGGAGCGTGTCTTTTCCAACTGGGGCGTGCGGCGAGAATTGACGATTTGTTGAACCTTCGCAGTCGCCAAAAAGGTCCTCCGAATTCGAAACTGGACGAGAATGCAGATCTTCTGAGGTCGAATCGAGCCTTATTATCCACGAATTTATGCATGTCTCAACGGCCGGAAAGGAGAGAACGACACTTTTTTTCGACGCCTGCTACAGCAAATCCTGTAGGAGAACATTGGAAACACCTTATTTTCGTGGCTTCGATTGCGCATTTCATTTTTGCGCGCGCAAACGCGGACACCAGCGCAAGAAAGCGCGGCATCTAACCGAGCGAAAAACGTCCGGGGATCCCAGCTCCGCTGCGAATTCAGTCTACGAAGTGAGTCCCATTCGAATCGCAAGGAGAACAGTTCTCATGAAACGCGTAGCAATTCTAATTTTATTGGCCGGCTGCTTTACACCTTTCGCCTCGGCCCAGGATGACAACGAGCACGTGCAAGTGGGTGTATTCGCCGACTACTTGCGCCTAAATCAGACCAGCACAAATTTCGGCGGCGTCGGCGCGCGCGTGAGCTTCCAAGCCTACAAACGCATCAAGCTGGAAGGGCAAATGGCCTACGATTTCGACCAGGCGTTTACCGAAGGGTTCACGGACACAGGCACTGGAGTGATTTCGGTGCAGCGCTCCGGCCTGCGCGTTCTTCATGGCGAATTCGGTCCCAGGGTGAACATCGGACGGCATGCGGTCCAGCCTTTCCTGACGCTAAAAGGCGGATTTATCAACACGCGCTTCAACAACGCTCCGGCGACGATCGGGACATTTTTTAGCAGCGTGGATGGACTGCGACGAAATGACGTGAGCGGCGTGCTTTATCCGGGCGGCGGCTTCCAGGCACATATCGGTCCGGTTGGGCTGCGTCTGGACATTGGCGACGAGATGTATTTCAACCATGGGACGCACCATAACCTCAGCGTGGCGTTCGGGCCAACTTTCCAGTTTTAAGGTTGTCTACAAAACGGACGCGGTCAATCTCGCGCCAGGGGAGATTCACGCGCGAGTTTATTTGCTATGTGGATTCGACGTGGGAATCGCAGGCGCTGCCGACAAAAGGTGCTTCGTTGTCTGAGCGAACTCGCTTGTCGCAGATCGCTGTGCTGGCGGTTCGCTCTAAACCCCGTCGTCTGAAGACGGCTACGGGGTGTACGGCACTAGAGCCAGTTCATATACGGGATTTCGCGGATGGATTTGATTTTACCGAATTGCGAGGATTTGATCGCGGCGGGATATTGTGCCCGCTGAAATGAGGGAAAAGGGGGAAAACGTTGCCTCATATTGAGGCAAGCATTGGGACGTTTTTCCTCTTTTCCTTCGACGAAGCCGCCCTCCTAATTGTTCCAGCAGAATAATTTCGCGATTTTTTTGGTTTGAGATGATAGTTACGCAGGTCTGCTCCGTAGGGATACTCTACAAGGCCGCTCGATGTGGCAACTTTGCCCGCTTCGGAAAGCGTCCGCTACATAACGGCCACTGCAGGAATTCTCTATCGCACGATTGCGAATCGATTTGGGTTTAGGAGGTAACCGTCCAGCCGACGACGGTCATGGTCAGCACCAGGAGCAGCGTCGCGATGCTGATGATGCTGAGGGTTTTGCCGTGGCCGAGCAGGTAGTCTCGGGATTCAGCGTCGGCACAGAGAAGCGCCACGACCACCAGCACTACGATCCAAGCCAATCCCGCGGGCAGACCGGGATACTTGCTAATTATGGCGAGGAATTGTCCGGGCGGCTGGCCGGCGGGCACCCACCAAGGCAGCATCGGCGCCACGCCGGCTGCTAGCGAGACGGTCAGCAATTTGCGAGTGAACCAGCCTTTAACTTTAGGCCGCGCTTCTTTCCAAACCAGAAAATCCCAAGCCAGCAGGGCGATGGCGATGGGAACCCATCCGTAGAGAGCAGCCTGGTAGTCGAACCACAGCCAGGCGCGGAAAACGGCAGAGGCGTGCGTTCCGGTGGCGAGACGCGGGAGCAAGAGCGCAGAGACGAGGGCGTTGCACAGTACTGCCACGGCTAGCGTGACCAGGCTCATCAACTGAAACCAATGGCGCGTCGCTGACACCTTGCAGCGCGTGCAGAACGATTGTCTCGGCAGGAAATTCAAGCCACAGCGTTCACAGAACACGTTTTTTCTCCCAGGCCAGGCTACGGGCGTGCTCGGGTCAAAGAGTACGCGGCGGATGAGAGGAAAACTACTGGTCTGATGTGCAGCGAAACGGGCAGTTGGACCGGCGGTATATTCGACGAAAGTCTCGCAATTGAAGGGTCGCTACTAACGGGTCGAGTTTTGCCAAGGCGCAGAGCTTGGGGTCGCGCTGAAGCGTCGCCCCTACACCGCACGCACGCATTCCACACTCGATCGCTTCGAATCTTGACGGCGTCTAAATCTTGCACGGTCTCTCCGCTGCGCAGCCCCGCGCGCAAAAACCGCGCGCCGGAAAAAACGGGCTGCTCCGGTCGGGATGACACGTTCGCGCTGGTCGTGACCGTCGCGACGAGACGCGCCGATTCCGCCTCTAGAACTGGAAGTAGATGAAGGGACTGGAATCCAGGGCGGTGAACAGGTAGAAGACGATGGCCCAGCCGGTGAGGAGCAGGCCGAGAGCGAAGCTATTTGTGGGAATCAACGCGTACGTGCCGGCCAGAGGATGGGGGCGGATAGCGAAGCGGCTGGTGCCGGTGTACAGGCGTTCGGCCCAGAGCGGCGCGTACATCTTGCGCCGGCCGGCGGCTTCCACGCCGTCGTTGACATAGCGGCCCAGCAGGTGGGCCAGAACGACGAACGGGATAATCGCGAAAAGCCAGAAGTAAACGTACTCCACGCCGACGGAATCGATGAACAGCATCTTGCGCATGATGAGCACGGCGGTGGAAAAATTCTGCGCGCGGAACAGCACCCAGGCAAAACAGACCCAGACGTAGGTCATAGACCAGCCAAGAAAACCGGGAATCTTGATGCCTTTGTCCTTATTGATGTCCATCCAGAACTTGTGGAGTGCGAGAGCGAAGCCGTGCATCGCGCCCCAGACGACGAAGGTCCAGTTGGCGCCGTGCCACAGGCCGCCGAGGAGCATGGTGATGGTCAGGTTGACGTAGGTGCGGAATTTGCCCTTACGGTTGCCGCCCAGCGGGATATAGAGATAATCGCGCAGCCACTGGGAAAGCGTGATGTGCCAACGGCGCCAGAACTCGGTGATGGAGGTGGAAGAATACGGCATGTTGAAATTTTCGGGCAGGTCGAAGCCAATGATGCGCGAGACGCCGATGGCGATATCCGAGTAACCCGAAAAATCGCAGTAGATCTGGAGCGAGTAGGCGACCACCGCGGACCATATGGTGCCCGTGGAATAGATGGCCGGATGCGCAAAGACGGCGTCGACGAACGTTGCCAGCCGATCGGCGATGAGCAGCTTCTTCGAAAAGCCCAGGGCTACGAGTTGCAAACCGACATAGGCACGCGGCCAGGAGGGTTTGAGCGAGCGCGTCATTTGCGGGAGAAACACCGAGGCGCGCACGATGGGGCCGGCGACGAGTTCGGGGAAATAGGTGACGAACATCGCGTACTTCCACCAGCTGTGGCACGGCTCGATGTGACGGCGGTACACGTCGATCGTGTAGCTCATCGTCTTAAAGGTGTAGAACGAGATGCCGACGGGGAGCAGGATGTGTAGGACAGGGACGTCGCGGCCGAGCAATTGACCGAAGCTGTGGACGAAGAAGTTGGCGTACTTGAAGTAGCCGAGCAGGCCAAGGTTGGAGACGACGGAGAAGGTGAGCCAGAACTTGCGGCGCTTTTCGACTTGGGTTCCGCTGATACGCAGAGCGCAGTAATAGTCGATGACGCTGGGTGTGGCCAGCAGAAACAGATACCAGGAATTCCAGTAGCCGTAGAAGAAGATGCTGGAGAGCAGGATGGCAAGTTGCCGCTGCCAGCGCGTGCGGCACAGGGCCAGCGCGATCAGGACGACCAGGAAAAATTCAACGAAAGTGAGAGAAGTAAAAACCATAGAGGGTCAGTTGGAATTCAACCAGTCGAAGATTTCGTCGGCCACCAGTTGGTGGCCGCGGGCATTCAAATGGCCCTTGGCAGGCTCGGTATCGGAAAAGCCGCGGGACAACTGGTGGTTGACGGTCAGCTCGTGAATCATGCGATCGCGGATACTGCGACATTGCACGCCTTGCGCCCGGCACTGGGCTATCAGCAGGGATTCGGCGGGCTCCAGAGGTTCGCTTGCGGAAAACGGCTGCGGAGGCATGTACACGATGCGCAGCTTGTCGCCGTACTGCTGCTTCAGACCGCGGACGATCATTTCCATCAACTCGACGCTGGAAGCGCCGTTGGGTGGGAAGGCATCCTGCGCGCTGGCGGTGTGCTCCTTCCACTGCGGCTTGAGATCGAGTTGGAAGCGCAGGGCGGCGCCGTAGATCAAGCCAGACTCTTTCATTTTGCGCGCGAGATGCCCACCGAATGACGGTTCGCGGCCGCGGATAGCGTTGGGCACGAGGCCTTCGGCAACGACCGTTCCATTGTGATCGGAGATGCGCGCCTGTTCACCGAGATTGGTGCGGAAGTCACCGTCATTCATGGTCAAGAAGATGTAGGGCGTGGGAAATTTCTCGAGAAACATCGGTGCGGCGAAAATGTAGTCGGCGCCTTCTGCCCCGCTCCAGCCGTATTGCCATGCGTTCCACTGTTTGCCCGAGGCACGCAATTTGTCTTCGAGGCGAGCACCCATGGTCTGGTCATCCGGGATCTGAAAGGCTTCGACGTGCGAGTCGCCGATGATTAGGACCGCCTGGGCGCCGGGAATTTGCGGGTTGCCGGTGAGACGCAGACCGTTCGGGAGGAAATGCGTGGAAGCTTGGCCCTCGCGGAAATTGCGGATTTCGATTTCTGCAGGAGTTTCGTACTTGCCTGAGATGGGATGCAGGAGCAGTTCGGCGGCAAGCACGGCGACGCCGGCGCCGCAGAAGAACCAGAACCACGCGTGACGATGCTTGCGCACTTTGCGAGTGCGAGACGCACGGATACTTCTTTCCTCAGCGACTAGTTGTTGTGCCATCTTTTTGACTTTGATTCGATCGCCGTACGCACGGACGCGGATCTTGACTGGGTCCGCGCATTGTAACTCCAATGCACACACGGTGCTTGACGGCCCGAAGCGGCGGTCAAAGCAATTGGCGGCAACGATTTAAGTATCGCGGGAGGCGGCGGAAGCCCTCAATAGGACAGGCGCACCAATTGGGTTAGTACTTCGGTAGGAGAACTTGATCGCTTCGCGCCGAACTCTATTCTCGTCGGCCTAAATGCTTTCAGACCTATGGCTTAGCGGACGGCTGACCCGCCATCTGGTCAGCACGCGCCGGGACGGTGGCAGCTTGGGCTGGCCGGTCCGGAAGCTGCGTGGCGGGCACCCTCAGGACAGCATCGTCGTGTACGACGACGTTGAAGCGTTGGCCAGCGCTTACCGAGACGGGCTTGCCCTTGCGAAATTCCCAGGAAGGGCCGGACGCACCCATGATGCGGCTCATGGGATTGGTGGCAGCCTCTTTGGAGAGGAACATGGCGTTGACGTGGTCGCCGCTGACAGCGGTGACATAGTCCATGGTCCAGGTGATTTCGCCGGGCGGGCGATTCATGAAGCCGGGCTGTTTGAGAGTGCTGACACTGGCGTGGGCTTGGGAACCCTTGGGAAATACGGTCACGCCGTTGACCACGACGTCCTGGGCCACTTTGAGCGGGACGATCATGCCATCTTGCGCGGCGTCCGAAGAGATGTTGGCGGTGAGCTCTACTTCGATAGACGTGAAGCGCGGAACTTTTACCTCGATGAAGTCTGGATGCTTGGGTTCGGGCGGTGGAGCCGAAGCGGACGGCGCCTGCACCATGGCGAGAATCACTTTGTCCGAAAGGCCGGCGGTCTTGAGTTTCTGGAGGGCGCCCGGCGTGGTGTCAAACTCGCAGGGCGAGGACTTGATTTTGGCGATGATGACGTCCGAGCCCAAATGTATTACGTGCATCTTCATGACGTTTGTGTTGGTGAGCGCGTGGACGGAAGCGGCCCGTGGCGCGGAGGAGTCGGTCATGCCGAAATTGTTGCTGGTGCCGGCGGGCGTGTTGGAAATTCCGGAGTAGTGAACCCAACCGATGCGGCCCTCGGCCGTGCGCACCTGAACATATTCGAGCCAGCGCGAGAGCACTTCCACCTTCTCGCCGCAGCGCAGGTGTCCCAACTCTTCCAACTGATCGTTGGATTTATACATCAGCACGTACGAACCGTAGGTTCCGCAGTAGGCATAGCCTGGCGTACCCGCTCGAAGAGAACCGCCGGCAAACAGAGCGACAATCAAAACGAAAACTGGCAACACGCAAAGGCGAACTTTCATGGGAAGCCTCAGAATTCAGGGGCGCCCAGTGTGCGCGGGAACCTGAATTTCGCAGAAATAACAACGCATCCATTTTTGCCGGTGTAATTCGTCGTGGCCATAGTACTTGGGCCGAATTGGTGACGGGTTGGTAACGACACAGCGAAGGCCGCCGCGAAGTTTCAACGGCCGTGGGCACGGCCGGGCCTGAGAACCTTCCACCTCCCCCGGGCATCCTATTACAAGGATTGGGCGCGTAAAGGCGGGGTGCGAGCCTAACAGAAACTTCCCGGCGTCACGAGTGTTCGTTAGTGTTGATGAGTAGATGAAGTCGACGCGCCATCTGCGATCGCTAGAACGTTCGCCCCGCTCCTGGCGGTCGCCGTGGATGCGTCGGGAACAGCCCAGATCTCAGTCCCCTGCAAGTCCAATCGGCGAAGTCTGCCAATCATTGCGAGCGCTGATTGGGGCGAGCGCTGATGGGGCGCGTCGCGGAAATTGGTGACGCGCACATTTCGAACGGGAGATTGAATCATGTCCACGTCGACTGATCATCTGACGACCCTCGATTCTCCGGGTGAACGACGTTTTTACCCACGCAGTACTCCTTCCCGGCCGATTTACATCCCTTTTGGCGCGAACAATCTGTGCATACTGCTCAATTTGAGCGAAAACGGCTTCCTGATTTCCACGCCCGGCGGGCTGGACCGGAATTCGGTATACCGCGTATCGATTCGCCTCAATGGAGTGGCCAAGCCCATTGAAGTGCCGGTGCGCACGGTTTGGACCACGGAATCGCGGGAACGGGCGGGAATCCAGATGCTGGACCTCTCCGATCACGATCGCGAACAGATCCGCAAATGGCAGGCCTTGGAGAATACGCGAGAGAAACCAGCTGAACCAATCGCACCGGAGGTCGCCACCGGGGCCGAGCATAAAGAACAAGCACGCATCGAGCAGAATGTACCTCCGCCCCCTGTTCCGGTGATCCCACCGCCGCCGAAAAGACCTCCGGCTCCTCGGATAGCCGCGGCGGCCGCTCGCGCTACCACTACTGGGGCGCCTATCGCCGAGCTCCAGAACACGCACCTGGACGCGCTGCGGTCGCCGAGTGCTGTAGTGGCTCGTAGGCGCAGGAAAAAATCCGAGGCCCTCGCACTAATCGCCTGGATCTTAGTAGGAGCGGTTGCGTGCGTAGGAATCGCTCTGCTCATGCGGCCGGAATTGTTCGGGAGGATCTTGATGCATTCACAAAATGGAGCTTCATCGGCGGCTGTGGAAGCGCCGAGGAATGCTCCGGAATCGTTGAAAGCGCTGGAGGCGCGCAGTTTGCCGGCCACCTCCAAGACAGCGGCGGGAAGTCTGGTTCCACCGGTTACGACGGTAACGAAGCCCACCACGACAGCGAATTCCAATGCGGACGCTGCTGCGTCCGAACGGCGCGCTTCGGAGACGTCCTCTTCGTCCGAAGGCTCGGCCGCAACCGCGGCCAGGAACCACTTTGCATTGTCGACCTTGTCTCGACCGAATTTGAATGGAGCATCCACAGCGTCGATTCCACGGAGTAATGCGGACGCTGCGAGTGCGGCGGGCGCAAGCTCACTCACTCGAAGTGGAGCATCGAACACGGACCTAGCCGGTGATTCCGCGACTTCGAATAAGGCAACTCCGACGGCCGACGACGCCCAGCTAGCCGACAACACGCCGTCGGCAGGGACTACCGCGCCCATAACGACACCAGCTACTGCGGCGACAACTTCACCAGCGGCGCCCGCACCGTCCGAAAAGTCCGCAATCAGCGGCTCCATTGGCGCCTCGACACCGCGGGGAAATGATGTCGCGGTGTCGTCGTCTGGTTCTGTACCTGCATCCGGTGCAAGCGCGTCGCGGTCTATATGGAACTCGTCCGGCCCGGTTGCCGCCGGCCGATCTTCTCTCCTGCGTTCCCGGCCAGAGCCCGGCTCTTCCCCAGTCGTACACATGGATGTCGCGGAGGCGCACGTGATGGAAATCACGCCTCCGCGAGGAATCACATCATCTTTTATGACGCTGCCAGGCGAGCGTGTACTCGAGGTCAGCGGCATGACCCTGCACATTCGCCGCGCTGTTCGCGTGCCGTCGGATCGCTGGATTTGGCACAGCAAGAAACAGCTGGTATTGGGCGAACTCTCGACACGTGTCGACCCACAGGTTACGCGCGGCGGGCCCGGCTACGGTTCCGTCACCATACAGGCGATCATCGATAAGGATGGGAATGTGAGCGATTTGAAACCTCTGCGCGGTCCTTCTTCCTTGCTACCAAGCGTTACGCGGGCCGTACGCGAATGGCACTACGAGGAAAGTTATTTGGATGGTAAGCCGGTCGAAACGCGCGCCGAAATCGAAGTGGATTTTCATCCTGGCACTAACCCGCGGTCCTGACGAAACTTTTGTAATGCAGCTCCAAGGCGAACGGGAGCGGCGCTCCCGCGGTCGAAGCACCCTGCCATCGACGGTTTCGATTGCCTCGCTTCTCTTTCCTTTGTAGTAGACTCGCCGTCGCAAAAAACGTGCCGTCAGCTTTGCGACGACAACAGGAAGTGAGTCCCTATGCAAAGAAGCGAGCGAAAGTCTTGGCAATCCGCCTCTCTCGCGGTCTCCCTCGCGATCGTGCTGCTCCCTGCCGTACTGCTGTTCGCGCGGAGCCAAAGCCAGAGTCAGGGCATTACGAATAAACAGGATCCCAACGCGTCAAAACGCAAGACCCTGCTGCTAAAGGATTTCGAGCCGAAATCAATGTTGCATGCCGCGGTTCACGAAGTCCCGCGCGCGAAATTTCCGGTGATCGACGTCCACAATCACGTAAACGATCCGGGCGGAAATCATGGTGAGCCCATCGCGCCCGCTGAAGTAGTACGCCGAATGGACGCCGCCAACGTGCAGAAAATTGTGATCCTCACGGGAATGTGGGGCGACAAGCTGCAGGGACTGCTGGACAAAATGGTGAAGCCCTACCCCGATCGCTTCATGGCCTTCACGCAAATTGACTGGAGCAAAATCGACGATGCGAACTTCAGCGCGGAAATGGTGGCGCAAATCGACGATGCGGTAAAGCGCGGCGCCCGCGGACTGAAAGTGCTGAAAGATCTGGGCCTGGGCGTGAAAGACAAATCCGGCAAACTGATCGCCATTGACGATCCGCGCCTCGGTCCAATCTGGGAAGAGTGCGGGCGGCTGAATATTCCGGTGGCCATTCACGTCAGCGATCCGGAAGCGTTTTTTCATCCTAACGACAAATACAACGAACGCTATGAAGAGTTGATGTCCAATCCCAGCTGGAATTTTTCCGGCCCGCAATTTCCCAAGAAGGAGATCCTGCTCGCGCAGCGCAACCACATCGTGGAAAAACATCCGCACACAACGTTCATCGCGCTACATGTCGCGAACTGGCCGGAAAATCTGGACGCCGTCTCCAGTTGGCTCGACAAGTATCCGAATATGTACGTGGAATTCGGCGCGCGCGAAGCGGAACTCGGACGCCAGCCACGGCGCGCGCGGAAGTTCTTCGAGGACTATCAGGACCGCATCCTGTTCGGCACCGACCACGAACCGGATCCGGCGATGTACGCGAATCATTTCCGCTGGCTGGAAACCGGGGACGAATATTTTCCTTACTGGGGCCACCCCGGGCAGGGCCGCTGGGAAATTTACGGCATGGAGCTACCCGACGGGGTGCTGGAAAAGGTGTACCACAAGAACGCGGAAAAGATTTTCGCGAAGTTCAGGCCAGTAACGTAATGCGCGCGGCACAGCGCTTCCGCGCTGTCATAGTTTCAGCTCTCGCACGCACAGCCGGAAACGACTGAGCCACCCAACCAATCTCTCAATCGCCGAATCGGGCAGCCGATCGCGCTTTCGCCTTTGCGGCTTCCTCTTCCCGGTTCTTTGGAGGCGCATTCGTGTCCATGGTGCGCAGCAGCCGCTCGGAAATTCCACTGATTTCATCGATGGCGGCCTGAAACGCCGCCTCGTTGGCCTTCGAGGGCTTCGTAAAGCCGCTAATCTTGCGCACAAATTGCAGCGAGGCCGCACGCACCTCCTCCGGCGTCACCGGAGGATCGAAATTGAAGAGCGTTTTGATATTCCTGCACATGTCGAGAGCCTCCGCGCCTTCCGATAATGGGCGCAGCTATCCCTTATGTTAGCAATGTGCCCGAATGAATTTCCATCGTGGGAAACTGAGTCAGATGAGCGGAGACAAAAAATAGGCTTGACACTCGGGCGCTGTCATTGTATTTAACCAATAAGTTAAATACAATGACGAGCGACCGTCTCACCTCCACCTTCGCCGCACTAGCCGATCCCACGCGGCGCGCCATTCTTGCCCGGCTTGTCGCTGGCGAAGTCTCGGTCACCGAATTGGCCGAACCTTTCGAGATGAGCCTCCCCGCGGTCTCCAAGCATCTCAAGGTACTCGAGCGCGCCGGTTTGATTCGTCGTGGCCGCGAAGCGCAGTGGCGCCCGTGCCG
>Ga0157378_10001027_pt1 | contig 25529 bp, 17 predicted proteins | sample M65metaG_FD_115309 | JGI IMG/M metagenome (GOLD analysis project Ga0157378, IMG submission 115309) | Miscanthus rhizosphere microbial communities from Kellogg Biological Station, Michigan, USA - M6-5 metaG | ecosystem: Host-associated > Plants > Roots > Rhizosphere > Soil | place: USA: Michigan...
AATGCCGGCGGCGTGACGGTCAGCTACTTCGAGTGGGTGCAAAACCAGGAAGGCCTGCTGTGGGATTCCGAGGAAGTGAACGTGCGCCTGCAGAAGATCATGGTGCGCGCGTTCCACGAAATGGTGGAAACGATGCGCAAGCACCACGTGCCACCGCGCGCCGGCGCGATGATCCTCGCCGTGGGCCGCGTCGCCGAAGCGACCCTGGTGCGCGGTTTGTTTCCGTGAGCGTCTTCGAACTTTTGCGCCCGCTTTGACGCCGATACCGCAACCACCGTAGAGCTCCCGTCGGCTCCGCAAATACTTCTTGCACTGCAAAAAATCCGCGAGTAGATTCGGAATTGCCGGTCCGTGATTCCTGCGCGACCGGCAATTTTCTTCGTGAGCGGGGAATTCGCGGACCGATGAGCACGAACGGACACACGGCGCCCCCAATTCTGCTGACCATAGCGGGTTTTGATCCGAGCTGCGGCGCGGGAGTCGCGGCGGATCTAAAAACGTTCGCAGCGTTCGGCTGCTATGGAGTGGCGGCAATCACTTCGCTGACCGTGCAGAACACCCAGGGAGTGGAGGCGGTACACAACACGCCCAGCGCGGAGCTGCGCGAGCAGCTGGAAGTGCTGGCGAAAGACTGCGAAATCGCGGCGGTAAAAATCGGCATGCTGGGCAATCGCGGCAACGCCGTAGCGGTAGGCGAGTTCCTGGATGCGCACAAGTTCGCGCATGTGGTGCACGATCCGGTGATGAAATCGTCGAGCGGAACGGAATTGCTCGATGCCGGCGGCGTGAAGTACATAGCAACAGAACTGCTGAAGCGGTCTGGCGTGATTACGCCGAATATTCCGGAATCCGAAGCCCTTACGGGGCTGGAGATCAAAGATGTGGCCGGAATGGAAGCCGCGGCGCGCAAGCTGGTGGAGATGGGAGCGCGCGCGGTGATCGTCAAGGGCGGCCACATGGACCGCGCGGTGGATGTGGTGTTTGACGGCAGCGAGATGGTGCAGCTGGGCGGTGAAAAAGTAAAAACGGAAAACACGCACGGTACGGGCTGCACGTTTGCTTCGGCGCTCGTCGCGCAACTTGCCGCCGGGCGGGGATTGATCGAGGCGGCGACGCTGGCGAAAGCGTACGTCACCAAGGCAATTGAAAAAGGCTATGCGGTGGGCAAAGGCCGGGTGCCGCTCGATCATTTCTACCGGCTGAAAATCGAGCCACTGGCACGGGGCACGCATGAAGTCCCGCAGCACGGAATGCACCCGGCGGCAGAGCCGGCGGCTCACTAGCCGCGACTTGCGTGATCCCTCGCCAAGCTGGCATCGCAACCCTCCTGATGGTCACGGCCATCATTGTTCTGGCGGCCGCCTTCTCGCCTCGAGTTGCGCAACCGCAGTCCTATCATAACTTTGCCGATACCCGCGGCTGGCTCGGCATTCCCAATTTCGGCAACGTGGTTTCCAATTTCCCATTTGCGACTGTGGGAGCCTGGGGTTTGTGGTTCATTTGCAGCAGGCGCGGTCAGGCAAAATTTCTGGACGAGCGTGAACGGTGGCCCTACCTGCTCGGTTTCTTTGGGTTGTTCCTCACTGCGTTTGGCTCTTCTTACTATCACCTGGTCCCGGAGAATGCCCGGTTGGTTTGGGACAGGCTGCCGATGACGCTCGTCTTCATGCCATTAGTGGCGATGATTGCCGAACGAATCAGCGTGAAGGCCGGATTATGGCTGCCGCCTGTACTGACCTCAATCGGTGCGGGCAGCGTCTGGCAGTGGAACGCAAGCGAACTGCGCGGCAAAGGCGATTTGCGTATGTATGCAACCGTTCAGGTGTATGCGCTCGTCGTCTTACTGATCGCGTTGCTGCTGCCGGCCAAGTACACGCGCAGCGGCGACCTACTGTGGGTAGTGGGATTTTACGCCCTGGCGAAAATCCTGGAGACGGCCGACCGCCAAGTATTTGCCCTCACCGGGCGAACGCTAAGCGGCCACGCCTTGAAACATTTGGCCGCGGCAACCGCCGGTTTACTGGATTTTGCGCATGCTTCGGAAGAGGGAAGCGCTACCTCCAGCCGCAACACCAGCTGAAGCCTCAGAGAGCTCGGAACGTCACAGAGGGGTCGGAGACGTGCCCCGTCGAGTCACGAGCGACGCAGTTTCCAACCAAAGGCCAATGCGCCAAAGCCGATTAACACCAGACTCGCGGGCTCCGGTGTTGCGGTCGTGCCCTGGATGTTGCCGTCTGTCGTAAAGAATGCGATGGAATCCGACGTTCCATTGACGAACGTAACGCCGGATGCTGAGAGATTTACGTGAATGTCCTGGGAGCCAAAGTCCTGAAGGTTGGAGAAACCGCCGATGGCCGCTCCCGACGTGCAAGGCAAACCGGTCATGGGTCCATTGCTCGCTTGCGCTACGTTTTCGCTCGTGCCAAAGCTGCCGCACATGAAGACGCCAGTTGGTAGATTTACGTTCAACAGATTGAGCGTCAGACTTGAACCGGCCCTAAGTTGAATAATGTCCAGTGTTCCGAAGGCGGTATCAGGAGGAGGAGTCGGCTCCAGGAAGGCAAACACAGCACCGTCAAAGGTGGTACCGCCGAACGTGAACGTTTGTGGATTGAAATCTTCGCAGTTGTTCTGGTTGGTGTTATCCGCTACAAAAGCGGCGATATTTGCCTGACACACGGCGAGTTGGCCTGGGCCTGAGCTGTCGCCATATGTGGAGCCGCCGCGGACTGGAATCTTGTCGGCCCAGCTTGGACTGCCTGCTAGCAACACCAAAATAACTACAAGAATAGACTTCCGGAAGTAAGGGCAACGCATGGCACTCCTTCGCGGACGGATACCGGGGCTGTGGCAGCCGACCGTCATGCGAACTTAATCTCGAACCGAACGCTATCGCGTGAACTCGCGTCTGGGCGGGAGAGACGCTGCATCCGCACGGGAACACAAAACAAGCTGAGTGCTTTGCTGCATGTCAGGAACCATCGATGGGAAGATATCCACAGCTTGTTCGCTGCCTTAAGTCTCTGAAAGCGAATCGGTTGCGAGGTTCAGACGAACCGTTCGTATCCTGACGCAAATCCTAGGTGTGCAATTGTTTGCCTTGTTTGCGCTGCGATTTTCTGATGAACTCCGCGGCACGCAGGATTCGATTAGCCAGGTTTAGAGCTATTGATTTGCTGCGAGAATCCCACGGCTCTTGCCTCGATTTGTTTGAATCCCTTCTTTGCAGCATCCTTTTGTAAAGCAGACAGGACCAAAAGTGCGGCCCGCCTGTCACCTCCGAAAAGTCCGCTTTCCCCCTGTGCAAGCCGCGCTTCAAATTGCAATCCCGGCACTCCAAGCTTGCGAGCCTCGGAGGCTACATCTTCCAGCTTCGTTTTTCCGGCGGCTATTTTACCGGAGCGCATCTGCAAACGTCCCGAAGTGATAGCAATAGCGAGTCTTATGGTCGGATCCTGCAGCGATGATTTTTCAACGAGTTCCAATTCCTTTTCGGCCTCTTCTTTGCGGTCCAAATCGAGCAGGGCAGACGCAACGCGACTTCGCGCAAGGGCCTCAGTGTCCTTTAGACCTTCTAGGCGAAATTCGTCCGCGGCTTGCTTAGCCAGCACTTTAGCCTCTTCAGCCTTTCCGTCTTGGAGCCTGAGCTGGCCTAACGACAGCTGACCCAACGCAATGGCCGTCTTGTCTCCAATCTGTGTGGCCAGTTTCAGACCGTTTTGATAGTTTTCTTCGGCGCGTGTCAGCTGAGCTTGATCCAGATTGATATCGCCAAGGCCGTACAGGAATCGTGCTTGATCGCTCTTGTTGCCGGTTTCCTCGGCCGCCTTCAACGCTTCTTGGAAGTTCTGCAAAGCCGGGGAAAAATTGCCTTGCAGCCAATAGATAAAGGCTATGTTGTTCTGCGCTCTTGCAATGCTCCCCTTATCTTGAACTGAGCGAGCCTCTTCGAGAGACCGCTGATAAAGGCCAAGGGCTACAGAGAACTTGCCGAGAGATTGGCTTACCGTAGCGAGGTTGTTCAAAAGATTTAGAGTCTGGCCACGATCATTAATTTCCTGTGCAACGGAGAGTGCGCTCTCGTAAGTTTTCTGAGCTTCGGCGAAATCACCCTGATTCGCAAGGACGTTGCCGATGTTCGTCAGCGCGCCTGCGATGTCGCGCTTCGATCCGATTTTGTGCGCGAAATCCAAGGCTTGCCTGTGTTGTTCAAGACTCTGCTTAGGATCGCCTTGCGTTCCGGCGATGAGGCCGAGAATCGTGTAGGCCCGAGCGACCAATAGGAGGTCGGTGGTAGGCCTTGAAAGGCCGATAGACTGTTGACATGCCGACTGCGCACCCTGCGCGTCGCCTTGCATCGCCATCGCTGCGCAAGCTCGCCACAAAGCTTCCGCCTCAAGCAACCGAGAGCCTTTGGCTCTGGCCCCATCGGCCGCGCGCAAAGCGGCCTGTTTCTCCGTTGAGAAGTCAGAAAGCGCTTCAGCAGCTTCGGCTTCCTTCAGATCCAGAAGAGCGTCCTGGCGAATGGACTCAGGCTGCTTGCGAAGTTCCTCTACTGTTTTCAGCGCTTCGTTGGCTCTGCCCGCGCGAATTTGCACTTCCGCTGCGCGGACTCCGTATTCAGGATTCTCGGGATAGAGGGTCCATAAAGAGCGATAAAGGTCGGTTGCTTTGTCCCAGTCGGACGATATTTCGCGAAAGCGCGCTTCGACCAAGGTTTTGTCTTCTCTACCGAGACGCGATGAAAGCTCAAAGGCGCGCTTGGCTTCCTGTTTTGCTTTTTCGTCATAGCCCAGTTGACTCCACGCTGCAGCCAGATAGGCATGGGCCAAAGAGAAGTTTGGATCAGCTATCGTGGCCTTAAGCAAAGAATCCCTGGCTCCAAGCAGATCGAAAGTGCGTAATTTAGCAAGCCCCTCAAAGTACAGCCGCGCCGCATCGGGCGTGGAAGGAACGGCGGCCTGCAATTCAGATGATTGCGACACGCTGATGCCGGGCAGACCAAGTTTTGCGCGCAGGGTCGATCCCACGGTCGTGGCCAGCTCCGGAAGAGCCAACTCCGTCCCGTAGTCTGTGATTCGTTGAATCACTTCGCCGTTTCTTGCCCGCTGCAGCTGCAAGGTCAGCTGAATGCGCCCGCCGGCGGACTCTCCCGTGCTGAAAAGAGCGCCAGAGACGACGTAGTCGCAACGCAGTGAGCGGCGAACCTTTTCGATCGTGTCGACGGAGTAGCTGGCTTCATTCGGCAAAGCGAGATCAATCTTCATGCGCGCCACGGTTTCTGCGGGGATCGGAACGATGTGATCGCCCGCGGCCAGCTCTGATGCGAGCATGTCGCTCAGCGAAGTGGACACCCAGTCGGTTTCGGGAGCACCCGTCTGATTCTTGAATCCTAAAACCGCCACGGTGGGCCGAGGCTTCACCTTGCCTAGGAACCGTCCGCCGAAAGCCCACAATCCGAGCCCTAGAACTGTCGCGAGTAAAACACCTGCGACGGCGATCCAGACCTTCCAACGCACCGCAAAAGCTGTTTTTCGTGGTGCAGCGAGCGGCGTTTCTTCCCCTTCGGCTGCCGCCGAGCCTTTATCGCGGGGTGCCGGCCGTGCTGCAACCTTTCCCAGCGCATCGAAGAGCGCGTTTGTGCGAATCCGCTCAACCGCATCCAGCATTTCCCGCGCCGTGCCGAACCGCCGCTGCGGCTCTTTCTCCAAGGCGATGCGAATCAAGGAGTCGAATTCCAGTGATACTTTCGGGTTTACTTCCCGCGCCGACGGAGGAATGCGATGCAGGATGGAATCGGTCAGCCGCGGCCCGAACGTTTCGGGAAACGGTCGCGAGCCCGTCGCAAGTTCATACAACACCACTCCTGTCGCGTATATATCTGTGCGCGCGTCAATGTATTCGCCGCGCAGCTGCTCCGGCGCCATATACGGCAGCGTTCCCACGACGCCGGAAGTCGTGGCGATGCTTTGCGTCACATCCATGTCGACTTGCATCGTCCGCGCCAGGCCGAAATCGAGAATCTTGAGCCGGCCGTCGAGCGTTTCGCGTAAATTTCCGGGTTTTAAATCGCGGTGAATGATGCCTTCGGCGTGCGCGGCGCAGAGACCGTCAAGCAGTTGAATCGCGACTCGCACTAACTCGCCTTCTCCGAGCGGACCTTTCCTGATTTTTTCAGTCAGACTCTTGCCCTGAACCAGCTCCATAACGATGAAGCTGATCCCGCCTTCCGCATCAAAGTCGTGGACCGTCGCCACATTCGGGTGGTTCAGTTTCGAAAGCAGGCGGGCTTCGCGGCGGAAGCGAGCGAGAAATTCCTGATCGCCGGAGAGTTCGGGAGAAAGAACCTTCAGCGCGACATCGCGATCGAGGCGTTCATCGTGGGCTCGATACACGACGCCCATGCCGCCGGCACCAATTTCTTCCAGCACGGAATAATGCGAGATTGTGCGGCCAACCATATCAAAACACGGGTGTTGCGATCTGATCCCTAGGGCGCCCGGCGCGAATGCATCATAGTACATCCGCGTTGGCTGGCGGCTTGGAAAGTTCTCGATGAAGTGCAAACGACGGACTAGTGAGCGATGAGCGGAAGGCCCGACGGACGGGGCGGGGGAGAAACCACGACGCGGATGGGGCGTTCCGCAAGATGCCGGGCGCGGAGATTGCGCTGCGCGCGCCGTCCCCAGGAACGAACGAAAGCGAAATTCAGCGCGCCGCCAATTACGGAACTCGCTACCGGAATCAGACGGCCTACCCATTTTTCCGCGGCCTCTTCGCCGAATTTTGCGGCCAGCCGCTGGGCGACTCGCGGCGCAAGCTTCTCGAGCATCTGTTTTTCGGCGAGGTCTTTGCCGAAGTCGATGCCCGCGGCGGCTGCGGCAGCCAACCAAAGCTCGCGCTTCTCGTCATCGCCCTGGGCTTGAAAGCCGTACAACAAAGTCAGGCGCTGGATCAGGCGCAGCGTAATGATGGTGAGCAGGCCCAGATCGGGAACGAGCGTGATCATTCCGCCCAGGCCAAATCCGGCTCCCTCGGCGAGGGCCAGCCGTTCGGCGTCCTTGACGAGCCGTTGAGCGATGGAATCGAGTCGCTCGACGGGCACCATGTGCATGCGGCTGAAGTCGGAAACATGCAGGCGGTGTTTACGCGCAAGATAGTCGCGAAAATCCGCCGGATCGATTTCGACCGAGCGAAGCCCCTGGAAGAAACCGAAGCGAAGAAGCCGGCCGACGGGCGAGCTGGTGGTCGAGTTGTGTAACCGAGCCATCGTTAAAGGCATCCTATGCCGGATTAGAACCGGCTGGCAATGGGTACGTTGTATCGGCGCTCCGATCGGAAAACGCAGTCGTCTCGAACCTATTGAAAACGCTTCGTTTGTTGCTGCGAATGAGCCTGCGACAAACGGGCGGCGTGCCGGAACCGGTCGCGGCGATAGGGGTTTAGTTGGAGAGAAGCGGGCGTTGACAGAAACGCACCCGAAAGCCGGGCGTACTACTTGACGCGGAAAGGCATTTGGGTAAACTGCGCTTTCGCCTATGGCAGCAACAGTCCAATTTGTGCCGACCGACACGGTGACGGATTTTGAATTTCCGCAGCGTGAGGCGGCCTTTTTTTATGGTTTGTTCCTGCGCGGACATTCTGCGGACAAGCTGAGGCAGGACATTGAAGTGCCTCCGGCGGTGCTGGCCAAGTGGCATCGTGAAGCGGAACGCGAACCGGAACTGAGAAGCCTATTGTCACGCATCGTCGAGTACCGCCGGCACGTGCTGGCGATTTTCGACTCGCTGGTTGGCTCGGAAAAGATGCCCCAGCGGATGCAATAAGGGACCCTAGCCAGGAACTTCCTCTATTCGCGACCGCGATCTCGCCGCGAAAACGCCAAGGCAAATTACAAGCGCGGCACCTGTTTGAAAGGACAGGTCCCGGCGGAAGTTTACCTCACGCCAAGCAACCCGGCGGCGGACAACCCTAATCTAACCCACCGGGGACAAGTGCCTCAAAATACGAGAGATTTTGCCGTTTTTCGGGCGCTGGGTTTTCTGGAACGGACCCGCGAACCCGTTTGACGGGCGGCTTGTCCGGGGGTTAGAATCCTCCAGTCCGTTGGCGGTTGAGGTGTACCCATGGCCAGGGTAGTCCGAACCCTATTTGCTATTGTTTTCACTATATCGATTTCGCTCCCGCCTTCCATGGCGCAGGCCCAACAGGCGCCTGACGCTAAAGATCCTGCCGCGCCACAAAAGCTGACCAAAGAGCAAAAGAAGAAAATGAGCCGGGCCCTCAAGGAGTTGGACGCCCAATACAAGCAGTGGCTCAACGAAGACGTCGTGTACATCATCGCGCCGGAAGAGCGGACGGCTTTTTTGCAACTGAACACCAGCGAAGAGCGCGAACAGTTTATTGAACAGTTCTGGCTGCGCCGCAGCGGCAATCCGGACTTGCCGGAGAACGATTTCAAGGAAGAGCACTACCGTAGAATCGCTTACGCCAACGAGCATTTCGCTTCCGGCATTCCGGGCTGGCGAACGGATCGCGGCCGCACTTACATCATCTGGGGCCCTGCGGACGAAGTGGATTCGCATCCGACCGGCGGAACCTATGACCGGCCGATGGAAGAAGGCGGCGGTTCCACATCGACGTATCCGTGGGAAACCTGGCGCTATCGCTATCTTGAAGGGCTCGGCAACAACATCATCCTCGAATTTGTCGACCCCTCCGGATCCGGCGAATACCACCTGACGATGGACCCGTCGGAAAAGGACGCCTTGCTGCACGTGCCGGGCGCCGGATTGAGCATGATGGAATCGATGGGACTCGCGTCCAAGGCGGATCGTTTCACGCGCTCGGATGGCACCAACCTGCCGACGACGATGGGTGGCCAGCCGGCCAGCATGAATGAGTTCACGCGCCTGGAGCAGTATGCAAAGATTCAGCAGGCGCCGCCGGTAAAGTTCAAAGACCTCGAAGCGCTGGTGACTTCGCGCATCGTTCGCGATCAGGTCCACTTCGCATGGCGCACCGATTACCTGAAAGTGACCAACGACACGGTTCTGGTTCCGGTGACGATACAGGTGCCGAACAGCCAGTTGTCGTTCCAGAACAAAGACGGTGTTCACACTGCGACGATGAATATCTTCGGCCGCATCAGCACGTTGACCGGCCGCGTGGTGCAGACATTTGAAGAGCCGGTGACCCGCGATTTTCCGGATTCGCTGTTCCAGCAGTCGGTGAAGCTGCAATCGATCTATCAGAAGGCGGTCCCGTTGCGCCCGGGTCTGTACCGACTGGACCTGGTGATCAAGGATGTGCAGAGCGGCAACGTGGGCGTGGTAAATACGCGCTTGCAGGTTCCGCGCTATCAGGATGAAAAGCTCGAAGCCAGCTCGTTGATTCTGGCCGACCAGATTGAGCGAGTGCCGGCGAAACAGATCGGCGCCGGACAGTTTGTGATTGGTTCGTCCAAGGTGCGGCCGCGCCTGGATGGCGATTTCACCCCGCAGGACCGGCTCGGAATCTACATGCAGGTGTACAACCTGAAGCCGGATGAGCAAACGCACAAGTCGAATGCCACGTTCCTGTACACCGTAAAGAAGGCCGGAGACAAGGCCGATCAGCCAGCGATCATGCAGTTCAAGGAAACCAGCGTGGATATGAAGCAGACCGGCGATCAGATCACGATCGAACGGCTGCTGCCGCTGGCCACGCTGGCGCCCGGCAAGTACACGCTCGAAGTCAGCGCGACCGACGCATTGGCCAATCAAACGATTTCCCGAAGCGCGGAGTTCACGGTGAAGCCGCCGATGGCGCCCATCAAGACCTCGGCAGCGAACACCACACCCGGGAGGTAGCAGTGCAGCAGGGACGATTCCGGACGCAGCTCCGGATTTGGGGCACCCTGGTAACGGCCGCGGCTTGCTTGTCTGTGCTGGCAGGCGGGGCGGAAGCGCAGGCAAAGCTGGTTGCCGGCAGCCTGACGGGTGTAGTGCGCGACCTTGCGGGAACGCCGCAAATGGGCGCGAGCGTCCAGGTACTCGCCGAAACCGCCGGCACGAACGGTTCGAGCGAACTTCTCACCAACACGCAGGGGATTTTTCGAAGCGAAAAGCTGGCGCCCGGTCTGTACACCATCCGGGTAACGCTCGCCGGATTCCTCCCAACGCTGCAGCAGCATGTCCGTGTGAACGCCAACCTGACCACCATGGTGCGCATCGAGATGGAGTCGATGTTCGCCACGCTCGAGCAGTTGCGCAAGCAGCCCAATTCGGCGAAAGCGGAAGCGGACGATTGGAGATGGGTGCTGCGATCGGCCTCGGGCACGCGGCCGGTATTGCAGTGGGATGATCACGGCGCGACGCTCGGCGCGGGCGCGGATTCTAACGCCGGGGCGCCGAAAATGTTGATGGAGTTCACAGATGGGGCGCGGCGCCCTGGCTCGGTCTCGAACGTTGCGTCGGCACCAGGAACGGCGTTCGCCTACGACCAGAAGGTTGGTGCGGGCAAGCTCCTGGTCGCCGGCCAGATGAGCTACGACGAACAGCCCGCGGGCGGAGTTGCCACGGTTTGGCTGCCAACCGGCACCATCGGAGCCGGGCCGCACACGGCACTGGTGCTACGCGAAGCTTCCCTCGGAAATACGGGCGTAACGTTCCGCGGAATGCGGCTCGACCAGGGCGGGGCCGTAACCTTGGGCGATCGCGTATTGGTTCGCTACGGCGGAGAGTATTTGCTGGTGGGCCTGGGGCGTTCGGTGTCCTCCATACGGCCACGAATCAGCATGGAATCCAGGCTGAGCGATGCCTGGCGGGCCAGTGTGGTTTTTGCTTCGCAGCCCGGCGCGCCTAGTACCCTCGATTCGAATGCTTTGGATGCGAGCGGCGACGAATTGCGGTCTTCGCTGGTGCGCGCGCTCGACGAACTGGATGCTTTTCCGGCGTTGATGTGGCGCGATGGAAGGCCGGTGCTCGAAGGCGGATGGCACGAAGAAATTTCAGTGGAACGGCGCATCGGCGAGCGCGGCAAACTGCAGATCGCGGCTTTCCATGATGATGCGCATCACCAGGCGGTGTTCGGCAGAGGCAGCGACCTGCCGGAACAGGAATTTTTCCAGGACATTTTCTCGAACGCGTTTGCCTATGATGCCGGCTCTTCGAGCAGCTGGGGTGGCCGCATCGCCTATCGCGAAAAACTAGGCGACGACACAGAGCTAACGGCAGTGTACGCGATGGGAGGGGCCTTGGCTCCTGGCGCGATGACCGATGCGGTTTTGCGCGATGCGTTGCGCATGGTCGCCCGGCAAAGTGTGGGCCTCAACGTTTCGACGAAGGTACCGCGAGCTGGCGGACGCGTGACCGTCGGCTACAAGTGGATGAGCGGCCCGGCAGTTACGCGAGTGGACAGCTATGGCGAATCGCTCTACCAGATGGATCCCTTCCTCCACGTTTCCCTGCGCCAGCAGCTGCCAAAGTTCGGACCAGGCCGGTGGGAAGCGATCGCCGATTGCGACAACCTGCTCGCCCAAGGCTACGTCACGATGAACACCAGGGATGGCCAAGTGGTCCTGGTTCCGGCATTCCGGACGTTTCGGGGTGGCTTGAGTCTCCAGTTCTAGCCGTTTGGAAAGCTGTAGGTGTCCTTCCAGAAACTGGATTTCTGCAATCAGTTCCCTCGAGGGTAGCCCTAACTTATAGAACCGAAGTAGGTTAGTAATCCCCAGAGGCCTCCAAAGAGTGGAAGGGGAGTTGCAGAACGTCTATTCAAGTGTGTTGGCCTTAAGGTGTTTGGATCCTGTCCATGAAGCAGAGCTTTCGCGCCAGCCTCGGAGCGGTAGTTTTAGCGCTAGCGACGCTGGCTGCGGTGATCTTTGCCATTTTGAACTTCGACCAGCGGTCTCGGTTCGAGTCGCCCGACGACGGAGTGGCTTGGCGGGATACCGACCATGGGATCGAGGCCTGGAAGGTGACGCCGGGCGGGCCGGCGTGGCAGGCCGGGATCCGGCAGGGCGACCGGCTGGTTGAGATCGGCGGCCAGGCGATGCCGGCCGCGGTGCAAGTGACCAAGCGGGTGTGGCGCGCCGGGCTATGGAGCCAGCTGCGTTACAAAGTGGAGCGGGGCGGCGAGGCTTTTGAAACGCCCGTAGTGATCGCTCCTGCGCAAAAGCCTCTCACTGCCGAGAATTACCTTCGCGTTGTTGGCCTGATTTACCTCTTCATCGGCATTTTTATTTTTATCCGGCGGTGGAACGCTCCGCGCGCCGTGCACTTCTATGTTTTCTGCCTGGTGTCGTTCATTCTCTACAGCTTCCATTACAGCGGAAAGCTGGACGCTTTCGACTACGAGGTGTATTGGGCCGGCGTGGCGGCGAGGCTGCTGGCGCCCGCCCTGCTGCTGCATTTCGCGCTGGTTTTTCCAGAGCGCGCGCAGAGTTCGCTGAAGGAACTGGCCAAGCTCGGGTTTGTTTACGGGCCTCCGCTGTTGCTGCTGCTGGCGCATGTGAATGTGGCCCGGCAGACGCTCGGCTTTCTGCCATGGCTGGGTTCGCGCGTTTTGCTGGACCAGATTGAGCTGGCCTACCTGGCGGGATGTTTTGTTCTCGCCGGACTGGTTTTCTACCATAGCTTCCGGAGCGCCCCGTCCGGCGTGCTGCGGCAGCAGCTGAAGTGGCTTTCCGGCGGCACGCTGGCGGGCAGCCTGCCATTTGCGCTTTTCTACATCCTGCCGTACGCGCTGAATCCGCTGCTCAAGCCGTGGATGATTTTCTCTTCGCTGAGCCTGGTGCTGATTCCGCTGTGCTTTGGCTACGCCATCATCCGCTATCGCTTGATGGACGTGGACATCATCTTCAAGCGCGGCTTGGCGCACACCGCGGCGACGGCGGCGGTTGCTGCGGTATTTTTCTCGCTGGTCGGGCTGAGCGGCGACATCTTTCACACCAGCACCAATGATCGGCTGGTCGTGGTGCTGGCGATCACCATCGCGTCATTTTTGTTCCAGCCGGTGCGCGAATGGATTCAGCGGCGCCTCGATCATTTCTTCTACCGCGACCGCCTGGACTACCGCCGCACGCTGATTGAATTTGGCCGCACGCTGACCAATGAAGTGCGGCTCGACCCGATGCTGAGCTCGGTGATGGACCGCATTTCGCAGACGCTGCTCGTCGACCGTCTGGCCATTTTTGTGGAAGACGAAGAGCAGCCGGGAAAAATGAAGCTGGCGCGCTCCATGGGGGTGCGGGCGCAGGGGCCGCTCGATTTGAGCTTCCTCGATACGGTGCGGCCGGAGATGGCAAGAAGCGCCCTGTTCTTCGAGTCGCCGCGCAGCGTGTCCGGCGCGAGCGAAGCGGTGTGTGAAACACTCGGGCAACTCGACCTGAATTACTACGTGCCGTGCCGCATCCGTGAGCACTCGGTAGCCGTTCTCGGTCTTGGCAAAACCGTGGACGGTGACTTTCTATCGAGCGACGACGTCGAATTGGTGCAAACGATCGCCGGATATGTGGCGGTTGCGCTCGACAACGCGCAGCTCTACAGCTCGCTCGAACAGAAAGCGCTGGAGATCGCTCGTTTGAAGGATTTCAGCGAAAACATCGTCGAATCGCTGAACGTCGGCGTGCTCGCGGTTGATCTGAGCGGAATTGTCGAGAGCTGGAATACCCGCATGGAGCAGCTTTTCGGCGTCCCGCGGCAGGATGCCGTGGGGGCGCCGCTCGACGCGCTGCTGCCCGCGGAATTAGCCACCGAAATCGCCGCGCGACGCGACGAGGAGCAGATTACCGGCATCTATAAACAGAGATTGCAGCATCAAGGAAAAACACTGACGCTCAATGTCTCCATCACGCCGCTGGTGAGCAAGTCCGGTGAGCACATCGGACGCCTGCTCTTGTTCGATGACGTAACACAGCGGGAGCGCATGGAAGAGCAGATGTCGCAGACCGAAAAACTCACCTCGCTCGGGTTGCTGGCGGCCGGCGTGGCGCACGAAGTGAACACGCCGTTGGCGGTGATCTCCAACTACATTCAGATGCTGGCCAAGCAGATGCCGGAGGGCGATCCGCGCCATTCCATCATCGAAAAGATTGTGAAGCAAACGTTCCGCGCCAGCGAGATCGTCAACAACCTTTTGAATTTCTCGCGCACCGGCGCGGCGGAAACCGCCAATGTTGACGTGAACAAGGTTGTCGAAGACACGCTGGCGCTGGTTTCGCATCCGCTGAAGACATCGCAAATCCACGTAGTGAAGAATCTGTCGGAAGGTCTTCCGGCGGTTCGCGGCTCGGCCAACAAGCTGCAGCAGGTATTCTTGAATTTGTTCCTGAATGCTCGCGATGCGATGCCGTCGGGCGGAATTCTGGAAGTTCGCACCAGCGCGCACAACGGCAGCGTGGAAGTCGAAGTGGTGGATACGGGCGCGGGAATTCCGCGGGAACACATTCACCGGATTTTCGACCCGTTTTTTACGACCAAGGCCAGTGGGCGAGGTACAGGTCTTGGGCTTTCCGTGAGCTACGGAATCATCAAAGAGCACGCAGGGAAAGTGGACGTTCGCTCCGCGCCCGGCAAGGGCACGTCGTTCCACGTCGAGTTCCCCGCAGTGAGAAAGCCGGTTCATGTCTAAAGGTGCAATTCTCGTGGTTGACGATGAATCCGAAATCAGAGAAGGCCTGGAGCTGCTGTTAAGGGGCGAAGGCTACGGCGTGTCGAGCGCCGATACGGGCGAATCCGGGCTGGGTAAATTGGAAGAGCGGCCCTTCGACCTGATGTTGCTGGATGTCAGCCTGCCGGACCGCAACGGCCTGGAACTGCTCAAAGAAGTGCGGCGGCGCGATCCCGATTTGCCCGTGGTACTGATCACGGCATACGGCTCCATCGACATGGCGCGCGCGGCATTCAAGGGCGGCGCTCTCGATTACATCACCAAGCCGTGGTCCAACGATGAATTGCTGGCGCAAGTCGCGCAAGCCGTCGAATCGCGGCGCCTGCGCGAAGAAAACGTTCATCTGAAGCGCGCTTTGAAACAGCGATCGAGCTTTCCCAGCATCATTGGCAAGAGCGAAAAAATGCTTACGCTGTTCGATCTGGTCGCGCAGGTGGCGCCCTCGCGTTCCACCGTGCTGATCAGCGGCGAGAGCGGCACGGGCAAAGAACTCATCGCAAAAGCAATTCACTCCGCATCCCCGCGCGCCGATAAGGCGTTTGTTCCGGTGAACACCGGCTCGATTCCCGTCGACTTGCTGGAATCGCAACTTTTCGGGCACGTGAAAGGCGCATTCACCAGCGCCGTTTCCTCGAAGAAGGGGCTGTTTGAAGTCGCCGACCAGGGAACAATTTTCTTCGACGAGATCGCCACCATCAGTCCCGAGACGCAGGCCAAACTGCTGCGCGTGATCCAGGAGCGCGAATTCATGCGCCTGGGCGGCACGGAACAGATCAAAGTGGACGTTCGCATCGTCGCTGCTTCCAACGTTGAATTGCTCACGCTGGTGCGCGAAGGTCGCTTCCGCGAAGATTTGTACCACCGCCTCAACGTGATTCACCTGACGCTGCCGCCGCTGCGTGACCGGCGCGAAGACGTGCCGATGCTGCTGGCGCACTTCCTGAACCGCTACTGCGAAGAAAACGGCAAGCCGATGCGGCAGTTTACGCCGGCTGCGATGAAGCTGATGATGGACTACGACTGGCCGGGCAACGTGCGCGAACTGGAAAACGTGGTTGAGCGCGCCGTCGTGCTTTCCACCACAGAACGCGTTGACGCCGATTTGCTGCCGGAAAGCATCCGCAGCAAGGAAATCGTCAAAGGCGTGCGTCTGCAGCTTTCAGAATTCATGCCGCCTTTGCCGGGCGAACCGGGTTCCCGCACCGGAGCGGATGTGCAACAGCACCCTTCGCTCTTTCAGATCATGGACGAAATCGAACGCCGCATGATCGTGGACATGCTCGATCGCAGCGGATGGAACCAGACGGAGGCCGCGGAGCGTTTTCTGATTCCGCTTTCGACGCTCAACCAGAAGATCAAGCGGCTGGGCATCGACGTCCGGCGGCGCGGGCGCAGCGACGATTCCTTTACGGCATCGTCAGGGAAATAACTGCTACCATCTTGACCGGGGGAAACATGAACAAGCGCGAGTTGACGGCAAGCGCGTGTCTTTCGGCTGCGATGCTGGTAGCGGTCCTGGTTCCAACCGGTGCGCGGCCGGCGGCGCAGCAGAACGGGGAGGCCAATGAGCCGGTTCCGGCCTATCACACGCAATTGCCGCCGGGCGAGCTGCCGCAACCGATGGATCCTGCGGAGTTCGACAACCCGGTGGTGAAAAATTCCTACGCGCTCGCGGCAAAAGTTAAAAAGGTCCTGTATCAGGAGCCGTGCTATTGCCACTGCGACCGCAGCGTCGGCCACGGAAGCCTCCTGGACTGCTTCACAAGCAAGCACGGGTCGGGCTGCAACATCTGCATGGCCGAGGCTTTGTACTCCTACGAGCAGACCAAAAAGGGCAAGACGCCGGCACAGATCCGCGAAGGAATCCTGAAGGGCGAATGGAAGCAGATCGAAGCCGCCAAGTATCAGACCTATACGGCAAAGCCGTAACCCCCCTGAAGTCGAGCGGAGTAATTCAAGCGCTACCAAGCTCAGGTTGCGTGCTTGTTTCACCTCATTTCGGCCCGTAAAATTGAGTTACCCAGCAATCTGGAGGATAAATGAAGGTTCGCAACACGTTGCGTGTATGCACGACTCTGCTTGCTGCGATTCTGGCGCTGGCGGGAAACGTTCCGGCCAATGCCCAGGGGCCGGCGAACGCCGAGGAGCGGAGGGGAGACCATGCGGTATCGCCGAACCAGCTGCGCGAGGACGTGCAGAAAGCGTCGGATACCCGGCAGGCGAACGAACGAGCGGTACGGGAAATGTTCGCCTCGGACCAGGCCAAGGACGCTTTGAAGTCGGCTGGGATCGACTACAGGCAGGTAGACCAGGCCATCAGCCAGGTGAACGATGAAGACCTGGCGCGCATGGCGCAGCGCTCGCACGAGGTGAACCATGACTTCGCGGCGGGCCGCCTGGAGGACCGCGACCTGCTGATCATCGTGCTGGTAGCGGTAGCGGTGATTCTGATTATCGTGGCGGTACACTGACCGGAAGTCCGTCTGAGTGGCGAGGAAGTCCTGAAAATCGCTAGACAGTTCGTTTTGGCGGGAGCGCTTGCCGTGGCATCTTGCGTCGTAGCCGCGGCAGGCGATTCCGGCTTGTGGCTGGATGTGCCATTCGTGCACCAGGCGAAGGACGGGTGCGGATCCGCGTCGCTGGCGATGGTGCTGCAATACTGGAAGAGCAAGAATTATGAGGTAGCCGCGGAACGGATGGATCCGGCGGCAATTCAACGCCAGCTGTACGCGAAAAAAGCGCGCGGGATTTACGCTTCGCAGATGGAAAACTACCTGCGCGACACGGGATTTGAAGTATTTACGTTTCGCGGCGAGTGGAGCGATTTGCGCGCGCAGGTGGCGAAAGGGCGTCCCCTGATTGCGGGGCTGAAGCCAAAAGGCGCGCCGGCGCATTATGTGGTGGTGGTCGGCATTGACCCGCAGGATGCCGCGGTGCTGGTGAACGATCCGGAGCGCGGGAAGTTGGTTCGCATCGAGCGGCGCGAATTCCTGAAGGCGTGGCAAGGGACGGAAACCTGGACGCTGCTTGCCGTGCCGCGACACTCGTAGTGCCTTCCCTCGGATCATTTACCTTCCGGCTGCTGGTTTTTTTCCTTGCGGTTCCTCTGTGCGCCCGATTGGCAAATCCCTGCGCAGCCGCTGACGACCCGCGGCAGCTCGAAGTCGTCAAGAAGCTCTATTCAGAACAAAAGTGGGAAGAGGCGGCGCGAGAGGCGCGCGGTCCGGCGGATCAGTCTGCGGAGCTCGATTACTACGCGGGCATGGCGCTGGCACGGCTGGGGAGATGGCCAGAGGCGCGCGAGGCGTTTTCCGCGGGCGCTCAGAAGGCGCCGGGCGATGTGCGGTTTTTGACGGAACGGGCCGGGGCGGAATACGAGCTCGGCGATTACGGCGCCGCTAAGAATGACCTCGGACGGGCATTGCGGCTGGATCCGAAGGATTCTTACGTCGCGGAATTTCTCGGAACCATCTATCTGCTGGAGGGCAACCTCGAAGCGGCCCTGAAACACTGGAACCAGCTCGGGAAGCCGACGCTGACTGCGGTGGAAGTGTCGCCGCTTCTGAAAACCGGGAAGGTTCTGCTGGACCGCTCCGTGGGGTTTGCTCCGCCCGAAGCTTTCGACCGCGATGCGCTGCTGAAAACGGATGCGCTGCTGGAAAATCTGGGCGTGTTTCCCAGATGGCGAACCGAGCTGGCTCCGGATGGAAATGATGGCTACCAAGCGACACTGAAACTGACCGAACGCAGCGGATGGGGTGCTACGCCGCTCGATGGCGCGATTTCGCTGCTGCGCGGGCTGCCGTACCAGACAGTTTTTCCAAGCTGGTATGGAATTGGCGGGCAGGCGATCAATTTCGATTCGCTGGCACGGTGGGACGCAGAAAAAAGAAGATTCGCAGCGAATCTGCAGTTCCCTTTGTTTCGGCAGCCAGGCAAGCGGGTCCGCGTGTTTTTCGATGCGCGAAACGAAAACTGGAATTTGTCGAACAGTTTCTTTCAAGGAACGGCGCTGATTACGGACTTGAACCTGCGGCGCTTCGCCGGCGGCGCCGAAATCCATTTCGTGGAAAGCGGCTGGTGGGACTGGACCGGGGGAGTGGAAGCGATTTCGCGGGAGTTTCGCAACTTGCCCCCGGGTGTGCCTTCGCGTGCGGCGGTTTTTTTTACCGACAGCCGGTCGGTGGATGTATGGATCGGCGTTCGTCGCTGGCTGCTGCGGATTCCAGAGCGGCGATTCACGCTGGAAGGGACAGGTGAAGTCCGTGGCGGCCGAACCTATAGCGCGGGATTGGGAGCTTTCGGTGCGCTGAACGGCGGCCTCGCGGCGCACTGGCTGCCCCAGGCTCGCGGAGAGGATTTTGAGTTTGTGAGCAGGCTGCGAGGTGGAGCAAGGCTCGGAGATGTTCCGTTGGACTTGCTGTACGAACTGGGCGTCGAGCGCGACAACGATTTGTGGATGCGCGGGCATGATGGAACGGCGGACGGGCGCAAGGGAAATGCGCCGCTCGGCCGGCGGTATGTTTTGTGGAACTCCGAGCTCACCAAGAACGTCTATGACAGTGGCTTCTTTCGCCTGCAGGTGGGACCGTTCTTTGACACCGGGGCCGTAGCGGATTCCAGCGGGTTGTTCGGCTCGCAAAAGTGGCTGTTTGACACCGGGATTCAGGCAAAGATGCGGGTACTCGGAAGCGTTTCGGTCGTCTTGTCCTACGGCAGGGATTTACGCAACGGCAAGGGGTTGTTTTTTGCGACGTCGACACGCTGAGAGCCGGCGCGTGTCAATCGGCCGATGGCCGGCATCTTTTTTGCTAAACTTAACCGGTTTGCGGAGCAGAAGTTTTTTTCGCTGGTCTGGGGAGAGAGATGACATCTTCAATGGCAGTGCGCCGGATTTTCGCGGTGATCCTCCTGGTGGCGGGAAGCCTTGGCGTTTTGCGGGCAAAAGGCGCGGGCCAGGAAGGGTCAGGCGGGTGGGGATTTAGCGAAGCGAATCTCGACCGTTCGTGCAAGCCGTGTGACGACTTCAACCAATTTGCGATGGGCGGCTGGATGAAAAACAACCCGATTCCGGCCGAGTATCCGAACTGGGGCTCGTTCACGATGCTGGCGGACCGGAACCAGACCGTGCTGCGGACGATTCTCGAAGATGCGACCAAGGCCAATAGGGCGGCTGGCTCGAATCAGCAGAAGATCGGCGATTTCTACTCCAGCTGTATGGACACGACAGCGATTGGAGCCGCGGGTGTGAAGCCGCTGGCGGCGGACTTTGCCGCGATCGAACGGGTGAAGAGTACGAGCGAACTCGAGCCGCTCCTCGCGCGCTTGCAGCAAACAGGCGCTGGATATCTTTTCCGGTTTGGTTCGACACAGGACTTGGATGACGCCACGCAGGTGATCGCGGAGATTAACCAGGGTGGATTGGGGTTGCCGGATCGCGATTACTATACCCGGACGGATGGAAAGTCCGTCGAGCTGCGCAAGGACTACGAGGCGCATGTCGCAAAAATGTTTGCGCTGGCTGGCGATCCGGAGGAAAAGGCTGCTGCGCAAGCCAAGACCGTAATGGCGTTAGAAACGGCGCTGGCGAACGCTTCGATGTCGCGTGTGCAGATGCGCGACCCTCACGCGGTATGGCACAAGATGACCCTGCCGCAGTTGAAGGAATTGGCTCCAGGCTGGAACTGGGAGGCGTACTTCCGGCAGCGGAACACGCCGGAATTCACGGCGATCAATGTTTCGCAGCCCGACTTCTTCAAGGAGACCAACCGACTTCTGACGGCAACTCCGCTCGACGACTGGAAGACTTACCTGCGCTGGCATGTACTGCATGCGAGCGCTACCCAGCTGTCGGATACGTTGGTCGAGGAGAACTTCAATTTTTACGGCAATAAATTGTCGGGTACCAAGCAGCTACAGCCGCGCTGGAAGCGCTGCTCACAAAGCGTGAACCGCAACTTGGGCGAGGCGCTTGGCCAAGTTTACGTCGAGAAATACTTTCCGCCGGAAGCGAAGGCGCATGCGCGAGTGATGGTAATGAACCTGATCGCGGCGCTGAAAAGCGATATACCCGCGCTGGGCTGGATGGGAGCGGACACCAGGAAGGCGGCGCTCGAAAAGCTGGAGGCTTTCCAGATCAAGATCGGATATCCGGACAAGTGGCGCGACTATTCGGCGCTGGCGGTGGACCAGGGCAGCTACCTGGCGAACGAGCGGCGGGCCATCGCCTTTGAGAATGCGCGCGAATTGAACAAGATTGGCAAGCCCGTGGACCGCGGAGAATGGCAGATGACGCCGCCGACGGTCAACGCCTACTACGACGCGACGATGAACGAAATTGTTTTCCCCGCAGGAATTCTGCAGCCGCCCTTTTACGATCCGAAGGCGGATGACGCGATCAACTACGGGGGGATGGGCGCGGCGATCGGCCACGAAATTACGCACGGCTTCGACGACGAAGGTTCGCAGTTCGATGCCAAGGGCAACCTGCGCGACTGGTGGACGAAAGAAGATCGTAAGAACTTTGACGAGCGCGCCGGCTGCGTGCAGAAGCAGTTCGATGGATATGAGGTCGAACCGGGGCTGCACGAAAACGGCAAGCTGGTCTTGGGGGAAAGCATCGCCGACCTGGGCGGGCTGGCCATTTCATATGCAGCCTATGAAAAATCGATTGAAGGAAAGCGGCCGGCCACGCTCGGCGGATTTACGCCGGAGCAGCGGTTTTTCCTGGGGTGGGCACAGGTATGGGGGGCCAACCTGCGGCCGGAAAATGCGCGGCTGATGGCGAATACCAACGAGCATCCGCTTCCGAAGTTTCGTACCAACGGGCCGCTCTCGAACATGGACCTTTTTGCCAAAGCCTTCGGGTGCAAGAAGCGTGATTCGATGGTGCGCGAAACCGTGTGCAAGATCTGGTAAATAGGCTGCGGCCGCTAGCGGTCGGCGGGGACAGCGCCGGCCCGTGCGCGGCACGGCAAAATTGTCTAGACTATCTGGACCCGCCCATAACCACATGAAAACCATACTCGTCACAGGCAGCAGCGGTCTGATCGGATCCGAAGCGGCCGAACATTTCGACCGCCAGAGACATCGTGTCATCGGCGTGGACAACAACATGCGCCAGGTATTTTTCGGCGCGCAGGGCGACACTACGTGGAACCTCGAACGACTGAAGCGCTCCACCAAGAGATTTGAGCACGCGAGTATCGATATTCGGGACCGCGCTGCGCTGGACGACCTGTTCAAGAAAAACCGTTTTGACATGATCGTACACTGCGCCGCGCAGCCCTCGCACGACAAAGCCCGCGACATTCCCATCCTCGATTTTGAGGTCAACGCGCTCGGCACGGTGAACCTGCTGGAGGCAACCCGCCAGCATTGCCGTGAAGCGATTTTCATTCTGATGAGCACCAACAAGGTGTACGGCGATTCGCCTAACGAGATTCCGCTCGAAGAATTGGAGACCCGCTGGGAATACGCTCGGCCGGAGGACTACAACGGCATCGCGGAATCGTGCCGCATCGACCAGACGCTGCACTCGCTGTTTGGCGCATCAAAGGCGGCGGCAGATTTGGTGGCGCAGGAATACGGCCGCTATTTCGCCATGAACACTTGCATTTTCCGCGGGGGTTGTCTGACCGGCCCGTCGCATTCGGGCGTGGAGCTGCACGGTTTTCTTTCCTACCTGGTGAAAGTGGCGCTGACCGGCGGGACCTATTCAGTCTTCGGCTATAAGGCCAAGCAAGTGCGCGACAACATTCACAGCCACGACGTGGTGCGCGCGATGGAAGAGTTTGCTGCTAAGCCACGGCCAGGCGAGGTCTACAATCTCGGCGGCGGGCGCGCGAACAGCGTTTCCATGCTGGAGGCGATCGCGAAAATCGCCGAAATGACCGGCAAGAAGCTCAATTGGAAATACGTGGATGAGAACCGCAAGGGAGATCACATTTGCTATATCTCCGACCTGCGGAAGTTCGAGTCTCACTATCCAAAGTGGAAGCTGACGAAGACGCTGGACGACATTTTCCGGGAAATCATAGCTTCCCAGCAGGCGCAGCAAGCACAGACGGTCGCCGGCTGATCGTTTCGGTTCCGCGTTTTGAAATCCCTTCGTTTCATTGCGTGTGCATGACGATTCTTTGCCTCTGCCGCGAAGAGCACCACTGGAAACTGATACCCGGCTATGCGGATGCCTTTCGCCGGCGCGGCATCGATTTTGTGTGCGTGGACGACGCGATTCCGTTGGATGCGAGTCTGGATGCGGTGGTGCGGCACAGCGGCGCGACACCGTCAGCGGTCTTCCATTTCGACTCGGCCCACCCGCTCTTTCCGATTGGGCTGGAAAAGTCCGAAGTTCCGACCGTGTGCTTTCATCCGGATACCTACGCGTTTACCGAAAGAAGGATTCGCTGGTCGGCGTTATTCGATCACGTCGCGGTCTTTCACCCCGGTTACGTGGAGCAATTCGAAAAAGCAGGTCACCCGGGTGCGCTGCTGTTACCGCATGCGGTACGAAGAGAGTTCTTCGACGGGCCAGAGCTGGAACGCGAATTTGAGCTTGGCTGGGTCGGCCAAGTCAGCGGTCCGTTTTATCGGGCGCGAGCCGAATGGTTGCCGAAGCTTGCCGCCGAATTCCGGACCAACGATTGGTCGAAGTCGTACACGGTGCGCGAGGTGGCCGAGACCTATCGCCGGTCGAGAATTGTGGTCAACATCGGCCGCGACGATTTTCCTCAGGATGCCAACCTACGCGTGTTCGAAGTTCTCGCATCCGGGGCGTTGCTGCTCACCTCCCTTCCGAGCGAGCTGGAGCAACTGGGATTTGTCGAAGGTACTCACTTTTTAGGCTATCGAAGACCTGAAGACATCAGATCTCTGGTTCGCGAATACCTCGGTGACGCCACGACTCGCGCGCGTATCGCCGACGCCGCCCGAAGCCTGGTTCTGTCCGAGCACACCTACGACCGTCGCGCCGGCCAGCTGATGATGCGTCTCGGCGCTGCTGCGACGGCGAAGCAGGCTCCGGCTCGTTCCTGGCCGGAGACGCATGCCCGCCTGGCGGCCATGGATTTTTACGCTGCTCACGGCCTCGCTCGCTGCGCCGCCTCCCAGTTTCGGCGTATTGCCGGGCACGGATTTCGGGAGACAATAGAAGCATCCGCTCTGCTTTCGCGCGCCTGGATACGCTCGTCGCGTGCCGGCTGAATTGCGAACGCGGTATTTCGAATCGACGTATTTGTGTTCCGCTAGGATCGTATAGAACCCGATGCTCACACTGGGGATCAACTATTCGCAGATGCATGATTCGTCGGCTTCAATCGTTCGCGACGGCGAATTGCTCTTTGCGGTGGCAGAAGAACGCATCTCGCGGCTGAAACACGACGCTCGCTTCCCGCAGCTGGCGATCGAGGCATGCCTCGACTTTGCGAAAGTCAGTGCTGCACAGATTGACGAAGTTTGTTTCGGCTGGCAGCCCGCGGGCCAGGTTTTTCGCCACGATCTGAAGCTTTACGCGACCGGTCGCTGGCCCGTTTCTTACTTGAACCTGCTCAACTCGTCGCGTCATTTCACAAGCATGTGGCATCAGGAATCGGGCGCCGCGCCGTTCCGCAGAATCTTCGGGCCGGGCAAGGCGCGGTTCCGCTATGTGGACCACCACCTGGCGCACGCCTTGAGTTGTTACGCCTATTCGGGCTTTGAAGATGCTGCAGTGGTCGTCATGGATGGCCGCGGCGCGTGGGAAGCCACATCCATCTGGCACGGGCACGCGGGCAGGCTGGATCATGTGCTCACGCTCAATTGGCCGGATTCGCTTGGTTTGTTCTACGCCCAATTCACCGGGTTCTTGGGATTCGTTCCGAACAGCGATGAATGGAAAGTGATGGGGCTTGCGCCTTATGGCCGGCCTGGCATCGACCTGAGCGAGTACATCAATCCGAACGACGCGCCCTATCGAGTGCACACGAAACACTTGGTTGGTGACGGCATCGGATTTACGCATTTTGCAGCTCGGCTGGGTGCGCCGCGTGAACCGGAATCCGACATCTCGGACCAACACAAGAACATTGCCTTCGCGGTGCAGGACGCCTGCGAGATCGCCATGATGTCAGTAGTCAAGCTTGCGCTCGAAAAGACAAAATCCAAGAATCTATGCCTGGCTGGCGGGGTTGCGCTCAACTCCAAGGCCAACGGCAAAATTGTCGCTTCAGGACTGGTTCGGCAAGTTTTTGTTCAACCGGCTGCCGCAGACGACGGCGTGGCGCTTGGAGCGGCCCTCGCGCCGTACCTGGACGGGAATGGCAAGCTGCCGAACAAAGCGATGCGCCATGGCTATTGGGGGCCCGCATTCGACGACGAGGCCATTGAAAAGGCGCTGCAGACATACAAGATACGCCATACAAAATTGAGCGATGCAGCCGCGACTGCCGCGCAGTTGTTGAGCGAAGGAAAAATCCTGGGCTGGTTTCAGGGACGGATGGAATTCGGCCCACGAGCTCTCGGAAGCCGGTCGATTATCGCCGATCCTCGCGATCCTGAAATGAACGCCAAGGTCAATAACGCCGTGAAATTCCGCGAATGGTGGCGCCCATTCGCGCCTTCATTCAAGAAAGAGGCAGCGCCGGAATATCTGGAATCGGCCTACGACTCGCCCTTCATGATTTTGACCGCGCAGGTGCGACCGGAAAAACGCAGCGTCATTCCCTCGGTGACTCATGTTGACGGCAGCGCCCGGCCGCAGACCGTCGAGCGCGAAATCAATCCGCTGTACTACCGTTTGATCGACGAATTCGGCAAGATTACCGGCGTTCCCGTGGTCATGAATACCTCGTTCAATCTGCGCGGCGAAGCGATCGTACACACTCCGACTGACGCCCTGC
>Ga0157378_10001028_pt1 | contig 25525 bp, 20 predicted proteins | sample M65metaG_FD_115309 | JGI IMG/M metagenome (GOLD analysis project Ga0157378, IMG submission 115309) | Miscanthus rhizosphere microbial communities from Kellogg Biological Station, Michigan, USA - M6-5 metaG | ecosystem: Host-associated > Plants > Roots > Rhizosphere > Soil | place: USA: Michigan...
CACGAAGGTGCGGAAGCCCATGGTCTGCAGCAGTTCCTGCGCGACCTGAACTTCCAGCGTGCGATCGCCGCCGGGCTCGGGAGTGAGTGAAATACGAATGGTGTCGCCGATGCCATCCTGCAGCAGGATGCCGAGCGCAGCCGACGACGCGACGATGCCCTTCGAGCCCATGCCGGCTTCAGTGAGGCCGAGATGGATCGCGTAGTCCGAACGCGCGGCAAGCGTCTGGTAGACCGCGATCAGGTCCTGCACGGCGGAAACCTTCGCCGACAGGATCATCTTGTTCTTGGGCATGCCGAGTTCTTGGGCGCGAGCCGCCGACAACAGCGCCGACTGCACCATCGCCTCACGCGTCACCGCGCGGGCATCGCGCGGATTCGCGGACGCGGTGTTCTCGTCCATCAGCTTGGTCAGCAATTCCTGATCCAGCGAGCCCCAGTTGGCGCCGATGCGGACTGCCTTATTGTTCTTGTTCGCGATCTCGATGATGTCGGCGAATTGCGTATCGCGCTTGTTCTTGAAGCCGACATTGCCGGGGTTGATGCGGTACTTGTCGAGCGCTTCGGCGCAGGCCGGATATTCGGCGAGCAGCTTGTGGCCGATGTAATGGAAGTCGCCGATCAGCGGCGTGGTGATGCCGCGCTTGCGCAGGCCGTCGCGGATGTGCGGAACGGCGGCCGCCGCTTCCTCGCGATCGACCGTGATGCGGACCATTTCCGAACCGGCGCGCGACAATGCGGCGACCTGGGCGATGGTGCCGTCGATATCGGCGGTGTCGGTGTTGGTCATCGACTGCACGACGATCGGGGCGCCGCCGCCGACGGCGACGTTGCCGACCATGACCTGGGTGGTTTGATGCCGGGCGCGCGGGCCGGCGATGTCGTTCTGCGGGGGCTTTTCGGGCTTGTTCATGGGGCCTCGAATATCAGGTTTCGGTGACATTCACCAAGGGAACGGCGGAGCTTCCGCCCACCTTCACCCGGATTGAAATTTTACTCTGTTTATTCAATGGCTTAACCCGGCCATAACGGTCGAAGGCGCAGCGATCGGCCGCGCCCTCCCTTGACCGCTATATTGGACAGGAATCGCCGGATTGGAAGGGCGGAAAATGCCTGACTTGCCCGCCTTTTCAATGGGTCTGACGCGTCCTAGCATCGGTTCAAACAGGAGAGATCTGATATGGCGGGGCGTAACGGGCTGATCAGCACGACGGAACTCAACGCCATTCTTGGCAATGCGACGCTGCGGCTGTTCGACTGCACGACTTACCTCGAACCGGCGCCCGCGGGCAGCAACGACCCCTACCTCGCCGTCCCCGGCCGCCACACCTTCGAAGCCGGGCATATTCCGGGCGCGGACTTCCTCGATTTGCAAGGCGAATTCTCGGATCAAGGCACGGCGCTGAAATTCATGATGCCTGACGTGGCGCAGCTTGCCACGGCCTTCGGCCGTCACGGCGTCTCCGATGCGAGCGACGTTGTGCTGTACAGCATCGGTACGCCGATGTGGGCGACCCGGTTCTGGTGGATGTTGACCTCGCTCGGCTACGAAAACGTCAGCGTGCTCGACGGCGGCCTCGACAAATGGAAACTCGAGGGCCGTCCGCTCGAGACCGGACCGGCGAAGCGCTATCCGCCCGCGGCGTTTACCGCCAAGCCGAAGGCAGGGTTCTTCGTCGACAAGCACGCGACGCTCGCGGCCACCACCGCTGACAACACCGCCGTCGTCAACGCGCTCGGCCCGCAATTTCACAAAGGTCTGGAGCCGAGCCGCTACGGCCGGCCCGGCCGCGTGCCCGGCAGTTGCAACGTCTCCGCCGCAACCCTCCTCGATCCCGCCACCAAGGCCTTCGTGCCACTGGCCGATGCCGAGGCGAAATTCATCGCGCAAGGCGTCACCAAGGAAAAGCGCGTCGTCGCCTATTGCGGCGGCGGCATCTCGGCGACGGTCGACCTGTTTCTGCTGCATCGGCTCGGCTACCGGAATCTCACGCTGTATGACGGCTCGATGGGCGAATGGGCCAAGGATGAGTCGCTGCCGATCGAGACGGATTAGGTCGTGGCCGAGACCGAAAATGGAAGAAGGTGATCGAGGACGCCGGGATTCAGAAGGTGGAGTGACGCGGCACGGACGGTGAATTAGTCCGAGTTGTGTACACTATTGGACAGAACCCGGCCTGAGAGTCATGCGTTAATCGGCGATCACAGAGCGGACCGAGGCTGTTATCTGTGACGAAAACGCCGGTCGCTCTCCCGCCTTCCCTTGACGGAAAGGAGCGTGTCATGATCAAGCGGCGGCGCTTCAAGCAAACCGATCCCCTGGAACAGCGTCTTGCCGACGAGGCCATTCGTTTGCGCGAGGCCGCCGAGGCGCTTCCACCCGGTCCTGCGCGCGATAATGCACTCCGCAAGGCCCGGCAGATGGATACGGCCGCGCATATGAGCGGTTGGCTGCATTCCCCCGAGCTGCGCCCGCCGGAGTAGACGCGCGCGCAGCGGAAGATCTCGGAACCGGCGCGAAATCGTTGCGACGCAAAGGGAACAAGTCGCAGCCGGTCCGCATTGACGTCGGATGAACGATCTCGAAGCACGCAAGGAAGAGGCGCTGATTTACGTGTCGCTGAGCACGGCGACGCTAATCGCCTGTTTCGGAATAGCCCTCGCGCTGTTTTAGAGCCGCCGCGGCCGGCCGCTCCCGTCTACTCCGCCGCTTCCAGTGCACGCAGCAGCAATCCCTGATGTCGCAGCATGAATGCGTTGCGATGCTTCAGCAGCTCTTCCAGCGTCGCCTCGCAGCGCCGCTTCAACAGAGCCGGTTGCGGCAACTGACCCGTGCCGTGCTCGTAGAGATCGGCGACCCGCTCGACAGTCGAGAACAGAAGTTCATTGCTTTCCGCGGTGATGCGCGCGAGCTGCGCCTGATAGGTGGCGAGGTCCGACAGCGCCGGATAGAGCCGGCCGATCAAGGCGGCTTCGGTCCAGGCCCAGTTCAGTTGCGGGGTCAGCGCCTGATGGCCGTGGATCCAGCCGGTGACGTCGACGATCTCGGCCAGCGCCGCATAGAAGCGGTCGAGGTCGGGATCGAGGAAATCATAGTCCGGCGTGCAGACGTCGCCCTTGAGCCGACCGGCGGCTTCGAGCCCGTCCTTGATCGGCGTGCCGTCATAGGGAAGCATCTTGCAGAATTGCGCCGAGGCGCTGCCGTCGCCGACGATCGCGCGCAGAAAATCGACATTGGCGCGCACCGAGGCGAAGGTCGAGGAGGGATCCAGCAGCATGAAGCCGAATTCGAAGCGGATGCCGAGCGATTTCAACAGCCGCACCGCGGCAAGGTTCTGCTCGACGCTAATCTCCTTGTGCAAGGTACGCAGCCCCTCCTCGGTGCCGGACTCCAGGCCCATATAGACCAGATAAAGCCCGGCATCGCGCATCCGCGCCATCAGTTCGGCGTCGACGGCATCGGCGCGGCAGTTGATCTTCCAGATCACGCGGCCGGGCAAACCTGCCCGGTGCAGCTCATCGACGAATTCGCCGGCCCAGGCCCGCCACTTCTTGCCGAACAGCGGAAAGTCGTCGTCCTGGAACAGGAACACGGTGACGCCGTCGCGCTCGTGCAACATCCGCATTTCGCGGACCACCTCGACGGGCTTTCGGATTCGCACCACCTTGCCCGGCGCCGAACGATAGAAGGTGTGGATCGAGCAGAACGAGCAGGTGCGCGCGCAGCCGCGGCTCGCCAGCAGCGGCATGATGCTGCGGCCGAGCACGCGCATCGGGGCGAAGTCGCGCTCAGGATAGGGCAGGCTGTCGAGGTCGTGGATCAACGCGCGGGGTGGGTTGACGACGATCTCCTCGCGCTTGCGCCAGACCACGCCGTCGAGCTTGCGCCAGTCGCCGCCCGACTGCAGTGCGCGCACGATCTCCACCAACGTCACCTCGCCCTCGTAGCGCACGAGGCTGTCGAGTTCCGGCGCCGCCGCCAGCGTCTGCTGCGGACTCAGGGTCGGATAATGGCCGCCCATGGTGAAGTGCGCATCGATGCCTTGCCGTCGCAGCGCATCCATCAGCGACGCATAGCGGCGGATATAGAACTGGAAGATCAGCGAGAAGCCGACCAGCATCGGCCGCGCCTCGCACACCGCCGACACCAGTTCGGCTTCCGGCAATTCGATATCGAGCACGCGGACGTCGAAGCCGCATTGCCGCAAGCTGGCGGCGAGATAACCAAGACCGAGATTGCCCATCGACTGGAAGCCGATCAGCACGACCGTGGACGAGACCGGGACGCACGCGACGTCGCCGGCAGCGACTGATTCAACAGCGCGCATGACGTGTTCTCCCGATGCGAGCGCGCGCGTCAGGCGGTTGCGCCCGGCGGCGCGCGCGAAAACGCGCCGATCAACCGCCGATGGTCTTCATCGCCGCGTCGAGCGCCTTGGTCTGGGCGGCCAGCACTTCCTGCTGCCGCTGCATCGAAATCTTCGCGAGCTTCGAAAGCGCGTCCTTGTCGAGATGCTGGAGCCACCACCACGGCACCGGATCGGCAATGATGTGCGGATTGAAATGCAGGAGTTCGTTGAGATCGGTGGGGCCTGCGGGACGGGGAGGAACTGCCATGACCATCTCCAATGTTTCAGAAAAAATCCGAAGACAACCGCCGGCCATCGGGGGATGGCCGTGACCTGTGCGTTGGAAGATCGCTTAAGCTTCTATTCAAATAGTGCGTGCCGAAAATGACTAGCACAATCTGAAGGTGATCCGCGATTCCGGCTTTTTTGTGCGCGGTTTTCGAAATCATCACGGCGAACGTCCGCCGCGACGCGACGCCGCAGCATCGCGCTCACGGAGATCGGCCGGCAGCGCACGCGGCGCAGTTCTGCAAAGGCGCGGGCGAGCGCTGCATCTTTGCCCTTGACCGGCTCCGCCCGATACGGTGTGGCTCCGTCCTGGAGCGGCAAGAGCAGGGGAGAAACAACGTGGCGGATCGAACAGTCGGCATCATTGGCCTCGGCATCATGGGCGGCGCCATGGCCCGCAATCTTGCCGAACGCGGCTGGCAGGTGATCGGCTTCGACACCGATGCGGCGCGCCGGAACGAACTCGCGTCCGCCGGCGTCGCCATCGCCGACGGCGCACGCGCCGTCGCGTCCGCGGCCGGGATGATCATCACCAGCCTGCCCAACGCCGATGCCGCGGCGGCCGTTGCGGCCGAGATCGTCGCGTCCGGTCAGCCTTCGCGGACCGTGATCGAGACCAGCACCTTCACCATCGCGGACAAGCTGCGCTTCAAGGCTGTTCTCGATCCCGCCGGCCACATCGCGCTCGACTGTCCGCTCAGCGGCACCGGCGCGCAGGCGGCGGTGCGCGATCTCGTGGTCTATGCCAGCGGCGACAAGGCCGCGATCGCGCGATGTGGCGATCTGTTTGCCGATTTCGCCAAGCAGAGCGCCGATCTCGGCGAGTTCGGCAATGGCAGCCGGATGAAATTCGTCGCCAACCATCTGGTGGCGATCCACAACGTCGCTTCCGCCGAGGCGATGCTGTTGGCTGAACGCGCCGGGCTCGATCTGAACCAGGTGATCGAGATGGTGGGGCCGGGCGCCGGCGGCTCGCGCATGTTCCAGATGCGGGCGCCGATGATGGCGAAGCGCGCCTACGAACCGGCGACGATGCGGATCTCGACCTGGAAAAAGGACATGGCCATCATCGCCGAGTTTGCCGAGGAACTCGGCCTGGAGACGCCGCTGTTCACGCTGACGCAGCCGGTCTACACGCAAGCGATGGAGATGGGACTGGGCCCACAGGATACCGCCGCGGTGTTCGAGGTGCTGAAGGCGAACGACAAGGGAAATTGACGGTCACCGCGCCGGCTTGTCGCTCGGCGGTGCGGCCGTGATCTCGAAGTCAAAGCCATCGCGGAACGGCTCGCTGGCCAGTTCGAAGTGCCACCATTCCTTGAAGTAGGAACGGAAGCCGGCGTCGCGCATCGCCGACTTCAGCATCTGACGGTTGGCCCGCGCGACCACGCCGATACGCGGGTTCAATGTCGTGCTCAGCGGATCGAGGCAATCGTAACCGGTGCCAAAGTCGATGGTACCGTCGACGAACCGATCAGGCTCCGTACAAGGCTTGAGCGGCAGCAATGGGCCCGGCTCGGTCGGCATTGAAAAGCCAAATGGCACGACGCCGAGATCGATGGTGCTACCGCGCGAATGCGCCGAGCGGACCGCGAGATAGCCTGATGCGAACAGGCTTTGCTTGTCGGTGCGTGGATAGAACTCCGCTTTCATTTCGGTGCGGGAAGGATCGCGACTCCATCGCAGGAAGTCGTCGACGGCCCGCTTCGGCCGATAGCAATCCCAGACGATCAGCGACAGCTCCCGCGAAGCCAGTTTCGTCTGCACCGACTTCAGCGCAGCGGCAGCGGGTTCGCTCAGGATACATTCGCCGGCGAGATATCCCTTGATCGGTCGGCCGACGAAATTGTGCGACCCGGCGTAACGAATGTCCTGACGGATGGTCGGATCGAGGTCGCGCAGATAGACGAAGCCTTTGGGCAAAGCGTCTACGGCCAGCGCCTGCACCGGCAGGAGAGAGACGATCAGCAAGACAAGGCGGATAAGCATGCGTCAGTGCTGGGCAACGACGGCCCGCCGGGCATCGCAGAATTTCTGCATGGCGGCGGCGACACCGCCGGCGATGAGATCGCGGCGCTCGGGCGAGTCCATCTTGAGTTCTTCGTCGCGATTGATGATCGATCCCGCCTCCAGCAACACCGCCGGCATCCGCGTATCCTTCAGCACGATCAGCTTGTCGTAGCTATAGACGCCGGTTTCCTTGTTCAGGAGTGGATGCTGGTTCTTGCCCATGATCGGCATTGTAAACTGCTTGGCATATTCCAGGCCACGGCCTTTCAATTCCTTGCCGATCAGCTCGGCGAAGGCGAGGCTGGTCTTGAAGTCAGCATTGGTGCGAGCCACGAACACGGAATAGCCGCTGAACCGATCGCTGAAATGCCTTTTCTTGCCCTCGAATTCCCAATCCTCGAGCAACTTGTCGGGCACCGAGTCGTGATGGATCGAAAGGAACAGATCCGCGGGCATCTTGTTGGCGACATTGACGCGCCTGGCGAGACTGGGCCGGGCCCTGCCCTCGGTCACCAGCAGGCGCGTCCCGGCAAAACCTTCGGCCTTCAGTTTCTGCTCGATCCGTTGCGCCAGATGCAGATTGAAGACGAACTCGGCGACGTTACGGGCGCTGATCGCGCCTTCCGATTTGGCGGTATGTCCGACATCCACGACGATCCGGAATCTTGCGGGATCGCATGTCAGCGACTTCGACGCAGAAGGCGCCGAGGCGTCGGCAACCGGTATCGCCGCCCGGCGCCTCGGTTCAACGGCATGCCTTACCGGACCGGACGCGCGCTTCGGCGCTGCGTTTCTCTTTGGCGCTTCGGCGGATTTCGACGTGCCTTTGAAGACATCCGACAGCCAGCCGGCATGCCCGGCTTCGACCGGCAGCAAGAAAATCGCGACCGCCGCTGACATCGCGGCATGGCGGCGGAACCATTTTCTCCCCGACGACAGCAATCGCACTTTCCCTGAAGTGATTCCTTTCGCGCCTTTGGGCAGCATGGCGGCAGCGGACGCCGACTTCAACCTTTTTGACGCGCCTTGATCTCGCTGAAGAGCGCCTGCGCCCGCTCGAATTTCTCGTTGAACAGAAACATCGCGTCCATGATCTCGCGATAGGTCGCGGACGTGCGCGCCCGGTCGGCCTGGCCGTAGGCGAACATGCTGTTGTTGCGCAGGTATTTCATGATGGTGGGGTCGGAGACGCGGTAGCCGAGCAGGTTGCCCGACCGCATCGCGGACTTCGTCGGCGCCGGGACGATCTGGATCAATTCGAACAGTTTCATCTGGTCGACCGGATCGGGCAGCGTCTTCACGATCGCCGGGATCTGGCTGAACAGCTCCGCATGCGCGTTCATCAAGCCGTCGCGCACCGCGGTCCAGTGGTTGTAGCGGTGATCGAGACCGGCGGCCCGCGCCTCTTCCTTGTCGTCACGGGCGATCAGCGCGGGATCGATGGCCGCGACCTGCGACTTGAGCGCGGCCCATTTCTTGCGGCCGTTGGCATCCTCGGCCGGCCCGGTCTGGAAGCTGCCCTTATATTTATTGGAGCGCGCATTGCCGATGTTCTGGTTGCCGTTGGTCTCGGCAAAGAACATCCCGAGGCTGATGCGGCCGGCCATGTCGGCCGTGGCGGCGTCGAGACCCTTGGCGCGCGCGATCGTAGTGCCGAGGTCGACCACGTCCTTGAATGGCGTCGCTGACGATTGCGCATTGGCCGGTGGCGCCTGCATGATCTCGAACAGCTTCTTGTACTCGTCGATCAACGGCTCGCTGTCGGCGTCGAAGTAAGCCGGGGGAATGCCGAGCTTGTTGGGCCGCCCGATTTTCGACGGCAGCACGTCGGTGAAGTCCTTGCGCGCGCTCATCATGGCGTTGCGCGCCAGATAAAGCGCCTGCCCCGGCAGATCAGGCAGTTGCCGGGCCGCGATCTGCGCACGGCGCTGGCCGAGGATGGCCTCGAAGTTCTTGACCGCCGCATTGTAGGTATCGAGCGCCGCCGCTTGCTGCGGCGTCAGCGCCGCCTGCGCCGACGCCGGCAAGACCGGACCCCACAGGCCGATGGCGGCGACGCCGAGTGCGAGGGCCGCACGCACGACGAAATGGCTTCTGATCCCCATGGCAGTCCCTCGATCGCATTCGGATTCGGCCTGATATCAACCGATGCGACCGCGAACGTAACGTGCCGTGAGCGACTTACCCACCGTCTTTTGCGGCTTCAATGGCCGCCGCGATCGCAACCAGCTTTCGGCGCAGCCACATCCGGGCTGGATCGGCCTGGAAACGCCTGTTCCACACCAGACGGAACGTCGACGGAGGAACCGGGAACGGCAGGTCCATGACGACAACCGGAGCCGTCGCAGCAAAGACGCGGGCAACGCCGCCCGTCACCGTGGTGACCATATCCGAGCGCGTCAGCGCAATGACGGCCGCCAGGCCGTGCGGCATCTGCATCGCGATCCGCCGGCGCAGCCCTTGTTCTGCAAGGGCGTTGTCGATGGCATTGCCGCCGCCGCCACTCATGCTGATCAAGAGATGCGACGCTTCGAGGTAACGTTCGAGCGTCAGCGGGGCTTGCGCGAGCGGATGATCGGTACGCATCACGCAGGCGTGCGCGTCGGCCAGCAACCGCGAGGTCATGAAGCGGTCGGGAAGGCCATTGAACAGGCCGATGGCGACATCGACCCTGCCCTGGTCGATCCCGTTGAGAATGTCTTCCACCGACCCTGATCGGACCGTGAGCACGATGCCGGGCGCCTCGCGGCGGATCTCCTCGACCAGCGAAGGCAGCACGACAATGGTCTCGTGGGTTTCGACCGCGATCGTCAACCCGATCTCGGCCTCGGCCGGTTCAAACCGATCCGGGGTCAGCGCCGTCTGAATGTCCTGCAACGCCAGCCGCAGCGGCCCCGCAAGGCTGAGCGCGCGCGGCGTCGGCTCCATGCCGGAAGCCGCGCGCACGAGCAACTCGTCGCCGAGCAGCTTGCGCAAGCGGTCGAGCGCATGGCTGGTGGCGGACTGGCTCAAGCCGATCCGCTCGCCGGCGCGGCGAACGCTCCGCTCCTCGATCAGCGCATCGAGGAGAACCAGCAGGTTGAGGTCGATCGAGCGCAGGTTCATGGGCAGATTACCGTGGCGGCACGTCGCGTCGAAACGGCAGAACTTTCATTTTCATCGGGCGCGCGAGACTAGCCATTGCGCGCGCTCCGTCGCGCGCGCGGCTTCTTCGGCGACATCGGCAATTCAGCAGCAGGCCTTTGATGGTCGAGTTCGTCGAGGTTCTGAAACACCTTGATCAGGTCGCGCTTCAGTGCGGCGATCTTCTCGGGGCCGAAGCTGCGCAGCCCGATTTCCTCGTGCAGGGTCGCGAGCGGAATCAGTTCAACAACGAGCTTGCGCCCCTTGGCGGTCAGGTTGATCTCGACCGTCCGCGCGTTGGCATCCGGCCGCTTGCGCGACACCAGCCCCTTGCGCGTCATCGTTCCGACCAGGCGTGAAAGCGTCGAGAGCTCGATGCTGGTGACGTCGCTCAGTTCTCCAAGGCGACGATCGCCCTGCTCCCAGAGCGTCGCCATCACCCGGTACATCGGCAGCGTCACGCCATAGGGCGCGAGCCGGCGCGAGAACAATTCGCCCATGCGAACGCCGACGCGGTTCAGCAGATACGGAAAGGCATCACTGAGGCGATACATCGTGTTGATTTCTTGGCGTTTTATTCGCGTTTTGGCTGCGATTTGGCGAACCCTATCCCGTGCATCTTGCAAATGCAACACTTGCATTTGCAAGACTAGGCGCGAGATGCCATCCTGCCTGGATCAGGCCGGCCTCGAGATCGGCGCTACCAGGAGAGAAACGATGAGCGAGTGCGACGTCGCCATTATCGGCTACGGTCCGACCGGAATGACCCTGGCCGCGCTGCTGGGCCAAATGGGTCACCGCGTGACGGTGCTCGAGCGCTACGCCGAACTCTACAACCTGCCCCGCGCCGCCTGCTTCGACGACGAGATCATGCGGACCTTCCAGAAGCTCGGTCTGGTGGACGAGATCAGCCGCGGCGCCGAGGTGCAGCGCGGCTACGAATGGATCAACGCTTCGGGCGAAACCCTGGTCGATTTCGAATACGACAACCCGGCCGCGGGCGGCTGGGCCGCTCTCTATATGATGTTCCAGCCCTACATCGAGGCCGTGCTGGACCGCCACGACAAGGCCCTGCCGAACGTCGAGGTGCTCCAGGGCGTTACCGTCACCGGGATCGAACAGGACGGCGAGGCCGTCACGCTTCGCGGCACCGGCGGCGACGGCAAGGCCGTGACGGTGCGCGCCCGCTATGCCGTCGGCGCCGACGGCGGCAACGGCTTCACCCGAACCCGGCTCAGCGACAAGGTCGACGATTACGGCTTTCAGGAGAACTGGCTGGTCTGCGATTTCCGTCTCAACGACGGCGTGGTGCTGCCGAAATTCCGGCAGGTCTGCGATCCGGCCCAGCCGACGTCGATCGTCAATATCGGTCCGGGGCATCACCGCTTCTCGTTCATGCTCAATCCCGGCGAGACCGCCGAGCATGCCACCAAACATGAAGGCGTCTGGTCGCGCGTCAGCCGCTATTTGTCGAAGGACGATGCCGAAATCATCCGCGTCGCCAACTATGTTTTTCGTTCGCGCCTCGCGGACCAATGGCGCCACCAGCGCGTTTTCCTGGCCGGCGATGCCGCCCACGAAATGCCGCCGTTCCTGGCCCAGGGCATGTGCTCGGGCATCCGCGACAGCCACAATCTGGCGTGGAAGCTCGATCTGGTTCTGGCCGGCAAGGCCGGCGACGCGTTGCTCGACAGCTATCAGGCCGAACGCGAACCTCACGTCCGCTTCATCACCGAAAAGGCGATCGAACTCGGCCGCGTCCAGACCATGCGCGATCCCGAACTGGCGCGCGAGCGCGACCAGCGGCTGCTCGCCAAGCGAAAAGCCAACCAGGGACCGGACAAGTTGCGCTACCCCGGCCTCTCCGGCGGACTGATCGCCGGCAACGGCACGTTCTTTCCGCAGGGGATCGTCAGCGCCGACGGCCGCAAGGGCCTGTTCGACGACATCGTCGGTCCGGGCTGGTGCATCGTCGGCGAAGGCGGCGCACTCGATGCGCTGTCCGGCTCGCGCCTGCAGGCCTGGAAGGCGTTCGGCGGACGCACCGCGATCGTTGGTGGGCCCAACAAGGGCGCGCTCGCAGATGTCGACGGCACCTACACGCGATGGTTCGCCGCCCATTCGTGCTCGGTCGCCGTGGTCCGCCCGGATTGGTACGTCTACGGCACCGCACGCGACAGCCACGGCCTCGTCGAACTGCTCGACCGGCTCGAACGCTCGCTGAAACCTCAGACCGCGCTGGCTTCGGCATGACCATTCGCACGACCTGATCGGCGCGGTGCCGATCGCCCTTCCCACCCAACCACGCTGTCGATTGACCGGCAGCGAATGAACAACGAGACAGGAGAGTTACGATGCAAGGCAAAGTCGCGCTGGAGGAGCATTTCGCGCTTCCTGAAACGGTTCAGGACAGTGCGGGCTTCGTGCCCGGCGACTACTGGATCGAACTCAAGGGCCGGCTGCTCGACATGCAGGACCGCCGGCTGCGCGAGATGGACGCGAACGGCATCGAGGTGATGCTGCCGTCGCTCAACGCGCCTGCGGTGCAGGCGATCCCCGATCGCAAGCAGGCGATCGAGATCGCGCGTCGCGCCAATGATTTTCTCGCCGGCGAAGTCGCAAAGCGGCCGGACCGGTTTCAGGGCCTGGCCGCGCTGCCGATGCAGGACCCCGAGGCGGCGACGCGGGAGCTGACCCGTTGCGTGCGCGACCTCGGTTTCCGCGGCGCGCTGGTCAACGGCTTCAGCCAGGTCGACGACGCGACCGATGCGACCTATTACGACCTGCCGCAATACCGGCCGTTCTGGGCCGAGGTCGAGCGGCTCGACGTTCCCTTCTACCTGCACCCGCGCAATCCGCTGCCGCAGCACGCCCACATCTATAGCGGCCATCCCTGGCTGCTGGGACCGACCTGGGCGTTCGCGCAGGAGACCGCGGTGCACGCGCTGCGCCTGATGGCGTCCGGCCTGTTCGACGTGCATCCCAACTTGCGCATCGTCATCGGCCATCTCGGCGAGGGCCTGCCCTATTCGATCTGGCGCGTCGACAACCGCAACGCCTGGGTCAAGGCGCCCAAGACCTATCCGGCCAAGCGTCCGCTCGGCGAATATTTTCGCGAGAACTTCTACATCACCACGTCAGGCAATTTTCGCACGCAAACCCTGATCGACGCCATGCTGGAAATCAGTTCCGACCACATCCTGTTCTCGGCCGACTGGCCGTTCGAGAACATCGATCATGCCGCGACCTGGTTCGACGCCTGCACGATCTCGGAAGTCGATCGCCACAAGATCGGCCGCACCAACGCGCTGAAGCTGTTCAAGCTCGACGGCGCCTGAGCGATCTTCACTGGCAACGCCACCACGCGACAAATAAATTACATGGGAGGGGAAAATGACTGCAACCACGAGCATCGACGTCAACCACGAACTCGCCGAAGCGAAGGTTAGTCCGCTTCATATCCAGCTCGGCCTGATCATGGCCTTGCTCACGTTCTTCGACGGCTACGACACTTTCAATCCGGCCTATGTGATCCATTTCGTCATGGGTCCCTGGGGTCTGGCGAAAGGACAGGCCGGGCTCTTGGTATCGAGCGGGCTGGTCGGCTTCCTGGTCGGCGCGGCGGCGCATGGCGTTATCGCCGATCGCTACGGCCGCCGCGTCACGCTGCTCGGGGGCCTCTGGATCACCAGCGCCTTCACGCTGGCGACCCCGATCGTCGGCGATTCCTTTGTAAGCTTTTGCGCCATCCGGGTGTTGACCGGCCTCGGCCTCGGCGTGCTGCTGCCGCTGGCGACGACCTACATCAACGAACTGGCGCCGCGCCGTCTCGCCAACACGTTCTCGCTCTGGGGCGTGGCGCTGGGCTGGGCCGCGGGCGGCACCTTCGCCGGAATCGTCGGCGTGTTCCTGACGCCGATCTATGGCTGGCAAGTGCTGTACTGGATCGGCTCGCTGTCGATCCCGCTGACGATCGTGCTGCATTTCATCCTGCCTGAATCGGTCAAGTTCCTGTCCGCGCGCGGACGGAGCGAGGAGATCAAGGCGCTGTTGTCGCGGCTTCGCCCGGAGCGCGCCGCCGTCTATGCCGACGCCAGACTGGATGTGCAGACCGTATCGGTGCAGAAGAGTTCGATCGCCGTCCTGCTCGCGCCCAACTATCGGCGCAAGACGCTGACGATCTGGACCGCGGCCTTTCTCAGCCTGTTCTGCATCTTCGGGCTCACCGGCTGGATCCCGACGGTCATGATGCAGCGGGGCGAGACCTTTGCGGCGAGCTTCGGCTTCGGCGCGCTGATGCAGGTGATGTCGTTCCTCGGCGGGCTCACCTGCGGCCATCTGGCCGACCGGCGCGGCGCCAGCCGCGGGGTGCTTTCGACATGGTGGGCGATCGGCGGCCTCGCGGTGCTGGTGCTGATTCCGTTCAACATCCAGATCGTCAACATCGGCTCGGTCGCAGCCGCCGGCTTCTTCATCATCGGCGCGCAGTTCGTGCTGAACAACTTCACCGCCGCGTCCTACGAGACCAGCGTTCGCGCCACCGGCGTCGGCATGATGTTGAGCGTCGGGCGGGTCGGCGCCATCCTCGGGCCGTTCGTCGCCGGCGAACTGCAGCAGATCTTTCAGGGGCCCACGGCGATGTTCCTGGCGATTGGCGCCGCGGCGCTGATCGCGTCCGCGGCGATCGCTTCGCTCGCGGCTGACCGGCGCAGTGTCCTCAATCCGCTCGAGGCCAGCGCTCTTCACGGCTAAGGCGCACGCTTTCGATCAGGGAGCGGGCCGGCGTGGCCCGCTTCCACCACCTCATTTCCCGGCAGCGCGAGACAGCCCATGCGTCCGTTCGTCTACAATGCACTTCCTGCGCGTGTCGTGTTCGGCGTCGGCACCATCGGCCAGGTCGCGGACGAAGTCCGCGGTCTGGGTTGCAGCCGCGCTTTGATCCTTTCGACGCCACAACAGCATGACGACGCCGAGCGGCTGGCGTCGCAGATCGGCGATGCGGCCGCAGGCGTGTTTGCCGGCGCGGTCATGCACACGCCGGTCGAGGTCACGGAGCAGGCGATGAAACGCCTGCGCGATCTCGGCGCGGACTGCACGATTGCACTCGGCGGCGGCTCCACCATCGGTCTCGGCAAGGCGATCGCGCTTCGCTCGGACCTGCCGCAGATTGCGGTTCCGACCACCTATGCCGGATCCGAGGCGACGCCGATCCTCGGCGAAACCGAGCAGGGCCGAAAGACCACGCAGCGCAGCCTGAAGGTTCTGCCCGAAGTGATCGTCTATGACGTCGACCTCACGCTGACGCTGCCCCCTCACCTCACGGCGACGTCGGGCATCAATGCGATGGCCCATGCCGTCGAGGCGCTCTACGCACGAGACGCCAATCCGGTCACCTCGCTGCTCGCCGAACAGGCGCTGACGACGCTCGCCGACGCGCTGCCCCGTATCGCCCGCAACCCCGGAGATCGCGCGGCACGCGCTGACGCGCTCTACGGCGCCTGGGCCTGCGGCACCTGCCTCGGATCGGTCGGCATGGCGCTGCATCACAAGCTTTGCCATGTGCTCGGCGGCAGCTTCGCCCTGCCGCATGCCGAAACCCACACCGTGATGCTGCCGCATGCGATGGCCTTCAACGCCGCGAGCGCGCCCGAAGCAATGGTCCGCGTCGCGCGTGCGCTTGGCGCAGCCGATGCCGCGCAAGGCCTGTTCGACCTCGCCGGCGAACTGGCGGCGCCGCGCAGCCTGCGCGAACTCGGCATGTCCGAAAGCGGCCTCGACGAAGCGGCCGACATCGCCGTGATGTCCCCGTACTGGAACCCGCGCCCGATCGTGCGCGACACCATCCGCGCGTTGCTGCAGGACGCCTATGACGGCCGGCGGCCCGATCCAACGTTTTATCCATCCATGCCAACGGAGACGGTCAATGTTTGACCTGAACGAAGATACCATCACCGACGCCGTACTCGATCGGTTTGCCGGCACGCCCGACGCGCGGTTGAAGCACCTGGTGCAGGCCACGGTGCGCCATCTGCACGCACTGGTGCGGGAAACCGAACCGACTTTCGAAGAATGGCGCGTCGCAATCGATTTCCTGACCCGCACCGGCCAGATGTGCTCGGACGTCCGGCAGGAGTTCATCCTGCTTTCCGACGTGCTGGGGGTGTCGATGCTGGTGGATGCGATCAACCACCGCCAGCCCGACGGCGCGACCGAGACCACGGTGCTCGGCCCCTTCCACGTCGCCGACGCGCCGCAGCCGCCGCATGGTGCGGACATCTCGGCCGGCCTGCCGGGCGAGAAGCTGCTGGTCGAGGGCACCGTGGTGGCAGCGTCTGGCATTCCCCTGGCCGGCGCGGTGGTCGAAGTCTGGTCCGCCGATCAGGACGGATTTTACGACGTGCAGCGGAGCGATCTGAGCGAGCCGGCCCTGCGCGCCACGTTCCCTACCGATCGCGACGGCCGCTTTCCTTTCTGGACCCTGATGCCGGCGCACTACCCGATACCGGCGGACGGCCCGGTCGGCGACCTCCTGGGCGCCACCGGCCGCCATCCCTACCGGCCGGCACATGTGCATTTCATGATTTCGGCCGACGGCCACGAGCAGCTGGTGACGCACATCTTCGCCGAGGACAGCCTTTATCTCGACAGCGACGCGGTGTTCGGGGTCAAGACCAGCCTGATCCAGCCGTTCGAACCGAAGCCGGCGGGCACTGCGCCGGATGGCCGCCTGCTCGACCAGCCCTGGCGGCACCTGGTTCGCCGCTTTGGGCTCAAGGCCGCGTCATCCGCGCTTGAATTGTCCGATATACGAACAAAATCATACTCAATGTCCGATAATTGACTCCTGGGGCCCTGCATGCTCAGATTTTGCGATGACCGGCACAAAGGCATCGCAAATCGAAGCGGCGTTTCAGCGCAACTCGGACTTCGCAACGACGCTTGCGAAGGGCCTGGCCATTCTCGAATCTTTTTCGGCGCAGCGGCCGGTGCTGAGCACGGCCGAGATTGCCGTTCTAACCGGCTTGAAGCGGCCAACCGTCGCGCGGCTTGCCTTCACGCTCGTCGAGCTCGGATACCTCGCGCGAACTGAGGGCGGCTATCGCGTCGGCTTGCGATCGCTGGCCGCAGTCCATCCCGTCCTCGCCGGCATGAACGTGAGGCAGATCGCACGGCCATTGATGCAGGATCTGGCGACGGAAGTTCGCGGCACAGTGTCCATCGGCGTGCTGGACGGATGCAACCTGGTCTATGTCGAGACGGCGCGATCCGCCGACACCGGTCCGCACATTCCCGATATCGGCTCGTCGGTTCCGGTTCTCACCACAGCGCTCGGTCGGGCGCTGGTCGCGATGCTGCCTGCGGCAGAACGCGCCGCACTGGAGAAACGTCTCACGCAGCAGAGCCCCGAGCTCTGGCGCGAGCAGCGCAACAACCTCGCCGCCAATCTGAAATCCTGCGCGAAGCGCGGCTTCACCTGCTCGTACGGCGACCTGTTCCAGCAGACATTTGCGGTCGCGGCGCCGCTCTATCACGATCCGGCGTTCGGCTACTTCGCGATCAATTGCGGCATCCCGGCCTTCCGGCTGCGCGCCAATCAGCTCGAGGACGAATTCGGTCCGCGGATCGCCAAGCTCGCTGGCCTGATCAACGTCATGTGCGGACGCGGGCAACCGACCTCGGCTCCCGCCACACCCGCCAAAACGCGCCGCACGAGAGAGCCGTCATGATCCGAGAGCCCGAAGCCTTCGAAAATTTTTTGGCAGAGATCCGCTCCTTCGTTCGCGACATCGCCATCCCGAACGAGCACCGCGTCGAGGCCGAGGACCGCGTCCCGGAAGAGATCGTGCAGGAAATGCGCCAGCGCGGCTATTTCGGCTGGTCGATTCCGGAAGAGTATGGCGGCGCCGGATTGACGACCGAAGAGCTGGCACTGGCCAATCTGGAAATTTCCCAGTGCTCGGTCGCGTTCCGGGCGCGCACCGGCGTCAATACCGGCATCGGCTCCGAGTCGCTGATTCAGGACGGATCGGCGGCGCTGAAGCGACAGTGGCTGCCCGGCCTTGCCTCCGGCGAAGTGACCGCAGCGCTCGCGCTCACGGAGCCGGAAGCAGGCTCGGATGCCGCATCGCTGAAGACTGTGGCCATACGGCAGCAAGACGGTTCCTACGTTCTCAACGGCCACAAGCGCTACATCACGCTGGCGCCGATCGCCGATGTCGTCACCGTGTTTGCGAAATCCGACGAGACCCAACGCAAGAGCGACGGCATCACGGCGTTCGTCGTGCCGCGCGGCACGGCAGGCATGACGACGTCGGCCTCAACCCCCAAGATGGGCCAGGAAGGCGCGCCGATCGGCGAAGTGTTTCTCAGGGATTGCCGCGTGCCGGCAAGCAGCATCATCGGCGAGCCCGGTCAGGGATTTCGGACGATGATGAAGACGCTGAACAAGCAGCGCGTCAACCTGGCGGCGCTTTCGACCGGGCCGGCGATCCGTCTGCTCGATGAGGCCGTGAAATATTCGCTGGAGCGTCGGCAGTCGGGGCGACCGATCGCCGAGTTTCAACTGATCCAGGCGATGCTGGCGGACTGCAAGGTGGAAATCGAGGCGTCGCGCGCGTTGATTCTGGAAACCGCGCGCAAGCGCGACCGTGGCATCGACGTCACCATGGAGGTGTCGATCTGCAAATACTACGCGACCGAAATGGTCAGCCGCGTCGCCGATCGCGTCGTGCAGATCTTCGGCGGACAAGGCTATGTCAAGGAGCGCGGGATCGAGCGGTTCTATCGCGACGTTCGCGCCTTCCGCATCTATGAAGGCACCAGCCAGATCCATCAACTGAACATCGCACGTCACTTGCTCAAGAGCGTCCCCGCACATCGATAAGACAAACGAGCGCACCCACCGGCAACGAGGCAAGCCGCGCGCCATTTGGGAGGAATCAAATGACTTCGATCAGCCACCCCCTCCATCAACCGACCCGGCGTACCGTTCTGGGTCTGGCCGCCGGAAGCCTCGCGCTTTCCGCCTTTCCGGCGCGCGCGGAAGATGTCTGGCCGAACCGGCCGGTGCGATTGATTTCGCCTTATGGCCCGGGCGGCTCCAACGACACTTCGCTGCGTATTCTGGCCGAGCGGTTCGAACACCGCTTCAACCAGCGCTTCATCGTGGAAAACCGTTCGGGCGCCGGCACGCTGATCGGCAATGAGGCGGCCGCGCATTCTCCGCCGGACGGCTACACGTTTCTTTACGCAGCCGCGCCCTATGCGACCGTCGAAGCGATCTATGGCAAGCTGAATTACGATCCGCGAAAGGATCTGCAGCCGATCTCGCTTGCCGTGATCGCGCCGGTGTTCCTGATCGTAAATGCCGAGTCGCCCTACAAGACGCTGGCGGAGTTCATCGCCTATGCGAAGGGCCTGCCGAACGGCGTGACCTTCGCCTCGCCCGGCGCAGGGTCAGGGCCGCATCTGGCCGCCGAGCTGCTGTTCCGCGAAGCCGGCATCAAGGGTCTCAACGTCGCCTTTCGCGGCGACTCCACGGCCTATACCGAACTGCTGGCCGGTCGCGTCGATGCGACACTGACGGCGATCACGGTCGCACTGCCGCACATCCGCGCCGGCAAGCTGCGCGTGCTCGGCGTCGCTTCAAAAGACCGGACGTCGCTTTATCCGGATGCGCCCACTTTGGTCGAACAGGGCTATCCGAACGTCGTTGGATCCGCCTGGTTCGGCTTCATGGCGCCGACCGGAACGCCGGAGGCTGTCATCGCTACGTTTGGGAATGCCGTCAACAAGGCGCTCGCAGAACCCGACGTCAAGGAGAAGATTCAGATCCAGGGGCTGGAGCCGCGCGGCACCTCCGCGGCCGAGTTCGGGAAATTCATCGAGGACGAGACCGCGAAATGGGCGCCGATCATTCGCGCCGCCGGATTGCAGGTGAAGCCGTAGCGGCTCACACCGCCCTTCACCACGCGTACCGCACCAGGCCCTTGCCGGCGTAGCTAGCGGTAACCTTCGAGAATTCGCCTTCGAAGGTTGCAACCGCCGACCAGCCATTGCGCCACTTCATCTCTGCAGACGCAGTGGTGAGCGCCGATTCGCTGGCCTGTGTCGCACCGCCGACGACAAAGGACGCTCCGGGAAGCGCCTGGAAGGTAGCGGCGGCGCTGCGATCAGGATTGAAGTCATGCGCCCAGGCCAGCCGGCCACGCAGCGTCAGCAGTCCCGTTGCAAGGGCAAACGAACGGTCGGCACGAACACCGAGTTCGCTGCGGGTGTCGGTCACGTTTCTCGAACCATAGGCGAGCGCAAACGCATTGGTGCCTAATACGACGGATTCGGCGTAGGCCGGCAGAAAGAACGTGGTGAATTGTCCGGCCGCATACGGCGTGATGCCCACCCACCGCGTCGCAATGCGATAGCCACCCTCGACCCGGCCTGACAGCGCGTTGGCGTTGAACTCGGCGTGCAGCCGGTCGGCCATCACCTGGCGATCGGTAATGACATCCTGCCAGCCATAAGCGAGCGCAGCGGAAACATAGGCTGCTCCCGCGCTGTGCCGCACGTAGCCGCCGGCCTGGAACAGGTCGGAACGGCCGGTGCCGGAATTGGCGACCGAGAAACTGGTGCCGCCGCCGGCCAGCGCGAAGCCCGCGATCGTACGCGGCGACAGCAGATAGTCCGCGCCGGCAGCGATACCGAAGACTCGGCTGGCGGCATTGTTCGATCCTCTCGCCGCATCGCCATCGGTCGTCTGCGAACCGCCGAATGCAGACGTCCACACGCTCCAATGCGGATCATAGATCTGTCGCAGCGGCGCCTTGGTGAACACCGCCGCATAGGCTGCACGCACATCGTCCGTCAGCTTGCTGCGGCCGGCAGCGTCGCCCTGCTCCGCATAAGGCGTCGCCTGGATCGGCGTTTCGGCGCCTTCGCGGCCACCAATAAAGGGATCGAGCAACGTCGAGAGGAACTGGTTCATCGCCTGGAATGTGGTCTGCTGCGCCCCGGTCGCGGTCTCGCCTGAGACTTGCGACAGCCCGGCAGGCGTCAGCCCGATAAAACCTGCGGGAATGCTGCCGTTGCGATCGAAGAAATTCGCCAGCGCATTGCCGACATTCTGCTGGTTGGAGTTCAGCGGGCCGGAGGCGCTGTAGTTCAGCGCCAGATTGAGCAAGGCGTTGCCGCCGTCGTAGCTCAGATTAGGTGTCAACGTCGCGGGCAGATTGGCCGTGATCAATGAGCCGAACACGCCATTGATTCCGCCCGCGGCGGAAAGGATCGTGTATTTCCTGGAGACACTGCCGCTGCTGAAATCGAAACTGGCCTGCACCGTGGCTCCGGCCAGCGTCGCAACGCCCAGCACCGTCGCATAGGTCGTCCGGGTGGATTTGATCTGCACCGAATAGAACGCGGCGGATTGAAACGCGAGGTTGCTCGCGACCGCCATCGACGAACCGGGCGCGCTGTTGCCCGGTGCGAACACCCCACCGCCCGCAATCGTCAGCGTCGGCAGTGCGCCGGCACTGTTGGTGACCGGTCCGGCACCGCTCAGGCCGCCGATGAGCTGGTCGAAACCGTGGAGATCGAGCGAAGCGCCGCCCGCCACCGCATAGGAGCTGTTCGGCGAGAACACATTGGCGCCGCCGGCCTGTAGCGTGCCATTGGCGACGGTGGTTGGCCCGCTATAGCTGCTCACGCCGCTCAGGACGATGGTGCCTGAGCCTACCTGCAGCACCTGACCGGGACCCGTGATGCTGCCGGCATAGGTCGAGACGTCGGAGCGATTGAAAGCAAGGACCTTTGCGGTCGAGGTATCGCAACTCGGATCGGACCCGTTTGAGCAGAAGGTGATATTGCCGATCACGCTGCCGCTTGCGCCGCCGATGCCGAGCACCAGCGTGCCGGCATTGATGGTGGTGCCGCCGGTATAGATGGCGTCGCCCGCGATCGTCAGCGTGCCGGTGCCGTATTTGACCAGCGCGCGCGACCCGACGGTGCCGTCGTTCAGGTAGCTGACGTCCGGCATCGAGTCGTTGTTGGCGAGGCCGAACTGCAACCGGGTTGCTTGCGGGAAATAGCTGGTGACGTCGTAGAGCACAAAGGCGCCGCGGCCGATCGAGGAGACGGCGAGCACGTCGACGGTCGGGTTGTAGGCCATGGCGTAGACGAAGGTGTTCGGGAGCCCCTGCCCGAAATACCGCCAGTTTGACAACAGGCCCGACGAGTCGCTGTCGGCTGCAATGATCGGGCTCTGCGAACTCGAGATCGTGCAACCGTTCGGTGCCGAAGTGCAGGTCAGCGGCCGGTCGAGGCCGCCGACGAGCAGCGCATTGACGCCGTTGTTGGAAATGAACTCGACCGAGGTCGGGCGGATGAAACCGAGCGGGAAGGAAGCGGTCAGGGTCGCGAAGGTGGCGCCGGCGCCGGCGTTGCGGGTGTAGATCAGGTCGGTACCATCGACGGCGAAGATGCGCGACTGGATCCTGGTATCGAAGACGATGCCGGTCGGCGCCGTACCGAGATTGCTGGTGAGTTCGATCAGCGAATTGGCTGAATTGTTCGGACTGAACCAGATCGAGCCGTTGTCGCCGAAACTGCCGACCGCGATCGCCTTGGTATCGTTGACCGTGCCGTAGGTGACGACACTCGGGGCACCGTTGGTGTTGCCGAGGTCGGTCAGAAAAAGATTCATGGAAGTTGCACCGATGCCCTGACCGGTGCCGCTCAGTGAATCCCGCGCCGTGAAGACATCGCTGATGCCCGTCATCGCAATCAGTGTCGGGTCGATCTTGTTAAGGACGAACTGCGCGGAAAATCCCTGCCCGTTGATGTCGTTGGCATCGTTGATCGTTCCGCAGTCCTGGCGGGAAAGTGTCGCCGTGCTGCAAGTGACCGCAATCCCGCCGGCCGCATTCGCCGGATCGTAGCCCGGCGACACCGGCCTGCCCTGCGAGTCGATGATCAGGCGGCTCAGGCCTTCCATGCCAGCCGCCGTCGTGTAAATCACGCTCTGGCCCGGCAAGGACCGGTCGTTGATGGCAATGTTGGTGCCGTCGCCGGAATTGAGCACGGTAAAGGTGCCGCTGCCGGGCGCCGTTTGCAGGAACGCGCCGGTGTCCTGTGCCGCAACGCCGAGCCGCTTGCTGTTGGCGTCGTAGGCGATCGAATAGATCTCGAACACGCCGAGATTGCCGTTCAGGCCCTTGAAGGTGCCGGTGCCGCCCTCCCAGACGCCCGCGCCTTGCGGGTTGGTGCGCTTATAGATGCCGCCGTCGCTGGTCAGAATTAGATCGCCGGCCTGGTCGAAGGTGATCGAGCGCGAGTCGGCATGGACCGTGTTGGCGTCCTGCAAATTATTGGCGGCTGAACCTTCGAAGGTCAGGCTGGTCGGGGTCGAGGTATTGTTGGCCGGATTATAGTTGAGGCGATAGAGCTGGACCGAACAGGGACAGGTGTCGTAGCGGTCTCCTGACAGATAGAGAATATTCTGGTTGGTGGGATCGATCGCGATATGCAGGTTGACCGGGGTCTGGCCGCCGGGAACGACATTCGGCGCGCCGTTGACCTGATTCCAGCTCGTGCCTTGATTGCCTGATAGAAACACCCCGGCCAGCGCCGCGGTCCTGGAGTTGTTGCCGAGATCGCTGAGCGCGATCGCGACCGAACCGTTGGGGCCCGCCGCCAGCGTGATCACAGTTTGATCGCCGCCGGCGGAAATCAGGTTGGTATTTGCCGAGCCGAAGACCTTGGACCAGCTCGCGCCGGTATTGTGGCTGACATAGACCGCGGTCGAGCCGTTGTTGCTGCTGTTGGTGACGGCGGCGTAAAACGTCGTGGGGTCTCTCGGGTCCGCGACCAGCGAGGTCACCGCACCGTTCGGCAGTCCGACGCCGGTGCCGGAAATATTGTTGAACGTCCCGCCGCCATCGGTCGAACGAAACAGGCCGTAGCCGCTGGTGGACTGCGACGCGTTCTGGGTCTCGAACGTGGCAGCCAGGATGGTGTTGCCGCGCGCCATGGCGTCCACCACGCTCTCGCCTGCCAGGACGCTTTTTCCGATCACGCTCCATGTCGTGCCGCCATCGGTCGTGTACAGCAACCCGTCGCGTTGGCCGCCTCTTCCTCTCAGGGTAAAACCCGGGCTGTAACCGCCATTATCGATAATGCCGATGCCGGCGATAATGGTCTTGCCGGTTGCATCGGTTGGATCGAGCGAGAGACTTCCGATGGACAGCGAAGCCAGATTGTCGGTGAGCGCCTTCCAGCTCGATCCGCTGTTGGTGGTCAGCCAGATGCCGCCATTGGGCGTGGCGGCAAACATGGTGCCGGCCCCGAGCGCAGGATCGGCCAGAACCGACGTCACCGCACCGGCCACCGTTCCGTTCGGCGACGCATCGGCCGAAGCCAGAAAGTTGAAGTTGCCGGTTGCCGGGCTGGGCCCCTGCGAATTGAAGGTTTGATTGACCTGAAGCGGGGGTGTCTGCGCATCGGCCGGACCGGCCGTGGCAAGTGCAATCAGCGGAATCGACAGGAACAGGCACCCGCGGACGGACCGTTGCGAAAGACGCGCACGAACCGAAACCGCCCAATACGGACGATACGCCAGCCACTCCATTGGTACGCCCCAGACCCGAAACGCGGTCAGTCCACCCAGCTCGCTGCCGGGCGTCTCAAGACTAAGTCCCGTCCCGGGAACCGGCAATCAAAGCTGCGGCAGGATGACGCGGTTTAAGGGAGATTGTGGCCGATCAAGCACAGGTGCGCGGCCGATCATGCCGGCAGGTTCGGGTCCGGCGCGAGTTTCGGATCCGGCTTGTTGACGAGATAGAGCCCGGCGATGACGAGCAACGCCGCAGCGCCGAAGGCGATCGTCAACTGGTCCTTCAGGATGAAGTAGGCGGCGACGACGCCGAACAGCGGCGTGATGAAGGTGAAGGCCGACAGCTTGCTGGCCGAATAGGTTTTGACCAGCGCGAACCACAGCACGAAGGTGCAGCCGACCACCCAGAACGCCTGATAGGCCAAGAGCGAGACCGACAGCAGGCTCGGCACATGGGTGATGGTTTCACCCGACAGCCAGGAAGCTGCGCCGAGAATCGGAATCGATACCGCCACTTGATAACCGAGCGCCTTTTCCGGCGCCGCGTTGCGCAATTTCGTGCCCTTGGCGATCAGCGTGGTCGCCGCCCACAGCGCGCCACCGGCGACCACCAGCCCATCGCCGAGCAACACCCTGGCATCGACATTCGGCTGCGGCACCCCGATCGCGAGCGCTACGCCGACGAAGCTCAGCGCCAGCCCGCCCCATTGCAACGCCGACAGCCGCTCGCCGAGAAACTGGTAGGAGCCGAGCGCCACGAAGAACGGCGCGGTGTAGAGAAACACCGCCGCCCGCGACGCCGAGGTGAACACCAGGCCGGTGAAGATCAGCACGAATTCGATGCCGAACAGAAGTCCCGCGGCGAGGCCGGGGATGAGCGAGCCGTCGTGCTCGAAAAACTTCACGCCGCGAAACCAGCCGACCGCCATCATGACCGGCAGCGCGCCGGCCGAGCGGATCAGCGCCTGCATCATCGGCGGCACGTCCGGCAGCGCCAGCTTGACCGCGATCTGGTTGAAGCCCCAGCTCAGGCACAGCATCAGCATCAGTGCGATGGCGCCCGGCGGGAGAGCGCGCGCGGCGGAAGGCGTCGCTGGGGTGGAAGACATTGATGCTCGTGGCGGGCTTTGCACGGCTGAGTACATTTGGCAGCA
>Ga0157378_10001029_pt1 | contig 25515 bp, 17 predicted proteins | sample M65metaG_FD_115309 | JGI IMG/M metagenome (GOLD analysis project Ga0157378, IMG submission 115309) | Miscanthus rhizosphere microbial communities from Kellogg Biological Station, Michigan, USA - M6-5 metaG | ecosystem: Host-associated > Plants > Roots > Rhizosphere > Soil | place: USA: Michigan...
ACTGAATTCAACAAGGCCCGCCAGATTGTATTGGATGAATTCAAGAAATGGGATGCCTTGCCGGAGAAGGTGTCGGCTGCGACGTGGAGCATACTCAGCAAGGCTGGTACCGGTGCGGACGAGTTTAGAACGTTGTTGACCGCCTTGGCAGGCTCAGACCCACAGGCACGGGCAGATGCCTTCGCTACCGCGCTGCAAGATGCAACCTTCGGCGACACGCCCGCCGGTCAATGGCTGGCAGCTGTTGCTGATCAGGGGCTACTCGCACTTTCCAACCAACTCGACAAAGTGCAACCTTTTGCGGCGCAGACGCTGGACATTCTGAACGGTGGAATCATCAAGAGGATTCAGGACTTCATCAGCGAGAAACTGGACCTTGCGAAAATTCGCGATGCTGTCACCCAAGATGATTTCAACAAAGTGGATGGATGGCTCATAGGCCGTCTGGGAGATTTCTTCGACAAGCAACTGCATTTTGAGGACTTGAAGCCGGTTCAGGCTGCGATTCATATGGTTCTGACTAAAGCGCAAGGCATTTACGTGAAGGCCAGACAGGCGCTGAACAATCGCTACAACTTTGAATTTGCGAGCGCTTACAGCAGGAACACAACGTCGACGGCATTGCTCGACGTGAATTTTGATTTGCAGCAGGTAGACAGCGCCGCATCCAAGATGTTCCGCGAGGTTGTGGATGATGGCGACCTTGACGATCTGCTGGTGGAGTCTGTCGAAGGCGTGACGCTGAATATGGCAACTCTCAGTCACGAGATCAACCGAACCAGTTCGGTCCAATTGCATATGCCGATGTTTACCTTCGACAGCCAGCATGTGAACGATAGTTTGGCAAAGGTTACGGCCGAGGAAGATGGCGGCCGGGTGTTGGTGTATGAGCTTGACGCTGACGATACGGTTACGGTGAAGAACCGATACTGCAGTGATTTGAGCGTGCTGGCATCACTGCAACTCAAAGATGGCAAGCTCGTGATGACCCCTGACAGCACTCAGTCGATTGCCTACCAGTCTCGCCAGGTGCAAAGGGCGATGACGCTCTCGGACTTTGAACACCGCGTGACTCCCTTTATCAATCAGTATCTGCCAGGCCTTTTCTCTGGCAATGCCTTGCAAACCTTCTACGTAGATTTGGATCGCACGGTCGAGAACGTACTCCACAATGGCGCAAACGAATTTGGCGATGTAGCTCTTTCCATGCAAGTCACGTTGCCCGGTTCGGTGCTTGGAAGCTGGTTCATTCGTCGCGATCAGGACACGCTCAAACGAGATAGCGCACTCATGTCATGCGCGTTGCAGGCGAAGCTCCGTCAACTGATTCCATTCCTGTATTTCCAGGACGTAAATAATCTCCGTGCGAACCCGCCAGCTGCGGCATTGTTGGTCTGGGCGGCCATGCCGGTGGCGACGTCCGTGGAATTGCAAGACCAAGGAACCTTAAGCCTGAGAAGAGACACCGCCGGTTTTTGGAATTTCCAGGATGACTCCCTCCGTCACTTCATGGCCTTGGCGAAGCCCACCGGCGTAGCTATGACGCCTGCGCTCCTCGACGCCCAGGCCCGATTGTTGGCGGCAGGCGACAAGAATGACGCATCGTCATTTACGGCACAACAAGCGGAGTCGTTCCAAAATATGGCCGTGAAAGGGATCGGAGATAATAACCTCCACTCCTTGTTGTTCGTTGAAGCCGAGATCATCAGCGCCGCAACGGCCGCCCTGAAAGACGTGAACGCGATGCTAGATGTTGTTGCCACAGCGCCCACCAAAGCAATTGAGCGTTTCGCTGAGTTCGGCGCGGATTTGACGGAGGCCTTTAACCATCGGCTGGATAGCATCTATCGAAATGATGCTCTGCGAACGTTTTCATCAATGCTGTTGATCGAGGCCTCGCGCGTGATTGGCCCAGGTTCGAGCAAGCCGCCGGCTGCAATGCTGAACATTCTGACTTTGACCAACGGACATGCGTTTGACTTGAAGGACTTCGTCGCCGGCGTGATGCCGCCGAAAGATCAGGTTGCAATTGCCCAAACTCTCGTGGCGTTGAGCTCCTGAGTTCTTTGATCTGGGTTGATTTAGGGAAACAGGCGGCGCCAGTGAAAGCAATGAGTTTTCAACTGCCGCTGGAGACGGAGGTAAGCGAATGCTGAAAACAGTCGATGTGCTGATTGGCGTGACGACGGTGTTGCTCCTGTTCAGCATGGCGGTGACCGTCATTACACAACTGCTGACAAGCCTGGGAGGCAGGCGCGCCAGGCACCTGAGGAACGGCTTGTCGGATCTGCTCCAGCAGCTCGGCATCTCCACAAGTGATTGTGCAAAAGAAATTGCCGGGGAACTATTGAGACATCCCGTCATCGCAGAGGGAAAATGGAGAATGGGGACGGTTATTCACCGGGAGGAGTTCACGAAGTTGTTACTCGACTTTGCCACCGGAACCGGCGCAAAAAAAATTGGAGACGATTCCCGGGATGCACTAAAGAAAGTTCTGGCAGATGGTGGAATAAACGATCCGGAACAGACACTCAAGAACATCCGCGCCCTGGCATTGCAACTGGAAGCTTCAAATCCAGAGCTTTCGAATCACATGCGCGACGGTCTGGCTATCCTGCATGAAGCCTCGAGCGACTTCGTTGCGCGGGTAAACTTCTGGTTTGATCAAACCATTGATCGAGTCAGCCAGCGCTTCACGACCTACACGCATTGGGTCACATTCCTTGTCGCCGTCTTGGTGGTGGTTACCGTTCAGCTCGATATTATCGCAATCGCCGACCGGCTCTGGATCGACGATCAATTCCGAAGCACGGTGGTCAGCGACGCGACCAAGCGGTTTTCATCGCAACCCCCTGACGCAAGCGTCAAGGATAATAGCATCGCTTACTACAATCTATTGAATGCCACCGGACTTATAACAGTCCCAATCGATCACAACTGGGCTGCGCAACTGATGGACGCTCGTAAGATTCCCGGAATGCTTACATCCATTTTGTTGATAAGCCTGGGAGCGCCGTTCTGGTACAACGCCTTGAAGGATCTCCTGAAGCTCAGGTCTAGCTTGGCGCAGAATGATGATGCTCAGCGTGCACAGCGACAGCTTGGGTCTGGAGATAGCACACCTGCAGCTTCGGATAGTGCCATCGTTGCATCACGACCGGCCTGGCTGAGTGGCGAACGCGGTGATCTGGCAGCGGTCGGTTAGGAGTTTCTGGAAGAGTTCACGAATTCAGGGTCGCACTGGAAGAACCACCGCGGAAGGGCCTGGAAAAGCCTGAGGGTTTAACCTCGGAGGCCCACAACACCACCGCTCCGGGGCTTGCGATCTTTTTAGGAGACCAGCATGGAGCCGCAATGGATTGGTTGCCCTGAGAGCAATTTCAGGAAAGGGCGCCCGTTCGGATTGCGCCCGGAGGCGATTGTCGTTCACATCATGGATGGAAGCTTCGCCGCAGGCGAATCAGTATTTCGCAATCCAGAAACGCAGAAGTCTGCCCACTATGGCATCTCGCGAGACGGTGAAGTCCATCAATATGTCAATGAAAGCGACACTGCATTTCACGCTGGCATTGTGGTAAATCCTAGCTGGCCGCTGCTAAAGCCGAGAATAAATCCCAACTTTTACACCATTGGCATTGAGCATGAAGGCCGTCCGGATGACATTTGGCCTGAGCCACAGCTATCAGCGAGCGCTTCGCTGATCAAAGACATCGGTGAGCGTTGGAAGATCCCGCTTGATGTTAGTCACGTGATCCGCCACCACGAGATTCGGGCATCGAAAACGTGCCCGGGCAACTGGGTGCAAATTGGGGAGTTGCTGAAGCGCGCCCTAGCCACACGCCCCGCGACTTTGGCGGCAGTGGCAGCTCATGGGGACATCAGCTCTACCGCTCCGGCTCCACTTCGAATTGTTCAGCCCGAACTCGAGATGCTTCCATCGCCACAAAATGTTTTGCTGACTGCCACAGTTCAACCGCCGAGTGTGAACCCTTCTTCCTCCGAGCTAACTAGAAACTCAAAGCCCTTTACCGTGCGCACTTTGAAGAATGTGAATCTACGCCGTGCAAAACCGGCGACCTCAGCGCATGTAGTTCGCGTCATACCGGCCCATAGTGATGTAGCTGTATCCCATTTTGAGAAGGGAGAGCGAGTAGACGGTAATCCTTACTGGTATGTGGATTTGCAGGACAATTATCTTTGGGCGGGGGCAACCGACAAACCCGACCCGACTACGATGGCGGCCTGAAACATTAGGTTTTGCTTGGTTCGTTTTGTTCGAGGACATCAAGTGTTGAAACTCCTTCGTGAGAGACCTTGACACGCGAGTTTCCTGTGCTCGAGTCTCGTACGTCGGATCTTGTAGTTTAATACGTGGCATACGTGGTTTTCTTTCGGATACGTACGTAGGATAAGTAATTACGCTTCCCGGCGACTTCCCCCCGGCCGGCACTTCGAACCTCTGTTCGGCTTTTGCGAGGTCTTCATTCATAAACCTCGCCTGCAGCGACTTCTCTTATGGGGAAGCTCGCCCGTCCAAGGAACAAAATGTCGGCGCGCATTCTCCTGTGGGTCGACCTTAGAGTTGTCCCCAGCGAACCAGACCTCTGCAGCAGTTTGCCGAAAGCCTATGCGGCGCGGCGAGTCAGGCGCGCTTCTGAGATTATCCCGGCTCTCCAGACCCATAGTGCGTCGGCGGTTTGCTTTGAGTACGATCGGCCCGATCTTCACGGATTAGAGGCCTTGTCCCAGACCAGAGCGCGTTATTCCTGGTTACCAATCCTGATGGTGACCGGCCATCATGACGAAGCACTTGCACTTTGGGCTCTAAAGAGATGTGTTTGGGATTATCTTGTCAAGCCCCTGCCGGTCAGGCGGCTCTGCGACTCACTTGTGGGAATATACCGCTCCGTGCCGGGTTCAATGGCGGGTCCCCTACGTCGATCACAGGGTCCGGTTCCCGCCCAACCGTCGGAAGCTGTCCCCTCACATCATTTGGCGCCAGCGATGTCGTATGTAGAAAGAAATTTCGCAGAGAAAATTCGTCTCTCGACTGTGGCTCGAATCTGCAACCTGAGCCCATTTCAATTCAGCAGGAACTTCAAGAAAGAAAACGGGATCAATTTTCGCGAGTTCGTAGTGAAGCTCCGAATTCATCATGCCGCGCAGTTGATTCGAGAGTCGGGCGCGTCCGTCACTGACGCCGCTTTCGTCGTGGGTTTCAACGATCTTTCCTATTTCGCGAGAATGTTCCGGAGGCAGCTCGGCGTTGCTCCTTCGCGTTACAAGACTGAGGCGGAACCAGTGCAGCTCGCGTTGTTTCCCGACCCAGAAAGAAAGAAAACCGCCTAACATAAGGAATTGTGTTGACCTGCGCGGCTCGATTTTTCCTCTGGCCTCTGTCTTATGGGCTCTTGGTCGCCGTCAGTTCCACCACATTGTCGAAAGGTTGACGGCAGTCGTGCGGCACGGTCACATTTGGCGGATCGATGGAGACAACAGCCAAGGGTGCGTAATGGTGATTAACGCCGTGCGGTTGAAGTGCGATCGGAATGGTGAGGCCACTGCCGTCTGTTTCAGGATTGCCCTTGGCATCGAGCACCTTGGGCCACTCTACGTCGCCAGTGGCAGTACGCGCCGGTATCAGCCAATAGTCTGAAGTACGATATTGATTCACGGCCGGCGTGGCATCGCCGGCAGCTGGGGGCGTGACGCTAACTGCGGATTGAAACAGGATCTGAACGCCATCCTCCAGCTCCAGCCATCGATCTTCCTGAACAAAAGCGGCATTATCTTGGGCCAGGGTTAATCCTTGTTCTTCGCGGTCGCCGTCTTTTTGGTCCCAACGCCGCAACACTGGATGCAAGCTCACATCGCTGCCAGGCAGTGCATCAGAGGCGCCGTCAAGGGTAACAGTCATCGTAGTACGGTCGACGCCGAGCACTGGCAACAGATTGCCTGCAACATTCATGAGTACGGAACGATCATCTTGGATTTCAACCAAATTCCCGGCCACCAGGCCAAAACGATCGTCACGACCTAAGCTCTCTACAACCACGTTCTTTGTTCCGCCGACCCGGGCGATCGGGTAGAACACGGAACCGTTTTCTCGCGACCACTTGAACGTGGCAGCGTCGGAATTCTCTTTATCCACTCCGTCCCATGCGATACCCTTTCGATTAATCTCAACCCGGTAAAGCTGGTTTTCAGGCCCAGAATAGCTGGCAGTCGGCGGAATGATGCATGGGTCGCTCGATACGGAGATTTGTTTTGCCCGTGCCTTCAGCCAGCCACGATTAGCGGGCTGGAACTGGTTGTTCAGCTCCCCCACACTGATACAGTCTTGCGGGGTCGTTTCGGGGGTGTCTGCTTGCCACCATTTGACCTGCCACACAAGTTTGGTTCGCGCTGCGGTGTCCGGCCCGCCAAGGGCCACTTCCCGAATGCGATCATCTTCCGCATAAGTAATGACCCGTTCCCACACGTCGAGATAGATATGGGAGAAACCCGTGGGCAATGGCAAAGGACTCACAACCCCACTTTTTTTCGAGTAAACAAAATCCGGCTGATGCAGATATGTAATCAAGCGGCGCAGCTTGGGATTCTTGAACGTGGAAAAGTCGTCTCCAGAGATTGTGATCGTCTTATCGAGGGGCTCAGGATTGGAAATCTGAACGCGGACTGGGGCCTTTGCTGAGGCTGGAGTGTCATCAAAAACTTCGTAGTAGGGGACTGTCGTTTGTTCGAAGTCCGAATTCCAGTTCCTAACCACAAACACGTTCGGAGGGGTGGCAAGGGAGATAGCAATCGGAATGTAGTCAGCCTCGCACAGCAATCCGCCCACGTAATATCGCCCGAATCCAATCTGAAAGTCGCGCGGATTAGACCCATCGATGGGCACAACCTCAAAACCATAGTTGTCCTGCGGACCACCTGCCGGGCCGATCAGATCGGTGGCCAATGCCTGCAGGTAGCGCAGCAGAATGCTGGCCTGCTCGTTCCAGTCCGCATCAAGTTGGACTCTCCCCTGTTGCATCACAACCCGGGCATAGTGCTTGGCAGGATGAAACGTGTCACGTGTCAGGTCGGCTTTCATGTTGTCCTCCCTAGCTGGCAAAAATGAGTCCGGCGGTCATGCCGGCCGGCGAGTATTCATCCAGGCGCGTACGCAGGCCCGCGGCCCGCTGCGGCTGGTACAGATCGTGGAAAACCCCCATCTCCGACTCGTCGTCAGCGCCACGGGTGATTTCGGTGGCACATACATCAGCGAGTTGGCAGTACGTGGGAGTGCCATAGCGAACGCTGTTAAAGTCCGGCTCAACGCGCATGCGCTCGGCAGTCAGCAGAGCATTGGTATCGGCCTGGGATAGATTGCCCTGCTTGCTCTTTGCCCGAACGGCTCCTTCCACGAGGTCCGGCTGGCATTCATATCGCCGCGGAGTGCGCGAGCCCGGAGTGACATAGCAGAAACGCATGCATCCTTGCTGCCGGCGACAATCGCGCATCAGGCCCATGAAAATACTGTTCTCCGCTAACTGTATGGAGTGAGTTTCAACCCTCCCCAAAACAGTGCACCGCCTCATGGTCAGGACCGCGTAAGCGCAAAGTTTCTCGGGAGCGCCAATAGCGCTTGCTGTGGGGCTGGTGGCATCGACGATGCTGTCGCTGATATAGATCGGGCAAGGATCTTCACGAACCTCGTCACGATTGACCTGAATGGCTCCGATGATGCTGTGTTCGATCCGCAGACAGTTTGGGGCATCGTCCAATTCAAGGCTTGGCTCGGTAGGGCGTTCCGGCTCACAGTTGCAGTGCAGTCCCCAACCCGGCACCAGCGTCGAGTGCCGGATGGTTACACCACCCACCTCTCCCTGGACCTGTACACCGCGACCGGTCACGAGAATGCCGTCCAGAGTAAACCAGCTCTTCGGTTCGCCATGAAAAGGTTTAGCTTCGTCTTGAGGCATTCCCGTAATGGTGAGAGCGTCGGGCGCGGAGGTTCGCCAATCTAATAGGCGGATAACCGGGCGCCTCCGATTAGCGGCGCGCAACTGCAATGTCTGACCGGGTTGCAACACAATGTCGATGGGCTCGACGTAGACCCCGCTGTCGGTAATCTCGATGACAGCGTTGGCAGGTTTTTCAGAGTTCCACCGAGTAAGAGCTTCATTGATGCGCCTGAATGTTTCTCTTGCTCCAACCCGATACAGGCTGAAGACTGGTGGCTCTTTGAGAGGGCGATCGTATTCTCCTCCGCCAATGTCTGCACTGAATCCGTAATAGTAGGAGACCCACACCCCCTGGCGACGAGCTTGGGTCGGTGGAAACGCAATCCTGCCCAGCGCCGGGTCTATGGCAACCTGCTTGGGCTGTGGCCGGTAAGTCCAATCGCTCAGGTCGGCTACAACCAGCGACTTTGGATCAAGCAACTTCGCGTCGACGATTTTTTGGGATGACGCGGTCCAGATAGCAAAGCTCTTTTTCGGCCCGTAATAGTAAGGAATACCGCTAGTCGTCTTCTCCTGTTCCTCATCGGTTTCGAAGCGCAGAAGATCTCGCCGTGTAATCGGCATCGGTAGGGTGAGCTTCCCCGGAGGATGTGCGGTCGTGCTCTCGGCATGGTTGTACAGCGGCGTGTCATTCCCGAGAACCCCGAATGTAAAGCAATTCGGATTACCGTCATCGCAAAACGCGGGCGATTGCGTCACCGAGTAGGCCTTCAGGCGCCAGACGAACACCCCAACTTCGGGAATGTTGAAGAACTCAGGAGAATGCCGGGCGTTGATGCAGCGGATATCAACAGTGTGCGCGACTTCGTCAAAAGCGCTGCTTAGATCATCAAGCCCATCTCCATCCCGCAGATCGGTCGTGCACCCTCGATTGAGATGAACGAAATTGATGTTCTGCGTATAACTCAGGAGCCGGTAAAACTCGACTGCCCGCGCCGGCCATCCCGCGACCGCCAGTGCGAGCTGTTCAAGAATCGAGATAGTTCCTTTGCAACGCCGGAATCGAATCGTATTCGCGACTTCGCGCCTGGGAATCAGAATCCGTTCACCGGTCAGCGCCCGGGATTTTTGCGCTCCCTGCGGCTCCCCCATATCTAAAGACGGAACATACCCGATAAGGTCCCCGACATAAGGAACCACCCAATCCTGGCAAGTCTCGATGAACCAGTTTTCATAGAGCTGAGCAATGTCGGCATCAACCACGTTCACTTGCTCCGCGATGACCTGAAGCAGCCCGCGCAAGGGATAGCCGCGATCGGCATCGCGCAGCCGGTACACCACCGGGAGCAATTCGTAGAGTCGATCGGCGTTTTGGCTGCTCATTTCGTAATCTCCGTCAGAATCAGGGTGTCAGGAATATCGGGAGTTAGAACCGCCAATTCGGCCGGTAAAATGCGGCTCTCCGATTCGGTCGCAAGAGTGTTCACGCTAGCTAGTTCAGCGTCCACCGCCCCGTGCCGCTGCAGGTCAGCAGCAAGCGTCGTGAGCTGCTCGGCGGTCACTGACTCTGATACCGAATCGAATGTCTGCACATCTGCAAAGAGAACGCCGGCTACCGACTGCATCGTGCTCACCGCTTCGCTCAGGAAGGCCGGTTGACCAAGCTCCCGCCGATCAAAGCTGTAAAGATCGAGAAGTGCAGCGCGCAGCTTTGCGGCCACGGTTTCCCAAACATAGTCGGACTTGATTTTGATTCCGGCGCTGATTACCAATACTTTGAGCCGACGCAGAGCGATTTGGACGGGCTGGTGCGGATCGCCTGCGGCGGCCAGTGCCTGCACGAGGGCGGTGTAAAGATCAGAATTCTGATCGATGGGAACATCGTCTTTACCCGCGATGGTGAGGTGAACAATAATTCTGCGGCCATCTGTTAGCCGGCGAGCACTTGCTTTCCCAATGCCAGCAAACCTGCGCGCAAAGTCCACATAGTCGGCGACCGAAACCAGACGATCCAATGCAGTGACACCAATTGGAATGTTGCGGCGGGCCTGATCGCGAGTATCGGCGTCTGCGCCGCCCGATGCTCTCAATGGGTTAATGACGCTTTTCACGCCGAGAGGCTGAGTGGCCATCTGGCTGACTTGCTGTGCTTCTACATTGCCCGCTTTGCCGGCCCCGCTGCGATAGATAGCCTTCACATTGCCTGTGCCAGATGGAACCCGCAGACCATGCTCGCCGTTTCCGGTTATGACACTGGTCTTCTCGGAATCGTCGGTTTGGGTGATGTAGTCGCGATCCGACGAGCCAAGCACAAAGAGATTTGCTGCTTCGTGCCATTTAATCTCGTTCACGCGGATTGCCAGAGTACTCTCCGCGCCGCTCGGTGTTGGTGCTGGCAAGTACGTTAGGGGAAATTGGTGCAGTGCGAACCTCTGGAACGGTTGACTGGCATCTCCATTTCCCAGTACTTCTCCTTGTGTCTGCCCATGCGTGGCCTTTACTACGTTCGCGTAGATGGCCACCTTTTCCGCGTCATATTTGTAGGCGAGCTTGTTGGCCAGCACGATTCGCGTGTGGACGGTCTCCGAGCCGCTTGCCAAACTGGCAATCCGCATTGCAAACACGGGCGTCGGGTTATCGGGATCATTTGGATTTTGTCGTGGCCCCGGTATCGTGGCATCTTCGAACAATTGAAACTTCCCGCTGGCATCTGGTCTTGGATCGAATAGGTGATCGGCGAAAACACTGAACACGCCAGTTCGCTCTTCCTTAGTTGGGACGTAGACATTGGCATAGAAACCGGGTGCAAGCTGGATGGGATCACAAATCTGTTGATCGGTCAGTTTAGGATTCGGTATGAGATCGAGGAACGTCTTCGGCAGGAGAGTGGGACGACCCACGACCAGGCGATCGCCACTTTCGGTCGGCTCGGTTACGTAGTAGATCTGCCGAAATGGCATCGTTGTGGTAGAAAATGCGAGGCACGACTCTTTCCCAGGGCCTTGGTTGACAGACCCGATCATCACCAGTTCGCTCGAGGTCGCTCCGGTGACATTAGGTATATCGGTGCGAGACCCGGAAACGACAATCCAGCGCCCGGATTCCAGCCCATCGTAGAGACCATCCAATTCGATCGTGTCACCTTCCACGTCGCGATCCAGCGGTTCTTCGGCAAGCTCCAGCAATTCGGACTGCGCCCAAACCGTTGTTGTCCGCAAGATCGTAATATCGTCAGACGCTAAAACAGTCGTCGGAATCCAATCTTGGCTCAGAGTTAGTTTCGTGACCTTCGCGGAGATCAGGTAATCGGCGCGCGAGGCAGACTGCGTGAGCATTACCTTGACGACCAAGGGCGATGCCGTCGGATCGGTCGGCTGAAGAACAACCCAACTGCCAGGAACAATCTTCTCGTTGTTGGATTCGAGAAACAGAACGTTTCTGTTGGCCAAATCAATTCGCCTTTTCGGTTTCGTCGTCGGCCCGTCTGCCGTGCCGCCAGACTGGGATCCCTTATCCTCAAATGTCCATTCCTCGTATGAGACCTCACCGCCGCCTTTCGGAACAATCGGCCGTGCGGGCGCATTATTCCCAAAGGGCGCTGTCTTGCTCCGAAGTGCGAATACTTTCACAGGTGCGGAGCTGGGCACCGGCTCCGCTTTGCCCCATGCGGGATATAGCAGCGGCGCCACTTCGGGCCGAAGGGTGCTAATCAGCCGGGGAGCAATGTCAGATTGTGGCGCGAAAACTCGCGCCACCGGGCGGATCAACCGAAATGCGTTACCTGGCTGTAGCGACGGCGGTTTCGCCAAAGAATTGAGAATTGCATCCAAGCGGGCCAATCCTGAAGGCGCAAGCCGAAACGGGGGCTGCTTGACGGTTGCCGTCCCTTCCCCGCCAGTTTCTCCGTCAAGTTGAGGCAAATTCTGGACTAAGAAATTCAGCGTGTCGAGCAGGTCAGCCAGCCAGGGTTCGAGTCGGGTGAATTTTCGTTTGGCAGCGATTTGGTGCAACTCTTCAATCTGAGGCACAACTTGCTCGACGGCTCGGCCGACTGCAGTGGCAGTGTCGGCGTCCTTGGTGTCAGAAACCAATGTCGTGAGAATCGAAAGTACCTGTGCTGCAAGTTCAGCCCCCGGAAAATCACTGGTCGCCCCGTCGAGGAACGGATCGAGCTTGTCATGCAGATTGAAAAGCGCTTGCGATGCCCCGTCTCCCGTGGACGGAGCGAGAGACAACGGAGGTTCCTGCAGGACCACCTCGGTACGATCGTAGTTGGCCTGAACATCGACCGCTTCAACAAAGCGTTGGACTTGCTTGTCTCCCGCAACGATCAGGATAGCGTCGCCAACCTTCAAATTGGTGGAGATGCCCTTGAAATACAGAGTGTCGCGAGTGCGTGCATCGAAGTCCGGCTCAAAGGGAACGTCTTTTTGGGGACTGTCGTTCGCGAACGTGACGATTTGTGGCCGCGTGACCCTAGGCTTTAGCGTGTTCCAATCGCCTTTCGCGGGTAGGTCTTCATAGGTTTCAAACGGCTGCGGTTTCTCGCCGGGCCCAGGCAGGCTTTGCGCGCGAGTGCCTGCTGGAATAATGCCATCAAAGTCATCGTTGACCGTAAACGCGAGATACACACTGGAAGAGACTCCCGGGCGCATCCTGTATCCCACAAGCCGCGCCAATTCCAGAATCGAACGGCGCTCGACAGCGGTGCGCAGGTAGCCTTCATTGGCGATTCGTTCTTCATAGAACGTGAGAACATCTGCAACTGTCGCCCATGCATCCAGAAGCGCGATTGATGGATCGTTCAAGTCCCGCGTGGTGAGCCCCCGGAGCGGATAAATCCGTTCCATTGCCCCGTCCCCATCGGACTTCTGAACGTCTAGATAGAAGGTGGAGAGTCGGGCCAGCATGCTCTCCAAAAACGAGGCATAGGTCCCCGCCCGATATGCGAGCGCCGAGAGTCCCGGACGGTTTGCCTCTTGTTCGGGTGTAACAAGTTCCAAGCCGGCACAGCAGCCGCAGGGTTGCTTCATCGTCCACCTCGCATATCGAGACGAAGGACACCGTGTTCCGGAAAATCAGGATCGTTATCGAGCTGCGCGATTTCAAACGGTCCCAGCATGAGCGCGGAATTCATCGGCAATTCTTCGCCCTCCTCATCGTCTGATTCGGGCTCGCTGATTTCAAAACGTTCCAACTCAGCCACCACGGCGTTTTGCACGCCCGCTATCGCCTGGACCTTTGCCAAGATCTGGCTCACGTAAACGCCATCGCCGAAGGTCAGATTGTCTGGGTGAAAAAATCCGAGCGAACCATCGGCCAAAACACGATTGCTAAGGGCATCAGCGACCGCCGACTCAACGTGGGCGCGAAAATAATTCGGTAGGACGCAAACCGTGAGGCGCAGCTTGAGTGGGACGTACTCTGCGGGGTTGACTTCCAGGTCATGCCCCATGCGCCGGAATGGCTGCAGATAATCAGTGATTTCCTTGATGAGCTCCCGGTCCGGACCTTCCGCGCCCTCCGGATCGATGGCCACTAGAGCCGTATACCAGCTTCCTGTCCAGCGCAATGCGCCTTTCGCGCGTTGCAGCCGATTAAAGCGTGCAGCACAGATTTCCGGATCTTCGGCTTCCAGTGCTGCGCGAGATTCCAGCCGGCGTTGGTTATCCTCAGCCAGCGAAGCGTAGTCATCGGCCGTAATAGCACGCTCAAGTTGATTGTGAAACGCATATGGTGCAAACAACTTCACATCCGCAAGTGATTCGGAATTGGTGCCGCCATTGGCGGGGAGCGGATTGCGAACCGTGATATCTAGGCCGCTGACTGACTGTTCGCGGAGAACCGTGTACCTTATGGTCTCAGTTCCTACATTCCCAGCTTTACCATTTCGGATTCGATAGCTTGCCCGGAAGAAAGTGCCTGCATCTGGACGATATCCGCAGACGCCATCGCCAAAGCGGAGATGGCCAAAGCCGTCGTTATCCACTTCAACCACAAAGTGGTGATCGCTTGGCAGACTTTCCAGCAGATCGAGTTTCGGCGTCCACCTACGCACCAAGCTGTTTAGGCTCCCAACCAACGATGCCAGCAAAGGGTCCGGGAGCGGGAAGGAGCCATCCCACTCTGTAAGTTGGCTCCGAGCCTTTGCACCGAGCTGTGCAAGCAGAGCTTGTGCGCTCGCCGTCTCCGGATGCTGCAAGCTCCTGGCAATGCTTCTAGGATCATCGATATCCGCAAACGTGAACAGCGGTTGCACTTCGGATGGTGCCTGTACCTCAGACGTCGGACCAACAGATGCTGGCGAAGGTGGAATGCTCTTCAAGGAAATCCACGGAAGTGCTTGTCGAGGATCCTGCCGAACCAGTTCGGCTGCTGAGCAGGCTTTGGGTAGAGGAACACTGAATGTCAAGGGATTCCCGCCAAGAACCGGACGAAACAATCCCGATGAGACGGTAATCTCCGCAGGCTCGCAGCACTTGGGGCATTGCGCCGCCGTGTAGTCCGTTGGAACAACTCCCAACTTTTCTCCGCCGTCGACACCGTGATCCACGAGGATGACATTCCCGCGCGCGACACTGACGTTGTCCAGGCAGCCGCAGTCAGGCGGCGGCTCCTGTGAAGAAATGCAGAGAGCAAACTTGAGAGCGTCTTCTGTTGCCCATTCAATCTCAACAATCGGTGTGCCGTCGGGCTGGCCATAGAGTGGGTCGATTCCTGGTGTAACCTTCGTTAACCGGACCGCCTGGCGATGCTTCGGATCCGCATCAGTGGCTTTTCCTGACTTCGGACCAAGCACTTCCTCAAAGATCAGAATATCTCCCATCTTCAGATTGCGAAGCTTTCGCATCTTCTTATGAACAACCGCGGTTGCAGCGGGAACGGCAGTGGTGTCAGACTTCGCTTCGACTTGCGGCGGCTGTTCCCACCCATCCAGCAGCGTGGCACTCCTCGCACCAGGAGCGAGACAGCATTCGCAGTTGCCCCACGTGTAAAACAGAATTTCGCTATGGGCGGCGTAAATAGAGAGGTTCGTTCCGCCATTCCAATAGAGCGGTTCGAAAACTTCGTAGCTCGAGGTAGGTACATCCGCAATGTCTTTGAGGGAAAGGACAGGCTGGGCTGGCGAACCCGGATAAGGCGTAACAAAGAAAACCTGCTTTGGATCGAGCGTTTGGTCGGTTTTCGTCTGCAAAGTGGCCCAGGCACGCGCGTTGCAGCCTTCATGCATGAAATAGTCAACCAAGCGGGCGTGCCGGCGAACTGATATGCGCTGCCGGGCCGTACCCAGATAGGCTTCGGTCGCAACCGCATCTTGGTAGTAACTCAGATAGTCGCCCACATAAGCGAGTAACTCGACTAACGTGATCCCAAGATCGGGAACATGGGTCTCATTCCAGTCGGAAACAACGAGGGCCAAGCGGTCGAGGATCAGCTGGCGAAAACTGCTATAGTCCTTTGCGAGATAGTCGATATCGGGTTGCGGTCGGTACGGAGGAGCACATCCGCACTGAGGTTTGCAGTCCAAATCCGTCGGGCAATTGGCTTTGAATTGGAATCGTACTTCCGCATACTGGGGGTCAAAACCATCCATCGGGTGGTCGGTCGGCTTGCCATGATCGAGATTCACAACGCGCAGGGTGTACTGGGAGAAATCACCAGGCTTGTTTAACCTCACTTCGAGGTAGTCATCTAACGTCGAATCGGGCTGACGCATAACTCGGACGGATGTGACTTGCAGATTTCGAATCCTCCGGCCGCCGCGGACAACAATGTTCGCCCTCTCAATGTGCCCAGGCGCTTTCCCTAAGAAGAAAACATGCAGCGTGGTCTGGGCCGCATCGGCGATCTCGATATAGTCGAAGCCGTGCAGGCTCGCTACTCGCACATCCTCACGCCTTCGTTCTTCCAGACAAGACAGGCTTGACTCACTCATACGCATTCTCTCTCTCTACACGTCTCACGCGCCCGCGGCGCTCCGCACAAATGTTTCCGTGCTCGCATTTCCTGTCCGTTTCACGACGTACTTCACCACCACCTCCAAAGTCGATTCCTGTGACGTCACCTCTAGCGACTGCAAATCGATCAGGTCGCCAAGGTAGCGCTGCAGCGCGGCCTGTGTGGTGTATTGCAAGGCCGCCGCGAGCTCCGGACTGTTGGGCGCGAAGACCATCTGCAAAAGACCGCTGCCAAAATCTGGGCGATTGACCCGTTCACCCGGAGACGTGAATAACAACTGCTCGATCATGTCGCGAATGTGATCGTCATCATCGGCGGAGGCAGTCCGGCCCTGCCCGTTGAAGTGAAATGGAAAATCGATGTTCATCGCTTCTCCCCTAAACTCTCTTTCTATGTGGCCGTTACTCTCGTCTGTGTGACGGTAATCATCAAGGGCGTGCCACTCGGTACGCAGATCGCTTGACTGTCCAGCAGCACGAGTGGCTGGCCGTTCGAAGTTACTCGCGTCGATCCCGTCACCCATTGCGCCGTGACACAGGGCCCATTCCCACTCGGCGGCGGCGGAAGCGTGCATCCCGCTACCGCATAAGGGCCGGTCACGGCAACCGTTGGCTGGCCATTCACAGTCACACGAGGATTGGGAACTGTGGGCTGAGCCTGGCCCGCGTGCGAGCACAGAACCGTGGCACCGACATGGACCATGAATCCGGGCATGTTTCTCCTCTGCGCTAGACGACGACCAGGGCGCCGTTGTTGATGGTCACAGTTGGCCCCGTCATCACGATGCTGGCACCCTTGCCGTTTGAGATATAGATTCCGGTGTCGTTTACGATAATGGTGGCGCCGGTTGGACTCTTCAGCATGATTCCGCCAGTCGGCCCCGGCAGATCACTGAGCACGACCGCATATTGCAACATGGTCTGAATCACAAAATTTGGGTCGCCCGGAACGCCCGCCATCGCCAGCGTGGGCACCTCGGCGGTTTGGCCCCACCACCCGCCGGTATACACCGGTCGGTCCGGATCTCCGGCCTCAAACTGAATCCAAACGCCGGCACCAATCTGGGGAACAAAGAACGTACCCATCGCTTTGCCAGCAACAGGAAAGGAGGGAGTAATCCAGGTGCTAGGTGTCAGGCCACCAGCATCGGGAACAGTTGCCTGAATACGTCCGATCTGCAAAGGATCGAGGTTACTCAACACTGTGCCTCGATAGATACCGTAGTATTTGGGACCAGCCTTCATACATTGACCGTGGCGACCGTAGAGCCCACGCCTCCTCTCGCCAGGGTAAAGCTCTGCTTGTACTCACCACGCTTGATGTTGTGGGTCACGCTTTTCACGTAATACTGCCCGTCATAGTACGCACCGGCGCCACGAACTTCGGCAAGCTGCCGTGCTTTGAAGACTCGGCCATAACGAAGGACATCCAGTTGACCGCTGCCGCTGATTACGTCAGCGGTATCGAACATCTTTCCCACCGCCGCCAGAGCGGCTTGCATCGGGTCATCGCTTGCCGAAGGGCTGATCTGTGTGATTTTCAGAATTGGCGGAGCCTGCGAAGACAGACGCGGCTTAAGGATGTCGATATTCGGCACCGGTATCGGAATCGGAAGTTTTGAATTCTTCTCGATGATTGTCACCACGTACTGCGTCGCAAGCGTGCCGTCGTAAGAAAAACTCAACGAGTCGATATTCGAAGTGGCATCGAAATCGATACTGATCGCAGGCTGCGCACTGCCGAACATTCGAGCCAGGTCCGGTCCCCAGTACGCCAAGCTCATTCCCGGCCGCGGTCCGGGATCGAGATAGAAGATTGCGCCCACTTGTTGTGCCAGGCTAGTGATGTAGGCATAGTCGGTGCCTTGCTGCTTTGGATAGTTGTCGAGCGGATTGGAGATCAAGCTGATTAGGGTGGGGATCGCCGCGGGAACGATTCCCAACACCAGGTACTTTGCAAGTATGGCTTCCACGATCAGTGCCAGCGGCAGCGCAGGATACGGAATTCCTGTGAGGTCAACGAAATCCATCAGCGCTGTGAGATCGAGTCCAGTGATGGTAAGAGTCGATTTTCCCGAAGCGCTGCTTGGGGCGACATCCTGTTTGGTGATAATGCCATCCATTAATACTTCATTCGAGCCATTTACCGTCACCGCGATGATCACGCGAGTGCGTGGATCGAAGAACCCCGAAGCTAGCATCCTCTGTAGTAAAGATTGCTTTCCGAGCGTGAACTTGAGTTGAAAGCCTCCCTGGCTTCCGAGTGCGGTATTTACCTGGACCTCGGTGAGCGCATCGATGACAGGTTGCGGCACCGGACTCGCGGTGAACGAACCCATCATCAACGTCAGATAAAAGCCACGGTTCATAATGCGCTTCCGGTAATTCCTTCTGGCATGGTGATTCGGATCGTGCGCCCCACAGTCTGCGCTATCTCTTCGGGTTTCATGGCTCCATTGGCATCGGCGAGTCGCCAGAACAATTCCGGGTCCCCGAGGTACTTTGCCGTGATGTTGTCAAGTCGTTCGCCCTGCGTTGCCCGATGCTCCTGAAGCAACTGAAAGCGATCGGGAGACGGAAGAAAACGCCGCTTCAAATAGATAACCACTACCCCGTCGGCCCGAGTAATCGTCTCGGTTTCGATTCCGTAGTAGCGGCTGGTTGCGGTGAATAAGTTCCGCTCCAGCGACGTTTGCGCTAGGAGAGCTTGGACGGGATCGTTAGGTATGCCGTTACTCATGGGACTCCTCGAATTCCAAGCGTTGAAAATGAGCCGCCGTGATACAACTTCGCCAACGCCTCTTTCTGCTGCTGATAGACCATGTAGAGGCTGCCACCCTTGTCGTTGAATGTAAGATCATCGATGCTCAACACCCGCATACCAAGACTGACCTTCGCGCGTATGGGATTGAGCGTAGGGTCGAATGCTTCCTCGGTGATGCTAAACTCGGTCAGACGAACCGGCGCGATGCGATTCGCGCTCCACACGAAGAGTGTGAAAGGCGCCAGTACCGGCATAATCTCGAGCGTCCCGGCCTGCGAGAGATTGAAGTTGTTCTGCAGCGTAGTGCTGGAGGGATAAACCATGGTTTCCAGCGCGGACAGTTGCGGGAAAATTCCGTTCTGGACCGTGTTTGGATTCTGGTCCGGAATTTCGAGCTGGTCGGTAGCATCAATTTCGGCGTCAATCTTTAAGGTTTCGACCGGCGGACCGGTGAGCCGCAGGGCTTCAGAGCGGTCGCTACCTTCTTCGGCACCTTTGATCTTCAGCGTGCGTGAGAGAGTGTCGGGATTGTACTGAAGCACAATGATGCCGTTGGGCAGAACGGTGAAGGTGTCCGGGTCAAGCAGTACCAGGCCGCCTTTGAGAACGCGCGGTGATCCGGGGAAAGTGGTCATTTACCTCACCTAACCAATCAACATGGTCCTGCTCCAGCGGCCGCTATCAAGGCGTTTAGTCGATTGCGCATTGCAATGCGGGCGGCGGTTTGCAAAGCGGCGGGTATGGCAGCAAAGTGTCCCAGCGCAATATTCGCGTGGGCTACGCGATTCGCCGGAGCGAGCTGCGGTGCCCGCGTACCTCCGCACGCCTCGAAGAAGAAAGCCTCAAATTCATCGACATGCACGTTTCCAGTCCCTGCCGCGCATTGGGGGACGTGAATGAGTTCATGGCCAACTATGCGGACGAAATGATCGTACTGAGCCGCCGTCCGGGGAACGTGGGCGCGGCAGAAGCAGATTCTGACTGGCCCACCGACCGGCGGACAATGCGGTCCGCCAAAAGTCACTGCATCTGCATCTCCATGTGCTCCGCAACAATTGGCGCCAGCTCCAACCTGCACGTTGCCAAGACGTAAGTCGTCCGGCAAGGCATAGGAGTCCATGAGCAGGAGAATCGCCTTACGGAGCTCTCCCTCAGCAACTAATTCGAGATAAATAGATCGCGTTGTGGGATGACCGATCTTCCCATCTTGAGTGAGGCGCCTTTCTGCTTGCCATCGCACGATCGCTTGAACCAGTTCCTCGTCAACTACTGCAGGGGTTGGTGCTACCCCGAGAACGTCACGGATCACGCGGATGGAGTAAGGATCGCGAAACCTACCTTCATTAAATGCAATCGCCGCGTTCACTTCTCCTTCCGTCAGGGTCTTGACAGGAGCGGGCGCTCCCTTTGGAGGTCTGGCCAAGTCTCGCTGCAGCGAAGGCGCACTGAAGCGACCTTCAATTGAGCGCGCTTGACCGCTACCAAGCTCAGCTGCCGATTTCGTTGCTTCCTGTTCTTGCGGGGTGTCCGCGGCGCCCACTGGCAGGTCATTCGTTGGCGTCCCGCTTGGGCTCTGCTGTTGAACTACATGGGTAAGTTCATGAGCCAAGAGACGGCGCCCTTCAAAGCTCTCGGGGGCGTAAGACCCAGTTTGGAACACGATGTCCCGGCCAACCGTATAGGCTGTTGCGTTGACAGCAGTGGCGGATCTTCCAGCGGTTTTATCAGCGTGGACCCGAACTTGGCTAAAATCATGCCCGAAGCGCTGTTCGAAGAAGGAGCGGGTACTAGAATCAAGCGACTGGCCAGGCGATCGCAGCACCTCATGCACGATGGGCGGGGCGAACGTCTGTCCGGCCGAGCCAGACGAATTCCGCAGAGCCGTCCTTTTCGTCTTGCAGTCGTTGCACTGCCTGCCGCCGATCGTATGCTGGCCACAGCCACAAGCTCGTTGGAGCTGATGTGACCCAAGTGTCGTCAGCGTTGGCTGCAACCACCAGCCGTTTCGGATTTGCCTTCTTGCGAACACCGCTACCCCCCGAGCCTGCTATCGGACTCAGCAGAATTGCTTGCTCAAGTTGCGTTTCGACACCGAACGAACCGGGCCCAAGATCTCAGTCGCCCTCTTGGAACCCGGCAGTCAACTCAAAATATTCCGAAAGAACCTCGTGCTGCATCTATCACATCCTGGCCACAGTCGACCTTTCGTGCCTCGTCCTTCTCCGGAATTCCCGCGCGACCCTCCTTGGTTACTCGCTTGCGCTGTAGCGTGATGAGGGCCCTCCGCATAAGCTCGAATGTTTTTTCTCGCTGCTCACGCTCGGGTAGTTTCTTGAAACTTTCTATTTCCGCCGGATCATGCGGAGCTAGCGGGTCGGGAGCAGAGCCAGGGGCTGCGCCTAGGAACTCCTGCACAGCAGCCCGCTCCATTTGACGGCCTTTGGTTTCGGGAATGGTTTTGCCAAGCTCTGGAGGCAGCTCGCTGCGTCCGCCTAGAGTTACGCCGGTAAGTTCGCACTTGGGGCATGCTTCAGCCTTGAGCCAGGTCAGTGCGCTCTCCGCGCGCTCTTTGGCGAGCGCGATATTACCTTCAAAGTTGGGTCCGGGGTCGCGAGGACCTTCTGGTGACGTGAATCCCTCTATCGAGCTAACCCGATACCCCTTTTCGTAGAGGCCTTGAATGTCAGCAGGGAGACGAAAGTTACGTCTAATATTCGGCGTCTTATAGTCAAAAAAGACGTACCTAACTTCCGTATCCGTGACGCTTTGCTCTGGCACTGCAGGCTGCGCCGGAGTGTGTGTTATGAGCTCGCACGTGAAAACGAGGCGTGGCTTGCCCTTGTGAGTACAATTCACTGTTGGCTGGGTTGTGCCCCCGGAAACGCTCACAGTGAATCCGAGAGACTTGGTGGGAGAATCGTAGGAAACTCCCCCCGTGACCCTGACCCCGGAGGTTTCCAAAGTTCCACTGACGCCGCCACCTGTCACTCCTTGTTCACCGACGGTTACAGATGGTCCTACGGTGATGGTAAAGCTCTGATTTTGGACGATGGTGATGCGAACGCCGGGCTTCAGAGTTACCCCTGTTAATACTGCAGAACCTGCTAGAACATTTCCGAGTGCCGTTGCAAGGGGTCGTCCGAGATCTACGCTTGGCGTGATTCGCACATCGGTCCCACCATGACAGACGTCTATAGTTAAGAAGATCGTGGTGTTATTGAATCCGGCATCAACCGTGGTGGTGGTCTGGGCGCGCCTAGGCTCATCCGAGGTGGTCAAAGTTACACGATATTGTGAACCATCGTTACATCGGACAGTCCTCTGATCAGGACTGCCAGTGCCGCCCCGATCTGCTGCACAATCACGCTTCCGCCACAACACACCGCCGCCGCCCACCCCAGACAAAGACGCCGTCCCACCCTGCATCACGGTATCGGCGGCATAGTCAGCGGCAGACTCACAAGGATCGTTTGCAGCACCAACTTCGAGAGAACGGAAGACAGTCGCAGGTTCCGGATTCTGTACGGTGTGGGCCAACTCGTGCGCTAGCAAACGAGCACCGGTGCTCGTTTGCGGCGCATATTGCCCGGTAGCAAAGGCAATTTCACTGCCCACGGTATAGGCCAGGGCGTTCACTGCCCGCGCCGATTCGGCTGCCCTGGAGTCCGTGTGCACCCGGACTTGGCTGAAGTCTCGTTCGAAACGTGGCTCAAAGAAAGCGCGAGTCGCGGCACTAAGTGGTTGCCCCCCGGAACGTAGCACATCGTGGACCATTGGTGGTGCGAGCATCGGTCCAGACGCGCCTGATGAATTGCGCTGCAGAGTTGTTTTCTGTTTCTTGCATTCGTCGCACTCGGCGCCAGAGGGGGTGTGCTGGCCACAAGCGCACGTGCGGCGCAGACCGACTGAGCCAATTGTCAGCGCACGATTTTTGCCGGCCGTGAGTGAACGAGTGGAAATCATGACTTAGCCGTCATCGGTTCAGTAAGTACGACGTGAAATACACCGGGGCACCCCGCGATGAGCTGGTGCGAGGAGGCGCGTCCCTTCAGGGAACGGAGTAGATGCGCCAGCACTCTGGCCACCCGCGCGGTCATCGTTGTTCTCTCAGATGAGAGCGTGTAATGATGCACGCATTTGTCTCCGATCCGAATCTGGCCGCCTGACATCTGAATACCCAATGAAGTTCTGGCAATTGGGATCACTACACGGTGGTTTTGTCCCAAGCTCGAGGGTTCGTACGATACAGAATTGAGCGCTGTCACGGCACTCGCAAATTCCTTTACATGTGTCGGATGGAGCAACTCAAATATTGAGGTTGCTTGGATACGGCGTTTGATTGCCACCGCAATCATCCCCGCTGCAAGTGCAGTCAGCAAGATGCCGTGCCAGTACACGAATGGAAGCGAGCCGACTCTCTCGGCATATACGATCCCCGAAGTGAGAATGAGAGAGATCCATTGTGGCTGAGAAAATCCGAGCCAGTAAGGTCGATCGGCATCGCCGCGAGCGAATTCGAAGCAGAATCGTCCGAGGTTGTAGACGGTGATATACCAGGCGAGAGCGGTCCCTGGCGGGCGGCCACTCCAGACGAAGATCGTGCCTACAGCAACTGTAAGCAAGACCCACAGTGATTCGACTGCCTGAATTGGAAAAAGACGGACACCCACGAGGTATGAAGGGAATCCGGCAACGACGTGCTGATGACCGTACTGGATACCCCAAAGGCTCGGGCGCCCGTGACAACAGCCGACCATCAAGCAGCCGATGCGGCCGCAGGTGAGGAATGTTCCGATTCCGAGGATCGTTACGTCGAGATAGGGCAATGTTGGCTGGCGAAGAAGGACGAGACTGAGCCAAACCATGGCCAGAACTGCGACTTCATGGTGGTAGTAGATGATGCGTTCTTTTCCGATAATGAGTTTCGTGGCCGCGGCCAAAACAAAGAACGTGGCAATTCCTGTCCCTACCACAACAGCAAGCACCGAAAGCAAAAGATGGGTATGGTTCACGAAGTTCGTGGCCAATAGAAGCGCAAGGCCGAACCCAACTGAGCCACAAATTCGAAAATACTGTTCGATTTCCATGAGCAAACCTTCAACATGAAAGCAGCTTTCGTTGTCCCTTCCATATTTTCCAAATGACACCTTGCATCATGGTCCTACACCTCGATGCCGACGCATGCGATCTGCGGCTTCGGCGTACTTGCCCGCAATTCCACCGCTCACGTCAGGAGTCGCGGCCGCAATAATTTCACAAAGTCGCTTAACACGAGCCGCAGCACTCCCTAGTGCAAAGAAGGAAGGCCCGAGCGTGACGGTGCCCCCCGGACCGCTCCCTGGCAGGCCTGATCCGGAAGTCCACGCGTCTCCGCCAGCGGCGATCTTGTTCAGGGTAAGCTTGCGGCCGTACACCGCCTCACGCATTCTCAGAAATCGATCATGAATGGCGGCAAGCCTTGTGCGGTCGGTGGCAGTAGGTTGGACAAACGGGGCGCTAGTTCCGGGATCAGTCAGGCCGAAGAAGGACGCGATCTCGTGCATGCTCTCTCGATTGAATGCGTCACCATGTCCCGCGGCCCACGCGACTGCGGGTGGAATGGAACGGTGCACCGTGTCATAAAGAATTTGGGTGTCAAAATCCGCTATCAGTAGCCACTTCTCCAAGTGTGCTATAGCTTCTCGGGTGACAAATTCCTCCCCAGCAGCCATGGTTCCCGGAGGCACAATGTCCTTGCCGGCGGCTGGCGGCCCAATGCTGACACTACCAGGTGTGTGCAGAATTCTAGCCAAAGCGACATAGCTGTCAGTGTTCCGTTGCGCTTCCGCGTTCGGCAAGAACGGGAATCGTCTCTCGGTGCTATATGCGAGGTCCTGAGTTGCTAATCCGGTCGTGCCGTGCGCGCCCTCGTGGATCAGGGTTTCGGCATTCCGGTCCAGTGTCTGTGACGGCTCAAACATCAGTCCACAAAGGGTAGTCACCGAAGCGCCCCCAACTCCTGTGTTGTAGGCAGGTCGATTTCCGCAACCGGGATCAACGCAATCCTTGTGGCAGACGTGATGAGTCGACATGGCGATGACATGACTACGCAAATTGGTCAGATGCGTCAGAATTGCTGGGGAACTTGCCATTGCGGTGGCGAGGCGAACGGCCGGATCAGGATCTGTTCCGCCGAACAAGTCTCGCAACACATTGCTGGTGGGGGGGGCAGCTGGTGTTCCCATTTTTAGAATCGCGGCATCGAGGATGTCCTTTGCCCGCGCCTGCGCATGATCGAAAGCATTCGGTGCTGGTGGGCAGGCCCAAGCGGGTTGTGTGTCGCAGCTTGCCGGTTGTTGAGGCGGCGGAGGCATGGCGACAGGTCCCGCTCCAGCAGACTGAATATCCACCCTTCGTACGCCTCGGTAGTCTGGATTTCCCAAAGCATCATCAGGCAATGGCCGCTTTACTCGGGTTCCTGTGTGTGCCGGGTGTGCTGGAACAGACGTTCGCACTGTCCCTAGTTCCTGGTCCACCTTATTTACGCGATCAACCGCCAAAGAACCACTCTCGTCCTCGCTGCGGTACCCATCAATCGCAAGGTTTGCTGTTACTCCGTGACCGCTAATGATAGCCGGGATCTTCACGAGTTCTACATTGTCGATCGTCGCTAGGTTGCGATCGAAGTAGATTTTGTCGGTTTCGCCAGGCCGATTCAGTTTTCCCACAATCTCAAAGTCCGTGGAGCCAGAGATGCGCCCCGTTTGACCTTTGCACGACTGGAGCCTCAGGCCGGAGCGCAAGCTGGGCATAGCATTGCTGGCGATTCTCCGTGCCCATTGCTTGCTTCCACTCCATAGCCGTCCAA
>Ga0157378_10001031_pt1 | contig 25443 bp, 21 predicted proteins | sample M65metaG_FD_115309 | JGI IMG/M metagenome (GOLD analysis project Ga0157378, IMG submission 115309) | Miscanthus rhizosphere microbial communities from Kellogg Biological Station, Michigan, USA - M6-5 metaG | ecosystem: Host-associated > Plants > Roots > Rhizosphere > Soil | place: USA: Michigan...
ACAACCGAAATAACGACTTAGCTTAGATTCCCCCGTGCTTTGCAAGCAGGGGTTCGAGCCCCCTCATGTCGTCAGGCATATGGTATTGCCTGAATCGTCGGTCCCGAATAGCTCAGAAGGAGCCGAATCAATTCGCCTTGTCGCTTAACTCTGGTTTTGGAAAAAATACTCTTAATCTGCGAACGAACGGTATTATCAGTTACGCCGACCGCATTCGCTATCTCCCCAGGAGAATGGCCATCACTCCACAGCAATGCCACCCGACATTCAGCAGGCGTCAAACTAAACCGTTGGCGCAAAACTGCCGTGCTTGGCCGCTGAGTGCGCAAAGGATCAGAGACAAAGATAACTACCGCCCTACTTTCTTCGCCTCTATCGTAAATCGTGCAGATGTTTGGATGTAGGGTGCGACATCCGCAAATATTTTTGCATCATCCGCTGGGCTGCAGCGTGAGCTCGAGCTCGTCGCTGCTCGTTGTTGAGAGCATCACCAGCCCTCAATGTCGGTGTGGCTGTCTCGATGGTCGACAAACCGTCTTGGTAATCTTCTGTTGGGATCAACACAAACACGTGCCCCTTTGTTTCGACGTCCACCCTCTTAACACCCGCAGGCACACCGATCCCCAGAATCTCGCCGCGTTCATTGATGTGTTCCGCATAAACCAGTTCCAGGCTCGAGCCCGCGGGAATCAGAGTGTTTAGATCCACCATGGAGCCGTTCTCCCACAAGAACGCGTGGCCATCGTCGCAGGTTTGTCCGGAGAGACCCACGACTTGATCTTTCGAGTTGAGGCCCCACGCATTACTGCAGTCATCGCCTGGCAAGGTACCCAAGTCGGTCATTTTGCCGTCTCGCCAAAGAAATCCGTGCAACGCCTCGTCGTTGGCCGTCGTTGACTGACCAGAAATGTGACCGTTGTCCGTTAGACCCGTCGGCGAAGAGAAAGTACCCCCCAGAGTTCCAACGTCATTCATTTTTCCTTTGTCCCGAAGAAACGTATGGAGTTCCAAATCACCCGGCAAAGTCGAGGTGCCAACCGCTTGGCCTTTGTTATTCAGTCCCAAGCCGTCTGAATAAGTACCACCGAGTGTACCTAAATCGCGCATTTGTCCTCTCTCCCAGATGAATGCCCGTTGCTGCGACTCCCCGGTGTCAGGGTCCGGGGCGGTGAGCGAAATTCCGCCAGACTGGCCCAAATCGTTAATCGCTGTACCGAAACTAAATGGGCCGCCCAGCGTTCCGAGATCTATCATTTTTCCTTGTGTCCATACGAATGCATGAAGTTGCGGAAATCCGGGGTTCGTTGGATCAGGAATGTTCGTGAATGATATTCCCGCCGCTTCATCAGCATTATTGATACCAAGCACGCCGCTAAAGCTGCCTCCTAGCGTTCCCAGATCAATGACCTGACCGTTCTTCCAGATAACGGCGTGGGCGACGGGCAATTGCAGGGCCGCATTGAATTCCCCGGTCTGCGCCATTCCAGCCGCTACACCCCGCTCGTTGATCGCGTGCGCCTCACTCTCCGCACCTGGGCCCAGCGGCTCGAGCGGCGTGATCACACCGGCTTCCCATTTGAAAGCGCGGTTCACAAAACAGTTTGGACTATAAAAACAAATGGGAGCAAAGGGGTCGGGAGTAGCCGTATCAGAGTTCGCCACGAACGAGCCGCGACTGTTCAACACTGGTTCGCCGAACGGAACAATGCTGTCCGGCCCACCCAGCGTCCCCAGGTCGATGAATTTGTAACGCGAATGATGCGGTTTTTCGACGACTGGGGTTTCTTGAGCCAACAGTACCGAAGACGCTGCGAAAAGCCCGGCGAGTACCACGCCCGCGATTCTAAAAGGTTTCATGTGCGCCTCCACGAGCGACAACAATTTGAGCGCGATCGTAGAAGTCGCCCCCACCGTTGGCAATGACCGTTGTGTTGGTGAGGTCTTGTTTTTGTGTTGGAGTTCAAGTCATTCAAAGCACTGAGGTTCTAGCTTTATGTCAACCCGGTGGGCGCGACTTGTGTTAGAGTTCCGTTAATTCCTCGCAATCGTTAGTTTATGAACGTACCCCAGCGATCCTCCGACTCGGTTCGATTCGGGCCTTTCGAAATCGACAGGCCAACTGGCCGGCTGCTGAAGTCGGGCATTCAACTCAAACTGCCGCCCCAACCTTTTCGGCTATTGCTTCTTCTGATCGACAATCGCGGCAAAGTGGTCAGCCGGGATCAGATCCAGCGGCATCTGTGGGACGGTACGACTTTTGTGGACTTCGAGCGCGGAATCAATTATTCCGTCAACCAGATTCGAGCGGTTTTGGGCGATGATCCGGACCACCCACGGTATGTCGAGACTCTGCCGCGTCTCGGCTACCGGTTTGTCGCCGAGGTGCAGGACGATCGGGGCGCGGACCTTCTTCCTTCGGCGCGAATATTCGCTATGCCACCCGTCGCGCCCGTCGGAACCGAACCACTTACGGGAGATGAATCAGCGCCGCGACTCACCACCATCCCCAACTCGGGCCGGTCGTCTTCCCGCAAGCGGATTCTTGTCGCGTCTTCTCTGGCGGCTGCGCTCGCGATCGCTGGTTTTGCATTTTGGCGTTTTCGTTCACCGAAGTCGCATGCGGACGCCATCTCATTCGAAAATCTGCAAGTCGTTAAACTTCCTGACACGGGGAATGCACGCGCGGCGGCAATTTCTCGCGACGGGCGTTACGTCGCCTACGTTCGCACTTCAAGCGAAGAGCAAACGTTGTTTCTGCGGCAGACGTCCGGTGGATCCGACGTCCAGGTCGTGCCGCCCAATCACGGAAACTATGTGGCTGTTAGTTTTTCTCCGGATGGTAGTTCGCTGTATTTTGTCCGCTCAGATCCAAAGGACATTGGTTTCCGTTATCTGTTCCAGGTTCCAGCGCTAGGCGGAGTTCCTCGAAAGCTGATCACAGACGTGGATTCAGGCGTCGCCTTTTCACCCGATGGCCGCCACATCGCCTTCCAGAGATGGCTCGCTCGGAAAAATGAAGCGGAACTAAGAATTGCCAATGCCGATGGTTCAGGGGAAAGGCTTCTCGCCAGGTTCGAGCACATTAACACTGAGTCGCCGGGTGATCCCCCGCCGGACTGGTCTCCTGACGGCCGAACGATTATTTTCTCGAAAAACTTGCTCGGACCAAGGCCACGTGGCGTGCTCTATGCCGTTTCAGCGGAGGATGGCTCAACCAAGGAGCTCTACACCACCACCAACCCGCTTGGAAGGGGGATATGGTTGCCATCCGTACCTAGCGTGCTCATCCCGCAATATGACCCGGCTCGCGATCGCACACAGCTGTGGACTGTGTCACTGTCCGATGGCACGGCGCGCAAATTCACCCACGATATCTTGAGCTATTCGGGTCATCTCGACTACGCCAAGGACGGACAAAGCGCCGTTACCACCGTTGGCACGTTCGAGTCGCATCTATGGACCTCGTCAGCTACCGCACCCCATCAACCTAAGCAAATCGGCGGTAGCGAGCGTTCTTTCTTCGGGGCAATGGTGATTCCCGATGGAAGGATTCTGTCCGCAGATGCTTATGGCGCTCTCTGGGCGATGAATCCAGATGGAACGCAAGCCGCAACTCTTGGAAACCTTCGCGACATGGATTCGTTTACTCGCTGTGGGAACTACCTGGTTTCCATTTCGCATGAGAATGACTCAGCCGTCCTCACACGAATTGACCTCGACGGCTCACACCCCACCCCCCTCGCGAAAGGAATTATGCACAGCCCTTCCTGCTCGCGTGAAGGCCCGATGGTGTATTACGTAAGTTTCGATTTGCCGCAGAAAATTTGGCGCGTGCCGGTGCAAGGTGGAATACCTACCGAAGTTGCCCCCATACTTGGAAATTCGATCTTAAGCGACCTTAGCGTCTCGCCGGACGAAAGATTCTTGGCGTATCAGTTCAACTCGTGGTCCGCGCCGCCCCTCGGCCGGTATGTCGCCATTGTCCCCACGGACGGTGGTCCGCCGTTAGCCACTTTTGACAGCCTAGGTGAAAGTTGGATGTTAGGTCTATCCTGGACTCCTGACAGCAAAGCTATTCAGTTTCTTCGCGTCGAAAATGGCGTGAGCGATGTCTGGGAGCAATCGTTTACGCGAGGTCCCGCCAAACAGATCACTCATTTCAGCTCGGGCCACATTCTGGACTTTGCTTGGTCCTCGGACCGCTCTCGTTTGTACTTCACAAGGGACACGCAGCACTCCGAAGTCGTTCTCTTCACAAGTCTGCATTAGGGGTTCGCCTGATGCTTGGCGGCCAAAGCCGCGGCGTATGGGTGCAAAACCTTTCACACTGGCACCACCATCGAATGTTCGCCTTCCGTCACCACAAGACAGCTCTGCTGAATGGAGATTTCTTTAGAGTGAGTTGTGCCGTCATTCGCGTGCGATCGGCGTTGGTCGAACAAGATTGAGCGAGTTCCGCTCACGGAACGGCCAAATCAATACGCAGTCAGCAGAATCAGCAATTGGATTTGGTGGGCGGCTGCAACGCCATCAATTCGCGGGACTTAGAAATATGGGGTCATGTTCGATCCCCGTCGCCCCTACCAAACCAAACCCACTAAATTTCAATTAATTGGCCCGATGGGAGGAGAGTATGGCGATCCAGACAATTTATAAGACCTCGCACAAGTACGCGGCTGGCATCGGATGATGACCTTTGCATTACCCGGACGGCGCGAGGTAGTAGACAGGTTTCAGAGGTAAAAAGCGCTTAGCGGGGAGTCCATCTTGGTGTTCGAGAAGAATCTCGAAAACTCCTCGCAGCAACTCACCAACTCTCTTCTTGGTAATTTCGGCCATTTTGAGCGCTCCGACTTCATTCAAGGAAGCAATTGAGCGAGACTGTTTTATATAACCAGTTGCGTAACTTCACAACTCAAAGGTCGACGAGACAAGCGTCGTAAAAGATCCTGGCGTGTCGTGGACCACCTGCTGGTGAAGCTGTTCGACGGCAGAATCGCCGAGCTGGACGGTCAAGGTCATCCTCGAAACGACAGATGGCGTGCGCTGCAAGTTTCATTCGGAGACGATACGGCGTTGGTCAACTTGTGGCGGGTCGTCAAAGAGTAGGTGGTGGACGCCTCCGCGCTGCTCCAATTGGAATCCATTTGAGAATTTTTGAAAAACGACAAAATGCCGCCAATTTGTGCGTTTTTGATTATCTAAAGCAAGCCTCCCAGCTTCCTCTAGTTGACCCTATCTCGCTGGAACGGCGGCACTTATAGACATCGAAGCGACGGATAATTGGAAAATGATGGAAAACGACCAGGCAATTTTTACTTGTTTCCGGTGAACTAAATTGAAGTATTCGAGGAACGATTCAAAGCGGCGGTTTGCTAATTCTCCCTGACCTGTTCGCACAGGCCGATTTTCATGTGTTTTGTTAGTGTTACAGCTTTCCGAGTTGCGCCAGAAGCCCTCATTTGCAGTCTATTGTTCAGCAAGTGTTCAGCAAAGTTCCCGCCTCGGTCCTGCTGTAAGCAGCCATCAAATGGACCTTCATGCGTCTGGTCCGAGCGCTCTTTTACAAAATAGGATGCGCATCGCCACATTTAATCCGCTGGTTTGAGTTCTCTCAGAGACTCCCGAGACTTGCGCCACCGTCCACAAACACGGTTTGACCGGTAATGAACGCAGCTGTGTTGCTCGCAAGAAACGCGATTGCGGCAGCGACTTCACTCGGATTCGCGAATCGCCGCATGGGCACTCTGCTCAGATACCGCGCCTCGCCTTCGCTGCCTTGCGGATTGTTCGAGCGAAACAACTCTGTTTCGGTAGGGCCTGGCGCAACGGCATTAGCGGTAATACCGTCGGCTGCGAGCTCTATTGCCATGGTGCGTGTGATGCTTTCCAGGGCTGCCTTTGCCGCCGCGTAGCTCGAACGAAACGCGAGCCCGCGCGTCACAACGCTGGTGATGTTGATGATCCGTCCAAAGCGCGCTGCCCGCATTCCGGGCAGCAGTGCCTGAGTGAGTTGTAGGGCTGGACGCACATTCAAATCCATCACCATCGCGAAAACGTCGGGATCGACTGCATCCACGCGTTCGTGCCGGGCAAGCCCGACATTGTTGACAATTCCAACCACGTTTCCGCGGGCGATGAGGTCTTCGGCGAGATCCTGCGTTTTTTCACGATCGGAGAGATCCGCTTGGACAAACACTCCGGGAAAATTTGCGGGCGAACTTCTTGCTACGCCAATCACCGACCATCCATCTTCTACCAGCGCATCAGCAGTCGCCCGACCGATGCCCTTTGACGCTCCTGTAATGACGATGGACCTGACCATGTTTGCAGCTCAACTGCTCCCTTCGTTACCTGCTTGCCGCCAACCTACCTGGCGATGGCGCGAAGAAACATTCCCGCCAACCCGCCTCCAATCATTGGCCCCAGCACCGGCACGATTGCGTAGCCCCAATCCGATGTCCCCTTGCCCGCGATGGGCAGTATCGCGTGGGCTACGCGCGGTCCGAAGTCGCGAGCGGGATTGATCGCGTAACCGGTAGTTCCTCCGAGCGAAAGCCCGATTCCCCAAACCAGCGCAGCGACTAGATATGGGCCGAGACCCGCTGCCGGTCCTGAGACAGCAACAGCTTTAGAAAAGATGGCACCGACTACAAAAACCAAAACGAAAGTGCCGACGATCTCGCTGATCAGGTTTGCGCCAAATCTCCGAATCGCAGGCGCGGTGCAGAAACACGCGAGTTTCAAGCCTTGGTCAGAGGTCTCCTGCCAATGGGGCAGAAAGTGAAGCCAGACAAGAGAGGCTCCTACGAAAGCGCCTGCCATCTGCGAAACCAGATACGGGGCGAACTTCACAAACTCACCTGAGGAAATAGCAAAACCCATCGTCACAGCCGGATTCAGGTGCGCATCGCCGCTGCCGCAAGCGATCGCCGTGAACACACCCGCCATGACCGCGAACGCCCAACCGCTCGTGATCACCATCCAGCCCGCACCTTCTGCCTTCGAACGCTTGAGCAGTACGTTCGCAACTACTCCGTCACCCAGCAATATCAATACAAGCGTACCCATGAACTCACCAAAGCACTTCGCAAGCATGAACGAACTCCTTTTCTCATCAACACGTTGATTGAACTATGCTGCCCAATCGAATGAGCGAGTAACCGCCCTCTTCCAGAGGTTGTACATTTCGTCGCGCTTCCTATTGTTCAGGTCCGGTTTCCATGTGTGATCAACGGCCCAGTTCGCGCGCAAATCTTTGAGGTCTTTGAAATACCCAACTGCCAGACCAGCGGCGTATGCGGCACCGAGCGCAGTGGTCGCATCCTTCGTGACCGGGCGGACAACTGGTCTGTCGAGAATGTCTGCCTGAAACTGCATCAGCAGCTCATCGGCGACCATGCCTCCGTCAGTACGCAGCACGTCCAGCTTGATACCCGAATCCTTTTCCATCGCCTCGAGCACGTCACGGGTTTGAAACGCCGTTGCTTCAAGGACCGCGCGTGCAATGTGTCCCTTGTTTGCGTACCTCGTCAGGCCGGTGATCACTCCCCGGGCGCTGTCTTTCCAATAGGGAGCGTACAAACCGGAAAACGCAGGAACAAAATAGACACCACCGTTGTCGCTTACGGTCCTTGCGAGTGATTCGATGTCAGAACTTTTTTCGATCAAACCGAGGTTATCGCGCACCCATTGCACAAGCGCCCCGGTGATGGCAATACTCCCTTCGAGCGCATAATGGGCCGGCTGCTCGCCCAGCTTGTATCCCATCGTTGTGAGCAGGCCCGATTTGGAATCGACCTTGCGCGTTCCGGTATTCATCAGCAGGAAACAGCCCGTGCCGTAAGTGTTCTTTGCTTCCCCCGCTTCGAAGCAAGTTTGCCCCACCAAGGCCGCCTGCTGGTCCCCCAGAATTCCCGCGATGGCTACATTCTTTATCGATGGTTCCTTGGCTAGCCCATACGTCTCGCTGCTGGAACGGATTTTCGGCAGCATGGCCTCGGGGATCCCAAATGCGTCGAGGAGTTCCTTGTCCCAAGACAGCGTCTCGAGATTCATTAGCTGTGTGCGACTGGCGTTCGTGACATCTGTGATGTGAACGCCGCCTTTGTTTCCACCCGTCAAATGCCACAGCAGGAAGGTGTCAATGTTGCCGAAGATCACCTCGCCTGCCTCCGCCAGTTCCCGCGCACCCTTCACATGTTCGAGAATCCAGCGAATTTTCAGTCCGCTGAAATAAGTAGTCAGCGGCAGCCCGGTCTTCCCGCGAAAGCGGTCCTGCCCACCGGCTTTTGCAATCTCAATAACGTAGTCCGCCACACGTGTGTCTTGCCACACGAGTGCGTTCGAGACTGGTTCGCCCGTCTTGCGGTTCCATACGACGGTGGTCTCGCGCTGGTTTGTGATTCCGATCGCGGACAGGTCCTGTGGCTGAAGGCTGCCTTTCGCCATCGCCTCCGCGATCACCTCGCGCGTGTGCTGCCAGATTTCTTCCGTGTTGTGCTCAACCCATCCTGGCTTGGGATAAATCTGTTCGTGTTCCTTCTGGGCAACCGCTTTGACTCGTCCTGAGCGGTCAAACACGATGAAGCGTGTGCTCGTTGTGCCCTGATCGATTGCACCGACATAGTCTGACACTTGATTCCTCTTTCTTTCAGCGCTGAGCAGCCGCGGATTCGGGGCTCATCGAGGCTGGAGAACGTTCCCGGGACAAGCCTGCCGAATCCAGCAGATGGTTGACCCTTTCGACGTAGTGCATGATTGCCGTGCGTGTGAACGAACTAGTCCAGGACAGCTCTTCTGCGATCAGTGAACCCACGACAGGGGCGGCTTGAATTGCCTCGCTCCACGAATAGAGTTCCATTCCAATCCTGCGCGCGAGAACGTCCTCAATGGTTGCCGCCATTTCATGGCGAACCGCATAAACGACCTCCGCCTTGATTGCGGGATGCGCCTTGAGAATTGGGTCCCGCAACACGGCGTTTTCACTTGCGAGTGCTAGAACCTTTTCGCCTGCGGTCCCGAATTTGGCGGCCAGATGATGCGCTGTCTTTGCGGGAAGTCCGTACTGGCGACAAAGCGTATTCCAGTAGTCATCCGTGAATCCTTTGCCGCCGTAGAGGACGTAGTTGCGAGTCTTAGAAATTGCCTGAGTCGATTCCAAAACCTGCTGCACGCGATCAATTGTGTCCTCGGCCATCGCGCGGTGCGTCGTCCATTTACCGCCCATGATGCTGATGAGCCCGCTGGCCGGATCCACTTCAATCACATCGTCGCGGGCCAGCTTCTTTGTATCGCCTCCATCGTCCGAGCCCACCAGAGGCCGCGCACCAGCGAAGCCGCTGACGATGTCGTCACAAGTTACCGGGCGCGCCAAATACTGATTGAGATGGCGCAGCAGATAGTCGACATCCCCTTTCGTTACCACCAGTGCGGTTTCTGGCGTTACTTCCTCGTCGGTGGTTCCGACGAGCAACCTCCCACCCCAAGGCACAGCAAACAAGACGCGCCCATCCTCGGTTTTTGGAATGAGCAGGGCGTCTTCGGTCGGAAACACATCCAGCGGCAAAAGGATGTGCGCCCCTTTGCTCGGCCGCATACGCTTTTGCACTGTAGGGGTGGCTAACTGGCGAATGGAATCCGAGACCGGGCCCGTGGCATTGACAATGGCCTTGGCGTTTACCGTGAACGTTTCTTGTGTCAATTGATCTTTCACCACGACGCCGGAGATCTTCTCGCCTGCTTCTCGCTTGAAATCCGTAACGCGTGCGTAGTTCAGCGTGTTTCCGCCAGCTTCGCTGAAGGTCTGGACAAGCGTGATGTTGTAGCGCGCATCGTCGAATTGGCCATCGGCATACGCGACGGAACCTACCAACCCGTTCTGGTTCAAGCCCGGCATGCGCTTCAAGGTTTCTTCCTGCGAAAGATATTTGCTCGGAGAGATTCGGCCTGGTCCTGCAAGCCAGTCGTAGATTTTCAGACCGACATCGAGGTAGGCCACGTCGATCCAGTGATAACCGGGCACCAGGAACTCCAGCTTCTGCGTGAGGTGAGGTGCGTTTTCCAGCATCCGAACGCGTTCGTGCAAAGCGCGCACCAGTACGTGGTACTCCTGAAGATCCGCTCCCTTGATCGCTTCCTCCAGGTAGCGAACTCCGCCGTGGATGATCTTGGTGGCTGCACTGGAAGTTGCACCGGCAAAGTCACCCGCTTCGAGGAGCACCGTCCGAATCCCGCGTAGCTGCGCATCCAGTGCACAAGCTGAACCGGTAGCTCCCCCGCCAATCACACACAGGTCGAACTGCTGGCCAGAAATGTTTTTCAGTTCTTCCGCTCTGCTTTTCACGAGCGCCCCTGACTCAAAAGGTGATTTTGGTCCTGAACCCCAAAACCGGGGCGTTCGACAAAGAGGGATTGCCACCTACGTTTGCGTAATATTGAAATGTGGGTTGCACCAGCCAGTAGGGCCTGACCTGCAGCGAATAGTTCAACTCGAATGCTTTTTCAGAACCAAGCGGCGCGCCACCCAGTAACGTTCCGAAATTTCGGAAAGGATCGCTGATCTTGCTGTACACGAAACCAATGCCGATGTGGTCGTGCGGACGGCGCGCAAAGGGAGCATTGATGCGGGCCCCGGCCGTGATCTGAACGTTTTCGCGGCTTACATCGCCCGGGCTGTAGTCAAAGCCAATCGTTGCATCCAGCCCGCGGTTCGAACCGGCGTCAGGACGATACAAAGCCTGGCTTGCCATTCCATAGATCAGATAGTTGCCGCTGCTCTCGATGCCGGCGGGATTCGGAAACTTGCCGCCGTTGTACACACCGCCGAACTTGTATTCACCGGGATAAGTTCTGCCCGTCAAATAGCCGGCTTCGAACAGAAAGTTCGCAGAATTGCGAATTGCGAAGTTGGTGCCGGTAGGATCCTGCTGATAGGGATTCCGGTTGCCGGCCATGACGGCGCTCTTCACATAGAAGTGGCTCGTCGGCGCAAAGTAAATCTCTGCTCCAGGCGTGCCTGCGGGGTTGAACGACTCGAATACAGAACTGAACAGATTGCCGAACGCGTAGCCGAGGGGCTCGATAAGCCAGGTACCGCCGTATTCCTGATTGCCATAAAAATCCAAACCGGCCAACTGTCCCGCTCGGATTCTCACTTTGTTGTGGAGAAGGAGCTGCTGCACCCAAAAGGAGTCCAAGCGCGTACTGTGTTGACTCACCAAATCGCTCGGGTTGGCGAGAGTCCCGATCTTGCCACCTAGGTTGGCTCCCGATTGCCAGAGCCCCGTAGCGTGAAAGCTAAGTCCCTGCCACTGGATCATCTTGTCGAAATTGATGTCGATCGTTCCTCGAACTCGTTCCCATCCGGCATAGGTCTGTTGTATTCCGCCGCTGGGATTGGCCTGCATATCCGTGATGTAGAAAAAGTCGAACTTGACGCCTTTTTCCTCCAAGGCGCTTCTCTCGCCTCCCCAATCTCCGAAAAGATACTTTCGCGATGACAATTCGAGAGACGGCGTAGTGGCATCTGACGGTAGTGCGCTCTGTGCCTCCGCCGACGCGCCCAACATCAGCACCAGAATGAAGCACAACAGAGCGCTTTGTGCTTGCGCACAGAACTTGCAGCAGAAGTGAACAAAAGCCTTTGCATCGTTGCAACGGCTAATTGCTGCGCGAATGAATGAACGGCTGAGACTGAGAAGCACATGTTTGTTTTTCATAGCAACTCGGCGTAAGGCACTTGCATTACCAAACGCGCGCACGCCAATGCGTTTTGCTCGCTTCACGTTTTTTCTGGTGTTTGTGTAGTCTGAACTCAGAAACATTCATGTTTCCGAAGTGCTGCCGCGTCACTGCACGTCGCGATTTTGACAACGAGTCCGCCGGGCGTCGCGAGCTGGTCGCTATTTGAGAGTCGCAACTCTGTGCCAACGCTTGCATCCAGCCCGTGGCAGGCTCACAAGCTCTCCCGACAGAATCTGATCTGCTTGACGCAACCTTCTCGGAATTCCATATTCGGATTGATGTGGGGGCGTCGGCTTCACGCCCGTTCCTTGCGTTCAAAATCGATGGCACTACGTTTGCTCCCAGTTCTTCATCTAGGAGAATCCAAGCGATGAAAAAATTTATTAATCATCCGGAGAATGTCGTTGAAGAAATGTTGCAGGGATTGGCCGTCTTGAACCCTGGTGTGGCGCGGTTGTCGGGACACAAAGTCATGATTCGCGCCGATGTAAATAAAATCCGAGATCCGCAGGTGGCGATCATCTCGGGCGGTGGCAGCGGGCACGAGCCGGCCCACGCGGGCTACATCGGCGAAGGCATGTTGAGTGCCGGAGTGGCGGGAGAAGTCTTTACTTCTCCGGATACCGACTCCATTCTTGCCGCCATCAAGGTAGTCGCCGGGAAATCCGGAGCTCTCCTTGTGGTCAAGAACTACACCGGCGACCGGTTGAACTTCGGCTTGGCGGCCGAAATGGCGCGATCGGAAGGCATTCCAGTCGAGATGATTATTGTCGATGACGATGTTGCACTCAACGGATCAGCCTCCGCTACAGGTGCCCGCGGTCTTGCAGGAACGATCTTCATTCATAAACTGGTGGGGGCCGCCGCGGCGCAGGGCAAGAACCTGGCCGACGTCGCGACCATTGGCAGAGCGGCGATCAAATCGCTGGCCACCATGGGCGTCTCGTTTTCCGCCGGCACCTCCCCTACCGTCGGAAAACCCAGCTTTGAGCTGGCCGCTGACGAGATGGAACTTGGCCTCGGTATTCATGGCGAACCTGGCGTGACACGCACACACCTGCAGTCCGCCGATCAACTGACGGAAACGTTGTTAACGCAGATCCTGAAGCAGGGAAAGTTCGGCAGTGGCCGGCGCGTCGTGGCGATGATCAATAATCTCGGGGCAACTACCGAGATGGAACTCGCGATTGTCGCGCGCCATGCACTGGCTTTTCTCGAGCGGAACGGATTTACCGTGGAGCGGATTTATGCGGGGACTTTTCTGTCATCCCTAGATATGGCGGGAATCTCAATTTCAGTTCTTGGCCTCCAGGATGGTTGGCTGTCCCTGCTCGACGCGCCGACATCCGCTTTAGCGTGGCCGAACGTCCCGAAACAGCGCTCGACAAACCGGGCAGCAGAAGTCGCGCCGAGTGTCGGGTCGAACTTGAGTGGTCCGCATCAGGATGTACGGACGGAAACGGGCCGGCTCACAAAACGTGCCATCGAGGCTGCTTGCGACGCGCTGATCGCCGCGGAAAGTGAACTGACGGAAATGGATCGTATTGTGGGCGACGGCGATCTCGGCACAAGCATGAAGCGTGCGGCAGCGGCCGTGAAAAACACAGTGGCGACATATCCTCTCGATGATGCCGCTGAAACGTTGAGGGCCCTCGGCCACACCCTTCGGCACGAGCTAGGTGGGTCTTCCGGGCCACTCTACGGTGTGCTTTTTCTGCGCGCCGGCAATGTCATGGAAAACTCCGGCCGTGCGAGGCTGCCGAAGTGGACCGAAGCACTTGAGGAAGGCTCCCGCGCCATCAGCGAGCTGGGTGGTGCGAAGCCTGGCGATCGTACAATGATGGACGCCCTGTATCCCTTCGTCACATCGCTGAAAAGCGCCGGAGCAAGTTTCTCCCATCAAGCACTTCTCGCCGCCGTTGACGAAGCGCAGCGGGGCGCGCAGGCGACTGCCCAAATGAAACCCAGACTAGGGCGGTCAAGTTATCTTCAGGACCGCGTATTGGGCCACCCAGATCCAGGAGCCATCGCAGTTGTGATCTGGTTGCGAGCCGTCACCGCGGTGCTGGCTGGGCTGGAACCCTCACGTCGGTCTAAATCCGTTCAATAGAGTTCTGAAACTTATCGATGCCCATGGCGTTTTGTCCCCTGGGAAGAATACGAAGGGCGCGCTGACGAATCAGTTCTCTCTCGAACGGAAATTACCACTGCCTCCTCGCTCATGGACGCCCCCGTTTTTTCCTTTTTTCTTGCCGCCGAAATCTTATCAGCGTGTATTCCGGTTACGGGAATTTTAATAAGCACTCGTCTTGCTAGTTCTCCCGATAAACATGGCTAAGGAAAATCACAACTCACCGTGCTGCATACGCCAACGACCTCGCTCACCCCAACGCGAAGGCAGTTGAAACGAAGTGTCGGCATGACGAGATCACGTCGACGTAAGGTCGCGCCAGTCAATATGTCAACACGAACGGTTCGTTACGATTCGAAGAACCGGCGATTTCTCAGTTCGTGCGATTCGCGACGAAGCTATCCCCTTGAATCCGTGGCAGAACAACGAAGCAAGGCCCAATCACTCATTTGCAAAACGCGATGGAACACGAGTTGCTCATATGCGCTGAGTCGCCGCGCTAACGTCGCCCGAAGCGATCTGATGCCGTGGGGAGAGTCCGTCCACAAGAAAACAGGTGGCGTTTCCAAAGCCGAATTCGGAGAAATTGAGTGACAAAAAAGGAGCATGAAAATGAGATCACAGTTCTGCTGGCTCCGACGGGACACGGTTCAAATCCTGATTGTGTTCGTCGGCTAAGGAGCAGATGAATGAATTTCGTAACAAATATATTGGTGAAGCTCGGCATCCTCAAAGAGGACCTTGATTACCATTTCGTTCGCGCTTCGATGGTGGTGATCTTCTTGTTCTTCGGATATCAGAAATGGTTCGACTACGAAGCGCAAGCTTTGATTCCGTACATCAGCAATGGCCCTCTGATTTCGTGGCTGTACCCTGTTTTCGGCATTCGGGGCGCCTGTTGGTTTTTGGGAGTTGCGGAATGGTTTTTTGGCGCACTTCTGTTCGGGGGATTTTGGAATAAGAAGTTAGGGATCTTCGGCGCGCTCGGCGGTATTTTCTCGTTCATCTCAACCATCACGATTATTCCATTCATCCCGAATGGCTGGGCCCCGTCTGCTGGCGGGTTTCCAGCGATGACCGAAACCGTTGCTTTCCTGATGAAGGATCTGGTTCTTCTGTCCGTATCCGTCTATCTGCTGCGGCAGGACGTTCTGAGAGTGTCACAGTCCGCCAAAGAATCGTCTCCGGCGATTGCCGCACAGCCGCAGCGCATCTGATCGTGACTCAAATAAAAAGGAGAAATTCGTGAAAAGTAAACTTACGAGCAAAGCTACTGGAGTCGGCACGAGTATCGGCCTGAGCGCCGCCAAGCGCGGGCGCCGTCAATCCGAACAGCGCAAGGTACTCGTCACCGGCTCCGGATTGCTGGGTGTTGCTGCGATGGAGAAATTTCTTGCCGGGGGCTGGGATGTGGTCGGCGTCTCACTCCGCAAGCCGAAGCTGCCTAGCGGCCGAGAAATTGAGTTTCTGTCTGTCGACCTCCGGGACGAGAAAGCGGCCCGCGCGGCGTTTGAACCGCTGACTGATATCACTCACATCGCCTACACGGCTATACACGAGAGGCCGGAGCTGGTCGCTGGCTGGTCAAGCAAGGAACAGATCGAGACGAACAACGCCATGCTCCGTAATGTGGTGGAACCGATCGTGCACACTGCCTCCAATTTCCAGCACATCAGTGTCATGCAAGGAACGAAGGTCTACGGCGTGCACCTGCACCCCATCCCCATCCCGGCCCGCGAACGTGATGCGCGTAAAGACCATGAGAACTTCTTCTTTGACCACGAAAACTATGTGCGTGAGATGGGTGCCAAGCACGGCTTCAATTACACGGCACTGCGTCCGCAGCTCGTCATCGGGCCTACGCCAGGTGTATTGAATGTTGTCCCGGCTATCGGTGTTTACGCGGCAATTCGCCGCGAGAAGGGTGAACCCTTCAGTTTTCCTGGGGGCCCGTCGTTCGTCTGGGAAGTCGCCGATGCTGACCTCGTCGCGGACGTGATGGTCTGGGCTGCCGAGTCACCCCAAGCGACGAACAAGGCGTTCAACATCACTAACGGCGACGTATTCGAGTGGCGCAATCTGTGGCCGGCCCTAGCCGAAACTCTCGGTGTCGAAACCGGACCGGACATGCCAACGAGCGTGACAGCATACCTCGAGGAAAACGCGGATGTCTGGGACCGGATCGTCGCGAAGTACGGACTTCGGTCGCGAAACCTACGGGAGTTGGTTGGCCACGGGGACCAGCACGCGGACTTCGCGTTCGCCTATGGCGCTCCGGCAGGACCTCGAGCCTTCGTGAGCACGATCAAGCTGCGTCAGGCCGGGTTCACAAGGACGATTGACACCGAGGACTCGTTCCGAAACGCGTTGCAGTCCCTGATCGACAACAAGCTCCTGCCGCCCGCAGCCAAGTAATCGCGGCGGGAACACTGTTATGGAAACCCGCCACGACTATTGTGCAGCGTGAAGTGACAGTGGCGAGCGGCGCGAACGATCAAAAACAACGAAAGGAAAGTGCTATGGAAAAGAGACTCACGAACAAAGTTGCCGTCGTTACTGGAGGCAGCGCAGGTATCGGACTGGGCGCTGCCAAGTGCTTTGTTGCCGAAGGTGCGCAGGTATTCATTACCGGGCGCCGTCAATCGGAACTGGACAAGGCCGTTGCTGAGATCGGTAGGAACGTTACCGCTGTTCGCGGAGACGCTTCCGACCTGGCGGATATAGATCGGATTTATGAAACCGTAAGGCAAAAGGCCGGCCGCATCGACGTCCTGTTCGTTAATGCGGGATTCTACGAGCTTGGAAAGTTCGGAGAAGTCACGGAACAACACTTCGATAACACGTTCAAAACGAACGTGCGTGGCCTTTTCTTCGTCGTCCAAAAGGCATTGCCGCTGCTTTCGCGAGGTTCGTCTGTGATCCTCAACGGATCGATAGCATCGATCAAGGGATTCGAGGCCTTCTCCGTTTATGACGCAACAAAAGCGGCAGTACGTTCCTTCGCGCGCAGTTGGATCATCGATCTTAAGGGCCGTGGAATCCGGGTCAACGTTCTGAGTCCCGGCCATATCGATACTCCCGGATTGTCGGCCTTGATGACGGACGAGCAGAAGGCCAGCGTCCTTGCCAACGTGCCGCTCGGCAGATTGGGTACACCCGAGGACATGGGTAAGGTAGCCGTGTTTCTCGCATCGGATGACAGCCGCTATGTGAACGGTGTCGAACTCTTTGCGGACGGCGGCGTCGCGCAGTACTGAGCAAGATCCTTACTCATTCGGCGCTAGCCCGCATAAGTGTCCGGTAAACGTCAGGAGTGTCAATGACCTCGTGTCTCTATATCGACAGAGCGACTGAATGCGGAGAATGAAGTTCCCGCCCATCGCGTATGCGGCATTGAATTTGACCGATTCAGGCTATCCGTCTCCGCCTCTTTTTTTGGTAACCGTCTTGCTTCTGTCGGAAGAGAGATAAGAGTGACTGAAGTTTTGCAACTCGGAGCCCTAGTGTTGGAGCCGACATCGCCATCCCAAATCGTTTGCGCTGCGAACGATTTGGCGATCGGTCAGCCAATTAACTGTGTGGGCGAGAAACCTCTGCGAACCGTCCTACCACGGATGGAAGCCCTGGGCTTCGTTCCCAGCTTACGGCTTCATTGGCCGGAGTATCTGATGGAAGTTGCCGAGATGGGTTTGTATCTGTTCCTGATTTGTCTCTTTGCCACTTTATTGCAACATCCGGCTTCACCCGTCCGGAATCTTATTCCCAGCGGAATCCTTCGTCAGGCAACTATGGGAGTGGCGGTGGGTACCGCGGTATTCGCAATTGCAGTGTCACCATGGGGAAAACAGTCCGGCGGCCATTTCAATCCAGCGATCACCCTTGCCTTTTATCGGCTGCGAAAAGTCGACTTTTGGGATGCACTGTTCTACGGCGCCGCCCAATTCTTCGGCGCGGCCAGCGGTGTCGCAATTGCCAACTTCATCCTGCGGGGCGCGCCAGCTCACGAGTCCGTACGCTACGCCGTAACTCTGCCGGGTAGGTATGGGAACGCTGTCGCGTTCACTGCGGAACTCGCGATCTCTTTCAGTCTGATGGCCACGGTCTTGTTTGTCTCTAATCACGACAATCTCGCACGATACACGCCCTATTTTGTCGGTGCGCTGTATGCGATCTACATAACACTCGAGACTCCCTTGTCCGGGATGAGCATGAATCCCGCGCGGACCTTTGGTTCCGCTTTTCGCGCCAGTTATTGGCACGCGCTTTGGCTTTATTTCCTTGCACCATCCTTGGGCATGTTGGTCGCTGCCGAGGTTTTTCTTCGGGCGCGCAACGGTGTTGGTCCGTATTGTGCAAAGCTCCACCACGCCAACAACAAGCGCTGCATTTTCCACCACGGATATCGAGCCACGGAAATCCAGAATTTCTAACTAAGAGGAGATACGGTGATGAAAAACAAGATCTGGAAAATCGTGGTCCCCGTTTTGTTGATCGCAGTGTTTGTCGCCTGGTATGCATTTCGGCCCGAGCGGCTTTTCGTCAATAAGTACGTCGATGAGAAGCTCCCGAACGCGAACGGCACTTCCGCTCCGCAGTCCCTTGAATCGGGGGCGTTCCACAGTGTTATACATCCCACGCAAGGCACCGCAACGATCTATCGCATTGCCGATGGTGGTCGCGTGATTCGCTTCACGAACTTCAAAACATCGAACGGTCCCGACGTTCACATTTATATGGTGGCGGCCGCGGACGCAACGGACAACGGCAGCGTGCTCCGCGCCGGCTTCATCGATTTGGGGTCCATCAAGGGGAACATCGGAGATCAAAACTATGCTCTCGCGCCTGACGTGGACTTGTCGAAATACCGCGCGGTTTCTGTTTGGTGCAAACGCTTCAGCGTCAATTTCGGGGCTGCGCCACTGACCCCCGGCGCACCCGGACAACACGCTGACAGCACAGAGAATTGAATCGAGCTGTAGTTTGCTTCTCTATGGAGGATTGATATGAAGGCAACACAACCTGATTATTTCACCACCTACCGCAGCCTGAAGCTGAGCCGAGATGCCCAGGGCGTGCTGGTAGTCGAGTTCCATACGAAAGGAGGCCCACTAACCTTCACGGCGCAGGACCACACCGACTTTGTCGACGCCTTTTACCGGATTGCGCAGGACCGGGAAAACAAGATCGTAATCTTGACCGGTGCCGGCGGAGAGTTCATCCCCGGGATTGATTTTGCAACGTTTGGCAACGTCGCCGACCCGGAGGTGTGGAGCCAGGTCCACGACGAGGGAGTTCAGATCCTAGAGAACCTGGCGAACATTCGCGTGCCTGTAATCGCGGCAATCGAAGGGCACGTGAATGTGCACTCCGAGTACGCTTTGCTTGCCAACGTCATCGTGGCGGGCGAAGGCGCGACCTTCAACGATTTGCCCCACTTTGCGGGCGGCATTGTTCCCGGAGATGGAATCTTCACCGCGTGGAGTTACCGCGCCGGAGCAGGAAGAGCAGAGGCGTTTCTGCTAAACCCGCAGCCAGTGACCGCTCAGACAGCTTATGAATGGGGCGTGGTCGCCGAAGTTGTACGCGATGGCAAGGCTCTTGCGCGTGCTCGTGAGCTGGCGGGGCTATACCTCAAGGCGCCGGAAGTGACGCGGCGCAACACCAGGGCACATTTTATCCAACCGTTGAAAGAGCGCATCGTGAGAGAGGTTGGTCACGGCCTTTCGCTCGAAGGCGCTTCGGCGGCGGATCTCGTCAAGTCTATGCAAGCCAAGGCGCAGCCAATCGCAGAGAAAGGAAAAGTGGCATGAAGACGCTCGAACACACTTCATCCATCTCGTCTCTCGAAAAGAGGACGCCCGAGGAATGCCACCTTGTGATCCTCGGGAGGTGCGGGATGAAACAAGGAGCCCGGAGCGCCAACTAGCTGCAGACCAACGCCGCGGCAGCACCTGTTCGCCGCGACGCAATTCCCGTTATGCCTCTCACTCCTCCGACCATCGATGAATATCTGCACCAGCGCCTGATGCCGGTGGAAGGTGGGATCCCGCACCTGCCGGGCATCGAGATGTACGGAGATTCTATTCCCGCCGGAACGGTCGGCGGCGACTTATTCGAGTACATAAACTTTCAGCAACGCTATGACATCGACGGGCGAATTCAGAACGCTCTGAAACTCTCGGAAGAATTTCTCGAAGCGCTCCTCCCGTGCCGGCGGCCGCGCAACTGGGTGGATGACCACGTGGAGTGGTTGAAATCAAGGCCGAACCACACACCCACGCAGGAGATGGAATATAGGCGCGCGCGCAGCCTGGAGCAGGTCCGTGTGGCTGAGGATTTGCGGGAGCTCCATTGCATGGCGGGCGTTCTTCTAGTGGACGCACAGGGCCATGGAATCATTTCCGCCAAAATTGCATCGACGGTTCACGACACATTCCACGCCATCATGCTTTCTGAACTCGACCACCGTGGGAAAACGACGCCGGAGTTGTTTGAGAGGATCAATCTGCGGCTGGCAAAGTCGGTCACGGCCCGCAATGCGCTCGGAAGGGGTGAGGACGACGCACGCGAGATTGCAACCATGCTTTACGGCGAAATCCATCCCTCCGGCCATTTCCGGTTTGTGAATTTCGGACATCCGCCTCCGCTCGTTTTTTCCACCGAGATTCAGAGCTTCACACAGGTGGGTAGCGACGGGATGGCGCATTTCCCGCCCCTGGGCCTGGAGATTCCCGAAGATCACCCGGATCGCAATCTGTATTTTTCCACCGTATTCCGACAGAGGCGGGCAGACTCTTCCGACATCGCGGACATCAAGCTGATCACTCCAGGAGACATTCTTTTCCTTTACACCGACGGAGTCTACGACGGCAGTGACCAGGAAGACCGACAGCTGCTCGAGGAGCTGATGCGCGAGCAATGCAAGCGACCAGCGAAAGAGATCTGCCATGCGTTTCTAGAATACGCCGTTAGAAAGGATGATCATTTGCGGCGAACCGGCGAGCAAGACCGCATTGACGATAAGACAGTGTTCATCATCAAGCGAGACTAAAAGGACCATATGCGATTCACAACGAACGGCCTCTTCGACGATGGTCCTGACACTCTCCGCAGCAGAATTGTCGGAATTTATTGTCTCTTGTTCTTGTTTAACGCCGGTTCATGGATCTGGGCAGTTATGGCTTTTGCCGGACACCCCGCCCTGCTGGGAACGGCGTTCCTCGCGTACAGCCTGGGGCTGCGACATGCGGTGGACGCGGATCACATCGCGGCAATCGACAACGTCACGCGCAAATTAATGCACGCCGGCAAGCGTCCTGTAGGGGTTGGATTCTTATTCTCCCTCGGACATTCCACGATCGTGCTCGCCGGCGCTGCGGCCATCGCCGGCATGGCGTTAACGCTGCAGAATCGGATAGCTGCAATTAGGGCTGTAGGAAGCGTGGTTGGCACTCTGGTATCGACTGTGTTTCTGTTCGCGATCGCAATGGTCAACCTTCTCGTTCTCCGGTCGACCTATCGCGCCTTCGTAAAGGTGCGTTCTGGTGCCTGTTATCAGGACCAGGACTTTGACACGCTCATAGGTAACCGAGGCTGTCTTTCAAGAGTATTTCGTCCGATCTTTCGGATGATCGAACGCAGCCGCCACATGTACGCGCTCGGTCTTCTGTTTGGCTTGGGGTTTGATACTGCAACGGAGATCGGTCTGCTGGGAATATCAGCCAGCGAAGCATCCAAAGGAGTCTCCTTCAATTCCATCCTCGTTTTCCCAGTCCTTTTTGCAGCAGGCATGTCGCTCATCGACACCACGGACAACATCCTCATGTTGGGTGCATATGGATGGGCGTTCGTGAAGCCTGTTCGCAAGCTGTACTACAACATGACGATTACGGGCATTTCCGTAATCGTTGCACTGGCAGTAGGGGGGATGGAAGTATTGGGCCTAATAGCTGGTCAATTTCATCCAAAGGGTGGGTTTTGGGTCGTGACAGCCCGTCTGAACGAGAGCTTTGGCGAACTTGGGTACGCGATTGTAGGCCTCTTTGTTCTCAGCTGGTTGGTCTCCATGGCGGTTTACAAGTGGCGGGGCTTTGACAGAATCGAGATCACATAGCGGATATCGATAGAATCTGAAAGGTAGGTTGAATCACATGCGTCAATTACGCGACCTCTTGCAGCAAGCACAACAGAACGGCCAGGCCATTGGCCATTTTAATGTCTCAGACCTCGTCCTATTGAAAGCAGTGTTCGCCGCAGCGAGGGAATTGAATGTGCCCGTCGTTGTCGGTCTGTCCGAAGGCGAACGGGAATTTGTGGGGACTCGTCAGATTGCGGCTTTCGTGCGGAACCTCCGCCAGGAATTCGACTTCCCGATCTTTCTTAATGCCGATCATACCCACTCGCTCGCGAAGGGAATCGAGGCGGCAAAAGCCGGTTTCGACTCTATTGTCTTCGACCTCTCGTCCTTGCCCATCGAAGAAAACATGCGCCAAACCAAGCAAGCCATCGAGGCGTTGAAAGCGATCAATCCTTCCATGCTCGTTGAAGGAGAAATCGGAGACATCGGAAGCGGGTCCGAAATACACGATTCATCCCCCGACCTGTCGAAGGGCCTTTCTACTCCGGAGGAAGCCAAACAGTTCGTCGAGGCCACGGGAGTGGACATTCTGGCTCCAGCGGTGGGGAATATGCACGGCATGCTCAGGAGCATGGTCAGGGGAGAAACGAAGAAGCACCTGGACATCGAGAGAATATCCGGCATCAAGAAGGCGGCACGAGTTTTCCTAACCCTTCATGGCGCCTCCGGAACCGATGATGAAGATTTACGCAAGGCAATCAGAGCGGGAATCAATATTGTCCACATCAATACCGAACTTCGAGTGGCATGGAGACAGGGACTGGAAACCGCCTTAGCCAAGCAGCTAGACGAAGTCGTGCCCTACAAGATTCTGCCCTCAGTCGTGAATTCAGTCAGAGAGGTAGTCGGCCCGCGTTTGAAGCTGTTCAACGGTACACGGCTGGTTCAGAACGCTTGAGCGGAAACGACCTGTTATGCCGGAATCAACATGATTCACATCAACACGGAACTTCGCGTGGCGTCGCGCAGCCGACTCGAAGACACACTTCGAGACTCTGAGGCAGTAACGCCTTACAAGATGCTCCGCCAACAAGATCCATCCAACGCAGGAGAGTGCGATGTCTGAAACCCAAGAGCGTGTTCATATCGAGGACGGGCCCAAACGGGTGCGAACGTATCTCGGCGGAGAGCTTATCGCCGACACAAGGCACCTCAAGCTAGTTTGGGAGGTCCCCTACTACCCCGCGTACTACTTCCCGAGAAAGGACGTGCGTATGGAGCTGCTGACTTCGAACGGGCACACTCAGCGCTCGCCGAGCCGGGGCGACGCCCACAAGTTCACCGTCAAGGGTGGCGGCGACCGCGAGGTCGAGGACGCCGCTTGGCACTACCCGGAGTCACCGGTCGAGGAGTTGCGCGACCTGATCCGATTCGACTGGAATGCCATGGACGGATGGTTTGAGGAGGACGAAGAGGTCTTTGTCCACCCACATGACCCGTACACGCGCATCGACATCTTGCACAGCTCCCGGCACGTCGAAGTCGAGGTAAACGGCGTGAAGATCGCCGACACGCACCGGCCGACGCTGCTGTTCGAGACGCGCTTGCCGACTCGCTACTACATCCCGAAGGTCGACGTGCGCATGGACCTGCTCATTCCGACCGACACTGTCACGGGCTGCGCCTACAAGGGCTTCGCCGAATACTGGTCCGTCCGTGCCGGCGGAGAGACCATCAAGGACTTGGCCTGGTCTTACAAGACGCCGCTCCCTGAGAACGTCAAGATCGCCGGGCTGGTCGCGTTCTACAACGAGCGGACCGACATCATCCTCGACGGCGAACGTCAGACGCGACCAAAAACCAAGTTCTCGTGACCCCAGTTACTGACGGGCGCGCGGCGTCCCAGGAAGTGGTCGATTGAATGGCGCACGTTTTTGTTTCAGGCTCCGTGCTCTGAAAGCCGACTGACATGTCGCCTGTTCATCGATGCCCTCGCACCTCGATGGCGAATTCCCAACGGTCGAGCGGCACGTGAGGGGTCAGCCCTGCCGACAAGACGGGGAAGTTCGTAGTGAAGAACTGCCTTGGCGTCAGGTTGTGCGCCGAGTCAGGCAGCTGTGATCGCACTAGTACGCGACTGTCTTTGCAGTCCACCCTTTTCGACGACAAAGCTTACGACACGATCAACACCTTCGCCGCTCTTCAGGTTGGTAAAGACGAAGGGTCGCTGAGTGCGCATTCTCAGCGTATCCGCTCTCATCACATCAAGATTCGCGCCAACGAAAGGAGCCAAATCAATCTTATTGATAATAAGAAGATCGGAGCGCGTAATACCTGGCCCGCCCTTGCGTGGAATTTTCTCCCCTTCGGCGACATCGATCACATAGATGGTCAAGTCGGCTAGCTCGGGGCTGAAGGTTGCCGCAAGATTATCGCCCCCGGACTCGACGAAGCACAATTCCGCATGCGGGAATTTCCGGTTCATCTCTTCAATAGCGGCTAGATTCATCGAAGCATCCTCGCGAATCGCGGTATGCGGGCAGCCGCCTGTCTCAACTCCCATGATGCGCTCCGCAGGCAGTGCTTCCGCGCGAGTGAGAATGAGCTGATCTTCTTTCGTGTAGATGTCATTCGTAATTACATAAATGTCGTAGTTATCTCGAAGCCGTTTGCAGAGCGCCTCCACGAGTGCGGTTTTGCCTGAGCCAACCGGGCCGCCGATACCCACGCGCAACGGATGGTTTGGAGAGTTTGTGCCTGCAATAGAATTCATGAGCGAAATAACCTCGTATATTGAGTTTCATGTGCCATGGAGGCGAGATCCACCATGAAGGCTGCGGACCCAAGGTCATCAAGCGTGGCATTTCTGCCCCGCGCACTGGCCGCGAGCACCGCTTCCTCGAGCGCGGCAATCGCAAGCTGCCCGTCCGTTTGACCGAGCGGGACAAGTCGGACTCCGGCGGTCACCAAATTGGCGATATAACTTTGCAGAAAGGCGGGCAGAGCGAAGCTCAGCGGAATGCCCTCCCTTGCAGAACGAATTCCGAGAACGACAGCTAAAGAGGTCGGAACATCGTGTTCGGAGAGTAATTGCGAAACTGACTGCAGGAGCCCTTCAGGCCACACTTGCCGCAGTGTCGCGCACCAGGCTGACCCCTGCTGCGAGGACTCAAGCGCAAACTCCGACGTCCCGCGAAAGGCGGCCGCCAGCTCCGCTATTTCAAATAGCTTCGCGCTATCCTCGTCGTGAGCACTGCGCCACGCTTCGCTGAAGAAAATCGCTTCGTTTCGTCCCGAGCCAAAGCAAAGATCGGCCTCCAGCCAGTCGACGAGACTTTCGTGGTCCTTTATATATCCGCCTTCGACAGCCCATTCGAGGCTGTGAGAATAGCTGTAAGCGCCGGTGGGGAACGCCGGCGAAAGCCAGCTTTGCAGTCTCAGCAATGCCAGCTGCGGGCAGCGCCATGGTTCCTTACTCATGATGATGCCC
>Ga0157378_10001033_pt1 | contig 25432 bp, 14 predicted proteins | sample M65metaG_FD_115309 | JGI IMG/M metagenome (GOLD analysis project Ga0157378, IMG submission 115309) | Miscanthus rhizosphere microbial communities from Kellogg Biological Station, Michigan, USA - M6-5 metaG | ecosystem: Host-associated > Plants > Roots > Rhizosphere > Soil | place: USA: Michigan...
CCGAACAAAGGCAAAATGGGCGATCCGATTTTTGATTATTTTGCAAAGACCGATTCGCAAAGCCCTATGGGCAAGGATATGGAGCAGCTTTCCGCGGACGATATCGTCGCGCTGATGGACATCATCCACGAACCGGTGATTCTGCTGCTGCACTCAGGCGTGGCGCCATCCGGATGGCTGGCGGCAGACGCCCGGCCCAAGCTGGTCAAAGGAATCCTGGCGGCTGAGCCAGTCGCGCCGCCGGTTGAGAACGCGGAAAGAGGAGCGACTGGTCAGGGCCGTGGCTATGGAATCACGAATATGCCGATTACTTACGATCCTCCGGTCAAAAGCGCCGCCGAATTGCAGCCGGTGCGTCAGGAGAAAGCGGACGGGCCCGATCTGATTCCGTGCTGGGTACAGAAGGAACCGGCGCACAAGCTCGTTAATTTGGAGAATGTCCCGGTCCTCAACGTGTCCGGTGAAGCAAGCTATCACCGTCCGTACTCCCACTGTGTCGCCAAGTGGCTCAATCAGGCCGGCGTGAAAACCAAGTACGTGAATCTCGAAGATGTGGGGATTCGCGGGAACGGGCACCAATTCATGTCCGAGAAGAACAGCGCGGAGATTTCCAAGTTCTTTATGGACTGGCTGGAAAAGAATGTGCAATAGCACAGCCACTCCCTGGGTGTGCTACTTAAGTCGCAAACTAAACTCTTCTCTGGTAGCTTCCTCAACAAACGCGGCGGCGACGCTGGTCTTGTCAATATCGTTCAGATCTTTTTCGTTGAATCCTAATTCATCCACCAGCACGTGGCGCTCATTCGATAGCAACGATTTCGTCTGGATGGGATTGTCATCGCCGAGAACGATTTGCAGGTTCTGGGTCCAAAAATAACGAGCGGGATGATCGGACCGGCGAGCGATAGCGCCCGTATACCAGTTGGATGTGGGGCAGCATTCCACGATAATTCCCCGATCGCGCACCCACCGTAGCGACTCACCATCTTCCGCAAGGTGCGCGCCGTGTCCGATGCGGCTCACTCCGAACCGCTCCACCGCTTCCCGTGCAGCCGAACCCGGAGCTGCCTCGGCGGCATGGCAAGTCAATCCAAGGCCCGCCGCACGCGCAATTGCAAAAGGCTTTTCGTAAAGTTTCAGATCATTGAAAAGAGACTCGTCACCGGCGAGATCGAATCCGACAATTCCCTTTCCGGCATATCGAACGGCCGCGCGCGCAACATCGATGTTCGTTTCCATGTCATGGTGCCGCAGCGCCGCGATCACCACGCCCGCGTGAATGCCGGTACGAATCATTCCCTCGGTAATCCCGTCGCAGACCGCGGCTATTACCGAATCCAAATCGAATCCCAGATGGACGTGCGTGGCGGGACCAAAACGAAGCTCCAGATAATCCGTTCCATCCGCAGCGGCGTCCTCCACGGCCTCGCAAGCGATTCGAGCGATGTGCGCTCGTGACCGGAAGAATGGATAAGTGGCCGCAACCTTGGACAAATACACGGTGAGATTTGACGGGCCATCGAGTTGCAATGCCCGCTCCCATCCGCCTTCCGGCGCCGGCACGCCGGCCGCTGCTGCGAGCGCCGCCGCGGTGGAAGGGCGCAAACGTCCCTCGAGATGGCTGTGCAGATTCAGCTTCATCAGAGGTCGAGGCTCACGGCGGTTTCGAGAGCGGCTTCGATGCTGCGCATCCAGCCATTCTTCAGCGCCGCGTGGACGTCATCGTAAAGACTCGCTCCGGAGACCAGGTTGCTCGAGCACGAGCAAATCATTCCGGCGCGCAGGCCGCGCAAACGAGCAACCACGTAAATCGCGGACGCTTCCATCTCCACATTCAAAATCCCCAGCGAATTCAGCTGGCTGATCCACGCCGGAGTTTCCGCGTAAAAAGCGTCGTCGGAGACGGAGATGCCTGTGTGAACCGCGAATTTCCCTTCTCGCGCGGCAATTTCACGCGCCACGCGATCCAGCTCGACAGTGATGCGCAGGTCCGGCACCGCGGGATATCCCGGATGCGCATACGCGGCGGTCGTTCCATCGTTGCGCAACGAGCCTTCGCTGATCAGCAAGTCGCCCGGCTTTACCTGGGGCTGAAGTCCGGCGGAGCTGCCTACGCGAATGAAGGATCGCACGCCGACGCGCGCCAACTCTTCCACCGCGATCGCCGTGGACGGGCAGCCCATTCCGGTCGAAGTCGCGGTGATTTTCTTGCCCTTATACATTCCGGTCATGGTGCGATGTTCCCGATTGTGTGCGATTTCGCGCACATCGGTGAGAAATTCCGCAATGAGGGGCACACGGAATGGATCGCCCGGGAGCAATGCGACCGTCGAGACTTCTCCTGGAGCCACGCCGATATGAAATTGCCTCGTTCCGACACCGACTGCACTTTTGTCGACGACGCCTTTGCGATTCGTTTCTGTCATTTTCTATTCTCCTGCTTTCTTCCATCGCACCAATCGTGCGCGGCCGTTTCGGTGATAGGTGCACGATGTTGTGCCTCTATCGCTACGCTGCTTCTCTGCAACTGGATAAAGTTCGTCACAGACCGAACTAGATTTTTTCTTCCCGCTGGTTTGCTCCGCCGCGAACGCACAATGACGTGAACAGCGCGAGCACAGTGATCGCCGTGGAGATCCACATCGCCCGTTGATAATCGAGGTATCGCCCTGAACTCACGATGGGAGCAACGAGAGCGATGCCCAGTCCCGCTCCAATCTGGAAACACGCGCCATTCAATCCGGGCAGTGCTCCCGGAGCATCCGGAGGCGAAAGTATCACGCCGAGGCCGTTGATCGTGGTCAGCGCGAGGCCGTTGTAAAAGACGCCAAGCAAAGCGAACCCCGCAAACACGATCCATTTGTCGTCCAGCAACAGCGTGGAAGCGAGCAACGCCGCGATGGTCAACGTCAACCCGCTCCACATAATTAAACGGTACCCGACTCGCGGCGCCAGCCAACCGGTGATCGGCGCGGCAACCACACCGATGGCAGCCGCCGGAGATAGAAACAGCAGCGCCGATGCAGCGGCGGACATTCCGTAGCCGACGCGAGGATCCTGGCTGAACACGACAACCGTAAAATTGATCGCCGCAAATACTCCGGTAAGGGTCGCGACCGTCGTGGCCACAATCGGCAAGATCTGCCTGGATTTCAAATGCGCACTGCTGATAAGCGGATACGCGCGGTACTTCTCGATGAACCAGAATCCGACGAAACATGCCAGCGCTACCGCGAGGAACGAAACAGCCGCAAAACTAGTCCATCCGTTCGAGCCCGCGCGAGCTACTCCCAGGTTGACGAAAATCAAAGCGACGGACAGCGCCCCCGCGCCCGCCCAGTCCATGCTGCCAGGCGCGTCGGCTTTGGATTCCGGCACGTACCGCATCGACAACCCGGTGGCGATGATGCCAACGAGCAGAATTACGAAAAATATCGACCGGAATCCCAAATGGTCGGAGAGCATGCCGCCGAGAAACTGGTCCGCCCCGCCGACTCCGCAACTGATCGCGGTGACGAGCCCGAGCGCAGGTCCAAATTGTTTGGGTGTCAAAATATCGCGCAGAATAAGATAGGTAATCTGGAACGCCGAGCCGCATGCTCCCTGCAACAAACGTCCCAGGCAAAGGATGGCCACGTTGGGCGCCAGCATCGCCAGAACCGTTCCCGCGCACATCGCAACGAGGGAGTAGATCAAAACTTTTCTGCGTCCGGCAAGATCGCCGTATCGAGTCATGACGATTCCGGAAATCGCACCTGCGAGAAAGAACAAAGTCTGGGAAATCCCGATCTCGCCTGGCGTCGAGTTGAGCTTGCGTGCAATTTCCGGCACGGCCGGAGCGACCATCGAGGCGTTCAACTGGAAGGCGATCACTCCGAGAAGAAGCGCAGTAATCGTCGCTGATTTCTTCGGTGCATTGGGTGCAGCGACGAAATCAGCTGGATCCTCATCCGATTTGTCCGCGGTTTTGAGCATGGTCTTGGCGTCCAATCATAACAGGGCATGCAATGTGCCCACGCCACGAGGAGGCGTGGCCTCGATCTACAACTGGCCGTCTTGTTATACCAGGGTCCGGAAGGAGGTCGGGACATCAGTCCCGACAATGGGGAATACTCGATCTGAGGTTTTAGCCCCTGATGCTTCAGCGGCTGAAGCCCGCTATTAGGGACACCAGAATGGCCGGATTCAAGTTGGGCCCTCCAAAGTGCACAACATTGCATGACATGCTTAGGTAGGATTGGGCGAGAAAACCGCACCCTGAAACGCTCAAGGGTGCGGCACCCGAACTTTCAAAACCAGAAACTTCAAAAGCGTAAAATCAACAGCGATTCAAAAACTCCCGGGCAATACCGCTGTTAATCGAGCGGTTCGATTTTTACGATGGCGGCCCCATGATTGCTGCCTGTCCAAATCGTGGCGGGCGTAGTGGAATCGTCGGCGAAGACGCGGCGCATGTTGGTGTCGCGCGGCATGAGGTATTCAGTATCCTGGCCGGTCTTGGGGTCAATCTTCGTCAGTCGATCGGTGGTCATGCCGCCGGTGTACAGGTTGCCGCTCTTGTCCCACGTTACGTAGTACGGGCCGGACCATGGAATGGTCAGAGGCCATTCCGTAATTTTCTTCGTTTCGGGATCGAGCATGCCGATGCGGTTGCCCTGGTATTCGCCGAAGAAGGCGCGGTCCTGCGAGTCGGTACGAATGCGGCGCGGACGCGAGTTGGGAGTCGGTGTCTGGAACCAATCGACCTTTCCGGTCTTGGCGTCAAGACGTCCGACGTAATCGGTCGCAAAATCGGTGAAGTACAAATTATTTTTCGAGTCGGAATCGATGCCGTAGATCGTGCCGCGACGGCTGTCGGGCAACTGCTTCATGGGTTCGAAACGCTCGTATTCGCCGGTCTTAATGTCGAGCCGGAAGATTTCATAGTGCCCGGCGCTGTCCGTCCAGATTTTCCCGTCCACGTCATAGCGCATGCCCAGCATGTTGGGCTGGGCCGCGTCGTCATTCCACTGCTTAGGCAGACTGTACGTTTTGATCGTTTCGGTCTTGCGATCGAATTTTGCGAGAGCGCCTTGATACATCATGCCCATCCACATGTCGCCGGCTTTGTCTTCTTCGATGTCGAGCAGGCCTTGCGGATAGCCGGGTTTCAGTTCCGGCACGGGATATTCCTTCAGCGCGCCGGTCTTGGGATCGAGTTTGCCGATGAACATTTCGCCGAAGTCGGTGTACCAGACAATGCCATGCTCGTCGACGATTACGTCATGCGGCTCGACCGTGGGGCGTGGCAGATCGTATTCAGTGATGATCACATGCGTGGCTTTTCCGGTCGGACGCGGGAGCGTCTTGAAGTGATATTCCCACTGCGCCACCGAACTCAGGTTGATGCTGGCCAAAAACTCGGCATTCTTGCGGTACTGTTCCGGATCGCCGCCGCGATTGGCTTCCACGCGGCGTTGCGGCTTGATCGGCTGGCTCACCTGCGCATAGCCCATCATACGGGTGATTACCTGCGTGAATTCGTCGGCATCGTGCGTGGACTGAACGATGCGCTGCAGCGTGTGGCAGCTGACGCAGTTCAGCAAAAACGATTTCTGCTCGTCCGTGCCGGGCATGCTGGCGAGAAATTCCGCATTGGTCAACTGCGGAACCAGATTTTTTGCCTTCACGAGCTTCAGGTCGGCAGTCGCCGGCTTTTGCGCAGCCAGATCCGCAGCGGCAGGCGCTTCCAGACTGTAACCAACCGCGCGAATCTTCAGCGTATAGTGGCCGGGCTCGAGGCGGCTCGCCGGGAAGCTGAAATGGCCCTGCTTGTCGCTGATCACGCTGACGGTGATCGTCGAGCCGTCTTTCTTCGCGCTGACCACGACGCCTTCCATCGGGCCTTCTTCCTGCGAACTTATTTGTCCGACAAGAGCGGGGGGGCCGAGCGGATCAGCCGCGCCCGGAGTGGGCTTGGGAGCCGCATACGCCGGGCCGACCAGCAGGCTGGCCAGCGCGATCAGAACGAAATTTCGTGTTCGCATAGTTCCCTCTCTCATGAGAAATCGAAAAACAAGCAATCGCCACAGGCGCGGCCAATATCATCGAACATCCATCACCGAACATTGCTGATAGGGCGCAAAGAATCGCTATTGAATAACTCCTGAATGTATCCTTAGACCTTCTGGCTGAAGAGCAATATACACCAATCCGTTCATACAGGGAACGGTACCCTGATGCTCGGTCCTTGCGTTCCCTTCTACTTGCCTGTGGCGCGCGTGCGTTACAATAAAATCCGGCTTCGAACACTATGGCAGACATCGCTCCATCCACGGTTGAAGTTCCGTCCGGCCCGAATCCTCCGTCGACCGGCCAAGGGCGGACTGGTGGCATGTTCCGCGCGCTGAGGCATCGCAACTTCCAGCTCTTTTTCTCCGGGCAAATTATTTCTCTGGTTGGCACCTGGATGCAGACGGTGGCGGAGGCCTGGCTGATCTACCGACTGACGGGCTCTGGCGCGCTTCTCGGTGTGTTGGGATTTGTCGGGCAGATTCCCATTTTCCTGCTTTCGCCGGTAGCGGGACTCGTGGCTGACCGCTTCCCGCGGCGGCGCGTGGTGATTGCCACTCAGGCTTCGTCAATGCTGTTGGCCTTCACGCTGGCGGCGCTGACATTGAGCGGACAAATTCGCAAGGACAATGTGTGGGAAATCGTGGTGCTGGCAACGCTGTTGGGCACGGTGAACGCCTTCGACGTGCCGGCGCGGCAATCGTTTTTGATCGAGATGGTTGGGCGCGAAAATTTACTGAACGCGATTGCACTCAACTCCTCAATGTTCAACGGGGCGCGTGTGGCCGGACCTGCGATTGCCGCCGCGCTCGTCGCCGTGGTCGGCGAGGGTTGGTGTTTTCTGCTGAACGGCCTGAGTTATCTGGCGGTGATCGCCGGGCTGTTCATGATGCGCATCGAAAGGATGCAGCCGGTCCATGACGGCACCGCGCCGCTGGAAAAATTGCGCCAGGGATTCCGCTTCGCGCGGCATACCAAACCGATTCGCGCGCTACTCATTCTGCTAGGCGTGGTGAGTTTCATGGCGCTTCCCTTCAGTGTCCTCATCCCGATTTTCGCCGTAAAGATATTGCACGGCGGAGTCAACTCCTACGGCTGGCTGATGGGCGCGGTGGGATTCGGAGCGATGTTCGGCGCATTAGCGATCGCCATGCGGCAGCAGTTGCGCGGAATGGGAAGCCTGGTGGCGTATTCGGCGGCAGGGTTGGGAGTATCGCTGGTCCTGTTCAGCGCGTCGCGCTGGTTCTGGCTGTCGTTTGTGGCCCTGATATTTTGCGGGTTTACGATGATGATGCAGTTCACCGCCACGAACACGCTCATTCAAGCCATGGTACCGGAACAGCTTCGCGGGCGGGTGATGTCCCTGTACGCCATGATGTTTTTAGGGATGTCGCCTCTCGGCTCGCTGGTCGCCGGAAAACTGGCCGATCACATCGGCGCGCCGACCACCGTGGCGATCGGCGGCTTCGCCAGTTGCGTCGGCGGACTGATCTTTGCGCGCAAATGGCCCTCGTTGCGCGGTTCCGCGCGCGAACTGCTCTCCGCCCAGGGCATGATCACGCCCATCGCTCAGCCGGATGAAACCGGACAGCAGTCCTGAGACCGGACGCCAATCCCTTATGTCATATTGAAATTTCAGCATAAGGTCATAAATCAAATAAAGGATTTGCAGTAGAGTTGCGTACCGGAAAACTGGAAGGAAATGCCACCCGGCGCAAGAATTGCACAGGTTCAGTACTTGCCCCCAGGAAGTCTGCCTGGATCTCCGAACACATTAACGACTTGAATCTTCATCATTTACCGGGCCGTCAGTTTTTAGCCGGACTGGCAGTCTCCGTGCCTTTGTATGTGGATGGCATTATTGCCCGGAGGCAAACAATGGGCTTCATGAATCCGATGCTCCAGCACAATGAAGAGAGCTGGTCCGCGAACCCGCCTGATCCCTTCGAATATCATCGCCACACGAAATCCATCGCGCTTTGGGTGATCGTAGCGGCGTTGGCCGCGGTTCTGGTCGCCTTGATCTACTTTGGTTACCGCACCGTGAAGACTCAGAACGTTCACATCAAGGAAATGTTTGCGAGTCCCCAGATGACGACTGCGCTGACGCAGCGCGCTGATGCCGCCGAATCCAGAATCCGCGATTTGGCCGGCAACTGGCAGGGGATGGGGCAGCGCATGACGAAGCTGGAAACCAGGGTTGCCGCCCAGCTGAAAGAAGGGCGCGATTACGCGGATATGCTCGCGCAGCGATTGCACGAGCAAGTAACGGCGGAAATGGATTCCCGGACCTCCACTCTGGATACCAGGCTTCGCCAAGTCGAAGCCGACGAAGCCAATCAGAGGGCTCAACTAACCCAGATGGAATCCGATCTGAAGCACGAAATCTCCACGGCCCGAGAAGAGCGTGAAGCGAATGGACGCGATCTCACCAGCGTTCGTCAGCAGGAAGAGACCAACGCGCATGGTGTTGCTTCTCTGTCACAAAAACTCGACCGACGGAGAATTGACTTTGAAATGACCCGCGGGCAGAACCGGGAACTGCTGCCGGGCCTGTCTCTGCAGATACAGGGAGTGAATCTCAAGCGCCAACGTTATCACGGCACGCTGACCTTGCAGCAGGATCAGCGGACCCTCTGGCTCCGCGACCAGAGCGTGCAGGAACCGGTACGATTCTTTCAGACTGGCGGTGGAGAACCCTATGAATTGGTCGTAACGGATGTGACTAAAAAGTCTGTCGTTGGATATCTGCTAACTCCAGTAAAACCCAATTCCGCGGCCGCGATCGGAGAGCAAGCGGTGGCCCGCAATTCAACCATTGAGTAAGGGTTGTTCCCCCTCGCGGGCCTCAGCCAGGTTGACACAGCGATTATAAGATCTTTTCAGCACCGTAAAAACATGTCTCCTCTTACAGTAAATCCTGTATGTACTTAACATTCGTGGTAAACCTAATATCCGATGCTTGCTAATTGAAATCCTCTGATCGCGGACATTAAGGAGTAGAGGCCTTTGTGCGCGAGCCTTGATCCAGATTTTCGCTTTTCACATCGCGGGGGACGTTTGAGATCTCTCCGGGTTTTGATTGTAGATGACCATGACGCTGCACGGCGCGCCGTTCGTTCGCTGGTCGCATCCTGTTCTGATTGGCAGGTCTGCGGCGAGGCCGTGGACGGCGTCGACGCTGTGGAGAAAGCGAAAACCCTGCGACCGGACGTCATCCTGATGGACATTTCCATGCCCCGGATGAGCGGACTCGACGCGACGAAAATCATTCGAAAAGACCTGCCCGAATCCAAAGTTGTGATCGTCAGCCAGAACGAGCCCGCCATCGTTCGTATTCAGGCCCGCGAAGCAGGCGCGACGGCCCATATCGCCAAGAAGGATATTGTGCAAGACCTGGTGGCCACGATTGAAAAGGTCACGGGCCGCCAGAATCCCGCGCCCTCCCCGGCTCCTGGTCCCAACGGACGAACGCCCCTGTCGTCAGGTTGGCTGGCCGGCGACGGGGAAATGGCACGCCTGATCCGGACGAAAAACTGGTCCCAGACCTCCCTAGGTCCACTGGAAAATTGGCCGCAAAGCCTGAAGATTGCCGTCAACCTGATGATCAATTCCCGCCACCCCATGTGGGTGGGCTGGGGCCGGGAAATGTTGTTCCTGTACAACGACGCCTATATTTCCGTTTTGGGCCTATCCAAACACCCGAACGCTTTAGGCTGCCCGGCCGAGGACGTCTGGCAGGAAATCTGGGATATTTGCGGACCACTGGCCGCCAAAGTTTTTGAAAAAGGCGAAGCGACGCTGGTGGAAGACGTCCGGCTTTTCATGAACCGCGGTGGCTTCTTAGAAGAGAACTATTATTCGTTTTCCTACAATCCCATTTATGACGAGGATGGGAAAGTCGCCGGATTATTTTGTCCCAATACGGACACCACGCCAAAAGTTCTCAATGCACGGCGATTGCAGACGCTCTCGGAACTCACGGCCAAGGCGTTCGTCGAACGTTCGGCCGATGCAGCGTGTGCATCATCTTTCTCCACCCTGGCCAAGAACCCGGACGATATTCCTTTCGCGCTGCTGTATCTGCTGGATGCGGACGGAAAGCAGGCCTTCCTGGAACAAAGTACCGGGGTGTCGCAGGGCATCGGACGGATGAGCCCGGCACAAATGAATCTGGATATTCAATCTCCCGAATCGCAATTTTGGCGCATGAACGAGATCCTGACGACCGGCCTGCCGGAGATCGTTTCCCTGGAACATCTCGATTCATTGCCGAAGGGCCTGGCCGATCAGTCAGTGGCCCAAGCCATCATTCTCCCCGTGACTTCAGGCAGGCAGTATCACCCCATAGGTATGCTCATCGCCGGGGTCAATCCAACGCGCAAGCTCGATTCGGAATACCAGACCTTTTATGAATTGCTCGCCGGCCAGGTGGCCACGGCAATCCAGAATGCCCGCACCGCCGAGGAAGACCGCAAACGCGCGGATGCACTGGCCGAAATTGACAGGGCCAAAACGGTTTTCTTCAGCAATGTCAGCCATGAGTTTCGCACACCGCTGACACTCATGCTCGGACCGGTCGAGGATCTGCTTTCGAGGAGCCACACCGATCTCTCTCCAGCTGCGAAGAACCAGTTGGAACTTGTAAATCGCAACGGATCCAGGCTCTTAAGACTGGTCAATACACTTCTGGATTTTTCGCGCATCGAAGCCGGACGGATGCAGGCGGTTTACCAGCGTACCGATCTATCCGCATTCACGATCGAACTAGCCAGCGTATTCCGGTCAGCCACGGAGAAAGCGGGGCTTCGGCTTGAGTTGGATTGCCGGCATATTGAGGAACCCATCTTTATTGACCGGGACATGTGGGAGAAGATTGTTCTCAATCTGATCTCCAATGCCTTCAAGTTCACCTTCGAAGGCGAAATCGCGATTTCACTTATTCCCTCCGGAAAGTATGTCGAATTGCGAGTGCGCGACACCGGCGTCGGTATTCCGGCAAACGAAATTCCGCGGCTCTTTGATCGCTTCCACCGCGTGCAAAATACGCGCAGCCGGACGCATGAAGGAAGCGGCATCGGTCTAGCGCTCGTTCAGGAACTGGTCAGGCTTCACAGCGGCATGGTGCGTGTCGAAAGTGCTCCGGGAAAGGGCAGCACTTTTATCGTCAGCCTTCCGGTTGGAAGCGCGCACCTCCCGGGGGACAGAATTGGCGGTGCTCGCAGCTCGGCGTCGACAGCGGTAGGTGCTACGCCATTTCTGGATGAAGCATTGGGCTGGCTACCGATCAGCAATCAAACGTTGCCCGAGGATGAATTGCCAACGGGATTGGAACTAATGCAAGTCCCATGTCCTCCCGTTTCAGGAAACGGAGAAGCGTCTGCGAAACGCGCACATGTTCTGATCGCGGACGATAACGCGGACATGCGCAAGTATCTCGATCGTTTGCTGGCTGAGAAATACGAAGTACACGCTGTTCCGAACGGAAAAGCGGCGCTGGAATCTGCGCGGGAGCACGTGCCGGATTTGATCCTCTCCGACGTAATGATGCCTGAGCTTGACGGATTCGGTCTGGTCCAGGAACTACGCTCGGATCCAAACACGAAAACGATTCCCGTCATCCTGCTTTCTGCTCGCGCCGGGGAGGAATCTCGCGTCGAGGGAATGGAACACGGCGCCGACGATTACCTGATTAAACCGTTCAGCGCGCGTGAACTCCTGGCGCGCGTGCAAACGCACCTGGAAATGTCACGCGTGCGCAAACAGGCGGAAGAAAATTTGCTCCGGCGCACCGAGCAGTTTGAGACTCTGCTCAACGAGGCTCCGCTCGCGGTTTACATGGTGGATGGAAACTTCCGGATTCGGGCCATGAATCCCCCTGCGCTTCGAGCTTTTGGAAACATTCAAGGACTCATCGGCAGCGATTTTGGCGAGGTGATTCACAAAAGGTGGCCGCGAGCCTACGCGGATGAAATCGTCCAGCGGTTCCGGCATACACTGGAAACCGGCGAACCCTATGTCGTGCCCGAACGGATCGAGGAACGACTCGACAGCGGAGCTCGCGAGGTCTACGAGTGGCAGATAAGCCGCATCGCGCTTCCGGATGGCGATTATGGAGTGGTCTGCTATTTCAGGAACATTACCCAGCAAGTAGACGTTCGCGATGCGATTGCGGGATCAGAAGAACGGCTGAGACTGGCGACGGAAGCAGCCGATCTTGGGATCTGGCAGTGGTACCCGGACGAGGACCGCATCGTTTGGGAGAATGACCGCATTTACGATATTTTCAGCCGGACTCGCGAGGATGGTCCGATCACCGGAACTGAGTTCCGGGCGAGAGTCTGTCACCCCGATCACTTGGAAGCTTTCGAACGGGCCATGTCTCAGACATTGGAATCGGGGGATCGTTTCTTTTTTCGGGGCTGTGTCTACCGCAAGGATCGATCCGAAGCCTGGGTTGAAATGACCGGCCAGCTTGATCGTCAATCCGAGGGTAAGCCGCGGCGCATTCTCGGGACCGTCCTGGACGTCACCGACCGCCAGCGCAAAGAACAGGCCCTCCGGGACAGCGAAGAACGCCTGCGTCTTGCACAAAAAACCGCGCACTCCGGCACCTGGGACTGGAACATGGAGAATCGCGATCTTATCTGCTCGCCGGAGATGCACGAAGTTTTCGGCCTGGATCCGGGGCTCGCAACCCTCGATGCGGAAAAATGGCGGCGCATGCTGGATCCCGACGACCTGAAGGAAGTCGATAAGGCCCTAGCACAGGCCATCGAAGGACATACCGAGTTCCGTGCGAAGTTCCGCATAACCCGGTTAGACGGTGCTATGCGTTGGCTCGAGACACTCGCTCAGATTTTTTACAAGGATAATGGCGACCCTGCACGCATTGTCGGTATTTCTACCGATATCACGGAGCGCAAGGAGATCGAGGATCGCGAACGGAAGATTGCGGCCGAGGCCATGGCAGCCACCGCAAAATTCCGTGCCGTGTTCGAACAATCCTCGGTTTTTGCCGGAATCATGACCCTCGATGGGATCGTTATCGACGCGAACCGGTTGTCTGTGGAGGTTTGTGGCTATCGTACGGAGGAAGTTCTGGGACGGCACTTCTGGGATTGTGGTTGGTGGCGAGAATCCCGGGAAGTGCAGGATAAAATCCGCGCCGGTACGGCTCAAGCGGCCGCAGGTACCGCCTATCTCGAAACTCTACCCTATCGTTGGGCCGACGGAAGTGAACATCTTGTGGATTTCGCGCTGCATCCGATCATCGACGACAAGGGCGAAGTTATTTTTCTCCATCCCACCGGGGTGGACATCACGGAACGAAAACAGGCTGAGCGAGCCACCGGTTTGCTGGCTGCCATCGTGGATTCCTCGGACGATGCCATTGTCAGCAAAAATCTGGACGGAATTATCACCAGCTGGAATCGGGGCGCGGAACGAGTATTCGGGTACACGGCGGAAGAAGCGATTGGGCGGCACATTACGCTCATCATTCCACCGGAACGGCGGGACGAGGAAACCAAGCTGCTGGAGCGGCTCAAGCGCGGCGAGCGAGTCGAGCATTTCGAAACGGTTCGCGTGAACAAGGACGGCCGAGCGCTCGATATATCCCTTTCCATTTCGCCGCTGAAGGATAGCTCAGGCCGTGTCGTTGGGGCGTCGAAGGTGGCCCGCGATGTGACCGACCGAAAGCAGATCGAGCGGGCGTTGCGAGATAGCGAAGAACGGTTTCGCGCGATTTTCGAAACGACGCCCGAATGCGTGAAACTCGTCGCGATGGACGGCACTTTGCTCCACATGAATTCCTGGGGCCTGGCAATGGTGGGCGCGAACAGACCCGACCAGGCGGTCGGCAAGAATATTTATGACTTGATTGCCGAGAAGGATCGAGCGCGGTTCCACGAATTCAACGAGCGGATCTGCCGGGGAGAGAAGGGATCGCTGGAATTCGACATTGTGGAACTCGGCGGCAGGACCCGCCACATGGAGACACACGCCGCACCGCTTCAAATGCCCGACGGAACCGTCGTGCAACTGGGCGTGTCGCGGGACATCACTGAGCGAGCGCGGGCGGAAGAAAAATTGCGACGGAGCGAGGAAAAGCTTCGCGCTCTCGCCGAAAAACTGGAAACACAGGTACGCGGCCGCACCCGGGAACTGGAACAGCGCAGCGCGGAAATCGTTCAGCAGTCGGAACAACTGAGAGATCTCTCAAGGCGGCTCTTGCAGGCGCAGGATCAGGAGCGGCGCCACATCGCGAGAGAACTGCATGATAGCGCCGGGCAGATCGTTACCGTCCTGAGCATGAATCTCGGACAAATTTTCCAACGCGCGCGGGAAAACGCCCCGCTGATCGCCAAGGAGGTGGACGAGTGCCAGGCACTCGTTCAGCAGTTGAGCCAGGAAATTCGTACGACTTCCTATCTGTTGTATCCGCCGCTGCTGGATGAAACGGGACTGAACCAGGCTTTGTCCTGGTATATACAGGGGCTCACACAACGAAGCGGCCTGGAAATCGATCTCAGCATTTCCGAAAACTTTGGAAGGCTACCGCGGGAGATGGAATTGGTCGTGTACCGGCTTGTTCAGGAATGCCTGACCAACATTCACCGCCACAGTGGAAGCAAGAACGCTTCCATTCGGTTGCGGCGCGAGGGCGAACACATTTTCCTGGAAGTTCAGGACAACGGCAAGGGCATTTTGCCCGACAAGCTGAATCAGCTGCAGATGCAGGGGGCCGGCGTTGGCATCAGGGGAATGAGGGAGCGCGTAAGGCAGCTTGAGGGGCGCATGGACATTCGCTCCAGCGAAAGTGGAACCACAATTTCATTTACATTTCATATTCCCAGCTCCTCCACGAATAGCCGAAGCGCAAGTCAACCGGTTCAGGCGACCTCCAATTAGTCCATTCCCGTGTCAGAAAGCTGAATCACTCGAACTTAGCCCGCATCTAAACAGTCGATAATCTAAGTATTCGATCGGGTGATTGCAGTATTGCGGGCGATCCGGCCTGTGGATACCCTGTGAATCCGTGCAAATCTCTGGCGGGTATCCGGGATGGGCACGAATCTAGCCGGTAAGAAACGCAATCCCAAACATCAGAAGGAGGGCCATCCCGTGATACGGCGTGAGTACGACATATTCGAGAAATTCCCCGATGGTTCGACGCTTTGGAGGGCCTGCGTTTCCGGGCGTTACGCCGCGCAACGAAAAATGCAGGAACTGGCCGAATTTTCCAATAATGAGTTTTTTGTAATCGATATCCAGGCTACCGAATTCTTGCCGGATGATCTGGTGAGTAGTAATCCGCGGCCGAGGGCCCGGAGCGCGACCGCGGGAGACTGAACTTCGAACTCGGAACGTTTCGGCTAGTTATCGGTCGCTTCAAAACCTTCTTCCATCAACATATCTCTTTCGATTTCTTCCCTGGATTTTTTCCTGGGCTCGGCGTTTGCATTCGCAGGATCGCCGGCCGAAGCGCCGCCGCCCTTGCATTGCTGTTCGTGCTCGCGCAGTTCCTGGGGCGAGTCGAAAGTTTTACCGCATTGTGAACATACATTTTTTATTTGTTGGGTTCCGGTTTGCGCCATCGCTCCTCCTCAGTACTAAACGAAGGATCAGCCTTCAAGCTACGCTCGTCAGGGGATGGTTGAAATCGGGCGATTGGTGTAGGCGCTGCGGAAAACTAAAAGTAAGAAATACTTGCAGAAGTGCAGGATAAAACAACGTGATCGAAGCAGCGGCTGAATGCTAAACGACGGCGAGAATTATCAGGACAAGCGCGGAGTTCCATTGCTATCCCGCGCGGGCGTTTAGCAGATTTTCCATCGGAGTTGGAGCTGCCTCCACCGCAACACCATCGCGCAACAGGAACGAGCGCCCTGAATTTGCCGGAATTCTTTCGCCTGGCACCACGATGCCGACGAGGTTCAGAGGGTCCGCGGCTGCGATGGAAATAACTTCGCCGGACGATTCGCGGGAGCGCGAGGCTCGCAAGGAATCAGCCGCGAGCGGCATTGCAAACTGTTCGCCCAGAAACCCGCTGACGAATCGTCCACCACGAATTTCACCGCGATCTTCGAGTCGCCGCAGCGCGATGAGCACTTCGCGCCACGGAAGCTGTATCGATTCGCGCGTGAGCAGTTCGCGAAACACAATCCCGTAGCGCCTGAGAAGCATCCAGCAGGTGGATTCAATCGCCGGCGCTCGGTCTTCCGCTTTTTCGGTGAACAGTAGAGACCATCTTCCTCCACTGTCACGTGGGCGCACGGTCCGACCTCTTCCCTGCCCTGCGCGCCGCTTGGGATCAATGAGGGCGCGCAAATTGTCAAATCCGTCCGCGGTGATCATCCCTGCCGCCACCAACTCCCAGAGAGAGGCTTCGACTTCGGACTTTAGTTTCCGCGTGCCGCGCACGATATCGGCAAAAAACAACGCGCCGCGCTTGCCCAGCAGATCGAGAACTTCTTTTGCGCCGACGCTTAACCCTTTCTGGTCCTCCAGCGCATAGCTGTGATGGCGGCACGACATCCAGTCGGCGTCATCGCGCACAAAAAAAGTAATGGGAGCGATGCTGCTGGGAACGATGCGCCGTCCGCCCTCTCCTTTCTCATGGAGCATCGCGGGATGCGGGGACAGGCGGCCCCATCCGACAGCGCCCTTCAGGCACAGACTATCGAGCGTCGCGGGATCGTAGTCCGCAATGCGCCGCCGAAGAATTTCGCTTTCCCAGGCATTCGCCGGCGCTTCGTATCCCTGCAACTGGCGCAGGACTTCGAGCATTCCGCGCTCGCCCAGCGTCAGCGTTCCAGGAGCAACGTGCTGCCAGCGCGCCAGCCAGCGCATGTATTGCGCGGCGGTGACCGGCTCGATTTCCTTGCGCAGCGCTCCTATCGTAAGGCGATGGATTCGTGCCAGCAGCCTGCGATCGCACCACTCAATCTCTGCGGCCTGGGTGCTCGTAAAATGGCCGCGCAAGATGGTTCCGCTTCCCTCGACGCGTAGAAGCGAGCTCGAGATTTCCGATTCCGGCAAACTGAAAATGCGCGCGAGGTCCATGGCTTGAACCGGTCCCGAATGTTGCAGCCAGCCGTTGAGGAGCGCGGATAGGGCTTGTTCTCTCGGTGTTTCTGCCTGCTCGATCCGGGCGATCGAAGAAGCGAATTCCATTTCCGGAAATATCGAAGCTAATAATCGCGTTCGCTCGGCGGTGACCCAGAAGCTGCGGCCGTTTACGCTGGCGATTCCGGCCCTACCCTGGGACGCGAGCTGATTGAAAAATTCCCGCCACCTCGGAATGGATGAAGCAACGGCGCGTTCCAGCTCCAGCAGGCCCCCAGCCGAATCCTTCGCATTTCCATTTGGGTCGAATTCGCGAGGCACGACGGCATCCGGAAACGCAATCATCGTTTCCAGCGCGTCATGGAGTTCTTCGGCATCGCGCACATCGGGCCAGGCATCCCGGCGCACTTCATCAATTGCCGCCGGATCCAGCCGGCCGATATCCGAAGCCACGGTTTCCGGCAACACACGCCGCATTTCGACGGCGCGCGCGCGGCGCTCTTCGAGCGGCGCATCATCCAGATAAGCGAACGGATTGGCATTCAATATTTCGTGAGAAAACTGCGAAGGGACCGGCGTATCGACAGCCAGGCAGCGAATGCGGCCCTCCAGAATCTCCGGCAACAACTCCGTGAGCCCTTCGAGATCCATCGCTTCAGTGAGCGCGTCTTTCATTACTTCTCGAATCAGGGGGTGATCCGGAATTTGCATCTCGCCGGCGATATTTTCCTGGCAGGCTGCGGCGTCCGGAAAAACGGCGGCCAGCAAATCGTCGGCGCGCATGCGTTGAATCTGGGGAGGAACTTTTCGCCCGCCTTGAAAACGCAGCAGCGCAAGCGCGCGCGAGGCATCCCAGCGCCAGCGCGTTGTAAAGAGCGGAGACGTAAGGACGGCCTGCTCGAGCACTTGTCCGACCGAAGCGGGATGCAGAAACCGGAAAACATCCGCGAGCGGAAAACTGTGTTGATCCGACAGCGCGATCTGGAGGCCCTCGTCGGTGGCCGCGGCCTGCAATTCCAGATTGAAGGACCGGCAGAAACGCTTGCGCAGCGCGAGTCCCCACGCTTTGTTGATGCGGCCTCCGAGCGGCGCGTGAATCACCAGTTGCATCCCACCGCTTTCGTCGAAGAACCGCTCCGCGATGATCGTGGTCTGCGTGGGAACGGCCCCGAGCACCGACCGGCCGGCAACAATGTACTCGACAGCCTGCTCGGCCCCGGAACGATCCAGCCCGCATTCTGCCTGCAGCCAGCGAATGGCCTCAGCCGCACCGGCTGAATCCCTGACCGGCGGTTGATAGACGATGGCTTGCGTCACATCGGAAATTTTCTGCCGCACCTCCGCAACCTGCTGCGAAAGTTCACGCGTGCGCGCGGGCGCTTCCCCTCTCCAGAACGGAACGTTCGGCGCCGCACCGTGAGCGTCTTCGACCAGAACGCGGCTAGCTTCCACGCGTCGGATGCGCCAGGAACTGTTGCCGAGGAGCATGATGTCGCCGCGCAAACTTTCCACGGCAAAATCCTCGTCGACAGTGCCGACATGCACACCGTCAGGTTCGGCGACGACGGCGTAAAGCGCGTTGTCAGGAATCGCGCCGCCGCTGGTGATGGCCGCCAGCCGGCTTCCCCGGCGTGCATGCACTTTCCCATTCACCCGGTCGCGATGCAGATAGGCGCCGTAACGGCCGCGCCGCGCATTGATCCCTTCGGACAGCATGGTAATGACTTCATCGAAATCTTTTCGCGAAAGATTGCGGTACGGATAGGCGCGTCGAACCAGCGCGAAGAGATCATTCTCGTTCCAGTCCTCCGAGGCGCACATAGCCACAATTTGCTGCGCCAGAATGTCCAGCGCATTTTCGGGGATGCTCAGGCGGTCGAGTTCGCCGCTGCGCATGGCACGGACCAGCGCCGCGCACTCAATCAAATCGTTGCGTGTCGTCGCGAAGAAGCGTCCTTTCGGAATGGCGCCGTGCCAGTGGCCGGAGCGTCCGATGCGCTGCCAGGCCACCGCGATGGATCGGGGTGATGCGATCTGGCAGACCAGATCGATAGCGCCGATATCGATCCCCAATTCCAGCGAAGCCGTGGCCACCAGCGCCCGGATTTCTCCGGCTTTTAATTTTCGTTCCGCTTCGAGGCGCAGCTTGCGCGACAAACTTCCGTGATGCGTGGCCACGGCGTCCTTGCCCAACCGCTCTGCAAGATGATGCGCAAGGCGCTCCGCCAGGCGGCGCGTGTTCACGAAAAGCAGCGAAGAACGATGTTGTTCCACGAGCTGCGCGAGCCGGTCGTAAATCTCGTCCCACATTTCATGCGTCGCCACCGCGCTCAATTCGCTGCGGGGAACTTCCACCGCAATGTCGACAATGCGTTGATGACCGATCTGCACGATCACCGGGTCAGGCCGGCCGCTTCCAGTAAGAAAATGTGCGACTAACTCGATCGGTCTTTGCGTGGCTGACAAGCCGACGCGCACCGGTGGACGATCGGCGAGCGCTTCCAGCCGTTCGAGTGACAACGCCAGATGCGTTCCGCGCTTGTCGTCCGCGACGGCATGAATTTCATCGACGATCACGGTTTCCACGGATCGGAGTATTTCACGGCTCTTCTGTGCGGTAAGGAGAATGTAGAGCGACTCGGGCGTCGTCACCAGAATGTGCGGCGGACGCTTCAGCATCGCGCGGCGCTCGTTCATCAGCGTGTCGCCCGTGCGCACGGCGGTGCGAATTTCCGGCATCAGCAGTCCGCGCTCGCCGGCCAATTGCAAGATTTCTCCGAGCGGCTGCTCGAGATTTTTTTGAATGTCGTTTCCCAGAGCCTTGAGCGGAGAAACGTACAACACTTGCGTCGTATCTCTAAGTTCACCGGCAATGGCTTTCCGCACCAGCCGGTCGATGCAGGTTAGAAAGGCCGCCAGCGTTTTGCCTGACCCGGTGGGCGCCGAAATCAGGGTCGTTCTTTTGGCAAGGATGTGCGGCCAGCCCTGCTCCTGGGGTTCTGTGGGAGCGCCAAAACGGTGGGTAAACCACTCCTGAACGATGGGATGAGCCCAGTCAAGGCTCGATAAGGTAAGGGACACTGATCACCTATGCCAAGTGCGCAAGAATCGTGGGTTGGCGAAACCCCTATTATACACCGCCGGCGTGAAACCAGTTCGTTGCCGGAGAATTGCCCTCGAGCGCATGAGCGCGACGTTGCGACGATATTTGTGCCCTAAGGTCCCCCCGCCGCGAAGCTACTCAATTCCATGTATGGCACGATTCTGATGCAGGTTGTCTTATGTAATGGTTATCCGCGGGAGAAGAGTCCGCTCGATATGGTAACAGTGGACCTTATCGCTGCCCGTAATTTTCTAACAGGAGATAAATGATGCGAAGTTTGAGAATTACTGCCGGTTTTCTGATGCTCTCGCTTTTGACGTTCACCGCGCCTTCACTTCTCAGGGCGCAGGACTCGGCCAAGCAGGACATGAAGGACGCCGGGCACGAAACGAAGGAAGCTGCCAAGGATACGGGAAGGGCCACGAAGAAGACTGTCAAGAAAGCCGGCCACGAAGTGAAAAAGGGAACGCATAAGGCGGCCGCAAAAACGGAAGAAGGCGCGCAAAAGGTAAAAGACAAAACCGATCCGAACTGAAAGCACGGTTTTCCGAGGAGGGCCGCGCGCGAGGCAGATTTATAGAGGCGAATACACTTAATAATTGCCTGGCGCGTAGCCCTTACCGCTTGCGATACACATGCTCATTATCTCTCCTACGAATTCCTGAACACCCACTCCAGGCAAATCGAATGCTTCCGCGGAATCGCGCATGCACAAGGACAAACCTTGCCATTTGATTCCCTTTTTTAGTTCGCAGTCCGATCGAAGCGAGGATCGTGGTCGCTTGTACGTGGATTAGGGGGCCATGAGCCGTCGAATTGCGCAATGGTTAACGGTCCTCACGGTTAGCGATAGCGTCTGCCCACTGTATTCTACAGCTACACTCCAGTCTGCCGTTTGGACACCCGCGGGTCGCAGGCCGTTCGTAGCTAGCTCAAACTACTGATTACAAATAACTTGTATAAGACAATGTGGCGCTTCGCTTGCATTTAGATCGGCTAGATTGAGCGTTCTGGATCGAAAAGCGAGACTAGCGAAAAGAAACTAGCTCGATAGGAACACTGCGAAAAATGGTCGCCGCAATTCTATTTTCGATGTCGTTCGTGGCACTCGGCCAGTTCGGGCTCTACTATTGGCGCGCCATGTTGCTTGCAAATTCAATGGAAGCCGTTTCGGAGCGCGTGCGGCTTGCAGCGGGGATCGCTACTAGTTCAGTCGCTGCCGGCGACTTTCAAGCCATGCTCAAGGTGCACGATTTGACTCCCAAACTTGACGGTCCGAGTAACAGTTTCCGGGCGCTTCGGATCTATTACGGGACCGTCCAGACACTTGGCAGCCTGGTCCCGGGGATTGCAGATTGGGCAAACGCGGAACTGACGATGTGCTCGCGTTACCTCGCGACTCTGACCGACCAGCATCTGGAACGAAACCTGGCCTGCGCGGCCGGCGTGCGCGGGATATAGAGGCACATTTGTCAGGATTTATAATGCAGCGCTCCTCGTTTTGAAATCCGAACCGTCTAGTCGATAACTTCCAAGACACGGCTACCCGAATGGGAATAGGGGCGTCGTCCTTCGTGTTGCAAAATCATAGATAGCAAGACGCAAAGTCCTGAAACCATGCTGAGAGCATCCCCATGAAGGTCTTTTCATCCAGAGCCATGAGCCGCTCGGATTCAAATCCCTACGACTGGCGAAGCATTGAGCAGCGGCAGTGGTGGCTGTCTTCGACGGGGATACTTGTCTCGCTCCTACTGACCTTAGGAATTGTGTCCTTCGTTCTCCCGGCATTCATGCCCGGGCAGAAAGCATCTTCGCTCTATACAGGCTTGGCGGCCCGCGCGCTGGTCGGCATGATCCTGGTTTTCGATCTCTACGTGATCTTCCAGCAGATTCAGCTTTACCGGGTTCGCAAGCAGATTGCGGAACGCGAGGAATTGTTTCGGCTCATTACCGAGAACGCGGCGGATTTGATTGCGGTAGTGGACGGGAGCGGAAACCGCCTTTATAACAGCCCTTCTTACGAGAAACTTCTGGGGTATTCGTCCGACGAATTGCGGCAGTCCAATAGCCTTGATCAAATTCACCCGGAGGACCGCGACAAAGTAACAGAGGCAGCCAACGATGCGAAGCACTCCGGCGTTGGACGCAGCCTCGAATATCGCATCCGTCACAAGGACGGACATTGGGTGCCGCTGGAGTCCACGGCGAGCGTGGTCAGAAACAGCAGCGGAACGGTTGACAGACTGGTGATTGTAAACAGGGACTTGACGCAGCGAAGAAACCTGGAGAAGCAGCTTCTTGTTTCTCAAAAGCTCGAAGCCATCGGAAGGCTTTCGGGCGGGATTGCTCACGACTTCAACAACCTGCTGGGCGTGATCCTCGGCTATTCCGAAGAGCTGTTGAAACGCATTCCACCGGATGATCCTTATCGCGAAGCTGTTGACGAAATTCAGAACGCCGGAAAGCGCGCAACCTCACTGACCCAGCAACTCCTGGCGTTCAGCCGCAAACAAGTCTTCGAGGCCCAGGTGCTCGATCTGAAGACGGTGGTGACTGAAGCGGCCAAAATGCTGGAACGGCTGATTGGCGAGGACATCAAACTGGAAATTCTCGCGACCCAGCAAATCGGCTCCGTGAAAGCAGATCGCAACCAAATCGAGCGAGTACTCCTGAACCTCGTAGTCAACGCCCGGGACGCCATGCCGCAGGGCGGAACCGTGACTATTGAAATGTCGGACGTCGAATTAGACGAGTCCACCCCCACCCTTCAGCCCTGCACAGCTCCCGGATCTTACGTCATGCTTCGAGTGGCCGATGTTGGCTGCGGAATGGATCCTGAATTACAAGCCCACATTTTTGAGCCTTTTTTTACCACCAAGAGCCAGGGAACTGGGCTGGGCCTCGCAACCGTCTACGGAGTCATTAAGCAGAGCGGCGGTTATATCTCGCTGGATAGCGCGCCGGGAAAAGGCACTGCTTTCAAGATTTATCTCCCGAGGGTCGCGGAAGTCGCTGAAAAGTTCCGTGAAACTGAGCCCGCAGCTCAAATCGGCAGCGAACATCGGACGGTTCTGCTGGTTGAAGATGAACCCGCCCTGCGTAAATTGACCCGAAAGATGCTTGTCGAACTGGGACTCACCGTCCTGGAAGCGGAAAACGCGGCACATGCGATCGACATCGCCAAGCAAACCGAAACTCCCATAGATCTGCTTCTAACGGATGTGGTGATGCCAGGCATGAACGGGTGTGCGCTGGCGGAATTGTTTTCTTTGCAGCGTCCGGAAATGAGAGTGCTGTACATGTCCGGTTATCCGGATGAAGTGCTTGCAACGCATGGCGTTACCGGAACCAAGCTGCCGATCCTGCGAAAGCCTTTTACGCGAGCCGAATTGACGCGTTGGGTCGAAGATGTGGAGATCGGCGTAGCAGGCAAGTAAGTTCGTTGTGAAAATCGAAACCCTACCGGGGTGAAAGCACGGTTGAGACATGATTCTTGTAGTCATCGACGACGATCCCGCAAATATAAAACTCGTACGCTTCGTTCTAGCCAATGAGGGCCTCGAAATTCATGCCGCTTCCAACGCCCAGAGCGGCTTGGAACTCATCCGTCGGCTTCGTCCGCAAATTGTTCTGCTCGATCTCGTGATGCCGGGCGTGCAGGGAATGGAAGTGCTGCAAACGATTTTGGAATTCGATCCCGGGACCGACGTGATCCTGATGACCGGATTTTACTCGACGGAATCGGCGGTGGAGGCCATCCAGAAGGGAGCCGCCGATTATTTTCCGAAGCCGTTCTCGCCGGACAAACTCAGGGACCGAATCGCCCAGATCAAGGAAGATTCAAAACACCGGCAGCGTAGTTCGAAACTCGAAAATGAACTTCTGGAAAACTTCGAGTTTGACGGGATGATTGGCCGTAGTCCTCTAATGCTTGAATTGATTTCGCAGATCCATCGCATTGCCCCGCATTTCCGCAGCGTCCTCGTTACCGGGCCGACGGGTGTTGGCAAAGAATTGGTGGCCAGGGCCTTACATCGCTTAAGTCCAGGCAATAAAGGCAATTTCGTGGCCTTGAATTGCTCCTCGATTTCAGAGGGCCTGGCAGAGAGCGAATTATTCGGTCACGTCAAGGGCTCCTTTACGGGTGCGCACCAGGACAAGGTTGGAGTTTTTGAGTATGCCGACGGCGGCACAGCCCTATTGGATGAAATCGGCGAAATGCCGTTGTCGCTGCAGGCAAAACTCTTGCGCGTCCTGCAGAACCAGGAAGTACAGCGTGTTGGATCGCCTGCAATCCGCAAGGTCAATGTGCGCGTCGTGGGTGCAACAAACAGGGATTTACCCGCAATGATCAGAGAGGGCAAATTTCGGGAGGATCTGTATTTTCGCCTGTGCATGGTCGAATTGAAAGTGCCGTCGCTTGCGGAAAGACGCGAGGATCTTCCCATGCTGCAGCGGCATTTCCTCAAACTTTTCGCGTCGCAGTACAAGAAGCCTTTAGCGGGCATGACGAGACGCGCACAGACCCTGCTGGCGCGCTACTCATGGCCGGGCAATGTTCGCGAGCTTGAAAATGTGATTGGCCACGCATGCATGATGGCGCAATCCGAGGTGATCGACGTGCGTGATCTGCCGGAAAGAATCCAGACGCTGCGAACATTGGAGAGCCCGGAAAGTGATCCTAATTTGCCCCTGGATCAACTCGCGAGAATGCATGCGCAACGCGTTCTGGCTCACGCGGGGGGAAACAAGGCTCGCGCCGCCGAAATTCTCGGAATCAGTCGCACCTACCTGTACGAACTGCTGAAGAGAAACCCCGTTGATGCGAGGCACCGAAATGCAGATGCCGAGGACGTGGAATCAAAACTGGTCACGCCAAAATCCCTCAAGGATGCTTAATCGGACGATACAGATGGCGTTTGAATAAAACTCTCCACGTTCCCAAGCAGAACCGTTCGCACCGCGCATAACCGGACGCCACGATTACAATCGCCTCAGAGAGCAAGACTTCCGTACCCAAGCTTTCCTGAAGTGCATCTCGTGCAAGACAAACAAGTACCCGGCTATTTTATCTACAGCTGCGTGTCACTGCCGAAGTCAGAAGGCGCCCGCAGCGAATAAGAATAAAGTGATTGCCGATACGGACCCATTCATCAGTGCAGCAGCTTTTGTTTTCGCTTATAGTTACACGTGCGGGCCTGTAGCTCA